>VFSW01001626.1_pt1 | contig 34259 bp, 31 predicted proteins | sample 5358111 | NCBI WGS metagenome assembly VFSW01 (sample SAMN11554181, study PRJNA540505) | mine drainage metagenome | isolation source: sediment from site ElyBrook_90M | place: USA: Ely Copper Mine, Vershire, VT | collected 2017
GATTTCATCCCCTGGCGGGTGAATTTTTGGGCAATGTAAAGGCTTTCCAGGCTGAGGTTGGGCGAGACCACCATTTCGAAGCCTTCCGGTGCGATCCCGGACAGTTTTTCAGCCGCCAGCCGGATGGTTTCTTCCCAGGCAATATTCAAGCGGCGGTTTCCTTCGACGGCTTTTTGTGGTTGGGTCAACCGGGTGGGGTGGTTGAGCAGCTCCGGAAACCCAAAGCGCCCTTTGACGCATAGACTTTCAGCGCCGGCCTGATGATCGGGCAGGCTCCCAATCACGCGGCCATTTTTCGTCAGCAGCCGGACCTGGCAGCCCAGGCTGCACAAGGGGCAGGTTGAGGCAGTTTCGCCATCGGCTTCCCCGTCCCATTTGCGCGTTTTTTCAGACAGGGCCCCGGTAGGACATACCTCCACGCATGCTCCGCAAAACACACACCCGGCATCCAGGTGGGTGCGATTGAAGGCCGTGCCGACAACTGTGTGCGTGCCACGCCTGGTATAAGCAATCGAACCGGTGAAATGCAGCTTCTCGCACTGGCGCACGCATCGCCCGCACAATACGCACAGGTTATAATCCCGGTCGAAGAACGGGTCGTTCTTTTCCACCTGCAACATGCGGTAACGCGGTGGATAACCCGGGGCAGGCAGGCCTATCTTGCGCACAAGGTCCTGTAGCTGGCATTGGCCGTCTTTGGGGCACGAGCGGCAGCCGGTGGTGACGCCGGCTTTGTGCAGGGTGACCATACATTCGTCGCAGTGTGATTCTTCCAGGCAGGACAGGCAGCTCGCCGGGTGGTCCGCCAGCAGCATTTGCAGCAGCTCTCCCCGCAACGCCTGAATCCTGGGGCTGGTAGTCTGGATAACCATACCCGGTTCGGCCGGGGTGGTACAGGCCGTTGGAGTGCTCGACCGGCCCTGGATTTCCACGATGCACATCCGGCAAGACCCGTGCGCCGGTAAGCCGGGGTAATCGCACAGGGTCGGGATATCCATGCCGTGCTGGCGGGCGGCATTCAGGATGGTGACGCCCGGCTCGACGTCCAGCAACTGCCCATCGATGGTGATTTGAATGCTCATGCCCTGCCCGCCTCGCTCTGCTCAACCGGGGCAGTCTTAATGGCGTTGCGAGCGCATTTTTTCACACAGGCATGGCATTGGCTGCACAGGGTCGCATCCAGGTGATAGCGTTCTCTCTTTATGCCCTGGATGGCGCCGGAGGGGCAAGATTCGACACACAATCCGCAGCCGTTGCAGCGCTGCGGGTCGATGTAATACTCAAACAGGTCATCACATACCCCGGCCTGGCAAAATTTACCGATGATGTGGGCTTCATATTCGGCCTGGAAATAGCGCAGGCTGCTGGCGACCGGGTTGGAAGCTGCCTGCCCCAACCCGCACAGGGCGGTCTGCGACATGGTTTTAGCGGCTCTTTGCAGCGTATCCAGGTCTTCTACCTGTCCCTCACCGGCGACGATCTTTTCCAGCGTATCCAGCAGGATGCGGTTGCCGATCCGGCAGGGTGTGCAGTTGCCACACGATTCGTTCTGGGCAAAACCGGTAAAATAGCGCGCCATATCGACCATGCAGGTGCTTTCGTCCATGACGATCAGTCCGCCGGATCCCATGATCGATCCGACCGCCCGCATCGATTCGTAATCAATCGGGGTATCCAACTGGGCTTCCGACAGGCAGCCGCCCAGCGGCCCGCCGGTCTGCACGGCCTTGAAGGGCTTTCTTGTCCCCCCACCGATTTCGAATACAATCTGCCGCAGGGTCATTCCCAGGGGCACTTCGATCAGGCCCGTATGACGCACTTTGCCGACCAGTGAGAAGGTTTTCGTACCGCTGTTACCCGCCGCGCCGAACTGCCGGAACCACCCGCCTCCTTGACGGAGGATATTCGGCACCGAGCCGAAGGTTTCGGTATTGTTGATCAATGTCGGGCAGCCGTGCAGCCCTCTGTCGGCCGGGTAGGGCGGGCGCGGCCTGGGCATACCGCGCTGGCCTTCGAGCGAGGCGATCAGGGCCGTCTCTTCGCCGCACACGAACGCCCCGGCCCCTTCACGGATTGAAATATCAAAAGAAAAATCCGATCCCTGGATGTTCTGGCCTAACAGGCCATACGCGTGAAGCTGGTCGAGCGCCTTTTTCAAACGCATCACGGCCAGGGGATATTCGGCGCGCACGTAAAGGATGCCGTGGGTGGCCCCGGCGGCGTAACCCCCGATCAACAGGCCCTCCAGGACGGCGTGCGGGTCGCTTTCGATCAAGGCCCGGTTCATAAATGCCCCCGGGTCGCCTTCGTCGGCGTTGCAGATCACGTATTTAGTGTCGCCGGCTTTATCGTGGCAGATCTGCCACTTTTTGTAGGTGGGAAAGCCGGCCCCGCCCCGGCCGCGCAGGCCGGATGCTTTCATTTCGTCGATGGTATGCTGGGGCGAACTGGAAAGGGCGTTGATAAAACCCACGTACCCATCCTGGGCCAGGTAATGGTCGATGTCTTCCGGGTCGATCAGGCCGCAGTTGCGCAGAATCACGCGCACCTGGGGCTTCAACATGGGTAAATCGAAAAAACGTGGGATGCCGCTTCTGCCGGTGAAGGCCGCATCGCCAAAATGCCCTTTCGCCATTCTGGGCAGGCAATCCCCGTTCAGAAAATTCGCCTCGATAATCCTGGCCGCTTTTTCGGCGGTCACGTTGGCATAGCTGATGCGCGGCTGGCCGGGCAGGGCCACGTCCATCAATGGTTCCAAATAACATGGACCGATACAGCCAACCTGGACAATCCTGGCCGGCAGGTGATATTTATCCAGCGTGGCGTGGATGGCCTGTAATACTTCCAGCGCTCCGGCAGCCCTGCCGCACGAGGCCGTGCCAAGATAGATGACTGGAATGTCCCCATTCACCAGTGCTTCCCATTTTAATTTGGCTGCCTGGCGTAAAGTTTCAAAGTTCTTCATGTAAAACCTTGCGTAGCTCTTCGGGGGTCATTTTTCCGTAAATCTTGCCGTCTATTTCTACCACCGGCGCCTGGGCGCAGCAGCCCAGGCAGGCAATTTCCTGGAAGTCGAAACGTCCATCCGGGGTCGTTTCACCGGGCCGGATGCCCAATTGGTTTTGGACTTCTTGCGAAAGCTGCTCGCCGCCCTGCACGTGGCAGGCCGTACCCATGCACACGCGGATCAGCTTATCGCCGGGCTTATGAAAGCGGAACTGGGCATAAAAAGAAGCCACGCCATAAATGTGTGTCTCTGAAACTTTGATAAAGTGCGCAATCTGCCTGACGTTTTCTTCTGTGATGTAGCCATGCTGATTCTGGCAGAATTGCAGCATGGCGATCAGCTCGTCTGGCTTTCCGGTGAAGTTATCCAGCGATAAAGGGGTTTCTTGGGTCAGTAATGAGTCGGTAAGCATAAAATATCCAATCGAGGATTTAGAATGAATTTAGAATGAGTTAAAAGTATACAACACTAATGCCTCCATAATAGTGACATATTTCACTATCGTTCATCCCGTTCGGAAGTGTTCTCTTTTACCTGGGTGAATACCGCAGGTTTTCACCCAGGTAAAAGTGTCTTTGGCCCATCCAGGCGTGGCAGGCCCAGGGCCCGCACTGCCCAGGGCAGAGCCGACGAAAGCTGTTCGAATTGAACCTTGCGTACCAGGGGCGCGTCCGGGATGATTGGCAGCCCGGCGCGCGCCGCCAGATACCCGCTGATCAGCGCCGCAAAAGAGGCCCCTTCCGGTAAGATGGTTTCCGGGGCCGGACCGCCCTCGCGTTCCAGGCTGGGCAGCCAGAAGGCCAGGTCAGTCGAGGGGTGGCCGCGGCGCACCCAGTTCCAATCCACCAGCACCACCCGGTCGCCGGCGAAGCACAGGTTATCGCTGCGCACGTCGGTATGCGTCAGCGCCTCGCCATGTAAAGTCTGTTTGCCGTCGACAGCCAGCAAGATGGGTAGGGCCCGCTCCAACCAGTCCGGGCTGGTAATTCCAAGCCCTAAAAATGCTTCTGGGTTATCGGCGACCTCTTGCCAACCATTTATAAGCGAGGAATCCTCTTCGAGGGGTAACAGGCCAGGCAAAGTGAAAGTAGCTACCCGGGCAAGCATATCGCGCACCAACCCAATCTTGTGCGGCGTCCAGGGTGGCGGCCAATCCGCATCCGAAAGGTCCTCCAGAACGAGAAAGGGGTACTCTCCCTGATCTTCCCAGGCGATCAAACGGCACATAAAGGGCTCCTCCAGGCGGGTGTAGACCTTATATTCTTCCCGCAGCCACTCTGCGGTAAGGCCGGTGGTGGCGCACTTAATGAAGACCGTATTTCCATCCTGCAATCTGGCGCGCAACCGCACGGCGGGCGTATAGCCGCGCTGGATCGTTTTCAGGATGGTCAGCGGTTGGCCTAAGGCGCGTTCAAAACGCTCCGGTAATGTGGGGTTTAGGAAAGTAGAGATTGTTTCCATTTGAGATTGTCCAGGTAGTCTTGGACCAATTGTGGTAATTTATATCGCAGGATCAAGATTTCACTAACAAAACATAAAGCAAATCATCCGCCTGCGGAATAATTGAAACGGTTGCAAGGTCAGAGCCTTTCTTGAAGAAGATTAAGATGGCCTTGGTTGTACCGGTTCCGGAAGCGAAAATATCCCAGCCCAATTTTGTCATTTCTCTTTCGTAATAGGTCTTTACCATTTCAGTCGAGCCCAAAATGGTATAAGAATAGCCCTGGTTATCCCCATCCCCGGCGATCGCTTTTGGCATAACCGGAATACCTTCCCAGTTGGAGGCAGGTTTTCCGGTCGGCATGGGTAAATCTGAACCAGAAGAAGTGGCGGTAGGCAGAATTTGAGTTTCAGTGGGTGGTACAGGTGTGTTTGTCGGTGCTTCAGTTGGCGTAGAAGTGCTTGTGGGCTCAAGTGTAGCCGTCAGGGTTGGCAGACTGATTGCGGTCAGAACTGGTGTTTGGGTAGGTTGTGGAGCAAAGGCACTGCAAGATGTTAAAGCGATAACGAGCACCGAAAAAGTTAGGAGTCTGCTGATGGTTTTCATGCTTCCCCTTATGTGATGATTGGATTTTAGCGTGAGGTATAGATTACCCCGCGGTTCTCAACGCTAAATCTATTATAGTCGCCTTAAGGAGTTGGAATGAGGGTAGGAGCAGGTGTGGCAGTGGCTGCTGGGGTCGCTGCACCACTGAATAAATTGCCAAACACCTGTGTGCCTGAATAACCAACCAGGAACCCAATCAGTAGTCCACCCCAAAAATCTTGAATCGTGACTAAAGGTTGAACACCAGTTTTACGCGCAAATGCGATCACAGCGAAACCGCTGATAATAATCGTGGAAACTGTCGTCGTTAGAAATGCAACAAATTTACCCTCGGTGAGCAAATTGATTTCTTTTGCCAAAATACCGAAAATAGCTCCAATGGCCGCACCTACAACGATATACCTTAGCCCGGCCTGAATGTCCAATGTATAGGGTACTGATTGGTTATGCATAATCGACCCAATTTTATATTTAATCGAAATATCCATGGTGTAAGTATTGGGAGTGAACCATAAACCACGCCGGGTTTGCAAGACAAAAACCCGTGTAATCGAATCCCCGGGTTGAATTTCAACCGTCTTAAATTGGATGGATTTATCCTGTAATTCATCGATCAATCGAGAGACTGTCTGTTCTCGCTTTTTCTTTTCTTCCGGGGTTTCACCAGGTGTCGGGCTGATTAATGCGAATATTTTATTTTTATCGCTGTGTTCGGAAATGGAAGGCTCAGTCGATGGCTTTTGCGTAGTTTCCACGGCAGTGGCAAGATTAGATGGGGTGGTGCCATAATTTTTCAACCCTAAATTCAGTAATATGTCACTTACGAATTGCAATGGATTCTTTGGGTGTGATCGGGCATGCTCTTCCAATTCATGCTGAACCTTCGCATTGTGTCTGTCTTGCGCCATTTGATTGACATCATACAGGTCCACCGGCAGCTTTGTTGTTATTTCCTCAATTGCCACAGCCACATCGAAAGGATTATTAATTGTGACAGAGATAGAAAAACTTGCCCCGGCAGTGATCGTTGGTGAATCGGGTCTCACGGTCACCAGTAAGGCGCCACGTTGAGGGGGATTTACACCTGGAGTAGGATTTTCGGCCATAGTTAAAATCTCCTCGGTGGTCAAATCTTTTTCAAATCTAAATCTGCTTGTTTAGCAATCCAACCATTAATATTATATAGCGATGCAGGATATTTTCAACCAAACCTGTGTCTGTCCCATAATGGTTGATTAATCTCCTACCTACCGGCCATGATGAGGTTGTTGTCTTCACCATTTTGCCGTAACAAAAACCAGTCCAACACGTCATATTATAGAGAATCAGATTAAATAAAACGCTCAGTATTTGTATTTCACAATTCATTCACGATAAAAGGTATAGAGGCCAGTAAATCCGGCTCATTGGACTTAGAAATTTAACCACTAGAGAACCTATGAAAATCCTTATTATCGATGACGATGAGATTATGACCGAATTAATGAGCCTGATGCTACAATCAACGGCATCCGGCATATTTGCAGCACATTCGGGCGCTGATGGAATAAAGATCATCCACGAGCAATCGCCAGACCTGATTATCCTTGACACCATGCTGCCCGACATGGATGGTATGCAAGTATGCCGGGCTGTACGCCAGTTCAGTTCCGTCCCTGTCCTGATGCTTTCCGGGTTGGGCACCCCGGCTGCAATTGATGAGGCAATAAAATCGGGCGCCGACGATTACATGGTCAAACCAGTGCCTTGTCACTTCTTGTTAGCCAGGATCGACCAATTGATCGGGGGTTCTCATCAAGAGACAGTGATGATCGACCGGTTCGTATCGGCCTGAAGATTGACGGTAGCTTACCTTTCCTGCCGTAAGTGACGGCCGGTCCCTCAAAGTTACGTCGTTTCCAATTAGCCTATATTGCAGCGCCTCCGCCAGGTGGGCCGGAGCGATCTTCACCGCTCCCGCCAGATCGGCAATCGTGTGCGCCAGCTTGAGCACCCGGTGGTACGCCCGTGCCGATAACTGCAGCTGCTGCATGGCCGTCTTCATCAGCGTGCGGCAGGTATCGTCCATGGCGCAGAATTGGCGTACTTCGGCCGGGTGCATATCGGCGTTGCAGGTTATTTCGGTGCCCTCAAACCGTTTGCGTTGGATCTGGCGGGCGGCTTCGACGCGCGCCTGCACTACAATGGATTTTTCGCCAAGGCGGCTGTCGCTCAGTTTTTCATACTCGACGCGTGGCACGGCGATGTGGATGTCGATGCGATCCAGCAGCGGGCCGGAAATGCGCTTTTGATATTTGGTGACGGTACCGGCCGAGCAGGTGCAGGCTTTCATCGGGTCACCAAAGTAACCGCAGGAACAGGGATACTCACAATCTTCGGGTTTTGCTTCGTTGTTCATTAGTTGATGGGAAAATAATCAAAGTTGAGCAGATCAACTAAAACGGATTAAATCAGCTATTCTTAACATATACCCCAGACAAATTCTTCCCAAAACGTAATCCAACAACGGGAAGATTATGGTATAGGATAGACGGACAGATCCTGATAGGAAGCTTCCTGATGCGTCAACGGGTAATTGTTTGAGCCGTCAAGATAAACCGCATAGATATTGACGTGGTCATACTCGAGCCCAGAAAAATAAATAATTTGCCTTCCATCTGGCGACCAGGTGGGACTTCTTAGACTGGCAGGGTTCTCTAAATTTCCAAGTTTTACTTCGTGAATGCCGCTTCCGTCAGAATTAGTCACAAAAAGCCCCAAGTGACCGTTGCCTTTGCCACACACAAAAGCAATTTGTTTTCCATCCGGTGACCAGGAGGGATCATCGCAAGGGCTAAAAGCAATGCGTTCATACGGCTGGCCAGGATTCTCAACATCAAAAATTCGGACATTTTCTGGCCCTTCTATTCCTTCCGAATTGTAAGGATAAGGTGGGGAATAGGAACAAGTCGCCACGATTTGCCGGCTGGCCGGCGACCATCCTCTGGGAAGGCAAGCATCCGCATAGCTTGTGATTTGTTTTATGTCCCCATTTTTAAGGTCATAGATTAATATAGCACTTCCGGGATAATGCACTTGTTCGTCGATGCCAATCACCCCTTGTGTCAATACGAACTTTTTTCCATCGGGTGACCATTCAGCGGTCTGGAGGATTGAAGGAATCCTGCCTGGAGTAGGGATCAGAATATCCTTTCTGTTTTTTCCATCCAGATCCATGAATTCAAGATAACTCTCGATCGCGGAACTGGGCTTACCATAAGTAATGGCTGCAAACTGCTTTTCATCCGGCGACCAATCCATGCTAAAGGTGTGCGATACCATCTCTGCCTTCGCCAAAATATTAGTGATATTGACCGTCTGCTTACTGGATGTATCCAAGACATACACATTTTGCTGGCGCTCTTCGCTTATCCCAGTTAGGCCCACTTCAAAGATAATTTTGTCGCCCTTTTTCGATACCAGCAATTGATATTCACCAACTGTAGGAGTAAACGTGAGCTGTTCGACTTTGCTTTGGGTATTATCGGGGATTCGGTAGACATCCATGTGATTATTTGTGAAAATTACCCCAAAACGTCTTGATTGGGTTACACAACCAGTTAAAGCCAGCAAGCTCAACAGGATTAACAGCGACAATAAGATTTTCTTTGTAAGCATAATTGACAGTCCATGATCTTTAGCAACAGAAGGGGGCATATCCGTTTTTCATTCCCATTTCATTCCGATTTATTTATGGCAAATAGACTTGTTGATTCCACTGGCATCTCTCGGGTATGAAGCTCTTCGGTTATTTCAGCTGGAGTCTCTTTTACTGGCTCTATAAGGGATGTTTTACAACAGAAGGCGCAAACCTTTATATCCCTGCTATTCTGTATTATCTCTAGAAATTAGAGAATGGAGATTTTCCCCCTTAAATTTTATTCACCGGCTATTTTGCTTTTAATCTAGAATTTCTTCTACCCACTTCAACACATTGGCAGCTATAAATATTGCCTTTTCCGTTTCTTCTCTATCGATAGCTTCCCATTTGCCAGGATAGCGCGTCTGAACAGCATATTGTGAAAGTATATCTGCCTCATCGATATTGGGTGGAACCTCAATTCCCGCAGTAGCCAGTAAATCCAGCAAAACTTCAATCGCATGCGTCCGAGGAAATGAAATATCCAAATGGGTAAGCAAAGCTTTCAATGCTTTTTCAGCACATTGTTGAGCATGAAAACAGGCGTCTTCGAAAAGAATGCCAGGATCATCAAGCGCGATTTCTGCCATGCGCAGATCTGACTTTGCGTAGCGCACCCACTCTTGGGGAATATCAGCCGGCAAGGGGTCTTTCATACACAATTTTCCCTTCGGCTATTGCAGTATGGTAAATATATCCCACTATATCGCCATAACGATCGATCTGTTCCGGAGTAGCTACAATTATGTCCACCGGCACTAACATACCCCTTAGTGTGCGGCGCAGGCGGTTGCTCTCTGCACGTGGCTTCTCTACGTTTTTTATGATCACCATGAGATCAAGGTCGCTATCCGGATCATTTTCCCCGCGCGCATAAGATCCAAAGAGGATGATCATTTCAGGATCACTCACAGATAGGATGCGCCGTGTAATCTCTGGGAGAAGTCCAAGATAATTGGTCGTCTGCATATTAAAATTATACATCCATCCTCGGCCGGTATTGCAGCGCCTCCGCCAGGTGCGCCGGGGCGATCTTCTCCGCCCCCGCCAGGTCGGCGATGGTGCGCGCCAGCTTGAGCACCCGGTGATAAGCCCGCGCCGATAACTGCAACTGCTGCATGGCCGTTTTCATCAGCGTGCGGCAGGTATCGTCCATGGCGCAGTACTGGCGCACTTCGGCCGGGTGCATATCGGCATTGCAGGCCACCTCAGTGCCCTCAAAGCGTTTGCGTTGAATCTGGCGGGCGGCTTCGACCCGCGCCTGCACCACGCTGGATTTCTCGCCCAGGCGGCTGTCGCTCAGCTTTTCGTACTCGACGCGTGGCACGGAAATGTGGATGTCGATACGGTCGAGCAGCGGGCCGGAGATGCGTTTCTGGTACTTGGTCACCGTGCCGGCGGAGCAGGTGCAGGCTTTAACAGGGTCATTCGCATAGCCACAAGGACATGGATTCATCGCGGCGATTAACTGAAAGCTGGCCGGAAAAGTCAGCGAGCCCTGCGCCCGGCTGATGGTGACGATCTTATCCTCAATCGGCTGGCGCATCACTTCCAGGACGCGCGGGCCAAACTCGGGCAGCTCGTCCAGGAACAGCACGCCCCGGTGGGCCAGGGAAACTTCGCCGGGATGCGGCCAGTTGCCGCCGCCCACCAGCCCGGCGTGCGAAATCGTGTGGTGCGGGGCGCGGAAGGGGCGCGTGCGCACCAGCGGCACGTCCGGCGGAAGTTGATCCGCCACCGAATAGATGCGCGTCACGTCCAGGGCTTCGTCGATCGACATGCGCGGCAGGATCGCCGGGAGGGCGCGCGCCAGCAGGGTTTTGCCGGCCCCAGGCGCTCCGACCATTAGTACGTTGTGCCCGCCGGAAGCCGCCACCTCCAGGGCGCGTTTGACGTGCTCCTGGCCTTTGATGTCGCAAAAGTCGGTCTGTACCGTCGGGTCGATGGCGTCGGCTGAGATGGGCAGCTGCGGCGTCAGGCGGTGAAACCCGGTCAAATGGGCGTGCAGTTCCGAAAGGTTGACCACCGGGATAATTTCCAGGCCGGGCACCAGCGCCGCCTCGGGCGCGTCGGCTGCGGGTACGATCAGGGTCTTGAACCCCTTCTGGCGCGCCAGGGCGGCCATGGGTAAAACCCCGCGCGTATGGCGCACCGCTCCGTCCAGGGATAATTCGCCCACCACCAGCGTCCCGGCCACCTGCTCGGGTTCGAGTTCGCCGGTCAGCAGCATGATTCCCAGGGCAATCGGCAGGTCGTAGGCCGGGCCTTCCTTGCGGATGGAAGCCGGGGCCAGGTTGACCACCATGCGGGCGCGCGGGATGGTCAGGCCGGCATTCTTGATGGCGGCCTGCACGCGGTTGCGCGATTCCTGCACGGCTTTATCCGGCAGGCCGACGATGTCCATACCGGGCAGGCCCGGGCAGATATCTACTTCCACCTCGACGACGACGCCGTCCAGGCCGATCACAGCACACGAATAGATGCGAGAAAGCATGAGTAAGTTTAGAATGGATATGGGGAAAAGTCAAACCAGGGGATCTTTTAATGTGCAACCCAGCCTGATTGATTGTACAATGATAATGATCAGGGTGGGTGTAAAAACCCATGCACTTTGGCCTAAGCAGTTGGGAGTCGAAGCATTGCGAGGAGGGAGGGTTTTATGTCTAATATTTTCATTTCCGAAATGTGCCAGCCTGCGATGGAAGACCAACAGGTCGAGCTGGTCGAGCGTAAAGGCATTGGACATCCGGATACCATGTGTGACGCCATCATGGAGCAGGTATCTATTGACCTTTGCAAGGAATATAGGGCAGTTTACAACCGGGTCCTCCACCATAATATCGACAAAGGTATGTTGATTGCCGGTAGATCCGAACCCTATCCCGGGGGAGGCCGGGTGCTGGAGATGATGCGCATCCTATTTGGCGACCGGGCCACCTCCCGGTTTGATGGTAAGCGCGTGGATGTGGGCGGGATCGCCGAAGAGGCCGCCAAGAAATGGATCCGCCGCAATTTACGCTTCGTCAACCCGGGGCATCACATCATTTTCCAGAATGAATTGAAGGAAGGCTCGCTGGAACTGACCAGCATTTTCGAACGCCAGATTGTCGTGGCCAGTGATACGGTGGCGGCGGTGGGCTATGCCCCGCTGACCGAGACCGAACGCCTGGTGCTGGCGACCGAGCGTTACCTGAATTCGCCTGAGGTCAAAGAAAAATATCCCGAATCTGGCGAGGACGTAAAAGTGATGGCTTACCGGCACGACCGGGTGTTGTTATTGACCGTTTCACTGGCTTTTGTGGCGCGCCTGGTGCCGGACGCCAAATTTTATTTCGAGCGCAAGGAAGAAATCCGCCAGGCTCTGGAAGCTTATCTTTCCAGCCAGCCGCACACCATGGATTCGATCAAGGTGATGATCAATACGCTGGACGACCCGGAGCGTGGCAACCGCGGCATGTACCTGACCGTACTGGGGACTTCTGCCGAAGGGGCGGATGGTGGGCAGGTCGGGCGCGGCAACAAAGTAAACCGGCTGATCGCTTACAACCGGCCTTCCAGCCCCGAGGCGGTGGCGGGTAAGAACCCGGTCAGTCACGTGGGCAAAATATATTCCGTGCTGGCGTTCAAGATTGCCGAGGATATTTGCGCCCAGGTTTCAGGCGTCAAAGAGGTGACCGTATGGCTGTGCTCCCAAATTGGCCAGACGATTGACAGGCCTTTACATGCCTCGGCGCAGCTTGCCCTACAGGCCGATGTCAGCTTAAAAGACATCCGGCCGCAGATCGAGGCGGTCTTCGACAGTCGCCTGTCCAAGATTTATGACTTCACCCAGGAACTCAGTGAAGGTAAGATCTCAGTCTGGTAGAGGTGCAATGTTATCGATCGAATACCTTGCCGATTATCCGCAGTATCTGCCCGTAGTGGCTGAATGGGTGTACACCGAGTGGAGTCATCATAACCCGGCTCGGACCTTGCAAGATTATGATACGGCTTTTCGCAAGCATCTCGTGCGGAGCAGCATCCCCTTGACGATGGTGGCACTATGGGATGGTCTCCCCGCTGGCACGGCCAGCATCTTTATCGAGGATATGGACATTCATCCTGAACTGTCGCCCTGGTTGGCTGCGGTATATGTTTCGGCTGATTACCGTAATAAGGGGATCGGGTCGAAGCTGATTGGGGCCATCGAAGAGATCGCCGGGAAAATGCGCATAGCAAAATTATATTTGTGGACGCCCGATAAAGAGCATTTCTACAGCCGGCTCGGTTGGTCAGTTCTTGAAAGGCCGGTCTACTTCAACCAGCCAGTGGTGCTGATGTCCAAGACGATTTTTCCTGATTGAGAGATTTCTAGCCACAGATAAAACACAGATTCACACAGATTTGAAGAGATAAGATCCGATAAGATCTATCATTATCTTTCTCTTATCCGCTTTTATCCTCTTCCATCTGCGTTCATCTGTGTTAAATTTCTAAGAAACTGAGTATTACGGAGAATGAAATGATCAGAATTGGCGTTGTCGGAGCCGGTATCTGGGGCAGCATGCATGCCCGGGCTTATGCTCAAAATCCCCTGGTCGAACTGGCCGGAATCTGTGACCTCGACCAGGAGCGCGGCCGCAAGGTGGCTGCCCAATATGGCATACCTAAAGTGTTCAGCCGGGTTGAAGACCTGCTGGATGAAAGCCTGGATGGCATCTCGGTGGCTACCCCCGACGATGCCCATACCGCCATCGTCCTGAAAGCAGCTGCCAGGGGTGTGCACGTCCTGGTCGAAAAGCCGCTGGCCACAACCCTGGCAGAATGCCGCTCGATGGTCGAAGCCGCCGAAAAGGCCGGGGTGTTCCTGATGGTCGATTGGCATAACCGCTGGAACCCACCCTATTATTACGCCTGGAAAACCATTCAAGAAGGGGAATTAGGCGACGTACGTTATATCTATTATCGCCTGAGCGATACGGTTTACGTGCCGACCCGGATGCTGCCGTGGGCCAGCAAATCGACGGTGATGTGGTTCCTGGGCAGCCATGCCCTGGATACCACCTGCTGGCTGGTGGGCAAAAAGCCGGTACGGATTTACTGCCAGCGCAGGGCCGGCATGTTGGCCAGTATGGGGGTAGACACCCCCGACCTGTACGTGACCATGTTGGAGTTCGAGGGCGGCGCCCTGGCGACCATCGAAAACACCTGGATCATGCCCCAGCAGTCGCCCACCCTGATCGATCACAAATGCGAAATCCTGGGTACAAAGGGGGCAATTTACCTTGATCCGACTCACAACCGCAGCTATGCCCAATATTCTCCCCAAACCACGCAGGGTTTCCCTTTCCTCTCTTACCCGGATATGATCATCAGCCCGGAGATTTACGGCAAACAAATGGGCTTTGCCGTTGAAAGCATGCATCATTTTGTGGATTGCATCCGTAATTCCACTCAACCACTGGCAACCGGAATGGATGGGTTGTTGAATACCCGGTTGATCCTGGCCGCCGAGCAGTCTGCCTCGACAGGTCTCCCGGTCGATCTTTAAAGGGCTAATTATGTAAATGAATAAGCAACAGGTTAAAAGTATCTTGAGCTATATCGATTATCCTCGGTGGTGAACGGCGCAGCACTGCTATCCATATGCTTTAAATAACCATGAGGTTTTCATGACCAAGAACTATGCACTCATGCTCAAAGAGCTGGTCGATTGGCTGGACGACTGGCCCGGCGCCGGCGCAGCCCCCGAAAAAGCGCACATGCGCCGCGACCTGTACCCCTACACCCACCTGTTCTCACCCATTCAGGTCAACAAACTGTGCCTCAAGAACCGTATCGTGATGGGGCCGATGGGCAATATTTCTGTTGCGGATGAAATGGGCCGGCCGTCTCAGAAAATGATCGATTACTTCAGCGAGCGCGCCGCTGGCGGGGTCGGTCTGATCACCTCGGGGTTGATCCCGGTCAGCCAGCCGGTGGAGCCTACCGTCACCGAACCGGGTGACCGCAGCCTGTTCCCGCGCATCGACGGAGGCCGGACGGTCTTCTCTGGCTGGCGCAGCATTGCCGAGGCGGTACATGCTTTTGGAGCGCGCTTTTTCATCCAACTCACACCCGGCCTGGGGCGGGTTGGCTCGCCGGAATGCCTGCTCAAGAAATATACCTTGCCGGTCTCTTCCTCCTGGAATCCCAATTTTTACCTGCCAGCTTTGCCCTGCCGCCCGCTCACCGACGGTGAAGGCTGGAAGATCATCCACGCCTGCGGTCAGGCGGCTGCGGATGCCAGGGCGTTGCTGATCGACGGGGTCTACCTGCATGGGCACGAAGGCTACCTGCTCGAACAGTTCAGCAACCCGGCCTTCAACCGGCGTAAGGTCGGGCGCTTTGCCAACTGGCAGGCTTTCGGAATCGAGGTGGTGAAAGAAGTCCGCCGGCGCACGGCTGCGGATTACCCATTGATGTACCGCATCGACCTCAGCCTGGCCTTAAATGCCACCTACGGCGACCGGATGCGCACAGTCAACCCCCTCAAACATTTTCGCAACGAGCGTACGGTAGAAATGACCCTGGAGTACATGGCCAACCTGGTCAAGGCCGGCGTGGATCTGTTCGACGTTGACCTGGGCTGTTACGACAACTGGTGGCTGCCCCATCCGCCCAATTCGATCCCTTCCGGGTGCTATTTGCAGGTGTCTGAGATCGTCAAGCAGTATTTCGAGCAGGAGAAAGTCCTTTCGAACGCCGGCCTGCCTGTGCCGGTGGTGGGGGTGGGCAAGTTAGGTTACCCGGACCTGGCCGAACAGGCTCTGCGGGACGGCAAGTGCGATATGGTTATGCTGGCGCGCCCGCTCCTGGCGGATGCGCAGTGGGCCAATAAAGCCTATGCCGGCAAGACGCCGGAAATCCGGCCCTGCATTGGCGACCAGGATGCCTGCCTGAACGAGTTTATTGAGGGCGGGCACACCCAGTGTTCGATAAACCCGCGCACCGGCTTCGAGGACGTCATTCCACGGGAACCGCACCCGGCGCAAAAGCCGCTGAAAGTAGCTGTGGTCGGGGCAGGACCGGCGGGGATCCAGTGTGCCGTGACGGCGGCCTTACGCGGCCATATGGTAACCCTTTACGAGAGGAATGCCTGCATTGGCGGTATGCTGCTGCCGGCCGCAAGGCCGAAGATCAAGTATGAGGTCGCCAACTACCTGGAATATCTGAACCACCTGGTCGCGGTCACGGCTGAGGAGCATGCCCTGGTTTTAAAACTTAACACCCGGGTGACACCTGGCCTGTTGAAGAACGCCGGATTCGATGTGGCGGTAATCTGCTGCGGCGGCAAATTTTCCCTTCCCCCCATCCCGGGTGTGGAAAGCGCCCAGGTATTGACCGCCGCCGAGGTATTGCTGGAGGCGGATAGGGCGGCCCAGGCCCAGAATATCGTGGTAGTTGGAGGTGGGATGATTGGCTGTGAATGCGCCCATTTCCTGGCGGTCGAGTTGGGCAAGTCGGTCAGCGTGGCGGAAATGCTGCCGGAGATCATGAAAGGCGTTTGTACTGCCAACCGCGGCCACCTGATCCGCCTGCTGGAAAAAGCCGGTGTGAAACTGCTGAACTGCACCCGCCTGGTCGAAATCCCGCCCGGTAAGGTGGTCGTGGAGCGCAACGTGTCGAAGACGGTCCCCGACCCGTACAACACCTGGTCGCCACTCTTGCCGGAAAATGTCAACAATCCGCTGGCAAAGAAACTGCGCATCGACAACCGGACCCAAAGCCTGCCCGCCGACCTGGTCGTGCTGGCCAGCGGCTTGCAGCCGGACCTGGAGTTGTACAATGCCTGCCTCCAGCTTGGAAGCGCTGCGCGTATCTACCAGATTGGCGATGCCTTTGAAATCAAAGGGGTGTTCGAAGCCGTCAAGGCCGGCTATGCGGTTGGCCGCGAAATTTGATTTTTTCGTTTACAATTAGTTCTAATGTCCGGGAAACGTAGAGTATTTCTTTTCATTTTGGGTGTTGCCATCCTGGGGATACTGGGCCTGTCAATTGGGTTGACCGGGCTGTCATTACAACCCGGCGATTTACTGCCTTTGTCAGGGGCGATCCCATATGGTAATTACCAGGGTTTCGATATGCCAGGCGGGCAGGCTCTTCTGCAATTGATCCGCATCATCTATCTCCTGGCGATCGTGACCTTGCCGATCATCATGATCTACCTGATCATCTCGCCGGCTGCCAGAAGGCGGCTGCTCAAGTTTTTGCTGCGCAGCCTGCCTTTTCTACTGGGGCTGTATCTTTTTATTTTGTTTCTCAAAAGGTTGCAAGGCAACAATCCTTCCAACACGCCTTTACTGCTCGGCACGCCGGCCAACCAGGCCGGTCCGGCAGTGGTCCCCACGCTGGCGCCAATCCCCGGCCCATCTGAGACTGCCATCGTGCTCATCAGCGTGATATTATCGCTGGTTATGGTGTCGATTATCGGTGTGGCGCTGTGGTTTCTGTGGCGAAGGAGTAAGCCCGATCTTTCTCCCAACCGGCTGATTGCCCGGCAGGCGCAATCCGCTCTGGATGCCCTGCAGGCGGGCGGGGATTTGAAGAACACGATTATCCGCTGTTATTACCAGATGAGCGCGGTGATCAACCAGCAGCGCGGCATCCAACGCAGCCAGGCTATGACTCCGCACGAATTCGAGCAATATCTGGCCTCCAATGGCTTGCCCGGCGAGCCGGTGCGCCAGCTTACCCACCTGTTTGAAGAAGTCCGTTATGGTGACCTGCCGGCCGGGGCGGCCGAAGAGCAGGTGGCGCTGAACAGTCTTACGGCGATTATCGAAGCCTGCGGGGGAAAGGCTTGAAGAAAGAACTCTCCACCGGCAAAATCATTGGGCTGGCCGTCCTGGCGGTTGTGTTGGCGACCGCCCTGGCGCTGGCATTGACCGACCTGGTCCGCAACGTGCTGGCCGGGCCGGTTACCCGTTTCTTTTATTTCCTGGGATTGTTGGTAAAAAGCACCCCCCAGGCGCTCTTCTGGGGGATGGTGCTGCTTTTCTTGCTGATCGTTGCCGGAAAAAGCGTGCAGGCAGTCCGCAAGCCGGAAGTCCCGGGATTTGCTGCGCCGCTGCAGTCTTCTAAGCGAGAGCGGGTGGCTTACTGGGCTGTCCAGGTTAACCATGCCTTGAAGGGCGATCATTATTCGCATGCCCGTCTGAATGAATTTCTGGCCGGTTTGGCGATGGAATTGATCGCTCAGGAAGAACGTATTTCTGTGGCTGAGGTTCGCCAGCGTCTCGAAAGCGGGGGCCTTGATTTCCCGGTCGAGATTGAAAATTACCTGAAAGCACGCCTGAACACCGGCTACGTCCCACACCCGGGCTTCTGGCAGAGGGTCGAGGATTGGTTGAGCCGTTTGTGGAATGGGTTGTCTGGGAAGAAAACCCAGGCACCTGGTGCTCCCGGCGACCGGCTTACCCAGGCAGAATTAGAGCGAGTAATCCAATATTTGGAAGATCGATTGGAGGTCAAACATGACGGTTGATGTTGGACAGGTGGCTACTCTTTCCGATCTGGTGGTAAACCAGGTAGAAAAAGCAATCGTCGGGAAACAAAACGTGCTCAAGATGATTATGGCGGCCATCCTTTCCAGTGGAGGGCATGTGCTGCTCGAGGATTATCCGGGCCTGGCCAAGACGCTGATCGCCAACAGCTTTGCTACGGTGTTGGGGCTGTCTTTCAAACGCATCCAGTTCACCCCGGACCTGCTCCCCGGAGATATCACCGGGGGATACATATACGACCGGGCGCAAAACCAGTTCCAATTGCGCAAAGGTCCCATCTTTGCCAATATCATCCTGGCCGATGAAATCAACCGCGCCTCACCGCGTACCCAGTCGGCTTTGCTCGAAGCGATGCAGGAATACCAGGTGACGTTGGAAGGCGAGACCATGCGGCTGCCCGAGCCGTTTATCGCCATCGCCACGCAAAATCCGATCGAATATGAGGGGACCTTCCCTTTACCGGAAGCCCAGCTTGACCGTTTTATTATGAAGCTGTCCGTAGGATATCCCTCCATCGAAGATGAACGCATTATTCTCCAACGCCGGCGTGAACGGCGCCATGATGAATTTTCTTTACAGCCGGTAACCGATATGAACCGATTGCTTGAAATCCGCCAGGCCGTCGAGGAAGTCCATCTCGATGGGGATATTGAGGAATACATCGTCCAGGTTGTGGCCAGGACGCGCCAGAACCGCAAGGTGGTGGTGGGCGCCAGCCCACGCGCCACCCTGGCCCTGCTAAAGTTGACACGTGCCTGGGCCGCCATGCAGGGGCGCAGCTACGTGCTGCCCGATGACGTCAAATTGTTTGCCCGGCCGGTCTTGATCCACCGCTTGATTCTGGAGCCCGATCTGTGGACGCAGCGCAATGCGGCTGACGATGTGGTGACCGATATTCTGCGCAGCGTGCCTGTACCGGTTGTCAAGGAAGCTGAATGACCCGGCGGCTTCTGCTGCTGGTTTTCCTCCTTTATGCGGTATTGTTCCTGGGTTTAGCCAGCCTGTCCGGGGCGATTATTGCGCTGGCCATCCCGCTGGCGGCTTACCTTGTGGCGGCCTTGCTGTATATCCCCGGCAAGCCGGACCTTCGCGCCCAGCGCACGCTCAGCATGGAGCACGTCACCCAGGGAGAAAATGTAACCGTCAGGCTTGAAATAACCAATCAAGGAGAAAAAGTCGAAGAATTGCTGGTGCAAGATGTCCTGCCCGCCGAGGTCGAGTTGGTAGAGGGACAAACCAGGGCTGTGGCAACCCTGTCTCCTGGACAAACGCTTGACCTGGAATACACCGTCAAAGCCCAACGCGGCAGTTACGACTTCAGCCCGGTAAAAATAACCGCCACGGATTACCTGGAATTGTTTGAAAGTAAGCTCACCCTTGAGGCTCCGGCGAAATTGCTGATCCTTCCGCACGTACAGAAACTACACTCCATCCCTATCCGGCCATTAAGCACCCACGGGTTTGCCGGCCCCATCCCTTCTCGCAAAGTAGGCTCAGGCGTTAATTTCTTAGGTATTCGTGAATATCAGGTTGGCGATCCTTTACGCCGGATCAACTGGCGGGTTAGCGCCCGTCACACGGATGAGATATTTTCGAATGAATTCGAACAGGAACGCATCGCCGATATTGGGATTATTTTGGATGCCCGCCAGCAAAGCGACGTAGAAGTAGGCGCCGGTTCCCTTTTTGAATACGCCGTCCGGGCGGCTGCCTCGCTGGCCGATACTTTTCTGGCGGATGGGAACCGGGTTGGCTTGCTGATCTATGGTAGGGGATTGGAATCGACTTTCCCCGGTTATGGTAAAATACAGCGACAGCGCATACTACAATCGCTGGGGCGCGCCAGGACGGGCAGCAGTTACGCCTTCAAAAGCCTGGAAAATATGCCCACTCGTTTTTTCCCTTCCGGATCTCAAATTGTTCTGGTCAGTCCTCTAGAGCGTGAGGATATTCCCGTTTTAGTTCAGTTGCGCGCCCTGGGGTATGAGGTGATGGTGGTCAGTCCGGATCCAATCTCTTTTGAAACCAGCCAATACCGGCAAGACAAAGTGGCAATTCTGGCGATCCGCATCGCCAGGGTGGAACGGGCCATGCTGATGCGCAGCTTACAGCGCGTGGGTATCACGGTGGTGAACTGGCAGGTAGAACGTTCTCTGGATGATGCAATGCATCGCACGGTAAATTTATTGGTGAAAAAACATTATATTTTAAAGGTGCCCAAATAAATGAAACTAATCAGACGAATTCTCATCATCAGTATCGTTTTTGCTGCTTTTTCTGTGGCAATTGGGTATGGAATGGGAAGTTTATGGTTGGTAGCCCCGGTATTTCTAATTGCCGGTGGGGGCTGGGTTTATTTTGAGTGGAAAGGCTGGGATTGGCCGGCCTCTATTTTTCTGTTAGGCTTTGTGGCAGCCTGCATTTTCGGGATGATGTTATTACTTTCGCCGTTGATCATGCTGCTGGGCGTGCTGGCCGCCCTGATTGCCTGGGACCTCGACCATATGTCCAGGCGCCTGAAAGGCGTGCATGAGGAGTGCATGGCCGAGTGCATGGCCAAGCAGCACCTGATGCGCCTAATGCTGGTCAACGGCTGCGGTCTGGTGCTGGCCGTGGCGGCCCTGCTGATCCGCACCCAGATCAGTTTCATGGGCGCGATTGCCCTGGCCGTACTGGTCATTCTGGGGGTCGGTTTCACGGTCGGCTATCTGCGTAGGACAGCTTGATTACTTCTTCAAGCAAATTTTTGGGATGTTCAGGCAGTGCAACTGCCTGAACATCCCAAAAATTTACATAAAGATAAAGCATTGGCCGGGGCGTAGGCTTCATAATCATTGTTGAAGAAGACATACACCTGTTCAGCCCCGGTGGCTTGCATCTGGCGCGCTTTCGAAGCGATTTCTCTCAAGTCTTCGTCGGAATAATCAAAGGAATACCACTGCCGCCGTCCGTGCAGCCGGATATAGCCGGTAGAGGAGGTTACCCAGCCGGTTAATGGGAAACGCGGCGATTCCGCATCGCAGAAAACCGCTCCGGCCTCTTGCAGCAGCCCCCGTATTTCTTCGTTATACCAATCTTCCCTGCGGAATTCCACTGCCACCTGGCGCGGATTTTTAAACGCCTGGATGGCGCGCCGCAGGCGCTGTGGATCGTAAGGCATGTCTGGCGCAATCTGCAGCAGCACCAGGCCAAGCTTATCGCCCAGCAGGCTGGCCGAATTCCAGAACTGTTGAATGTCCTCTTCTACATTGAGTAGCTGTTTCAGATGAGTGATCAGCCGGGGGGCTTTCAGCACGAATCTAAAGCCCGCCGGAGTTCGCTCGCGCCAGTTCAGGTAAGTCTGGTCCTTGAAGAAGCGGTAAAAAGTGGCGTTGATTTCTACCGTGGGAAAAAGGGTCAGGTAATACTCGAACCAGCGGCTTTTGGGCAGGCCGGTCGGATAAAAACGCCCTTTCCAGTGTTCGTACGTCCACCCAGATGTTCCGACCAGGACAAATCTCCGATCCTTTTCCATACAATGCTCTTTTGACGAAAAGATTGCGGAGGATCCACTTTTTTATATTCAAAAAACCGCAGGTTTTTTGAATATAAAAAAGTGATTTCCTTAGGAAAAACCTTTTATTTAACCGCGGCCAATTTGCGGCGTGCCAGTTCAGCGCGCATTTCGGCGTGCTTCTCGCGTGAAATCGGGTATTGGTGAACCGCCACGAAGGAGATCAATAGGATGGCGGCCGGCACCAGGCTGACGAAGATGCGCAAGGCCATCAATACCGCCGGAGGTTGTACCGGTAAAGCTGCTCCGGGCACCTGGTTGATGTAGCCGGTCAGGGCAAAGACGTAGTTCGACATGGCCAGGCCCAGCGAAATGCCCAACTTTTGCAGGAACACAAAGAACCCATAGAAGATGCCTTCCCGCCGCTGCCCGGTCTCGAGTTCATCCAGTTCGACCACGTCCGGAATCATACTCCACGGCACCAGGTAACCAATACTGACCCCGGCACCCGCCAGAATGGCCATGATAAACAGGAACGTGATTTGCCCGGGTTGGATGAAGAACAGGATCACCTCGACCACTACCCAGAAAGACATCCCCACGTAATAAATATTTTGCTTGCCGATTTTGCCGGAGAGCCTGGCCCAGAACATCAGGAAAATAAAGGCCGAGAACTGCACCGCCAGCACCAGGTAGCCGAATGAAGCTTCGGCCCCAATCCAATACCTTACGTACAATAACAGGTTATTTTGTACGAACTGGATGGCCAGCCAGGATAATAAATAGATGACGGTCACGTTGACGAAAGCCTTGTTCCTGAAAGCTATTTTCAGGCCTTCAAAGAAGCCGGGACCCTGATCGTCCGGTTTTTCAGCCCGAGACTTTTCCAGTTCCGCGTAATGTCTTTCGCGGGTGAAGAAGAAGGTGATCCAGTTAGCGGCTACAATCAGGACCGCCCAGCAGGAGGCTGCCACGGCATTCCCGATAAAGGCATTCGGTAAGGCGCTGACGATCTGGGTATGCAAGAAGACTGCCAGCACCCCACCCATGATGGAAAAACTCAAGCGGTAAGAAGAAAGGCTGGTCCGTTCGTCGTAATCGTGGGTCAACTCGGGGGTCATGGCCGAATAAGGCACGTTGACGGCAGTGAAAGCCCCATCCAGCAAGATGGCTACCACCAGGTAATACCAGAATTTTGCCGCTTCACTCCACTGCGGCGCCAGCCATTGAGCCACGAAAAGCAGGCCAAACGGCAGAGCCGCAAACAGCAGCCAGGGTCGCCGGCGTCCCCAGCGGGATTTTGTGCGATCGGTCAGCGCCCCGATGATCGGATCGTTGATCGCGTCCCAAATTTTTGTGAGCAGGAAGATCGTCCCCACCAGGGCAGGGTGCAGGCCGACCACATCCAATAAGAAGGCATTCAGTAAAAAACCGTTCACGCCGGAAACGATTGCCGGCGCCAGGTCTCCGACGCCGTAGGCCAGCTTGGCGCCAATGCTAAGCTTTTCCGAATCCGGCTTTGACGTAAGCGTCATGTTAAACTCCAGGGAGGGGGGATAGAATAATTATACCGTAGAAGATTCCCGGATTCTGAAAATGTGAGCGTGTCATCATGACACGCTCACATTTTCAGAATCTGGGATTAAATCAACCTAATTGCACTTTAGAGTGACGTTGACTTTAGGGAATGCCTGGTGATTGGGCTCGTCAATGTAGATCCTCTCCCAAACGTGCACAGTATTCGGGGCAGCTCCCAGCTTCCAGGTTGTCTCTACGGTCTTTGTCCCGGCTGCGGAGAAATCCAAATCTATCGGGTCCATGGTAGCGCCATCGCTGCGGTCCCAATGGAAAGTAACCGTACCGGCTTTGTTCGCCTTGATTTTTGCCGTCCAGGTGATCTCATACGGGCAGCTGCTGCTGGTTATATTGTCATCATCTACCGAGGTAGTGACCGATACAACTGCAAAAACCGAGGATGTGGGTGCATCACCAACCGTGATTTTGACCCAGAAGGCCTGGTCGGCATTGACGCCAAAACCAAACAGGGCCCCGCCGGCATTGCGAATTTTGTAATAACCCGTATATGTTTTTGAGGTGCTGGGCGAGGTCAGAGCTACTGAAATATCTACCGTACCATTAGGCGGTACGCTGGTGGTGATCGGAATCGACGCAGGCGAGCTCATGGCGTCCCCACTGAAAAAGACGACTGCATAACCAGGGCCCCAGGTGGTGGTGCCAGCGTTAGTGAGCCGCCAGGTTTTGGTGAATGTCTTGCCCGCAGCCACCACCGTGCCATCTGCGTAGGTTAGATCTTCTACCTTTCCTAACTTATCCAGCGGGCCCATGGTAGCAGTCGGGGGCGCCAGAGTTGGGGTAAGCGTCGGCTGAGGTGTGTCGGATGGCTGCAGAATCTCGACGGTGTTGGTTGGAACATCCGGCGCAAGCGTGTTCGTAGGATCTTTAGGCGGTTGAGCGGTTTGGGCAATTTGCGTGCTCAAAGCCTGAACGGTCTGCGCCGCGGCGGTGCCGACGATATCCTGGACCGGGGCAGTCTCCGAAGGCGACGATCCTCCCAGGGGCAGGTTACAAGAGCTGATCATCAGCGAAAAGCAGATGATCAGGGTTAGGATTGGGAACAGTTTTTTCATTTCTCCTCCTTGGTGGGTACAAGAAAACGATTATGTATTATTCTATATCCGAATTAAAAATTAATTTCTCTGCACAGTAGAAATTTTGGTACAGATAGAACACACATGGACACACCCGATCGATCAGGGCACATCTCTTTAAATTAGACGAAAAACCCCTCTAAATGTTCCCAGGCAATTCTTATTTGGAGCGGTCTTGCCAGTTGCGCAGAGTGGTCATCACCCGTTTCCAGAATTGCTGCAGCAGGTTCACTTTTTCCCCGTCAATTTCGTGCTTGCTATAGCGTGCTTCGACAAAGGAATCGGTTAAGGCATCGATTTCACTCTCGACTTCTGGCAAGGATGCGCGCAATGTTTCCTCGAACTGGAGCGGCGTCTGGTTGAGTTTACGCGGCAAGCCGCGCTGGCTGCTGCGCCGCACCAGGGTCAAATAATAGAAAATGACTTTTTGGCGGGGAGGCAGGTTGTGTGGATTGGCGAATTCGGAGGTTTCGGCGCCTGTCGAGGCGGTCAGAATGGAGCGACCCTTGAGAAAAGTTGCCGCCAGTGTGGCTGAGACCTGCCGGTTTACCCCCAGCAGCCAGGACCAGATCGATTTTAAACCAACCACGAACCAGGCGATAATGGAAATGCGCCCGAGCTTAGAAATGAGCAGGCTGTTCCGGATGACGTAAGTTTTGATGGCATACACCAGGATCGCCCCGAAAATCACCCAAAAAACCACCGCTCGAACCGTCTCCAGCCAGGGGATTGGGGTGGGAGGAACCACCGTCTGCACCGGGTTGAACTGCGGAGGCGGCATTGATTCCGGTTGAGCCTGGTCATGCGCTGTAAAGAATAATGAAAATAGCCAGGTGAACAAATATGTGATCAAGGCCATACCAAATAAAAGGATCTTGGTGATAAAAGAGAAAACGATTTGCAAGGCATACAACAATTGCAATGAATAATGGGTCGGTAACAGAAGGATCAGCACACCCAGGATGATAAAAAAGACCAGCGTGTAAATAATCCAGTTCTTCGACAGCCCCGGGCTGACCGGCATCCGCTGCCACAGCCACCTTCCGTGCAGTAAGGCGAATTGGCTTTGGCTAAGTAAAATGAGCGCCAGCACGAAATAGAGCACTACGTTGAAGACAGGCGCCTGCCAGGCGTCCGGGATGCCCATCTGGGCCGGCAATCTTACCCGGGTGAGTGTGGTGATGAATACGCCTGCCAATCCAGCTCCTAACACCATTTCCATCAGTCGCTGGTGGGTGCTCAAGCGATCTTTTTCCATGAACCCGATGTTCTCGGTATAAACATCTTCCTCATCGCTCTGTAAGGCGTCAAAATCGCTGAGCACCTGCCCACAATATATGCGGGCAGCAAAGACCAGCACCACATCCAGGAAGAATTCAGGGGAGAAAAATGTCGACAGGTCGGCCTGCCACTGCTGCACATCGATCAGGATCTGGCTGAACCCATTCAAGAAATACAAAAGGATTTTGATCAGGATGGCGATAATAATAAATTCGGAAGCCACGAAGATCCATTTATCGCGTCCGGCCAGAGATCGTGAGGTATTGCGAGAAATAATCGTTTCCAGGCCTATCGCCAGGAAGAACCAGGCCAGATAGGTGCCGTTCCAACCGGGCGCCATGCGTTCGCCGAAAAATGCGAAGGTAAGGCCGATACAGCCCATCATGATACAAATAATGACCTGACCGGCTATAAAGGACAGCCTGCGGTTCGCCAGGAAATTTTTTTGCAAATTCTTGATGTTCACGCCCGGTCTCTCCAGATTTCAAGGTCCCGTTCAAACCATACCGGGTAAACGGGAATATTGAACTGCCTGGCCTGTTGGCGGATTTCAGCCAGACCGGTGACATTTCCACACAATACCAGTACAACGTCTAACCCGGCGCGCTGGGAGCGGTAGAATTCTTCGAACAAAGCTTTGTCGGCCTGCCCGGTAATTGCCACCAGCGTCGATCCCCAGGTGAGGTGAACGCGCTGCTGGCGAATCAACTCAGTAATGGAGGTCGTGTCGGCTGTTTTCACGCGTGCCAGGGTTTCCAGAATGCGGATCAAATGCCCGCGGCCCTTGTGGGGCGGGAGTGGTTGTGTAATTTTGTCTTCACACAGCGGGTCCATGCCGTTGGTGATCAGCCCGACGGATTGTTTCTTGGCGACTGCCCAATTGGCGATCGAGGTAGCCGCGGTGATGGCGGTTTCGGTGGCGTCGAAACGGGTTTTGTAGGCGTATTCCTCGTTATTGAGGTTCAAGAAGATGGCCGTCTCCAGCTCGATGGACGGCTCGAACTGTTTGACCTGCAGCCGCCCGACCGACGCCGAGGATTTCCAATCGATGCGGCGCAGCGAATCGCCAGTTTTATAATCGCGTTTCCCGGTTGGCCGGTTAGGGTCTTCGAATATGGGCTGTTTATAGCGCAGCGTCCCGATAGGTGAGTGGGAAGGTAGGCCCAACTCGATAATCGGCACCACCCTGGGATAGACGATGATGTAATCGGTTTGACCTTCGAACCGTTTTTCCTTTGATAGGCCCAGTACGTCGCCAGAGGAAAGCTGCAAAGGCCCGATGTTGTAATAACCCCTTTTCCGGCCAAACAATTGGTAGGACAGATGGGCGCTTTCGTGGGGCGCCAGGCTGAGTACACGCTGGAAAGAGGGTGATGTGCGGATCTCGACCGGTAATAAATCTTGCAGTTTCAGCCACACTACCGGCAGCCTGCTCTGGTTGATCACCTCGATCTCCAGGGTAACGACTTCGCCCAGGAAGATCCGTTTGGAAAAAGTGCGCTTGAAAGTGATCGAAGCCAGGGCGTGTTCGCTCCACCAGCGGCCCAGTAAGAAAGCCCCTAACAGCAAATATAGCAGGGTAAATATGAAGTTGTCCTGGGTGGCGATTGCTACGGCCAGTAATAAAATGACGTAAATCACGATTGGAGCGCCCACGAATCCTCGCTAGGCTAAAACCTGGCCGGGCCCGGGCATGCGCCCGCCCGCCAGCTTACTTGAGACTGCCGATTTCCAGGGGTACCTGGGTCATCACATCCTGCAGGATCGAAGCGGTAACGCGACCGCGCAGCTCGGCTTCGGGAGACAAAACCAGCCGGTGAGTCAAAACTGAGGGGGCCAGGTATTGGATATCATCCGGGATGACGTGGTCGCGGCCCTTGATGGCGGCATACGCCTGCGCTGCCCGGAAGAGCGCCAGGCTGGCGCGCGGGCTGGCGCCTAAAGAAAGCTCCGGATGGTGGCGGGTCGCCGCGGATAGTTTGACAATATAATCGTGCAGCGAATCGTCTACGTGGATATCCCACACCTGGCGCTGTAATGCGATCAGGCTCGAGTTTTCTTCGACGCTGTGCAGGTGTGAAATGGGATGTTCGTGCTGGAGATGGGTCAGCAGCAATTTTTCGTCTGCTTGAGATGGATACCCCATGGTCAGGCGCATCAGGAAACGGTCGAGCTGGGCTTCCGGCAGCGGGAAAGTGCCTTCGTATTCGATGGGGTTTTCAGTCGCCAGCACCAGGAACGGCCGCGGCAGAGGATAAGTGATGCCGTCTACCGTGACCTGCTGTTCCTGCATGGCTTCGAGCAGGGCCGATTGGGTGCGTGGGGTGGCCCGGTTGATTTCATCTACCAGCATGATATTGACGAAAATAGGCCCGGGATGGAATTCAAATGCACTGGTCTTCTGGTTATATACCGACACACCCGTAACGTCGTTCGGCAGCAGGTCGGGTGTGCATTGGATCCGTTTGAATTTTCCGCCCAGGCTGGCGGTAATGGCCCGCGCCAGCATGGTCTTCCCTACCCCGGGAACGTCTTCCAGCAGGACGTGCCCCTCACACAGTAGGGCTACCATCAATAATTCGATCACCGGGCGTTTGCCGATGATCACATATTCAACGTTTTCCGTGACGTGGGTCACAAATTCCTGGATGGTAGGCATAGCGGCTCCATTTTAGCACTTTTCACATGTTAAAAAAGTGCTTTCCTTTTGTAGATAAGTTCTTACTTCATTATATCCAAAATACGTTTGATGGTCGGCTGGTCGGCGTGCATCATTCCTGCCGGCGGCAGGCGCTGCAGCAGCCTGGCCCAATTGGGATTGGCGGTGAACAGCTCTTTGAAGATCGGCAGGGCTTCTTCCAGCCGGCCCATATCTGCCAGGGTGACGGCATGCCAGAAGGGGATTTCACCCATCTCAGGCGCCAGTTTCGCCGCGCCGGCATACGCTTCGAGGGCTTTGTCAGTTTCTTCTTTGCCCAGGAATTCATCGCCCAGGTTCATCAATTGGTAGGCGCGGTGGATTTGCACCAGCCGTTTGAGCTCCTGGATCGGGGCAGGGTGGTCTTCGACGCGCAGGTCCATCAACGTATCTGCCCAGGGCCTGCCCGTGGATGTGCCAGACACGATCAGGATCGCCGCGCTTTGCTGGCCGCGAATGTCGCCGCCGGCGGCCTGCCCGGCTTCCAGTGCGGATACCAGGCGGTTGGCGAAATCACCCTGGGCCTGGCGGTAGGCGGCTGCCATGGCCGGCCAAACCGCGGGAGAAGCCATCATGTTGGCCTGCACGGAAAAACTCTCCCCCCCTTCATGCCCGGCGTCGGCCATACAGGACGACCCGGTATGTGTGGCTACCCGGCCCTGTGCATCCACCATGGACACCTGGCGCAGGTTGCGGCGATCGTCGGTAGAAAGCAGAGCCTGTAAAGCCTCTGCGGGCGGCTTACCGGCTTTCATCAAGGCCAGGCCGAGCGGGCCGTAGCTCACCTCGGCCAGCGCCTGGGTAGCCACCACCCCGACTCCGGCTTCAGCCCACGTCACCGTCCCCCCGACTGAAAACCAGTGCGACTGAACGGCCGCCCCAAGGCAGCCGGTCTGCGGGTCACGCGCCACGATCGAGAAGGTGTTTGCCAGGGGAAAACGAGGAAAAATAGGAGGAGAGAACTTCATATATTCACCTCATGTTAAGTATCTGCCCAATATATCGGAAGGGCTCCTTTTTTTATATTTTTCAGATTGCTTCTATTTATCGGACGCCCGGCGTTCGGCCAGCTCGGCTCGCATGGCGGTATGGCGCGAGCGGCTGAGCGGGTAGCGCCAGGCCAGGAACATGGATATGACCAGCATCACCGCCGGAAAAGGACCGATCAACATGCGGATGGAAAACAGCGCCGAAGCGGGCTGGCTGGCGCCCGGGATATACCCGCTGAAGTGCAGAATCCACTGCACCATCGCCAGGGTAAAAGCCGTGCCGGATTTCTGCAGGAACACCAGGAAGCCATAATAAGTGCCTTCGCGCCGGTGACCTGTCGCCAGTTCGTCTGCATCGATCACATCCGGGACGATTGACCAGGGCACTACGTGGGCGGCGGCAATTCCCAGGCCGGCGGTAGCCGCCAGGATATAAGTAGGTAGAATAGATGCCTGCGGGAGAAACCCCAGGCAGAGCATGACGATCACCCACCAGCCGACGCCGATCAGGTATGCCTGGGTTTTACCCAAGCGGTTAGACATCAAAACCATGATTGGGATGCAGACCAAAGCGGAAAGCTGGACCATGCCGAGCATCAGGTCGAGCTGATCGGGGGCCAACATCCAGTAGGTAATGTAATATTGGAAAAGGGCTTCGACCACGCTGACCGATACCCAGGCGGTCATATAGATCCCGGCGGCGTAACGGAAAGCCCGGTTGCGGAAGGTTAAAAGAAAACTGCGGAACACGCTCAAATCGCTTTTGGCGGTATCTGCAAATTTTTCTTTAATTTTGAAGAAGAGCAAGAAATAGGGAATGCCTGCCAGGCAGCCAAAGATGATCGCCATCAAGAAATATCCGGATTGAGGCCGGGCGAACACTCCCACGATGAGCGGCACGGCCACGGCGCTGATCAGGCCGGCTGCCATGCTGACCGACATGCGGAACCCGTTCAAGCGCGTGCGTTCGTCGTAATCTTCGGTCAACTCGGGGGTGAGGGCTACGTAAGGCACGGTCAGCAGGGTGAAGAAGGTATCAAAGGCAATATAGGCCAGTCCGTAATAAATGGCTTTCATCGCCTGGCTGTCCCAGGGTGGCACCCACCACAGGGCAATAAAAGTCAGCGAGAGCGGAATGGCGCACAGCAGGAAAAATGGGCGGCGCCTGCCCCAGCGCGATTGCACCCGGTCGGCCAGCACCCCGATCAACGGGTCATTGACTGCATCCCAGATTCCCCCCACCAGCAGCACCGGCGCAGCATACAACGGGTCCAGGCGAGCGATATCCGTCAGGAAGAAAGAAAAGAAAAATGCAAAGATCGTCGATGTGGACGAATTGCCCCAATCACCCAGGCCATAGATCAGCTTGGTAAGGAAAGGCAGCCGGTCCTTTGCAGCCGTGATATTGACAGTCATTTGAGATCCTTTTGGTAGATGCGGTAGCGACGATATATCTTAAAACCCAAATGCTCCTGCATAGTTGTGCTCTTTTCGTTTTCCTCACCGGTCAATGACATATCTACTTCGCGGTAGCCTTTCTTCCAGATCGCTTGGCCGACTTTCATCGTCAGCAAACTTTCGATGCCCCGGCGCTGATAATCCGGAATCATGATCAGAATCTTGAAGGAGACTCTTTTGATGCGCCGGCTGAACCACCATAACCTGGTCAGACCGGCCAGGTCAAGCCGACCATTGACGTGCAACAAGGCTTCGTTGACATCCGGTAAGGCGATGGCGAAACCAACCGGTCTCGATCCAACCTGGGCGATCAGCGCCATTTCAGGGTCAATGATGGGTTTGAATGAATTGGCGAAAAGCATAAATTCTTCATCTGAAAGCGGGATAAAATCGGGCAGGGGGCTCAGGGCTTCGTTGTAGAGCCGGCATGCCAGGCGCAGCTCGTTATCCCAATCTTTCAGATTGACTTTACGTAAGGTCACGTCAGAACGCTGGTTGGCCCGCTCGCCGGCCCGGCGCATTTTTTCCGGAAAGCCGTGCTCAAAATCGATTTCATTCGGGTTGATCAGGGCCATACGCGCCACGCTGTCGTTATACTTGGTAAAGCCGGCATTATCGAACAGGCTGGGATAATATGGCGGAGTATGCGCTTCGAGGATCGCCGGACGGGTGTCGAAACCTTCCACCAGCACGCCGATTTCATCCGTCTGGCTGGGGTTGTAAGGCCCGCGCATCACCTGCATGCCTTTTTGGCGCAGTGAACCGGCGGCTACGGCGAAAAGGCGGTTAGCGGCTGCCTGGTCTTGCATGCATTCGAAAAAGCCGAAACACCCGACGGCCTGCTTCATCACCTGGTTCCAGCGCCGGTCGATGATTGCCGCAATCGTCCCTACTGCCTGTTTGCCTTTCCATGCAATCCATAAATCCCGCTCGGCGTCGCGCCAGAAGGGGTTTTTCTGTAAATCGATGCGCGCATAACGCTCATCCAGCAGGGGAGGCACCCAGTTTGGATCGCCTGTATATATTTGCCAAGGAAATTTGGCAAAAACGTCCAGGTCAGATCGCGATTGTACCGGGCGTACATCGATCTCCATTATTGATCATGGTTTTCGGGCGATTGGCTGGTTTTGCCTTTGCCCAATTCCTGAGATCGCTCGTAAGCGGCCCACACAGCTCGCGAGATGGCAGTGCGCACCCCGGCTTTTTCGAGGTAGTAAATGGCTGCGGCCGAAGTACCCCCCGGAGACGTCACTTCATTGCGCAGTGTGGCAGGGTGGGCTTTGCGGTGCTGGTAATATTCCACCGACCCCAGGATGGTTTGCGTGACCAGTTGCTCGGCAATGCGGCGCGGGAAACCCAGGTGGACGCCGGCATCGATCATCGCTTCCATAAAGAGGAAAACGTATGCCGGGCCGGTGCCTGACAGCGCAGTCGCCATATCGAGGTAGTATTCCTCTTCCATGTAAACTTCCTGTCCCAAAGCGTTCAAGATCTGCCGGGCCAGTTCGACCTGCTGCGGAGTGACGGCAGCCGAGGTTGTCCACACGGTAATGCCTTCGCCAATTTGGGCCGGGGTGTTCGGCATGGCGCGCACGATAATGGCGTGGTTCAGCTGCTGGCTGATCTGGTCGATGGATGCGCCGGCGACAATCGAGAGCACCAATGCATTAGCCGGGATCTGGTTACGCAGGCTGCTCAACACCCGGTCCAACCGCTGAGGTTTTATCGATAAGATGACCACTTCAGCATTTTGAACGGCAGCAGGATTATCTGCAGCAGGGATGATCCCATAACTGGCATGTAACTCCAATCGCCGTTCTTGCAGGGGGTCCGAAGCGCGAATTTTACCGGGGACCGTTACATGCTTATTGAGCAGGCCGGATATGATTGCTTCGCCCATCACGCCCGCACCGATAATTGCCACCACAGGTTGTTCTTCCATTCATCCTCCAACGTATGATAAGAAAAACCGGATTTTCCGGTTCTTCTTTTGTACAATTTCAGTCAATCGCCTGACCAGCGCGCAAAGATGGCCGTCGAAAGCGCCCGCTTGGCGCTGCTTTCAAGCAGAACAACTTCTCCCGCCTCTACCTGGCCCTTCCACTGGCCCATCATTTCACTCATCGAATAATACAGGGTTACGGCAGAGGCTTTAACTGCATAGGCGGTTAAAATGACGAATTTGGCTTGAGGGCTCATGATCTCGCGGCAGCCGTCGAGCAGGGCCGGGATCAGTTTATAAAACTCCCATACCTCGCCCTTTGGTCCACGCCCAAATTTGGGCGGGTCGAGAATCAGCCCGTCGTATTTCAGGTTGCGCCGCGCTTCGCGCTGCACGAATTTTAAGGCGTCGTCGACGATCCAGCGGATCGGCCGGTCGAACAGGCCGGATAGTTGTTGATTTTCCGAGGCCCAGGTAATTACCTTGCGGGATGCATCCAGGTGGGTAACGGTTGCCCCGGCGCGGGCTGCCGCCAGGGAAGCCAGGCCCGTATATCCAAACAGGTTGAGCACTCGCAGCGGTCGTTTTGAGGCTGTGATCTGGGAGTTGATCCAATCCCACTGGCAGGCTTGTTCTGGGAAGACCCCCAGATGGCGCGAGGCGGTCGTCCTCGCCCAGAATTTCAGGCCCTGGTAATCCATACTCCAACGCTCGGGTAATCGCTTGAGATATTTCCAGTGCCCACCGTTTTCCTCAGCCGTGGTCTGAAAAACTGCGTGGGCAGCATCCCAATCCGTTTGGGGTAATCCTGGTTGCCAGATAGCTTCTGGTTCAGGCCGGATCAACAGGTACTGGCCATACCGCTCTAATTTGCTCCCGTTGCCGCTGTCAAGCAGCTCATAATCTTTCCATCCTGGTGAGGAAAGCAGAGATAATACGGGAAGTTGAGGGGAAACAGGTATCATATCCACGTAAAAGTATACCAGAGGTTGCCAATGGAATTGGTAGGCTGAATAAAGTTGACATCCTTCGTTAATATCATTAAACTATGGATAGTTGCGCACAGTAAAGGAGGAAATAATCATGTCTGATTTTCGTTTGGTTTTACGTGCCGGACCGACCCCGGGGAAAGTATTCCCTCTCGAAAAGGATGAAATGTTCATTGGCCGTGAGGCTAATAATGATATTACGATCAATGACCCTGAAGTTTCTCGTAAACATGCCCGGTTGTATGTGCAGGGCGGGAACATGATCCTGGAAGACCTGGGCTCAACCAATGGGACCTCGGTCAACGGGCAGCGTTTAACCGGTCCTTACGTATTAAGGGCAGGTGAAGTCATCACTCTGGGAGAAAAAATTACCCTCCTGTTCGAATCGGTGGCAAACGATGCCAACGCAACCATGGCTTCCTCGCGCATCTCGTCTCAGCCTCAGTTTACCGCTCAATCGCCCCAGCCGCCGCAGGTGTATCA
>VFSW01001627.1_pt1 | contig 34249 bp, 24 predicted proteins | sample 5358111 | NCBI WGS metagenome assembly VFSW01 (sample SAMN11554181, study PRJNA540505) | mine drainage metagenome | isolation source: sediment from site ElyBrook_90M | place: USA: Ely Copper Mine, Vershire, VT | collected 2017
ATTTCCCTAAAATCCCCCCCCCCACGCTATGGGGGGGTGTTCTGGCGCCCGCTCACCCGCGGGGCCCCGGACACGCAACTGCTTTCGGCCGATTACTCGCAGATTGAACTGCGGCTGCTGGCTCACTTCAGCGGCGATCCTCTGCTGGTTCATGCTTATCAGAATGACGAGGATATCCACACCCTCACTGCAAGCGAGGTTTTCGGCGTGCCTGCGGAGACGATCGACAAGGAGACCCGCAATCGCGCCAAGGCCGTCAATTTTGGCATCGTCTACGGGATCTCGGCCTTTGGGCTGGCCGCGCAACTAGGTATTCCGCAGGCCGAGGCTCGCGCCTATATCGACCGCTACTTCGCGCGCTATCAGGGCGTGAAAGCATTCATCGAGAAGACGCTTGAAGCTACGCGCATCGAGGGCAGCGTGCGCACAATGTTCGGGCGCATGCGGCCCATTCCCGACATCGAGAGCCGTAACCCCAATCAGCGCGGATTCGCCGAGCGGACGGCCATCAATACACCCTTGCAAGGCACCGCGGCCGACCTCATCAAGCTGGCCATGATCGCCCTTGACCGTAAGCTCGCAGAGCGCAAACTCAAAACGCGCATGGTGCTGCAGGTGCATGACGAACTGCTGTTTGAAGTGCCCGCCGATGAGGCCGATGAAGTGGCGGCGCTGGTGCGCGCGGAGATGGAGGGCGTTGTGCAGCTCAACGTGCCGCTGGTGGCCGATTTGGCCTTCGGGGCGAACTGGCGCGACATGGATTAGGCGATGCGCTTTGCGACTTTCGGAAACCGGGCGCGTGAATCGTGAGATTCGGAATTATCATCGAAGCTAGTAGCGAGAATTCCTGGTCTTCGGCTAGTTGAAAGAGGGGGCCGCAGAAGATTTTTGGGAGCGATTTGTATGAGCGAAGTAAAAGCTATCTCTGCCGCTGACGCAGGCACCTTCACCCTTGGAGGCGACCTCACCGTCAACCGCCTTGGCTACGGGGCCATGCGCATCACCGGCACGGGCGTGTGGGGGCCTCCTGCTGATAAGACCGCGGCGCTGACGACGTTGCGGCGAGCGATCGAACTAGGCGTGAACCTGATCGACACAGCCGATTCTTACGGGCCCTTCGTCTCAGAAGAGTTGATTGCCGAGGCGTTGTACCCCTACCCTGTGGGCCTGGTAATCGCGACTAAAGGTGGATGGGAACGCGTTGGACCCGGCCAGTGGATCCACAATGCGAGCCCTAAGCACCTGACGCATGCGCTGGAAGGCAGCCTGAAACGCCTACGCCTTGAACGAATCGATGTGTACCAGCTCCACGTGCCTGACCCTGCCGTTTCGTTTGAGGCATCGATTGAAACGCTGGCCAGGCTACGCGAGGAGGGCAAGATTCGCCATGTCGCACTCTCCAACGTGACACGCGAGCACGTGGAGCGCGCGCGCAAGATTGTGCCCATCGTCTCAGTGCAGAACCGCTACAGCTTTGCCGATCGCGAGTCCGACTTCATTGTGGATTATTGCGAACAGAATGGCATTGGCTTTATGCCGTGGGCTCCCATGGGCCAGGCGCGAAAGGCGCATGCGGCGATTGAGCAGGTGGCTCAGGAGTTGAACGCTACGCCGCTTCAGGTGGCGTTGGCCTGGCTGCTCAAGCGGTCCAAGGTGATTCTGCCCATTCCCGGAACGTCGTCGGTCGCGCACCTGGAAGAGAATATTGCCGCGGCGGGGATCGAGCTGCCGCAGGCTGCCTACGACAAGCTTTCCGCTGTGAGCCATCCACCGGCAAGCCTGCGGGGCTAAGACAAATCTTAGCGGCGACACGGTAAATGCATAATTAGCGCTCTGGAAGACTATCCCCGGTGTCAAAATCGAGCCCAACCGCCCGCATATTCGATATGCCGGTGATTGGGCGATCGAAGCTACGAGCCAATCTCCGCGCGAATGGCCTCGGCGATGGCGTCGGCATGACGGCGCATGGCCTCGTCGCTCTCGGCTTCGATCATGACGCGCGCAAGAGGTTCCGTGCCGCTGTAGCGAATCACCACGCGGCCTGAATCCTTCAACTCCTCCTCAGCGGCGCGGATGCGGGAGGCTACTGCTGGGATCGTCTCCAATGGTCTCTTTTCACGGACTTTTACGTTGACGATGACTTGCGGAAAGACCTTGAGGTCCGCGGTCAGCTCGTCGATGCTTTTACCACTTCGGGCGACGAGGTCGAGCACGACGAGCGAGGTGAGCAGGCCGTCGCCGGTGGTGGCCAGATGCGGGAAAAGGATGTGGCCGGATTGCTCGCCGCCCAGCGCGGCATTGTGCGCCAGCATCTGTTCGAGCACGTAGCGGTCGCCTACCGGCGCGCGCAGCATGCGAATCCCGGACCGCTTGAGCGCCGCTTCCAGGCCCATGTTCGACATGGTGGTAGCCACGACCAGATCGCCTGTGAGCAAACCTCGGGTCTTCATATCGCGCGCGGCCATCAGCAGAATGGCATCGCCGTTGATGACGTTGTTCCGGCTGCCAGCCAACATGCAGCGGTCGGCATCGCCATCGAAGGTGAGGCCGAGTGCTGCACCGCGCGCCGTGACTTCAGCAGCGACTTTGACGGGGTGAAGAGCGCCGCAGTTGTCATTGATGTTGCGGCCGTCGGGCGCGATGTTCAGCAAGGTCACATCTCCGCCGAGACGGCGAAAGAGTTCGGGCGCCACGGACGCGGCTGCTCCGTTGGCGCAGTCGGCCACAATGCGCAGACCGGCCAGAGTAAGTCCCGGCACAGAATCCATGAGGAACTGAATGTAGTCAGTCTGCAATGTCGCGTTGTCTTCAACGGGCGGCAGAGTGTCGGGGTCGGGAGCGGTGGCGGCCGCGGCATGATGGAGGATTTCTTCTTCCATAGCCAGCTCGACCGCGTCGGGAAGCTTGAAGCCATCGCCGCCGAAGAGCTTGATGCCGTTGTCGCGCCAGGGATTGTGCGACGCGCTGATGACGACGCCAGCGTGAAAACCGTGGGTGCGCGCAAGAAAAGCCACGGCCGGTGTTGGTACGATGCCCGCGCTTTCGACGCGCACTCCGGTTTCGCGCAGTCCGGCAGCAAGAGTAGCCGCGATCCATGGACTCGATTCGCGCGTGTCGCGACCCAGGATGATTTTGGACTCAGCAACGGTTTTGCGCAGCGAGTGGCCCAGAGCGAGTCCGGTAGCAAAGATGGTGATTGCGTCTAATGGCGGCTGGCCTGCAATGGCGCGAATGCCGTCGGTTCCAAAGAGTTTCCGTGTTGTTGTGCTCATCGTCTCACTTCTTGTGGGGCTTGATTCTCTTTTGGTGTGTGGCCTTCGTTATGGTTTCAACGTGGCTGGTGAAGGTGCCGTCGCTCAGGCGCGTGGTGACGCAGTCGCCAGGAGTGAGCTGCGCCGTGGAGCGAATTAGTTCGCCGCTCGCGCCCTGCACAAGTGCGTAGCCGCGGTCGAGAACCGCGAGGGGTGATAGCGAGTGGAGCCGCGCATCAAGCCCACCCAGACGTATCACGGAGGCGCGGAATATGAGCTCCAGCGAGCGGTCAAGGCGCGTGCAGTATGCGGTGAGCCGTTCGCGGGCCAGGCCCAGGCTCTGGCGCGGGTCGTGGCGCAGGACGGCCGCCGCCAACTCTGCCACGCTACGCTGTCGCCGCAGCAAAAGCCCGCCTACTGCCGTCTCCATGCTGAAGGTAAGGTCGTCCAGCCGCTGCGCGAGCCGGTGGAGTTGTGCTGAAACGCGCCACTCCGCGCGGTCCGAGGGCAAACTGTCGAACCGCTGCCGCGCCTGCAGCAGTCGGAAGCGCATCGCCCGCTCAAGCCTGTTCGTCTGGTTAGCAAGATACTCGGCAATCCTGTGCTGGGCTTCGGTGATCAGTTCAGCCGCGGCGGAGGGCGTGGGCGCGCGCAAGTCGGCAACAAAGTCCGTAATCGTGAAGTCGGTTTCGTGACCGATGGCCGAAACCACCGGCAGCCGCGACGCAGCAATGGCGCGGGCCACGCGCTCGCTGTTGAAGGCCGCCAGATCCTCGAGAGATCCACCACCGCGGGCCAGCACTATCACATCCACCAGCCCTGAGGCATTGAGTTGCGCGAGCGCCGCCTCCACCTCGCCGGGAGCGGCATCGCCCTGCACGGAGACCGGGAAAAGCAGCACGTTGAGGCCGGAGTGGCGACGGCCAACGATGTGAAGAAAGTCGCGGATGACCGCGCCTGTGGGCGAGGTGACAATACCCACAGTGCGCGGAAAGGCAGGAAGGGGGCGCTTGCGCTCCGGGTCGAAGAGGCCCTCCGCCTTGAGCCGCTCCTTGAGTTGCTCGAAGGCCAGTTGCAGCGAACCGGCGCCCACCGGCTCCATCGTCTCGGCCACCAATTGCAACTGACCGCGCTGCCCGTAGACACTGACGCGGCCGCGGACCAACACGTGCAGGCCGTCTTCGGGGCGGAAACGCAGCAGCAGGGCCTGGCGGCGAAAGAGCACGACGGGCAACTGCGCCTCGGCGTCTTTGAGCGTGAAGTAGAGGTGGCCGGAGGGCGCGGGGCGCAAGTTGGAGATCTCACCCTCCACCCACACGTCGCCGTAGCTTCGTTCGACCAACTCGCGAACCTGCTCGACCAGCTCTCGCACAGGCCACACGCGGCGCGAGGGACCTGGCTCCTCAAAGCCGAGGTCGAGTTGGCGCGCAGATGGGTTTGGCCGTGTCACCACTCCTGAGTGTAATTGCTCCAGTGTGGCGCATATGTACAGAAAAGCCCCACATCTGCTGATACCGCATGCAGATGTGGGGGCAGCGTTTGAGTCGAACGCGGGTTGAGAGTGCGTTGCAGGCTGCTAGAAAGTAACGGAAGAACTCGTCGCTTGCAGCATTTGTGTTCCATCGACGTTGAGGAAATAAACCTCGGCAACATAAGCGAAAGGACCAGATGCGCCGATGTCGCCACGTTTGAAGTTGGTTAGATAAGAAGGTGTCGTATCAATCTGAACATAAGCATTGACCGCGCCGGTTCCGTAGACGTGGGATGCAACGTAGGCGCTGTCGCTGACCCTCTTCAGCTTTACAACGACCGTATGGTCATACATAAACGCGCCGTCGGAAGTAGTGCTAGAGCGATTGACCGTGAATTGAAACTGCCCCTGGCAATTGCTGTTTCCGCCCGTCTGGCACGGGTTTGTGGAGAACGCTTTGGTGAAGCCCACGTTGTAGTTCACGTTGAATGACTTGGAACCATACCCCGTATTATTAGCGCCGTCGGTTGCTTGCGCATTGATCGTGTACGAACCAATACCGCTGGGCGCGCTGCTGGAAAATGCCTCAAGGTCAGTTGTCCCAGCTGCGCCGGTGCCGCCCATCGGGGTAAATGAGCCTGTACCGGTAACAGTCACACCCGCAACAACAGGCAGACTCGGGGAAAAGCTCAACGAAATTGGCTGATTGAGCACGTGTGATCCAGCACTGCTGATCGTCGCGCTCATGCTCACGACGCCGGTACCCTCACTTTGTGAACCAACAGGATCAGTTGCCGTCACTTCCACGTCGACGACGCCTAGTATCTGGTCAGCAGTCGGCTTCGTGACAGTTACGGTGGGCGGCGTTGTGTCCGTCACGGACGATGCACGCAGGCTGAGCGTGAATTGTATGCCAGATCCGACGCCGATACCCGCACCCGGTGCCTGGGCTGCTAATTTCACAGCGTAATCGCCGTAGTTGGAGCTATCCACACCGGGATTGCTGACCATGACGGATATGGTAACCGCCCCCCCGGGGGCAAACGTGTAGGTGGCGGGGTTGAGCATGAACGCGGCTGCAATCTGAGCGCCGAGACCGGACTTTACGTCCAGCTGGACGGTGGGATCAATTGGATTGCCAGTGGCATCGCCGACCTTCGTCACCTCTAAAGCAAGAATGCTGGCGTCCGCCTGACCTGTGCAGGGGTTCTGGCCCTGTCCGGGAAACATATTTGGAAGGCTAGTGTCCGGACTGGGGCTAGGCGCCACTACTGAAAAACTGGTACTGACTGGTGAGCCACCGATGCCGTTGAAGGTTGCTGAGGTCGCTCCCAGCGCAGCATAGGTAAACGGGCCTGTGGCGATGTCGGCCCCGTCGCATTTCTGTGACGACTGTCCCCACGCAGTTCCTGTCACCATAGTGGCCAGAAGCGCTGGGATCAGAATCGGAACGAACATATTTCTCTTCATCGAACTCACACTTTCTGAGATTTTCTGCCGGGCCAGCCGGCTGTTGTTGGGTTCGGGCCTGCAACGTCGACCGAAACCTTGATCATTTTTCGTTTCCGGTTGGTGGAACCTTGGGTCGCAGCGGCCTGCGTTTTTTCCATCCAAATCCGGACTTCCAAATCCAAATTTAAGAAGTGCTTGATTTCTCCCCCAAGTTCCGACTGGAAGATCCGGTCGGGGGCTTTGAGGAGATTGCTGGTCCAATGAGGCTGAACCACTGTGCAGCATGCCGAATTGAGGCATCGTATTCAGCGCCCAGGATGGAAGATCCAAACGCGCCTCAAGCCGAGGAATGAGGCGAAAGATACTAACTATCCCTTATGTACCCCGTTGCCGTGATTTCTGGACTGGCGGAAAGCATGAGTCCAGATGCGAGCGCGGAAGCAAGCTTTACAGCTCTCATATCCCCTCCTCGGGGAACATATTAGAGAAGTTGAGACATCATACTCGCTCATAGATAGACAGACTGTGACAAGCGGGACAAATAAGTAGCCTTGACTTAGCCTTACTCCAGGGGCAAGATAGGGTATTTCGTGGCAGGAAAACAAACAGGCATATCGCACGCCGCACCCTCACTTTTCGCCGGTCTGTCAGAGTACGACGCAATGCGGGAGTAATCATAATTATAAGTTTTGGTAACCTGTGACTTGATTTATAAGTAATGAAGTTCATCATTGGAACATATACAGAATTTCCTTGTAACTGCCTGCGAACAGCGGCGATAGAAATGATGGACTGCATCTATACCGGCTTGCGCCGCGCCTGAGTAAGTTCTTGATTAGTAGTAATCAAGGAACATTCCATCTCGCCGGATCAGGACTGTCTAGTTGCGAGCATGGCACGCAACTGGGCCGCAATCGCGATCTGTCGCTCGGCCGTTGCATGGTCTGCCTGCAGTGCACCGGAGTAAGTAGCCTCCGCCTCGCGGGCCAGCATGGTGCCCTCGGCCAAGCCGAATGTGCCCAGCACGCCAGCCAACTTGTGCGCGGCCGCAGTTGCCTGCTCGCGCGCGATGAGGGTGAGTGTCCCTTTGGCGAGCGCTGCGGCGGCATCCTCCAGCACGGTCACGCGCTCATCCAATAGCGGCAGAAACTGCAGCCACAGGCGGTTCATGGCGGCGGCGAGATCTGGCTGGCGCGGCTGTCCCATGGGGAAGAGCCTCTCAGTCCCAGCCCAACACGCCGGCAATCTGCGAAGAAAGTGTGAGCGGATCGAAGGGCTTGACGAGCACAGCCTCGACGCCGAGGCCGGCAAATTGACGCTGGTCGGTGGTCTGCACTTTGGCGGTGAGCAAAAGCACCGGGATATGCGTTGTGACCGGATTGCCGCGCAGCGCGCGAAAGGTCGTGGGGCCATCCATCCCGGGCATCATCACATCCAGCAGAATTGCGTCGGGCTGGTACTGAGCGGCGTGCAGAATGCCCTGGGCGCCGGAGCTGGCAACCATCACTTCCCAGCCGGCCACGGTTTCAAGGCTCATCGCCGCCACCTCGCGGATATCGTCTTCGTCGTCAATGATGAGGATGCGATGCTGCATGAACGTCTTCTCCGCGACTGGCCTGGAGCGCCAGCAGCTCTTTCGCGAGTCGAGCCCTCTGTGTCTGACCGACTGGCGGCCACATGCGGCCGCGGATAACGCACTCACAGCACATCATGACTGCGGAAAACCGGTGTCAGGAATCCCAAACGATCTAAACCTCGGAAAGAGTTTCCTCTATCTGACCTGAACCGCGCAACATCGTCAAGACAAGCGCCTCAAGCTGCCGCGACTGCACACTCGCCGTAGTCACAAGGCGAGTGGGTTCCAGTGTAAGGCGCTGGGCCTTGGCTTGTTTCAGTTCACGGCCAGAGTACACCACGAGAGGCACCCGGGCCAGATTTTCGCGCTCGCGCAGCCAGTTCACCAGGTGGAATCCATCACCGCCGGGCAGGGCAAGATCAAGCACCAGCAAGTGCGGCAGAAAAGTGAGGCATTCATCCTGCGCGGCCTGGCGGGTATGCGCCACTTTTACGGTTGTATTTTCAATCGTAAAGGCCTCCCCGACCGCTCGCGCCAGTTCCACGTTGTCCTGGACCACGAGGATACGCGCGAGTTCGCCCGGGCCACCAAGCACGCGGGCCAGTTCACGCAAGCAGCCGTGCCCATTGAGCGAGTTTGGCTTGAGTACAGCCTGCGGCTCGGATGGTCCGCGCTGGATGTCCACGCTCAGCAAAGCAACCGGCGTGTGCGCTTCAGGGCCCACACGCCGCAGCAGTGGCAGAACCTCCCACCCGTTGACCCCTTCCGACGCGATGTCAAGAATGATTGCCTCGACGCCATCGTGGGCTGCGGCTACGGTTTGTTCCACCGTGGAGGCTTCCATCACGCGGTAGCCGTGATCTGCCAGTTGTCCGGCCATAATAGGCCGCGCGGCCCCGTTGGCTCCGGCCAACAGCACCAACCCCCGGCCGGGGGTGTTGGTATTGCTGCCCCTGCCCTTTGCCGCCGCAGACGGATCGTAGGGCAAGAAGACGCGAAATGTGGAGCCGCGAACCGGATTGCGCTCAGCCCAGATGCGCCCGTTGTGCTGGAGTACGATGGCGCTGCAGATGGCAAGTCCCAGGCCGCTGCCGCCCTTCAGGCGCGAGTCAGAGGCGTCCACCTGCTGGAACCGGCCAAAGATGGCCTCCAGTTTGTCCTCTGGAATGCCTCGCCCCTGGTCGATGACCGAGAGCGTCACGCCGCCGGCGCTGGGCCGCACCATGACGGAGACTGCCGAATTGGGCGGGGAGAACTTGACAGCGTTTGACAGCAGGTTGGTAAGCACCTGGAGCAACCGGTCAGAATCGCCTTTGATTTCCACCTGGGTTTTGTCGTTGATCAACAGCACGCCGGCTTCTTCGGCCACCAGCTGCATACCATCGATGGCCTGCCGCACGATATCGCTCGTCTGCACGGGACGAAAGACCAACGGCTCGCGCCCGCTTTGCGTGCGCTCCAGGGTGAGGATGTCGTTGATGAGGCGGACGAGACGGTTGGAGTTGGAGAGGGCGATGCGCAGCAGGTTGGCGGCCTTGTCGTTAATCTGGCCCAGGACGCCGCCGGATGACAGCAGGCCGAGAGCGCCACGGATGGAGGTAAGCGGCGTGCGCAACTCATGGCTGACCGTGGAGACGAACTCGTCTTTCATGCGATCCAGTGCATAGCGTTGGCTGATGTCGCGAAAGTTGAGCACCGAGCCGGAGAAGCGACCCTCATCCAGGATGGGATTCAAAAAGCACTCAGCCGGAAAGCTGGCGCCGTCGCCGCGGTAAATCGTATCTTCACCAGCCCAGGAGCGACGCTGTAACAAGGCATACCGCAGGGCACAGTCGTCGCCGCACTGGGTGCTGACTGGAGCCGCTCCGTGGAGCAACTCATGGACTGACTTGCCAATCATGAAGCCTGCCGGCACTCCCAGCAGACGAACTGCAGCAGGGTTGGCAAACCGCACCAGCCCGTTGCGGTCCACGCCGAAGATGCCGTCGGCCACGGAATCCAGCAGAATCTCCTGCTGGCGGCTGAGTTCCTCGGCGCGGCCCCGTTCGCGGGTGCGAGCCAGCATCTGCCCGAGGGAGGTGGCCACGGTTTCCATGGCAGCGATCGCCTCACGATCCTCACGCAGTCTGAGGTGGCAATAGAACTCCAGAACGGCCAGGACCGTATTGCCCACCCTGACCGGTACGGCCCACCCGGAGAGCATCTGGTGACGCAAGGCGGCCTGCGCGCGGGGATCGCCGCGCACCACTGCCAGATCAGCCATCCAAATCGGTTTGCCCTCCTTCAAAGCTTGCCATGGAAGGCCGGCACCAGCTCTGAGCGTCTGTCCCATGCTTTCCTGGACCAACGCCTCAGTCTCATGGCCGGGAGCTGCCCAGGCCGAACTGAATTCGAGGCGATTCTCATCAACATTCGCTTCCCATCGCACGGCCAGATCCCAGCCTTGCGAGACGCACAGCGCCTCAAGAACCCGCATGGCCATCATGTCAGGCGAGGTATTTTCGCCCACAATCTGGCTCACCAGCAGTTGCAGGGCAAGGCGGTGTTCGCGGCGCTTCTGTTGGGTTACATCGCGCAACAGGCAGCGCACCGCCAACGGTTTCCCGGCCTTGCGCCGCAGACTGAGGCCGAGTTCCAGTTCCAGCACCTGGCCATCCGGCGTGTAATTACGCAACGGCGCACGATCGATCGTCTCCCCAGCCAGCGCTCGCCTCAGCAGCGCCGCAGCCTCAGCCCGGCAGTTGGGCCCAAATGCCTGCTCAAACGAATCCAGATTCATCAGCGCGGTCTTATCCAGCCCAAAACACCGCTTCCAAGCGGGATTGGCATACAAGAACCGCCCCTCTGGACCGAGAGTCGCGATCATCTCAGTGGAGTTTTCAAACAGATCGCGGTAGCGGTCGATCGACTCGCGCTGCGGCGCATCCTGTCGGGCGCTTGCGGTCGGCTGGTCCATGGCGACCATGACCAGCCCCGCTGGCTTGCCATCGAGTCCGCGCAGCGCTGAGATATGGAGTCTGACCGGGACAGCCAGGCCATCCTTGCGCTGCAGTCTTGCCTCAAAGCTGGGAACCAGGCTGGGAGGCAGCACCGTCATGCACTCCAGAAATGCCGCCAACCGTCCCTCTTCCGTTGGCTCCGGAGCCTTCTCGATTCCGCAGAGCTTCTGCATTTCCGTCAGCAGGCGGGCCTCTTCCTCCGGTGTCAAAAGTTTTGTGGCAGCCGGCTGATCGAGCAACTCGGCCGCGTGGTAGCCCAGCATGCGCTCGGCCGCGGGATTTACGTAGGTCAGCGTGCCATCAAGGCCCAGAGCCACCATCAGAGTGCCTGCGGACTCCACCATGTCTTTCAGCGACGCTTGTACGTGCGATGCCTTCTCCCGCTCGGCGCTGCTGTCGGACATCAAACGAATGACGACAGCCGCAGTCAGGCCCAGTGCGGTGGCCAGCAGCAGCCAGTCAAAGCGCGGTCCGGCCTCCAGGCGGGCCGTGATTCCGCCCCCGGCCAAGGCCAGTGCGAGCACGGCTAACGCAGACCACGTGGACGGAGAAGTCCCCTGTGGCGCCTGCTTTGACTGCCTGGTTTCGGTTGTCTCCATTCCGCCGCCGCTCTCCTGCGTTCGCCTTCCGGGATTCGTCTTCCCATTCCTTCGCAACTGGGATTCGCACCCCGGGGGACCCGATTCATCTGGTTTCTGCCGGGATACGCAGGGCTGCTTTCAGTTCCACCCCAGCCTCCGTCCCGCACGTAAACCCGTCTGGCGTTGTGACACCGGCCTACTCCAGCCGGAAAGCCGATGTATCTGCAGCTTCCCTTTTGCCGCATGCCAGAACGGTTGTCAATTGCACAGCACGGTCAGGTGACCCAGACGGGGAAGAATCCTCATCTTCTCCTCCGCACAAGCTGCAGCGAGCATACATGGACCGGAACATACATTGCTCCGCATCCCGGGTGCGGGCTCCCACCGCCGGTCGTGCCGAAAGAGCAACACTCAGCCTTGCCCATCGTCCCATACCTTACGCCAGTTTCGCATGTATGTTGCTGAAAAAAACCAGATTGATGACCAGATGGTACCGTGCCGCCCGGCCCGGGAAACCCACTGCGGCGCCGGACGACGAGGACCGCCCGGCTCGCTTTTTCCGGTCGTATACTGGCTCCATGGTCCGCACTAGTTCGTTGTCCTGCCTTGCCGCAGCAACCCTTGCCGCCCTGTTGTGCCTGGTTTCACAGCCACCTGCCGCCCGCGCCTGGGGCAACGAGGGACATCGCATCATCAACCGGCTGGCTGCCACCACGTTGCCTGCCGGTGTACCAGCCTTTCTGCGCTCCGAGGCAACGCTGAACGAAATCGAGTATCTTGGACCCGAACCAGACCGCTGGCGCTCACCCGCCGAGCCGGAATTGAACGCGGCGCAGGCTCCGGAACACTTTATCGACCTGGAGCCGGCCGATGCCCTTGGTCCCCTGCCCCACCGCCGCCTGGACTTTGAGGCCCGTGTCTTCGCCTCTGGCCAGCGGCCTGAAAAGATCGGCCTGCAGCCTTGGCAGGCCACCGAAGTCTGGGAGCGGCTCAAGGCCGCCCTGCGCGAGTACCGCCGGTTGGCTGCTGCCGGGCAGGATACCCGCCCCGTGGAGCAGGCGGCGATCTTCTACGCCGGCTGGCTGGGCCACTACGTGGGCGACGCCGCACAGCCCCTGCACACGACCATTCAATACAACGGCTGGGTGGGGTCTAACCCCAATGGCTACACCACAGCGCACCAGATTCACTGGCAGTTTGAGGGACCGTTTGTGGCCGCCAACCTGCACGCACCGGAGGTTCAGGCCAAAATGACCCCATTGCAAGCCCTCCAGGGAGATGTTTTCGACGACTATGTGGCCTACCTGCGCCACACCTCCACTTATGTCGAGAAGGTGTATCAACTGGAAAAGACAGGAGGCTTCGAAGGCGCCGGATCGGCCGAGTCGCGGGATTTTACCGCCGCGCGCCTTGCTGCCGGCGCCAGCATGTTGCGCGACATGGTCTACAGCGCATGGCTAGACAGCGCCAGACCGGTCCCTGATCCCTACGCGGGCAAATAGGCGCGTTGCCAACGGCGTAGCCATCTCTGCTCACGCCAGATGAGAGGCTCCCGCGGCGGGGGCTGTCTCTAACGGGAAAGTTTGCACTTCGAGGTCGATGCTGGCGATCTCTGCGCCACAGTTCTGCGGCTGGTGACGGGTGCACATGCAGAGTTCGGTAAAGCGGATGTGGCCGTTCTGGCTGAGTTCGAGGCCCGCGGCAATCAACACACTGTAGATTTCCACACAGGCCTGACGTTCAAACTCGAACAACAGGGTCACCGTGCCGGTATCGTTGGAGCCGCGGCTCAGAACCCAGCCGCCGCAGCCGAGAATGGCGCCTGTGAGGGTCTGCACCAGCCTGCCAGGCTCTTCCATAGAAATCGCCCGCATCTGCATGGCCCATGGAATAGCCGCTGCCGGGGTTGCGTCGCGGAGTGGAAGCACCTGTCTCACATCCGGTTTATCGGAAGTTTACCGGGGAGCATGATCAATGTGCGGTAGTTGGACGGCAACTGACCACCCCTGACACATTTGTGACTGACGCGCGCTGAAACGTGCGACCTTGGTAACTGGAGACCGCTAAGGCCGCGACGGCAGCCGAAACCGGCGCGCGAACGCAAAGGAATGATGTAGTTTCATAAACAGAATGATTGTGGGCAGCGGCATCGACCTGATGGAGATTGAGCGCATCGAGCGGTCCGTGGAGCGCTACGGGCAGCGCTTTCTTGACCGCGTGTATACCGCCGCAGAACAGGCCTACTGCCTGCGTAAACGCAAGGCCGCCGAGAGCCTGGCTGCGCGGTTTGCGGCCAAGGAAGCTGGAGCAAAGGCGCTAGGGACCGGCATCAGCCAAGGCGTGAACTGGCTGGAGATTGAGGTGGTGCGCGAACCCAGCGGACGGCCCACGCTATGCTTTTATGGACGAGCCGCCCAGCGGGCCGCGCGCCTGGGAGCAGTGCGGGCCGCGCTGTCCATTACCCATACGGACAGGTTAGCCATGGCCAGCGTGGTGCTGGAGGATGGACAATAACCCTTGCCCTTTCTGCTATTCTCAAGGCGTCGTCTTACCTAGCAACCGGCTCTTTTCAGCAAGGGGAATGCCGTGCCAAGCCGCAAAGAGATTCAGTGGTCACAGCTCAGAGTTGGCGCATTGGTCCTGACAGCCATGGCCGTGCTCGTGGGGCTCATCTTTCTGATGGCGGGATCTTCTGGCGGCCTGTTTGCGCGCAAGCTGGTGTTGCGTTCCTATTTCGAGAATGCGGCAGGGCTCAAGAACGGCGCGCCGGTGACGCTGGAGGGCGTAACCATTGGCAACGTGATCCGGATCCGCGTGGTTCCGGACCGCAAGCCCAGGTCGGTGGAGGTAACGATGCGGGTGGGACGCGAATATATCCGCGACCTGCACGCAACATCCACAACCGTAATTGCCCAGGCGGGCGTGTTGGGCGACAGCTATGTGGACATTGACTCGAGCCATGCCTCGGGTCCTCCGCCGGGTGATAACGCCGAGTTGCAGGCCACAGGCGCACCGACCATTCAGGACGTGATCCGCACCAGCGAAACCTCTATCGAGCAGGTTTCCGCGCTGATGCGCAAGGTTAGCGTACTGGTTGACACGCTCAACTCCAAGCGCGGCACGGTGGGCGAACTGATTAACGACCCCGACCTCGGCAAGAGAATCGTCCACATCGCTTCCGATCTGCAGACCATCACTACCGCAATCTCCTCAGGCCAGGGTACGCTTGGCAAACTGGTCAATGACGACACCCTGTACACACGCGCCAACTCAGCCATCGAACATCTGGACAGGATCACTACCGGCCTAGACGCGGGCCAGGGCACCGCAGGCAAACTGCTGCGAGACGACACTCTCTATAACAATCTGAACAGCGCCGTGACCAATGCGAACCAGTTGATGGCGGAGGTGAACGCAGGCAGAGGTTCGCTGGGTAAACTGGCCAAGGACCCCGCATTCGCGCAAAAGCTGGACGATACAGTGACGCGGCTGGACAGCATCCTAAAGGGCGTGGAAGAGGGCAAAGGAACGCTGGGACAACTGGTGCAGAACCGGGCACTCTATGATCATGCGGACATGACCATGGACGAGGCGCACCAGCTTGTGAAGAGCATCCGGGAAAACCCGAAGAAGTATCTGGTGATCCGGCTGAAGGTCTTTTGATCTGAGCGTGACCTGGGAAATTGGCCCTAACTTGCGGGCTCGCCGCCCCGGAATGTGCGCCAAAACTCCACAAAGCTCTTGAGACGCACCACCTGAAAGTAGTCGCTGGCCACGAGATAAAAGACCGTGGAAGCGGCCCACACCCCATGCAGAGCGTCCCCACCCAACTGATCGCTGAAGGGCAGCGGCGCGGCGGAAAACACCATGGCCAGCACGATAAGCGCCAGTGTGACAATGCCCATGACCAGGTTGATTTCCATCAACTTGCCGGTGAAAGCTTTACCGAGTTTGAGGCTTTGTAGCAGAGCCGCGGCCGGAGAGAGGCCCTCAAGCAACACCAGCAGCGGCGCAATAGAAACAACCCAACTAACCAGCGCCCACAACGTAAAGAAACCCAGCGACAGAAAAATGAACCAGATGGCGAAGCCGATCAGATCGGGTTCGACATTGGGGGTAAAGTGGGTGGCGGCCACCCACTGGAGCGTGCCGAGCCAGCCCCAGCAGGTTGCGGCAAGCAACATGAGCCACGCCGCATTCAGGACGATCAGCATCAGAGGCCGAAAGGAAAGGCCGGGTTGCAGGCGCCTCAAAACAAGGCTGCGACCCACACCGGAGACGACTGCCCAGGCCAACGCCGCCGTCGGGGCCAGCCAAACCAGCACAGCAATGACATGCGGCTGATAGAGAGCCCAGGTATTGCCAAGCTGCACGGCTGCCACCCAGGGATTCTGTGAGTCGAGGCTCGATAGCCCCGCCGAGCCCGGCGGAAGCGCAGCGACAACCCGCTGCCCCTGCCACCAGCAGACGGCCACGAGCGGCACACCGAAGAGCCAGCGCCAGGCTATTTCAAGCGCTACGAGCGACGGATGCCTGAAAACCCAGCCCATCTGGTCGACCAGTGTTTGCGTCCCGCGCACAGGCGCGGCCATGTTACTTGACCACCAGGTTAGCTGCCCTGCCCGGCACTACGATGATCTTGGCCACGGTCTTCCCTGCCGTTCGCGACTTGACCTTTTCGTCGGCCAACGCCGCCGCCTCGATATCCTTGGCAGCCGCATCAACTGCCACCCGCACCACAGTAACCAGCTTGCCGTTGATTTGCACCGGGATCTCGAGCTCGTTTTCCTTGGCCAATTCGGCATCACTTGCGGGCCACGGGGCGCGCAACACTGCACCGTTCTCGCCCAGTTCTTCCCATAACTCCGCCGCGAGATAGGGCGCAAAGGGCGCGAGGAGCAGCACAAGAGTGCGCAGCAGTTCATGCACCACCGACGCGGGGACCTCGCCCGAGACCAGTTGTGCATCTGCCGCTTGAATGTCGTTCACCAGTTCCATGATGGCCGCCACGCAGGTATTGAAGTGCCAGCGACACTCGAAGTCCAGGGTGATCTTGGCCGTGGTCTGGTGCAGCTTGCGCAAAAGGGCTCCGCCCCTTTGAGTATTGGACGGATTTTGTGCAGCGGTGCGAGCCGTAGGCGCATGCTTCATCACCAGGCGCCAAACGCGGCCCAGGAAGCGGCTGACGCCGGCCACACCGTCTTCCTGCCAGTCGAGGTCGCGGTCGGGCGGAGCGGCAAACAGAGCGTACATACGCGTGGCGTCGGCGCCGTAGCGGGCCACCATGTCGTCAGGCGAAACAACATTGCCCTTGGACTTGGACATCTTGGCACCGTCTTTGATGACCATGCCCTGGGTAAACAAGCGGCGGGCCGGTTCATCATTCCTGATCAGGCCCAGATCGCGCATCACCTTGGTCCAGAAGCGCGAGTAGATGAGGTGCAGAATGGCGTGCTCCACGCCGCCAATGTACTGGTCGATGGGGAACCAGTACTGCGCCTTGGCCGGATCGTAGGGTGCATTCGAATTCTTCGCATCGGTGTAGCGGTAGAAGTACCAGCTCGAATCGACGAAGGTGTCCATGGTGTCAGTCTCGCGCCGCGCCGCGCCGCCGCACTTGGGGCAAGTGACGTTGACGAACTCCGGCACGCGGCCCAGCGGCGAACCGCCCTGCTGCGTGATCTCAACTTGATGGGGCAGCACCACGGGCAACTGCTCGTCGGGCACGGGAACCAGCCCATCGCGCTCGCAGTGAATCATGGGAATGGGCGTGCCCCAATAGCGCTGGCGGCTCACGCCCCAGTCTTTCAGGCGATAGGTGACCGTTGCCTGGCCGAAGTTGCCGCGCGCGGCGACTTCCTGCAACTGCTGCTGCGCATGGGTGCAAGTGAGGCCGTCGTACTCGCCGGAGTTGACCAGAACGCCATCTTCCGAGGTAAACGGCAGCACCACGGCAAGAGCCGCGTCTGCCGGCCGAATCACCTGCACGATGGGCAGATCGTACTTGGTGGCAAATTCGAAGTCCCGCTCATCGTGGCCGGGCACGCTCATGATGGCACCGGTGCCGTAATCAGCCAGGATGTAGTTGGCCACCCAGATGGGGACGCGCTGGCCGTTGTAGGGGCTCAGGGCAAAGCGGCCTGTGGGCACGCCATGCTTTTCGATCGCGCCCAGGTCGCCGGACTCGCGAGCTTTTTTCTGCTGCTCGATTAGTTCGTCGACTTGAGCCTTCAGTTCGGGGTTGGCGGCGGAGAGTTCAGCCACCAGACTGTGCTGCGGAGCAAGTTGCACACTGGTTGCACCGAAGATGGTGTCAATACGTGTGGTAAAGACGCAAATGCGCTTGCAGTCAGTTCCCTGCTTTCCTGCTTCTTCCAGAAAAAAGTCCACCTCGGTGCCTTCGCTGCGGCCGATCCAGTTGCGCTGCATGGTGCGCACTTTTTCCGGCCAGCCGTCGAGCTTGTCGAGGCCGTCGAGCAACTCCTGCGCATAGGCGGTGATGCGGAAAAACCACTGCACGAGGTCGCGCTGCTCCACAATCGTTTCGTCGTGGCGCCAGCAACGGCCGTCGATGACCTGCTCGTTGGCCAGCACGGTGGCGCAGTCCGGGCACCAGTTGACCTTGCTCTTTTTTCGGTAGGCCAGGCCCTTCTCGTACATGCGCAGAAAGAACCACTGGTTCCAGCGGTAGTAGTCGGGCAGGCACGTGGTGACTTCGGTGGCCCAGTCAAACCCCATACCCAGGCGCAGAAACTGCCGCTTCATCCCGGCAATGTTCGAGAGGGTCCACTCGCGCGGTGGAGTGTTGTTCTTGAGTGCAGCATTTTCTGCGGGCAGGCCAAAGGCGTCCCAGCCCATGGGGTGCAGCACGTTGTAACCGCGCATCCACATGTGGCGCGCAAGGGCGTCGCCGATGGAGTAGTTGCGCACATGCCCCATGTGCAACTGGCCGCTGGGATAGGGCAGCATCTCCAGCACGTAGTACTTGGGCTTGCCGGTCGAGACAGGCTCGGCCGCATAGAGAGTGGGGTCCGCGGCCCAGCGCTCCTGCCATTTGGGTTCAATCGTCGCCGGGTCGTAACGCAGTTCGATGTCTTCCGCCATATCCTTTTCAGTGTAAACGGGCGGGCGCGTCAGCTACCTCACGCCTCCACGAGGCTCTTGAGAACACGCACATTTCGCTCCTCGTCGCCGGGCTCGTCTACCGGTGTTTCTGCGATGAAAGCACAGTGGGCGAAGCGCTTGTCATTGAGCAGACGGCGGAAAGGTTCAACGCCCATGGTGCCCTGGCCGATATGCTCGTGGCGGTCGAGTTTGGAGCCGCGCGCGGCCTTGGCGTCGTTGCAATGCCAGACGCGCACCGCGTCGAAGCCGACAGTGGCGGCGGCCTGCCGCATAGTCTCCTCGTAGCCCTCGGGGGTGACGAGGTCGTAGCCGGCCACGTAGGTGTGGCAGGTGTCGAGACAGACAGCGACCGGCGCGTGCGCTTTGAGCCGGGCCACCAGTTCAGCCACCTGCTCAAAGCTGCCGCCCAGTGAGAATTCTGCTCCGGCGGTGTTCTCGATCAAGATATGAAAGCCGGTTCCCTGCCACGCCAAGCCATCGATAGCGCGTTCAATGGAGTCCGCGGCCAGCGCAAGGCCTTCGTCGCGCGTGAGGCCCTTCCACGAGCCGGGATGCAGTACCAGGTACTCCGCGCCAAACGTGAGTGCGCGCTCGATCTCACCTCGAAAGGCTGCGATGCTCTTCTGGCGCACTTCATCCGACTGGCTGCACACGTTGACTAGGTAGCTGGTATGAATCACCAGCGGGCCCACATCCAGCGAGGCGCGCAGTTCCTTCATGCGCTCGGCCTGTTTGGGATCGACCTTGGGCGCGCGCCACATGCGCGGGCTTGACGAGAAGATTTGAAAGGTGTTGGCGCCGATCTCCCGCGCCCGCTCGACGGCGTTCGACGCCCCGCCCGCCGTGCCCAGATGGACTCCGATGCGCTTGACCATGGGAACAGTCTAACGGCTGTCTCGTGTCAAAGAAAGCCGCGCCGTCCTAATGAATCGAGACGGCGCGGAGATCGTTCGATCCGACCAACTTCAAACCAGCTTCATCGCATCCGGGTCCCAGCGGATGACGGCGCTGCGCTCGATGCTGAGGTTGCTCAGCAACGCAGCTCCAGCGGCGCGATAGCCGAAAACGGCGTCTTCCACCACCGGCTGGCGTGAGCGAACGGACGCGAAGAAGTTCTTGAAGTGGTCGTAGCTGTCACTGTAGCCGGCAGGCGCCACGTATTTCTCGAAGCCCACCGGCGGTTCTCCCTCAGGGTGTGTGCGCGGATACTTTTCCAGGTAGGCTGTCCTAATCTGCTTTTGCATCGCCGTGGGGAAGGTATCGATGGTCAGGCCAGGCTCCTTTTCGCGCGGTACGCGGTTTACAGTCACGGCGCCCCAGCCGATTTCCATGGTGCCCTCTGAGCCGGTGAACGTGAGCCCTTCACTCTCCGCGCCGCCGTCGACAAAGTTGACGCGCAGGCTCAGGTTAAAGCCCTCCCTGTAATCGAAGAGTCCAAGCATCACGTCGGGCACATCGCGCCCGTCTTTCCAAAAGCGCAGCGCGCCCGTGGCCACGCCGCGCGTGGGGCCGTGCGAGCCGGTGATGAAGTGGGTGCCGCTGAAGAGGTGGACAAACAAGTCCCCGGCCACGCCGGTTCCGTAGGCCTTCCACTTGCGCCACTGAAAGAAGTGCTCGGCGTTGAAGGGAATATGAGGTGCAGTGCCCTCGAAACGCGGCCAGTCGCAGGTTTCCGGCGAGGCATCAGGAGGAACGGTATAGTTCCATGCGCCCATGGACGAGTTGCGATCCCAGTGCGCGGTGACCATGTTGAGCTGGCCGATGGCACCGGCCGCGAGCAGTTCCTTTGCCTTGATGTAAAGCATCGAACTGACACGCTGGCTGCCGATCTGAATGATGCGCTTGGTGGCACGCGCCGTCTCAATCATCTCCGGCCCGTCGGAGTAGAGATGGATCATGGGCTTCTCGCAATACACATCCTTGCCGGCCTTCATCGCATCCACTGAGGCTTTCTTGTGCCAATGGTCGGGCGTGCCGATGATGACAGCGTCGATGTCTTTGCGGGCAAGAATCTCGTTGTAATCGCGGGTGGTAAAGATGTCGTCGCCCCAGAGTTCCTTGCTGTGCTCCAGGCGGCCGTTGTAGCAATCAGCCACGGCCACCAGTTTCACGCCCGGCACCTGTAACGCAACCTTTGTATCGCCCTGCCCCTGGCCGCCAGCGCCAATCAGCGCAATCTGGATGTGATCGTTTGCGGCGACCGGCCGGGCCGGTTCGTCTTGCAGCGCAGCCAGCGCGTGCATCCTGGTTCCAAGCATGGTTCCGGCCGACGCCGCTCCGGCCGCCCTGAGAAAGCTTCTACGATTCAACCCTTGCACAAGTCCCTCCGAACTGGAAATTCTCTGCCGCATACAACCATACACGCGATGGAACGGTCACAGTTGGTGGCAGCTAATCGTCGTCATCCTTGCGGATTTTCGCGCGATGCTCAGTCAATCGTGCGGGGACCTGCGCATTGCCCTTGGCATCCTTCCACAGAATCACATTCAGCTTTTGTGCATCAGCGCGATCGGCGTGGCGGAAGTCCATTTTCATGCTCTCCTTCGCGCCGGGTGCGGTTTTTGTGTTGGCCGTGTAGATGAGCCCATTGTCGCGATTGGAGTAATCGGCTGTGAAAGGCGCCTGATCGCCGCGACCGGTAAACACGCTGGAAATGAGCGGGCTGAACGCATCGTTGTTGTTCATGGGCGGCAGGCCGAGCAGCGATTCCATGGTGCGAATGACGCTGACCGTGGAGTAGAAGCGACTATCCACAAATGGAGCGCCGCCGGCGTCGCGCGGCGCATATTTGCTGATGACCAGCGCCAGGCTGCGGTGGGCGTCAACGTGGTCGGCACCGTCCTGGGCGTCGTCTTCAAGGATGAAGAAGGCCGTGTCGTTCCAGAAAAGCGAGTGAGAGATGGCTTCGACGGCGCGGCCTACCGCGAGGTCGTTATCGGCCACCGAGGACTTGGGCGTGGGTCCGCCGGGCCGCGTGCCCGCCGTGTGGTCGTTGGGCAGGCGCAGCATCACGAAGTTGGGCATGGTGTCATGGCCCTTCTCTTTGTCCGCGATCCATGCCTTCAAATGTCGCAGAAAAATATCGACCCTGATCTGGTCAGGAACTGCCAGGTTAAAGTCCGGAGCTTCTACGGCAAAGTGGCCCACTAACTCCGGCTTGGTGGCGATGTTCGTGGCGATAAGTGGAATGGACCAGGGCCACTTATTGACGCCGCCGCCCCACTCGGCAGGCAGCGGATCGCCGGGAGGGACGGACTTGCGTGCGCAGTTGCTGCCAGCGAGCATGGGACCCTGCTGCGGGTTTGTGGTCTTGACCTCATTGCAGAACGTGGAGGAGATGAACTCGCCAAAGTGGTAGTAGGTTTTGCCGTGCGCTGCGAGATCGCCCCACAGGTAGCCGCTGGCTGGCTCGTTTACATCGGGAATCCTTTGCAGCAGCGGGTAACCATCGGCCACCACGCCTTCGTAGTCATACGTTCGCTGGCCGCCGCGATAGGACTGCTGCCAGGTCTTCTCCAGGTAGTCGGTGCCGATGGCGGCAGTGGACCAGACATGCCCGTCGCCGGAGACCTCGCCGGAGTCAAAGAAGTTGTCGAGCACGCCGAATTGCAGAGCCAGCTTGTGCTGATTGGGCGTGATGGACGCGCCGTACATGGTGAGGCTCGGGTCGCCGTTGCCCACCGGTTTGCCGTCCTGCCGGAGGTCGCCGAAGACCTGATCGTAGGTGCGGTTTTCCTTGATGATGTAAATCACGTGCTTTATGGGATTCTGCGCTTCAGCGGCGAAGGGAATCTTCTCTGCCGCTGCTTTCATGCGGTTCGATTCCAGCACCACCTGGGTCCACTGCGGCAGATTCTTCTCGATCTCAGCGGCATTGATGGTGGCCAGCGAGCCGTACAACAGCGTGGCGATGTAGGCTCTATCCGATTTGTAGTGATTCGCCTTGGACTCCGCTGTTTCGCGCTGGGGAAAGCTGTTTGGTCCGGTGCCCTTGCCCTTCGCTGTGGCAACGTAGAGCGTTCCGCCGGGAGACGCGGGAAGAAAGACCATGGACATGGGCATCCACTCGGTGGGCACAAAGCCGTCGGGCTCAACCATGCCCACGCGAGACGCCTTTGCGGTCAGCTTGCGCGGGTCGATGACGGCAATAGCGTCGCTGATGGCGTTGGCAGCGTAAAGCCGGCTGCCGTCCGCGTTGAGAGCCAGCGCTTCAGGCTCCGCGCCAAAGTAGCTCTGGCTCGGAAGCCGCGTGTCAAAGTATCCCTTTACTGCGAACTGGCCTGCACTCACATTGACCGCGGCAACGGCATCGCGGTTAGCGAGGGCGACATAGAGGGTCTTGCCATCGGGAGCGAGCGCGAAGGCGCACGGGTGCGTGCCCGGCGCTACCGGGCTTGCAGGCTTGAGCAGCGCCAGCTTGCGGCCCACGGTGTTCCTCGTCAGGTCGAGTTCGACGATCTCTGAAGCGTTCCACAGCGCCACAAAGGCCCGGCGGCCATCTTTCGCAAGCGCCAGCGCGATGGGATAGGTGGAAGGCACGGCATCGCTTTCCGAGAGATCGAAGCGGTGTTCGATAGCGCCCGTTGCAGGATCGATGAGCAGAACATCGTCGGAGAGGTTGCCAGCGACCAGCAGCTTCTCAGACCCGGCTGCACTGATTACTGCAAGCGCCGCAGGAAACGGCACGCCCTTGTCGCCTTCTGCATCGCCGATAAGCTTGGTCTTGCGGCCGGGAGCAAGCTGCTGCAACGGCAGATGAATCAGTCGCTCAGGCTCAATGTTTCCATCGGAAAAGCGATAGACCACAACGCCGTTGCCGGTGTCGTCTTTCTTGCTTCCGAGCGGGTCGCTGATGGAGCCGATGCTAGCGTAGAGGAGGCTGCCGTCGCCACTGAAGGCCAGACCGGAGTAGAGCGTTTGCCTGGCGACGCCTGCCAGAGTGCGGGCGTCGGGAAAGTCCTTCAGTACGCCGGTTTGCGTGTCGAGCACGGCCAGAGACTGCTCATAATCCGACTCGAAGGTGCCGTAGCCTGCGTTAACCGTCACCACGTAGCGCCCGCCTGGAGAGACGGCCATGGACATGGGCAGGCTATTGAGCCGCTCAGGATGGCCAGGGACCGGTTCAATCAACTGCTTGCTGGTGGGCAGATTCTGCGTTTGCGCAGAAAGCTGTGCAGCGGTGAAAGCGACAACTGTAGAGGCAACCGTCAACAATGCCCTGATATGCATGGCAGAAACAATAGCAAAACCCGCCGCGTTCGTGCTTCACATGACCATTGCAATCAGCCAAATTCTGTCCTCCAGTGCTGATGGAGAGTGTCGCGACGGGTCTGTTTCCTAGCCACAATTGTGCCGATGTGCAGGTGCGGCAGCCGAGGTTGCCTGTAATAATTGACCGTATGCGTACGGTGCTTACTGCGGAGAAGCTGTGGGATGGGAGCCGTCTTATCGGCCACCCGGTAGTCGTCATCGAGGATGGGCGGATCGGCTCCATTGGCAGCCGCGAGGATACTGCATTACCGCAAGGAGTGCGCGTTCTGGATTTTGCCGGCGCGATACTGGCCCCGGCTTTTTTTGATGTGCACATGCACGGCGCGTCGGGGCACGACGTGATGGAAGCAACACCCCAAGCCCTCGGCGCAATTGGCAGTTTCTGGGCTTCACGCGGAACAGGCAGTTTTCTTGCAACGACCGTCACGGCTCCGCTGGATGCGACGCTGCGCGCCGTCGAGGGACTGGCAAAGCTGCTGGCGCAGCCACCCGTCGAAGGGCAGGCGCGACCCCTGGGGATTCATCTGGAGGGGCCGTTTCTTTCGCATGCCAAGCGCGGCGTACAGCCGGCGGAACACCTGCTGGCACCAAGCATTGCCACTTTCGACAGGCTGTTTGAAGCCGCCGAGGGCCGGGTACGACTGATGACCATGGCGCCGGAACTGCCGGGAGCGGTAGAACTGACCGCTCACGCGACGGCGCGCGGCGTTCGCGTCTCCGTGGGCCACTCGAACGCCACCGCCGCAGAGACGCGCGCCGCGATTGCCGCGGGAGCCGCTAACGCTACGCACACCTTCAACGCCATGCGCCCGCTGGACCACCGCGAGCCGGGGATTCTGGGCACCGTACTCACCTCGGACGCGCTCTTTGCCGAGCTGATCTGCGATGGCATTCACACCGCACCGGATATCGTGCGGCTGTGGTGGCGGGCCAAGGGGCCGGAGCGCGCCATTCTGGTGACGGACGCCATGAGCGCCGCGGGGATGCCGGACGGGGAGTATCAATTAGGTGGGTTTGCCGTGCAGGTAGCGGACGGCCGAGCCATGGCTCGCGGAGTTCTGGCCGGGAGTGTGCTGACGCTTGACCGCGCGCTGGCCAACTTTGTGGCGTTCACGGGTGCGACGGTCGAGCAGGGACTACGACTGTTGACGACCAATCCGGCGGCGATGACAGGACTGGCCGATGAGGCGGGCCGGCTGGCCGTGGGGTTGCCGGCCAGCCTGGTGGCCGTGGATGGCACAGGCCGGCTGATGGGGTCGGTGGTGGGCGGCGAGCCTGTGGTGGCTCGCTAGCCAGCGGCCTCTGCCAGGCGCTGCGCACGCCAGATTGCGCCCTCGATTCCGGCCACTTCCTGCTGCCCCACGGGCATCTGGGGTGCGGCGGCGTGAAGCCCGGCAATAAATGGCTCGCGAACAAGCCGAGCTTTGCCAATAACGCTACCGATCCAGGCCACAGGGACCTCTTCAGTGAGGTGGTGTTTGCGGCGCAGCTTGGCGCGCACCAGCAGGACAGATTCGATAAGGTCGGCAGCGGCCTGCTGCAGCACGCCAAGAGCGACGGGGTCACCCTCCTCGGCAAGCTGGCTGATAGCAGGAGCAAGAGCGGCAAAGTCCGGCCCCGGCGTGCTGTCGCCCAGGTTCACCAACTCATTGATGGTCGACGTTCCCCAGATGCGGCCCACCGTGTCCAAAATGCGTGTGGACTCCTCGCGGGCGTAGGCGTGCAGGGCGCGGCGGATAGCGTGCAGACCTATCCAGTAACCGGAGCCCTCGTCGCCCAGCCGGGAACTCCAGCCACCGGCACATTCGCGACTGCCGTCGGGGGCGCGGCCAATGCAGTTGGTACCGGTTCCGGCAATCTGCAGGATGCCGGGACCGCCTTTGAAGGCCGCATCGAGGGCGATCACCTCGTCACCGACGACCTCAGAGCGCTCAACACCGAAATCGCGAAAAACCTCCGTGATCCACTCGGCAACGCCGGGCATAGTGGCACTGGCCACGCCCGCCGAGGCCGCGCGCACGGCGGTGACTCCGGCCTGTTTGTACACCTCTGCAAGCAGCGCGCGCAGATTCTCTTCAGCCAGCTGCGCGCCCACGCGCAGGCGCTTGATAGAGCCGTGCTCGGCAAAGGCCAGAACTTGCTCGCCGGCAACGATGGAGGCTCGGGTGCGTGTCCCTCCGCCGTCAATTCCCAGGACTGCGTTCATTTTTCTGTTACTCCTCCAAGGCGGGCTTAATGACCAGGCTCGGCTCCACCGTCGTTCAAGGTTCCGGACAACACGTTGAGGCTGCCATCAGATTTTGGGGCTTGGAGGCCAAGCAAATGCGCGAGCCATGGATAAAGATTGACATTCTCAAACGGCGCAACAGTGCGGCCGGGGGCGATGTCGGGGCCTGCAGCAAAAAAGCTGGCCTTCATGTCGGGCAGTTTGTGGGGATCGAAGCCGTGCATGCCGGGGATGGGCGGGTGGTCTGGCATGCCGGCCGGGGGCGCGTGAGCACGGATGGCGTAGGGGCCCGTTGCGATGACAACCGGGTCGCCTTCGCGGGGATTGCGGTTGTACTCAAGGTCGGCGGGCACGTCCTTGCGGCGGAAGACGATGAATTGGGAAGATGCCTTCTTCAGCTGGTTATAGACGCGCGCGCGATCTGCCTCGGTCTTTCCGTAGAGAAGGTCTCCGACGGTTTCAAAGCCACTGAGGTCGGCAAACTGGTCGAGAGTAATCCAACCGCCCTCAACGCTGGTCATACCGTGGTCACTGACAACGACAAGATCGATAGGCAGGCCGGTGGTGTCCAGGGCGGCCTTCAGCTTGCCCACCAGTGCATCCATCTTGCGCGCAGCCGCCTTGGTTTCGGGCGTGTCGGGACCGAACTGGTGGCCTTCGTGATCCGGTTCGGAGTAATAAATCGTAATGAAGTGCGGGCGCTCGGCCTCGGGCAGGCGCAGCAGGGCCAACGCATCGTCGATCCGCGCCTGCTGGACCGCGTCCGTGGCCTCGGTTTTGGAGTTGAAACGCGCATACCAGGTGGGCTGGTAGCCGGCGATTTTGGCCTCGGAGCCGGGCCAGAACAGGCAGGCTGAACGCATGCCCTGGCTCTCTGCCAGGCTCCACAGCGGCACGCCGCTGTACCAACTGCCATCGGCTACAGCCTTTGCGTCGCTGAGGGCGTAGCGAGCCTGCTTGGTCTCGTCGTAGAAGCTGTTGGCGACCAGGCCGTGGTGCTCCGGATAGAGGCCCGTGACCAGAGTAAAGTGGTTGGGAAACGTGAGCGAGGGATAGCTGGGCAGCATCCCTTCCGGCGCCCATACGCCAAGCTTCCCCAGGGCCAGCAGGTGCGTCGCGCCGTCGCGGGTGGCGTAGTCCCAGCGGAAGCCGTCGAGCGAGACCAGCACGACGTAGTGGGCCTTTTGCGCTGCGGCAGAGTTGGAGCCGTTGTCGACATGAACGAGCGGCAGATCCAGATTGGCGCCGGCGAGCTGACCCGCCAATTGCGGTGAAGGTGCCACCAGCCACAGCGCCAATGCCAGCCCGGCAAGAACCGCGCGGCTCCACGTACGAAATCGCATCAAAAACACTCCAAGCATCAGCTTATCGCACAAGGGATGGAGCTGTTTCTAGAAGGGATTGGCAGGGCATGCCGAAGCCACGGGCCAGGTTTCATGATTGAAGCCTGGGTAGTCAGGATCGAAGGCAGTTGAAACTTGCGGTATCCCATCCTTGCGGCGGAAAAGCCGCAAGGATGGCTCACACGGCCGACCGGTTAGTGGCCAGGTGCAGGTGTGGGTGGAGTTACAGGTGCGGATTCTGGTGCAGGCGCGGATTGTTGGGCAGGTGCAGGTTCTGAGGCAGGTGCCGGCGCTCGGGCAGGTTGCTGTTTGGACATGCTGCGGATGTAGGCGATGAGGCCCTGCACTTCGTCATCCTTTGCTCGGGATTTATCCTCGGCAGGCATCTTGTCCGTACCCTTGCGAATAGCGGCGAACAGTGCCTGATCGGTCTTGTCGGCCAGTGTCTTCGGGTCGGTCCAGTCCGACATTGCCAGATCCATGCTTTTGGCCACGTCGGTCTTGCCGTCTCCGTTGTCCCCATGGCACATTGCGCAGTCCATCTTGTACAGCTTTTTCGCCTTGGCCAGCGAATCGGCAGTTGGCGTTGCCGGGTTTTTTTCACTGGACGCTGCGGATTTGGCTGCGGACCCGTGTGCTGAACCATTCGACGGGTGCGCCTGAGCGAAGGCGAAGGTGGACCCAAACAAGACGACCGCGGTAAGGAGCAGCAACTGTTTCAACATGATTCTCTCCTCAGTTGCAGGTGTCGGGGAGGGCATCTAGCAGCTGTTTTGAATTATGGTCGCCATTATAGGCCAAATTTGCCGTGAGAGATATTGTCTGATTTTGCGGTCATAAAACAAACAGACATTCCCCCAGTGAAGTTACCTTACGCGTAATCTGCACGGTTGTGGTATACGTTTTCACTATGGTACGACATAGCCTTATCTTTGCCGCCTGTTTTGCCGTTCTTGCTTCGGCCGCCAGCGTTGCCCCTGCACAGACTCTGTCTCACACTCCGCCCATGGGATGGAATAGCTGGGACGCCTACGGGCTCACCATCGACGAAGCCGATTACCGCGCCAACACCACGGTGCTGGCGGGATTCAAGCAGTACGGCTGGCAGTACTCCGTGATCGACGAGGGGTGGTACATGCAGGACCCCTTCGGCAGCAACGTGGAGAACCGCAAATATGTGTGGGACGCGAACGGCATTCTGATTCCCGCTGTGGACCGGTTCCCCTCCGCGGCAAACGGCGCCGGCTTCAAGCCATTGGCCGACTGGGTTCACGCGCAGGGGCTCAAGTTCGGCATACACATTGTGCGCGGTATTCCTCGGCAGGTGGTGAAGGACAACCTGCCCATCGCGGGAAGCAGCTTTCGCGCGGCGGACGCGGCAGACACCACGGAGACCTGTCCGTGGGACGAAGGCAACTACGGGGTCAAGGACAATGCCGCCGGCCAAGCCTACTATGACTCCATGCTGAAGCTGTATGCGGACTGGGGGCTCGACTTCATCAAGGTTGACTGCATCAGTGATCATCCGTACCGGCCGACCGAGATTCGCCAGGTAGCCGAGGCGATCAGGAAGACCGGGCGGCCCATCGTGCTGAGTCTTTCACCGGGGCCAACACAGGTGGAGCACGCAGCGGAAGTAGCGAAATACGCACAGATGTGGCGCATCTCCGACGATCACTGGGATGTGTGGACTGCGCAGCACAAAGCTGCCGAAGGCGAGTTTCCGTTTGGGGTGAAGGATGCCTTCGACCGCCTGGCCAAGTGGGCGCCCTATGTGAAGCCAGGCAGTTGGCCGGACGACGATATGCTGCCGTGGGGTTCCTTGACGCCGCATCCGGGATGGGGCGAACCGCGCCAGTCGCGGGAGACGCACGACGAGCAGCGCACGGAGTTTACGCTGTGGGCCATCTCGCGGTCGCCACTGATCCTGGGCGCGAATCTGACCAGGCTGGATGACTTTACACGCTCGCTCATTACCAACAAGGAAGTGCTGGATCTGAACCAGACCGCGGTGAAGAGCACGCCAGGTTCGATGCCCGTGAAGGAAGGCCAGACAAGTTCGTTCCCTGAACGGTACTGGTCTGCGCGGACCGCCGGCCCTCATTCCCGGCTGTACCTGGCAGTGTTCAATCTGGGAGACAGCCCAACCAGGTCGGATTTGCCATGGATGGTGTTTCATCTGACCAACAAGCCGCGCGCCGTCTACGACATCTGGAATCAGAGGCATATCCCCAGCGCCAAGGCTTTGCACCTGGAGCTTGCACCGCACGGATGCGCGCTGTTCCGGGTGGAGTAGGAGGCTCGACGTAACAACCAGGGCCGCGCGTCATGGTCACCTCAGTGCAGCACGGCCTTGAGTTCAGGTTCGAGACTGGCCGGGCCGTGGCCGTGCCAGATCACCTTGCCGTTGGCATCGATAAAAACCACATAGGGATCATGGTCGGAAGTTACTTCGAAATAACTCTGCCATAACTTCTCGTCCTGGGTGAGAACGACGAAGTTATCCTGTTCCGCGGCCGAAAGTTTGCGCCGCAAGGTGCTTTCGATCATGCGCCGCGCAAAGTTCGGCACCGGCTCTAGCATGGCGATCTGATACACAGCCGAGCCTGCCAGTGCGGAGTCCGCATGCACGGCCCGTGCCCATGCGCTGGCGCCCGAGCTGCCTGCACGGCTGAAGGCTGCCACCAGGACCGTCTGATGGCCACGCACCGCCTCAGAAAGCACAATGCGCCTGCCGCTGACGGTTTCGCCCGCCGTGACGGGGAGAGATTGAGACAGGCACGATGGAACCGTGAAGGCAGCGGCAGCGCATACAAATCCAAGCAAAGCTCTGTGCACCATCATGGACCTCCGGTGGATGTAGACAGCCACACTTGGCCGAAAGATCGGGGCGGCATGAAGACCTGCCGGTGAATTCAATGGCTGAAAAGCTTCCTTAGCACAGTACTCCACCCCCCTATTCTGTGCGAAACTAATCCTTCCGGATTGATCGCCTCAACCGCGGCTCTCACCGGTAGGATCGCACGATGTCCGTTTTACGTTCTACGTTGATAGCCCTCTCCCGCAATCGTCTTCTGCGCCGCTTCGGCGAGCACTCCCGCATCGGCGGCAAGCTGAGTTCCCGATTTGTGGCGGGCATGGAGATCGACGATGCCCTCCGCGTGGCCGAACAGGTGAACCGTCAGGGAATGACAGTCACGCTGGACTCGCTGGGCGAGAGCGTGACATCAGAGGCGGAGGCCCACCAGGCAGCCGATGTGTACCACCGTCTACTGGACTCGATCGCCGCCCGTAAACTCAACTCCAACATCAGCGTCAAGCTGACCCAGATGGGGCTGGAGCTTGATCCGGGGCTGGCCGAGACGATTGCCGCGAACCTGACCGCCCACGCCCGCTCTACCGGCAGCTTTGTACGCATCGACATGGAAGACTCATCGTTGACGCAGATCACACTGGACATCGTGCGGCGGCTCAACGCGCGCCCCGAGCTGCACGGCGCCATTGGAACGGTGATTCAAGCCTATCTCTACCGTTCGCAGTCGGACATTGAAAACCTGCTGGCCGAGGGCGTACGGGTGCGGCTATGCAAGGGCGCCTACAAAGAGCCCGCAAAGGTGGCGTTCCCGCGCAAGGCTGACGTGGACTCGAACTACATTCGACTGAGTTGCATGCTGCTGGCCAGCCCCGTCTATCACGGGCTGGCAACGCATGACGAGACCATGATTGCCGAGGCAAAGTCGTTCGCCAGCCAGCATGGCATCGACCGCAGCCACTGGGAATTTCAGATGCTCTTTGGTGTGAGGCGCGACCTGCAGCGCAGGCTTGTTGCGGAAGGCTACAACGTGCGGGTCTACATCCCGTTCGGGCAGGAGTGGTATCCCTACTTCATGCGGCGATTGGCCGAGCGCCCCGCCAACGTGCTGTTCATTGCGAAGAACCTGCTGCGACGGTAGCCTAGCCAGTACGCAGAGCGCGGAGTGGTTGCGGACCACGGCTCCCTCACCAGAAACGTCCGATTTCGCGTCTGCGACATTCTTAAGGACCGCGCGGCTGTGTTTACGACCGTGTCGGAGTTCCGTGTCTGTGAAGTAGAGTTGACCTTGCGCCTGCGGTTCGAGACTAAGGCAGCTTTCGACAGTGCCCTATTCTTCCCGTGACCGGCTCCTTCTTTTGCGCTTACCACGCTTCCGATAAAGTTTAGTTTCCCTGCAAATAGGGCATTCCCACGGATAGTAGCCAAAAAGCGAGAATACCCTCCTCTGCATAAAGCCGGTCCGCGGAAGCCGGCGCAAGTGCCGACTTCCGCATGAAGGACAGGCCAACTCCGAGAGACCCAAGGTAACTTCTGAAACCGAACTTTGCGACACTTACATCCCTTTCATCACCCGACGACTGAAATGTGTTTCAACATTCGCATGCATGCTTGTTGGATTTGCGAGTCCCGGCTGAACCCGGGATCCGAAGCAACCACATGCCTGCACCCGCAGCTTGTTGAAACACTTTGCCCTTTCGCCAAGGCAATTTGCGTCTTGCCTGACCGGCCCAACTAGCGCCGTTCCCACTGAAACGATCGGCGGGACAGGAGTAGGCGTTGAAAAATTATAATGGGATGCGCTCTTCAGAAGGCAAGAAAAAACCTCCAGGCAATCGCTCCAAGGACTAACACGAAGGTAGCGCCCCGGTGGCATTGCCGACTGTCTCGCGCCCAAATCCTCCAACTTTTACAGAACTTATAAGAACGGGACCGAGCAATCGCACAGGTGGAATTGCGCTTTCCTTTCCACCGAGGGCTGGCCTCAGAGCCGCACAATCTCAGCCCTGGAGGCGGACCAAGCCATGCCGCGCCAGGTCAGCAACCGCGCGAGCCAGGGTGGGTGAGGCGTTCAGCGATTCTGGCCGCTCGAGCCTGACGCCGAGTTTGGCAGCGTATCCGCGAAATAGAATATCCACGTCGTAGAGAATTTCCACGTGATCGCAGAGAAAACCGATGGGCTGCAGGATGAGGGTCTTGACGCCCTCGGCGGCGATGGCATTCAGCGTTTCCTCAACGGTCGGCCCTATCCAGGGCCCCCCGCTGGCGCCTTGGCTCTGGAAGGCGAACCACCACCGTGGAATTTCGGGAACGCGCGCGGCCACCAGTTCAGCAGTGTGCTTGGCTTCCTGTGCGTAGGGGTCTGCGCCCGTGCCGGGCCAAAGGCGGGGCTGGCCTTCACTGGCCGCGGGTGTCTGGATGGTGCGGCAGGGCACGCTGTGGGCGGTGAACAGAACCGGAATCGGCGCACCCGTCTCCGCGCTGAGCTTGTTCAACGCGGGCCTGAGCCGCTCCGCAAAGGCCTCAGCCAGCAGCGGATGCTGCGCCCAACCCGCAGTGAAGTCAATGCGCATGCCGGCAGCCTCGGCCTCGACGGCCCTGCGGTAAAGGCCGACACTGGTGCGCGAGTTTTGTGGCGCAAGGCAGATGACCGCAGCTTCTTCCACGCCGTCGGCGCGCATCTTGCGAACCACATCGGGAATGTAGGGGCGCCAGTTTCTCATGCCAACGTAGACCGGGACAGGCTGGCCAGCGGCGGCCAGTTCGGCTTCCACCAGGCGAGCCTGTTCCGCGGTGATCTCCGTAAGCGGGCTGCGGCCGATCAGCGCGTAACGGTGCTGAATCTCCTCGACGACCGGCTGCGGCAAGGGCCGGCCGCTCACCACATTGCGCAGATACTCGGGAATCTGCTCGACGGTCTCAGGGGTGCCGTGTGCGAGCAGAAGCACTGCCCGCCGTTTAGACATTGGCCTGCTCCAAACGGAACTCGCGCACCATGCGCACAACAGCCTGCACATTTTCAACCGGCGTGCCGGGAACGATGCCATGCCCAAGGTTGAAGATGTGGCCAGGGCGTCCCTTGGCAGAGCGCAAAATCTCCTTGACCCGCACCTCCAACACTTCCTGTGGCGCGAAAAGTGTGATGGGGTCAAGGTTGCCCTGCACCGCATGGCCGTGGCCCACGGCACGCCAGCCCTCGTCGAGCGGCTGCCGCCAGTCGAGGCCGATTACGTCAGCGCCGGTGGAAGCCATTTCGGTCAACAGACCTGCCGTCTCCACACCAAAGTAGATGACCGGCACGCCCATCTTCTGCACCGAGCGGACCAGCCTCTTTGATGCCTCGAAGGCATAGTCGCGATAGTCGGCAAGACCCAGCGAGCCAACCCAGCTATCGAAGATCTGGATGACATCTGCACCGGCCTGAACCTGGAGACGACAGTACGCCTCAAGAACCTTGACGATCTTGTCCAGCAGCAGACGCCACGTGGCGGTGTCGCCATACATCATCTTCTTGGTCTCGATGTAGTTTCGTGAGCCGCCGCCTTCGATCATGTAGCTGGCCAGCGTGTAAGGGGCTCCGCAAAAACCAATAATGCCCAGGCGATCGCGGAAGTGGGCGGCCACCTGCTCGATGGCGCGGGCCACATAAGCCAGATCATCGGCGCGATCGGTGCGCAGAGCGCGGACATCTTCGGCAGTGCGGACGGGACGGTGCACCACCGGCCCTTCGCCGGCCTGGAACTCGAAGTCGAGGCCCATGGGCTCCAGCGGCAGCAGCAGGTCGGCAAAGATGATGGCCGCGTCCACGCCCAGCTTTTCAGCGGCGGTGATGGTGACCTCGGCGGCCAACTCGGGCTGCTTGCATATCTCCACCAGCGTGTGGTGCTTGCGGACGTCGCGGTACCCCTGCATGTAGCGGCCGGCCTGGCGCAAAAACCAGACGGGGGTGCGGTCGACGGGGCGGCGCAGGCATGCGCGTACAAAGCGGCTGCCGTCGAGGATGGTCTCTGGGACGGCGAGGTTGTTGTCAGCTATCTCCATATATTTCGATTTTAGCGGGAGCGGGCTCAAAAAAATCGGCCCCCGTTTTTGGCGGGGGCCAAGTTGCCTTGGTTCTCTCGTGTTGCGAGAGCTTAATTGG
>VFSW01001628.1_pt1 | contig 34240 bp, 37 predicted proteins | sample 5358111 | NCBI WGS metagenome assembly VFSW01 (sample SAMN11554181, study PRJNA540505) | mine drainage metagenome | isolation source: sediment from site ElyBrook_90M | place: USA: Ely Copper Mine, Vershire, VT | collected 2017
ATATGTTCTTTGTGAGTTGCATGCAGGGAAGGAGAACGCCGATGACACGGGGCCGTCCGAAAGGCCCGATCTGAACCGAAAACAGCGCAGACAACGTCATACAGGGCTGAGTGCACGTCGCGCGCACTACCACACGCAGCCGGACCAAGGGACTCCCGCGCCATTTCGATGGGCGGTCGATGCGACGGTCCGGCGGCGTAAACCCCGGGGGAAAGCAAAGGTGCTCATTGGTTTGCCGCCTGACGTGCGGATTCCTAGGGCTTGCCGTAGTTTCCAGCGAAAAAGCGGGTTTTCCGCGCGCACCACACATCTTGATGGATAAACAGGTGCCGACGTGGCGCCCGTTTTTTTGTATGTCGTGCCGCCATATGAGCGGCGATCAGCTCACCCAGGTCGAGATGAACAGCGCCGCCGCGATCAGCGCGCCGGTCTCGCGGTTGGCGCGGAAGAGTTTCAGGCAGCGCTCGGAATCGTCGACATCCAGCGTATGCACCTGCCACAGCATATGCGCGCCGGCCAAAAGCATCAGCAGGACATACGGCCAGCCTTCGTGCTCGGTGAAGCCTGCCGCCAGGATCAGCGTGAAGGCGACGGCGTAGAATCCCAGGATCCATTGCCGCGATTTTTCGCCCAGCAGCCGCGCGGTGGATTTCACGCCGATCAGCGCGTCGTCGTCCTTGTCCTGATGCGCGTAAATGGTGTCGTAGCCCAGCGTCCAGAAGAACAGCCCGGCGTAAAGCATGACGTCCGCGGTATCGATGCTTCCGGTCTGCGCGGCGAAGCCCAGGATGGCGCCCCAGTTGAAGGTCAGTCCCAGCCAGGCCTGCGGCCACCAGGTGATGCGCTTCATGAACGGATAGCCGGCGATCAGCAGCAGCGAGCCGGCGCCCAGCGCCACCGAGAACCAGTTGAGCTGCAGCAGGATCAGCAATCCGATCAGGCACAGGCCGGCGGCGAAGAGCCAGGCCTGCTTCACGCTGACCGCGCCCGACGGAATCGGCCGGCCCCGTGTGCGCGCCACCTGGGCGTCGAAGTCGCGGTCCACGATGTCGTTATAGGTGCAGCCGGCCCCGCGCATGACGATGGCGCCGACCCCGAACAGGGCGATCAGGTACCAGTCGTACCAGGTGCCGAACGGGCGGCTGTCGGCCACCGCGCCCAGCGCCAGCCCGAACACGCAAGGCCAATACAGCAGCCAGGTGCCGATCGGCCGGTCCAGCCGCATCAGCCGCAGGTAAGGCTGTATCTTGGGCGGGGCGTGGTCCACCAAGGTCAGGGGCACGGCGTCGCCGGGTTTCAGGGCTTGCGGTTCGCTCATCATCGTTCTCAATTGTGTCATGAGCGAAGAGCTTAAGGAACCCGGCGGCAAGGTCCGTCTTTATGTCGAGGCGGCACTCGGCGAGGGCGCCCGCGTCGTTCCCGACGAGGGCCAAGCCCATTATCTCCTGCATGTCATGCGGGCCAAGGTGGGCGATCGCGTCGGCCTGTTCAACGGGCGCGACGGCGAGTGGCTGGCGCGTATCGCGGAAGTAGCCAAGCGCGACTGCACTTTGGAATGTGAACGCTGCACCGCCCCGCAGGCGGAGGTTCCCGATCTCTGGCTTGTCTTTGCGCCGATCAAGAAGACGCCGGCCGATTATCTCACCCAGAAGGCGACGGAACTCGGCGTGCGCGCGCTGCAGCCGGTTTTGACCCGCCGCACGATCGTCTCGCGCGTCAATTTGGATCGCATGCGCGCCAATGCCGTGGAAGCCGCCGAGCAATCGGGACGCTTGAGCGTCCCCGAGGTGCGCGACCTGCAATCCTTCGACAAGTTGCTCGCGGCTTGGCCGGCAGTGCGCCGCATTCTCTTTTGTGACGAAGCCGGGGAGGCGCCGCCCATCGCGGATGCCCTGCGCGCGGCCCCCGCGGGTCCCTGGGCCATTTTCACAGGCCCCGAAGGCGGCTTCGACCCGGCGGAGCGCGCGGCCCTGCGCGCGTTGCCTTTTGTCACGCCGGTGACGCTGGGGCGGCGTATCCTGCGGGCCGATACCGCCGCGCTTTCCGCGCTTTCCGTGTGGCAGGCGGCCAAAGGCGACTGGCGCTGACTTGTCGGCGTCGCATCCCGCGCCTACATAGCTGGCGGGTGAGCGAGCGCACACTTATTTACACAATGGCTCAGGGGCGTTCGCCCGGAAAAGGTTCGTGACGAATGTCTATTCCGCAGTCCGCAGGCGGTCCGATTGAATCGCGCGATGATCTCGTGCGGTTTCTGTCCGATGGGTGCAAGCCCAAATCCGAATGGCGCATCGGCACGGAACACGAAAAATTCGTCTACGACCTCAAGACCCATAAGCCGCTCGCCTATGAAGGCGTGCCGGGCATTCGTACGCTGCTGGAACGCATGCGCCGCTTTGGCTGGGAGCCGATCCTCGAAGGCGAGAACATCATCGGCCTCACCCAGAACAACGCGGCGATCAGCCTCGAACCGGGCGGACAGTTCGAGCTCTCCGGTGCGCCGCTCAAATCGGTGCACGAGACCTGCGCCGAAGTGAACATCCATCAGCAGCAGGTTCGCGAAGTGGCGGCCGAGATCGGCGCCGGCGCGCTCGGCTGCGGCTTTGCGCCGAGCTGGACGCTGGCGGAAACCCATCAGATGCCCAAAGGCCGCTACGCGATCATGCGCCGCTACATGCCGAAAGTCGGCGGCTACGGGCTTGAGATGATGTTCCGCACCTGCACGGTTCAGGTCAATCTGGATTTCTCCTCCGAAGCCGATATGGTCAAGAAATTCCGCGTCGGTCTGGCCTTGCAGCCGGTGGCGACGGCGTTGTTCGCCAATTCGCCGTTCCGCGAAAGCAAGCCCAACGGCTTTCTGTCGTATCGCAGCCACATCTGGACCGATGTCGACAATGATCGCGCGGGCATGCTGCCCTGGGTGTTCGAGGAAGGCATGTCGTTCGAACGCTATGTCGATTACGCGCTCGACGTGCCGATGTATTTCGTCTACCGCGACGGCCGCTACATCGACGTTGCCGGCCGCAGTTTTCGCGATTTTCTCGCGCGCAAAATTCCGGAGCTGAAGGATGTCGAGCCTCAGATGTCCGATTGGGCGGACCATCTGACGACGATCTTTCCCGAGGTGCGGTTGAAACGCTTTCTGGAAATGCGCGGAGCGGACGGCGGAAGCTGGCGGCGCATCTGCGGCCTGCCGGCGTTGTGGGTCGGCATCTTTTACGATCAGACGGCGCTCGACGCGGCGTGGGACCTGGTGAAGGACTGGACGGACGAAGAACGCCAGTCGATGCGTGATGCGGTGCCCCGCCTCGCCTTCAAGACGCCGTTCCGCAAGACGGCCGTATGGGAGTTGGCGCACCGCATGATCGACATTTCGGCCGAAGGCCTCAAACGCCGCGCCTCGCAGGATGCCGGCGGCATGAACGAGGAGGGATTCCTCATGCCGCTGCGCGAGCTGGTCAACCGCGGCTACACGCGCGCCGAAGAGTTGCTGCAGGCCTACCGCGTGGATTGGCACGGCGATCTCGACCGGCTGTTCGTCGAATACAATTTCCTTTAAGGCGGCTTCCGCTGGGGGCCGCGTGGCTCCGTCCGCGCGGCGTGACGGCGGCGGACTGCTGAAGGCATGAGGGACGGGAATGACCGGTGGATCGGCTTATTGGGGCGCGCAACTTTCCGATCCGGACGAGACCGTCCGTCTTTGGCCTGGTGCCGCCCCCGGCGCGTCGCAGCCGCAATTGAAGCTCGCAGTCACCGAGCGCAGCACCTCGCCGGATTACAAGGATCGTGCGGTCACGGGAATCTCCGAGCCGCTTTTCACGGTCTTCCGTCCGCGGAAGCCCGACGGTTCCGCGGTGCTGATCGCGACAGGCGGAAATTACATCCGGGTGGTGGTTGACAAGGAGGGCTTCGAGACGGCGCGCCGGTTGAACGAAGCCGGCGTCACCGCCTTCGTGCTGCGCTACCGCCTGCCTTGCGAGGGCTGGACGCCCGACGCGCCGCTGCAGGACGCCCAGCGGGCCATGCGGATCATTCGCGCGCGCGCCGCTCATTTCGGCGTCGATCCCAGCCGCGTCGGCGTTCTCGGATTTTCCGCGGGCGGCCACGTGGCGGCTTCGCTCGCCACCTGCCACGCACAGGAAGTCTACAAACCGGTTGACGCCGACGACGCGCAGAGCGCCCGGCCCGATTTTCAGGGCCTTTTCTATCCGATCATCACGATGCTGCCGCCCCATGCCTTCGCCGGCGCCCGCGACGCGGCGCTGGGCAAGAACCCAAGCCGTGTGCAGATGGAGCGTTATTCGCGCGAACGTTGCGTCGACACGCAAACGCCGCCGGCCTTTCTTCTAACCGCCAAGAACGACGATGTCATTCCCGCCGCCAACACGACGCGGATGTACGATGCCCTTTGTGCTGCCGGGATTCCCGCCGAGTTGCATCTCTTCGAGAGCGGGGGGCACGGGTTCGGCATTCGGCTCGCGGGCACTTCCGCCGTTTCTGTTTGGCCCGATCTGTTGTTGAACTGGGGCAGGGCGCGCGGCTATTTCCGCGCCTGAACACGCCGCGAAACGCGCGTCAGTACACCGTCACCATCGCCTGGCAGAAGACGCCCACCTTCTCGTCGGGCAGGGTCGTGTCTTTTGCGTCGCGGTATTTGAAGTAGATGGTGTTGCGGGACCTGTTGGCGCAAACCTGTCCGATTGGCGTCGTGCCCGCTGGCAATTTTGTGTCGACGGCGCCGCAGACCGCTGTACCGTCATAAAAAGTCTGGGTCAGACGCAGCGTCTGATAGGAACCATTGTCGTCGCCCAGATGAAAATAGCCGACGCCGCCGATCGTCTGTGTGTACTGGGCGTCCTTTCCGTCCATGCATACCGCGACCCAGGACTTCGCCTTGGTCTCCTTGGCTGCATGCGCCGCGACGGATGCAAGCGCAGCAACCGCGACAACGAGAAACAGTTTGCGCATCTATGTCTCCCAACACCCATTGTTCGTGGATGCGTGCCGACGGTTCGGGCAACCGCTCTTCGGTCACCCAACGAATGATTGTTGCGTCAACAGCTCCGCGTGACAACCCTTGGAACGAAAACAATGCGCAGGAGAGAGCGGCTTGGCGCCGCTCTTTCCAGTTCACAAAAAGGTGACGCCGCTTAGTGGAGCGTCACCGTCGCCTTGCAGAATGTTCCGGCGTCTTGCACCGAACTGCCCGGCCTCGTTGGATTCTGATATTTCAGATAGATGATTCCGCGCGATTTGTTGGTGCAGACCTGTGTGATCGGTTCGGCGCCGTCCGGCGCGTTGCCGTGTACCGCGCCGCATACCGCGGTTCCATTGTAGAACGTCTGGACGAGACGGGCCGTCTGGTAGGTCCCCTTGTCGGTCGTCAGATAGAGGAACCCTGTACCGCCAATCGTTTGGTTGTACTGGACATTTTTGCCGTCGGTGCAGATTGCCACCCACGTGGCGGCGTTCGCGGCGGCAGGCGTCAGAGCCGCCATCGCCGCGATCAAAAGAAGTTTGCGCATCCTGATCTCCCCAAGTCTCGGCGGATGCGGACTCACGGGGGCCGTACCGAGCGGCGGTCCCTCGACCGTATCGCAAGATATTACGCCCTCGACTGCCGGCCATGCCAGCGGCAGTCGGTAGCACATGTCGGAAATGGAAAAATCAGCCGCGGCGCCGTCGTGCAAAAAAGATCAGCACGAGCCCGGCTGCGGCAATCCCGGTGCCGTAATAGGCCCATCGCATGTTCGAGACCATGAAGCTGGTGCGCGGCCAGGGAATATAGCCCAGTCCCTGGCCGGTAAAGAACAGCCCCGCCAGCAAAGCCACAACGCCTACGACAAGTAGCAAAGTCTTCATCGCCCCCTCCTGCTTTTGCCGGGGACAATACACTATTTGTCGTCGGGACGGCGTCCGGTGTTCTGCCGCGTCACCATGAAGCCTGGGAATTCGGGCGTCAGTGCGCTGAGGTCGTCCAGACGCTTGATTTCGTCCGGCATCAGCGTCAGCTCCGGGGCGGCCAGATTGTCGTCCAGCTGTTCGAGCGTCTTGACGCCGATGATGACGCTGGTGACGAACGGCTTCGATAGGACCCACGCCAATGCCACGCGTGCCGGGCTGACACCCTTCGGCTTGCCGATCTCGCGCATCGCGTCCACGATCGGCCAAGCGCGTTCCCGGTCGACTGGCGGAAAATCGAAGGTCGCGCGGCGCGCGCCTTCGGGCGTGCTGTTGGGACCGAATTTGCCCGACAGGATGCCGCCGGCAAGCGGGCTCCACACCATCAGGCCCATCTTCTGGTCCTCGATGGCGGGGACGACTTCACGTTCGAGTCCGCGTCCGACCAGCGAGTAATAGGCCTGTACCGTCTCCAGGCGCGCCCAACCGCGTTTGTCGGCGATGCCCTGCGCCTGCATGATTTTCCATGCCTGCCAGTTGGAGCAGCCGACATAGCGGACCATTCCGCGCCTCACCATGTCCTCGAGCGCTCGCATTGTCTCTTCCACCGGCGTTACGATGTCCTGCCCGTGGATCTGGTAGAGATCGATGTGATCGGTCTTGAGACGTTTCAGGCTTTCCTCGACCGTGTCCATGAGGTGCCCGCGGCTGGCGCCCGCCTCGTTTGGCCCCGCACCGAGACGGCCGAAGCCCTTGGTCGCGATCACGACGTCCGAGCGACGCACGCCGACATCCTTCAGGGCCTGGCCCAGCAGCTCCTCGGACAACCCCATCGAATAGACGTCGGCCGTGTCGATGAAATTGACGCCGGCTTCCAGCGTCCGCGCCACGATCGCTGTCACGTCCTTCTGGCCGACCTTGCCGACCTGTTCGTAGAACGACCCTTTGCCGCCGAACGTCATCGTGCCAAGGCAGATTTCCGACACGAACATGCCTGTGTTGCCAAGTTGCCTGTAACGCATGAACACATTCTCCGAATGAAGGGGCGGCGGCTAATCTAGTGGTTGGTCGGCGCAGCTGCCAGACCGCATTTAATGCGGAAGCGGTATGAACTCATGCTCGCCCGGAATGGGATCGAAGCTGCCTGTTTCCCATTTCGCTTTTGCGCGCTCGATACGTGCCCGGTCGCTCGAAACGAAATTCCACCAGACGTGGCGCGGCCCGTCGAGCGGCGCGCCGCCCAGCAGCATGACATGCGCCGGCGCTGAGGCGGCGAGGGCGGCGCCTTCGCCGGCGTTGAACAGCATCATGTCTCCGCGCGTGAAACGCGTCCCGCCGCAGTCGATTTCACCTTGCACCACGAAAGCCGCGCGCTCGATGTGATCGTCGGGCATCGGCAGCGAGGCGCCGGCATCAAGCCGTGCGTCGACGTAGAAGATGTCGGAGAACACGCGGACCGGCGAGGTCAGTCCATAGGCGCCGCCGGCAATGACGCGCAGTTTGGCGCCGTGCTTCTCGCCGGTCGGCAGATCCTTGGCCGAAATGTTCTGGAATGCCGGTTCGCATTCTTCGTCGGCCTGCGGGAGGCCGACCCAGCTTTGAATGCCATGCATGCGATGGCCGGCCGCTCGGATCTCTGGAGCCGTGCGTTCGGAATGGACGATACCGCGCCCGGCCGTCATCCAGTTCACGTCGCCCGGCAGGATCGTCTTTACGGAGCCGATGTTGTCGCGATGCACCTGCGATCCTTCAAAGAGATAGGTGACGGTTGCCAGTCCGATATGGGGATGCGGGCGTACGTCGATGCCCTTGCCGGGTGGAAAATCCACCGGGCCGAAATAATCGAAGAACACGAATGGTCCGACGGCGCGCCGCGCGATCTGCGGCAGCACTCTGCTCACTTCGAAGCCGTCACCGAGATCGTGCGTCTTGCCTTTGAGCGCCTGCATCGTTCGCCTCGCTATGCACGGAGAAAGTAGTGGCCGGACATGACGCTTTCCACCATCCCGCCTGTGTGGTCATATGCAGGCGCGCGGCAGCACGAAGGAGCCGTCGTCCGCGCGGCGTATCGGCTTGACCCATTGCACGAAGGTCATCGGCAGCGTGCCGTAGAGATGCGGGAACAGCGCGCCGTCGCGCGACGGCTCGAATTTCAGCGCAGCGCCAAGTGTATTCGGATCGACGGCCACCAGCACCAGATCGCTGGCGCCGGCGTAATGGCGCTCAAGCGTCCCCATCACCTGTTCGGCGGTCGAAAAATGCACGAAGTGGTCTTCGTGATCCTTTGCCGAGCCGGCGTAGAGCCCTTCGCGCTCGGCCAGCGACCATTCGGCCTTGTGGCAGATTTTGTAGATGAGCATGCTCAAGCGCCGGTGAACAACATGTCGATCGCGCCGAGGATACAATACCGCTCTGCTTCAAGATTGGCGACGGCTGGCTGCAGCATTTTGGCCGGTATTGGTCCGAGGTCGGGTATTGCGATCACGTAGGGCTCGCCCTCCACGACAACCTCGGGCAGCAGATGCTCGAGGAACTGAATTTTTGTTGGAGCAATCAAGGGCGCAACGATGCGCGTCGCAAAGCGTTCGAGGCGGTCTGACTGCAAAACAACGAAGTAGGGGTGTTCGGCACGCGTACGCGGACTTGGATTGGGGAACACGTCGAACTGCCGCAAGCTCACCACTTGCGATATTCCTCACTCCAAATGCCTTGCTCTTCGATAAAGCGGTTGTAGGAGTCGATCGCCTCTTTATGCTCCTCTGACCAGCGGTCGATTTTTGCGTGGCGCACGCGTCTGCGCAGTTCTTCCTCGAGGGTCTGCGACAGGTTGATCCCCATTGCTTTCGCCTCGGTCAGAATTTCCGCATTGATGGAGACGTTCGCCGCGCGCTTGCGGGCGGGCTTTTTGGGCTCGCCCAGACGGAGCGGCCTGCCTTCCTCGGAGAATCCCTTCATCATGCGTATAACTTATGCGCATTCTGTATGCGCATCAAGAAAGCTTATGAAGTACCTGTATCCATTGGGCTTTGTGAGGGATTTTATGGATGGGAGCCGTCACGCCAGCGCCAGCCGCCTTTCGTCTTCTTCCGTGCGATCGCGACAAACACCGCGACTGGCACCGCAACCGCAACGATCGACGCGCTCTGTCTGATGTCGCCGGCCCGTTAGGCGGCCTGCGCCGTCCCTCCCACCGTCAAACCGTCCAATCGCAACGTTGGTTGGCCGACGCCCACCGGCACGCTTTGCCCGTTCTTGCCGCAGGTGCCGATGCCGGTGTCCAGCTTCATGTCGTTGCCGATCATCGTCACACGCGTCAGGGCCTCCGGTCCGCTGCCGATCAGCGTGGCGCCTTTGATCGGCGCGCCGACCTTGCCGCCCTCCACCAGATAGGCCTCGGTGCAGGAGAACACGAACTTGCCGTTGGTGATGTCGACCTGTCCGCCGCCGAAATTGGTCGCGTAGATGCCCTTCTTCACGCTGGCCAGGATTTCATCCGGAGTCTTGTCGCCAGCCAGCATATAAGTGTTGGTCATGCGCGGCATGATCGCGCTGGCATAGGACTGCCGCCGCCCGTTTCCGGTGGGCGCCATGCCCATCAGGCGCGCGTTCTGCCGGTCCTGCATGTAGCCTTTCAGGATGCCGTCCTCGATCAGCACCGTCCGCGAGGTGGGCGTGCCTTCGTCGTCGATCGATAGCGAACCGCGCCGTCCGCCGATCGTGCCGTCGTCGACCACGGTGACGCCGGCCGCCGCCACGCGCTGCCCAAGCAGGCCCGAGAACGCGCTGGTTTTCTTGCGGTTGAAGTCGCCTTCCAGGCCGTGACCGATGGCTTCGTGCAGCAGGATTCCCGGCCAGCCGGGGCCGAGCACGACCGTCATCTCCCCGGCCGGCGCGGGCACCGATGTGAGATTGACCAGCGCCTGGCGCAGGGCTTCGTCGATCGCGGCGTGCCAGTAATCCGGGGCCAGGTAGGTTTCGTAACCGCCGCGTCCGCCGCCGCCGAAACTGCCCGATTCCTGGCGACCGTTCTCTTCCACCACCACCGATACGTACAGCCGCACCAGTGGGCGGACATCGCGATAGGTCTCGCCGCCGGCGCGAATGATCTCGACGGTCTGCCATTCCCCGGCCAGCGAGCAGGAAACCTGATGCACGCGTGGGTCCTTGTTCCGCGCGTAGGCGTTCATGTCTTCGAGCAGCTTCACCTTCTTCTCGAAGGCGGCCGTCCCGAGCGGGTCGGTATCGGAATACAGCTTCACGTTCGTGCGGGCTGGGGCCCGGGCAGCCACGCCCGAATGCCCGTGCGCCACCGCCCGCACGGTCTCGGCCGCCCTGGCGATGGCGTCTTCTGACAGCTCGTTGGCGTGGGCGTAGCCGGTCGCTTCTCCGCACACCGAGCGCAGGCCAAAACCTTGAGTTGTGTCGAAATTGGCCGCCTTCAACCGGCCGTCATCGAAGGCAAATGATTCGCTTTGGCAGAATTCCAGGTACAGTTCCCCGTCGTCGGCGCCCTTTAGGGCCTCGTCGACCTTGGCCTGGATGCGGGCCCTGTCCATTCCGGAGCGGGAGAAAAAGAGATCGGCAGCCACTGGAACCTCCATTTTGGCCGCCCCGGGGTGCAAGAATCCCGGAAAAAGGCCTGTTTCCACCATATCGGCGTTCGGGACGGGTTGCACAAGCCCCTGCCGCGAGGGTAGGGACGGCAGCGGGACCCGTGCCATAAGGTCGCATACCTTTATGTCCTTAAACGCCTCTAATTCGCATATAGAATCTTGGAAACGGCCTAAGAATCGCTGGTGGCGCGGCATGAGTCGCGCGCAAGTCCGTATTTTTACGAGGTGACGATGTTCCTCAGAAAGACGCCTGTTGTTGCTACCGCCCTCGCGGCCTTTGCCGGTCTGTCGAGCATGGCTGTTGCCGCGCCTTACAACTGGGAAATGGATATGCAGGCTGCGGCATCCCCGGTGATGGCGCAGATCGAGGATTTCCATCGCCTGCTGCTCTATATCATTACGGCGATCTGCATTTTCGTGGCGGGGCTGCTGATCTGGGTGATGATCCGCTACAATCAGCGGGCCAACCCGGTTCCCAGCAAGACACACCACAACACATTGCTGGAAGTGGCGTGGACCGGCATTCCGGTGATCATCCTGGTTCTGATCGCCATCCCTTCTTTCCGTCTCCTCTATTTCGAAGCGGACATTCCCAAGCCCGACGTCACCATCGAGGCCATCGGCAAGCAGTGGTTCTGGACCTATGCCTTCCCCAAGGACGGCAACTTCCAGTTCGATTCCTACATGCTGACGACTGCGCAGGCGAAAAAGGCGGGCGAGCCGCGGCTGCTCGGCGTCGACAACCCGCTTTACGTGCCGGTGAACAAGGTCATCGAAATCGACACCACGGGCGCGGACGTGATCCATTCCTGGTCGGTGCCGGCCTTCGGCGTGAAAATGGATGCGGTTCCCGGCCGCATCAACCGCACTTGGTTCAAGGCAACGCGGCTCGGCAGCTATTACGGCGAATGTTCCCAGCTCTGCGGGGCCAACCACGCCTATATGCCGATTGAGGTGAAGGTGGTCACCGAGGCGCAATACCAGGCCTGGCTCCAGGCGGCGAAGAAGAAGTACGCGGCAAACGACGAGCCCGACGCGATTCGCGTCGCGGCGAATTAATCAAGGACAGCGACATGGCGGACATGGCCCACGCACACGAAGAACATCCGCACGGTTGGCGGCGTTACGTTTATTCGACCAACCACAAGGACATCGGCACGATGTATCTTGTGTTCGCGATCTTCGCCGGCATCGTCGGCGGGGCGCTGTCGATGGCGATGCGCGCGGAGCTGATGTTCCCGGGATTGCAGGTCTTCAGCAGTGCGCACACCTACAACGTGTTCGTCAGCGCCCATGGGCTGATCATGATCTTCTTCATGATCATGCCGGCGATGATCGGCGGGTTCGGAAATTGGCTGGTGCCGATGATGATCGGCGCGCCGGACATGGCGTTCCCGCGCATGAACAACATTTCGTTCTGGCTGCTGCCGTTTTCGTTCACGCTGCTGATCGCTTCCATGTTCGTGGAAGGAGATTCCGGCGGCATCGGCATGGGGGGCGCCTGGACGATGTACGCGCCGCTGTCGACCACCGGCTCGCCCGGGCCGGCGATGGACTTCGTGATCTTCGCGCTGCACATCGCGGGCGCCTCGTCGATCCTGGGCGCCATCAACTTCATCACCACGATCCTGAACATGCGCGCGCCCGGCATGACGCTGCACAAGATGCCGCTGTTCGTCTGGTCGATCCTGGTGACGGCGTTCCTGCTGCTGCTCTCGCTGCCGGTTCTGGCGGGCGCCATCACCATGCTGTTGGCCGACCGTCATTTCGGCACCAGCTTCTTCAATCCGGCCGGCGGCGGCGATCCGATCCTTTACCAGCATCTGTTCTGGTTTTTCGGGCATCCCGAGGTCTACATCCTGATCCTGCCGGGCTTCGGCATGATCAGCCACATCGTCTCGACGTTTTCCAAGAAGCCCGTGTTCGGCTATCTCGGGATGGCCTACGCGATGGTCTCCATCGGCTTCATCGGCTTCCTGGTGTGGGCGCACCACATGTACACGGTGGGCCTGTCGGTCGATACCAGGGCGTATTTCGTCTTCGCGACGATGGTCATCGCGGTGCCGACGGGCATCAAGGTGTTCTCGTGGATCGCCACCATGTGGGGCGGCTCCATCGAGTTCAAGACGCCGATGCTGTGGGCGATCGGCTTCATTTTCCTGTTCACCATCGGCGGCGTGACCGGTGTGGTCCTGGCCAATGCCGGCGTCGACGTGTCCCTGCATGACACCTATTATGTGGTGGCGCATTTCCACTATGTTCTGTCGCTGGGCGCGGTCTTCGCGATCTTCGCGGGCTGGTATTTCTGGTTCCCGAAATTCACCGGCTACACCTACAACGAGACGCTGGCCAAGCTGCACTTCTGGATCACGTTTATCGGCGTCAATCTGGCCTTCTTCCCGATGCATTTCCTCGGGCTGGCCGGCATGCCGCGCCGCATCGCGGATTATCCCAACGCCTTCGCGGGCTGGAACTATGTCTCCTCCATCGGCGCCTTCATCGCCGGTGCGGGCGTGCTCGTCTTCCTGGTGACGATGGCCGAGGCTTTCCTGCGCAAGCGCAAGGCCGGCGATAATCCCTGGGGCGTGGGCGCCACGACGCTGGAGTGGACGTTGTCCTCGCCGCCGCCGTTCCACACCTTCAACGAGTTGCCGAAGATCTCCTGATGGCGGACGCAGCGACCCTTGCCCTTTCGCGGCCCGCCGCAACGGTGGGCGACTTCATCGCGCTGCTCAAGCCGCGCGTGATGTCGCTCGTCGTCTTCACGGGACTGACGGGCATCGTCGTTGCGCCCGGCTCCGTCCATCCGCTGATCGCCTTCAGCGCGCTGCTTTGCATCGCCGTGGCGGCCGGCGCCTCCGGTGCGCTCAACATGGCCTACGACAGCGACATCGACGCGCTGATGGCGCGCACCGCGGGCCGTCCCATCCCCATGGGCCGCATCGCCCGCGAGGACGCGCTGGCCTTCGGCTGGACGCTGGCGGTGGGCTCGGTGACGCTGATGGAACTGTTCGTCAACGATCTGGCGGCGGCTCTGCTGGCTTTCACCATCTTCTTCTATGTCGGCGTCTACACGCTTTGGCTCAAGCGGCGCACGCCGCAGAACATCGTGATCGGCGGACTGGCCGGGGCGCTGCCGCCGGCCATCGGCTGGGCGGCGGTGACGGGTACGCTGTCGGCCGAGCCGTTGCTGCTGGTCGCGATCATCTTCCTTTGGACGCCGCCGCATTTCTGGGCGCTGTCGCTCTTCCGCTCGGACGACTACGCGCGCGCCGGCGTGCCGATGATGCCGGTCGTCCGCGGCAAGCGTTCGACGCGCCGGCAGATTCTGGCCTATGCGCTGGTGTTGGTGCCGTTCGGTCTCGTTCCCGCCGGGATCGGGATGGCCGGGCCTCTCTATCTGGCCGCTGCGGCGGGATTGGGCGGGCTTCTGCTGTGGCACGCCGTCCGGACCTTGCGCGAGACCGATGAAACGCGCGAGCCTGCGGCGCGGCGGCTGTTTGCGGTGTCGATCTTCTATCTGTTTTCGCTGTTCGCGGCATTGATCGCCGAACATCTCGTCGGAATCGCACCGCTGCATGTCTGGATGTGATGCGATGGTCGATGACGGGCGCAACGAACGCGAGCGGCGCAAGCGCAATGTGGCGATCGCGTTGGTGCTGTTTGGTCTGGTTGTTCTGTTTTTCCTGATGACGTTGGTACACGTGCATCCGTAATCGAAGGGGTCTGTTCATGGCACATGGTCAAGTGAAGCACGACTATCATCTGGTCGATCCCAGTCCGTGGCCGTTCGTCGGCTCGATTGGCGCCTTCACGATGCTGGCCGGCGCCGTGTTCTGGATGAACAAGAGCTACACCGGCTTCTTCGGACTGCCGGTGAACGGACAGCCATGGATCTTCGTGGCCGGGCTTGTGCTCGTGCTCTACACGATGGCCGGCTGGTGGCGCGACGTCATCTCCGAATCCGTGGTCCGCGGCGACCACAAGCCGGTCGTGAAACTGGGCCTGCGCTTCGGCATGGTGCTGTTCATCGCTTCTGAAGTGATGTTCTTCGTCGCCTGGTTCTGGGCCTATTTCAACACGGCGATCTTCCACAACGACGTCGGCGTCTCAAGCTGGCCGCCATCCGGCATCGTCACGCTCGATCCGTGGCATTTCCCGCTGCTCAACACGTTGATCCTGCTCACCTCGGCCACGACCGTGACCTGGGCGCATCACGCGTTGCAGAACGGCGACCGCAAGGGCGCCATCCACGGGCTGATGCTGACCATCGCGCTCGGCCTGTCCTTCACTTGTGTCCAGGCCTACGAATATTCCCATGCGCCGTTCACCTTCGGCTTCAACGGCGCCGCACTGACGCCCTTCACCGATGCGGCGCACGCCAACCTTTCGGTGGGCGTGGGCAATCTCGGCGCCATTTACGGCTCGACCTTCTTCATGGCGACGGGCTTCCACGGCTTCCACGTCATCGTCGGTACGATCTTCCTGATCGTCTGCCTGGGACGCGCGATCGCCGGCCAGTTCACGCCGACCCGCCATTTCGGTTTCGAGGCCGCCGCCTGGTACTGGCACTTCGTCGACGTGGTGTGGCTGTTCCTGTTCACCTGCATCTACGTGCTGGGGCAGGGGTCGATAACCTCTTGAGCGAGCCTGGCGTCGCGCACGCCGCGTTCCTGGGGCTTTGTCCGCGCTGCGGCAAAGGCAAGCTGTTCGACGGCTATCTGAAAGTGGCCGCGCGCTGCGGACATTGCGGCCTCGATTACGCGATGTTCGACGCAGGCGACGGCCCGGCGGTGTTCGTCATCCTGATCGTCGGCGCGATCGTCTGTGCCGGCGCGCTATTCGTCGAGTTCACCTTCCATCCGCCCTACTGGGTGCACGCGGTTCTGTGGATTCCGGTGACATCCGTCCTGACCTTCGGCCTTCTGCGGCTCGCCAAGAGCCTTCTGCTGGTGCTGCAGTACAAGCATCGCGCGGGCGAGGGCCGGCTGTCGGAGTAGCTATGCGGTTGGCGCCGCCGGCCGGAACCACGGACGCGCGTTGCCCGAGAAGACAAGCACGATCAGCGCCGCCTTGTAGGCGAGCAGCGCATATGCCGATGGCGCCGACCAATAATAGTGGATGTAGGTACGCCAGAATGTCCCTAATCCGGCGGTCGCCGCATCTTGATGGAGGGCGATGATCGGTACAATCTCGACAAAGACGAACACGCTGACCAGGGTCCACCGGGCCCAGTTCCGGCGGCGGTAGGCGATCAGCCATGCCAGCAAAAGCAGAATGGACGACCATAGGAAGGTCCGTCCGGCGGTCAGGGCGATGTCCCGTTGGCGGATGTCCGGGACGTAGGCGTGCAGCTTGGCGATCATCGCGAGGTAATCGACCGACGGGAACGCAATGAACTTGACCAGGATGAAAACCCACCAGGCCGCCAGCAGGACGCACATCCGGAAGAATATCTTCACGCTGGGCGGCATCGCGTCCGCGGGCGCCAAACTGTTCATCTTCGGCACGATCCCCACATGCTTCCTGTCGGCGGACTGCTATTCTGATCCCGGACCACAACCCCCGACCATAACATAGAAACGCGCATGATTCGCTTCTACTTCCGTCCGCTTCCGGTATTCACCGCTGTTTGCATGCTGATGTTTGCGGCGCTGATCTCGCTCGGCGTCTGGCAGCTGCATCGTCTGCACTGGAAGCTCGGCCTGATCGCCGAGGTGCACGACCGCATGACCCTGCCGCCGATCTCGCTCGACAAGGCGTTGTCGCTGGGAGACGCCGCGCAATACCATCGTGTCGCGCTCGGCGGTCATTTCGAGAACGCCAGGGAGGTCTATGTCTATACGACGGGACCGCATGGCGGACCGGCCTACCATGTCCTGACGCCTTTTGTGACGGATGGCGGCCGCATGCTGCTGGTCGATCGCGGCCTCGTGCCGGTGAACCGCATGAACCCGGCCGCGCGCGCCCGCGGGCAGCTCGAAGGCGAGCGCCGCATTGTCGGCGTCTGGCATTCCCTGGACGCACGAGGCATCTTCACGCCCCAACCTGACCTCGCGCATCGCGTCTGGTATTCGCCCGATGTGAAGTCCATCGCCGCCGCAGAACATCTGAAGCTGGCCACCGACGTCCTGGTGGAAGCCGACGCCACGCCGAATCCCGGTGGCTGGCCCAAAGGCGGCCAGACCGTCGTCACCTTCCGCAATGAGCATATGCAGTACGCGCTCACCTGGTTTGGCATGGCGGGCGGCTTGCTCGGCGTCTACCTCGCCTTCCACATCAGCCGGGGAAGGCTGGGGTGGAGGAGGCGAGCGTCGCGTGCCTGAGCCCCCCGATGACGAAGATGATCGGCAGAGAACCAATCTGCTGGTGATTGGCATTGCCGCGGTCATTGTCGTCGTAACCGTGACGCTGATGCTCATGCTCAAACATGGGATAGACCTGCAGGACTGCTTTGCGGCCGGGCACCACTACTGCGCGCCGATCGACGAGGGGCAGTAGCCGCTTCACCCCCGGAACCGTGTCGCTCGAAGGGCCGTTTTCCTTATATCCGCACGGTTGCGTCGTGATGCCCGGCGACAGGCTCTTGCGCGCATTTTTGAAAAACCCGTTTATGGTGGGCGGGTGGGCACCACCTAAAATGACCCCTAAAACGCTTTTTCGGCCGGTTTATCCCTTATGAAGTACCTGAGCACCCGCGGGCAGGCCCCGCTGCAATCCTTCGCCGACATGCTGCTGGCGGGACTGGCGCCCGACGGCGGGCTTTATCTGCCGGAGGCGTGGCCGCACTTTACGCCGGCCGAGACCGCCGCTTTCGCCGGACAGCCCTATGCGCAGGTGGCGCGCGCCGTGATCGGCCGTCTGGTCGGCGACTCGTTTAGCCCGGCCGAGCGGGCGGTCGACATCGCCGGCGCTTATGCGGGCTTCGACGACCGGCGCATCGCCCCACTGGTCGAGATCGGTCCGAACCTGTTCCTGATGGAGCTGTTCCACGGCCCGACCTTCGCCTTCAAGGACATTGCGCTGCAGGTTCTGGGCCGGATGTTTGCGCGGGCGCTGGCCAAGCGCGGTGGCCGCGCCACGGTACTCGCTGCGACCTCGGGCGACACCGGTTCGGCCGCGATCGCGGCGTTGGGCGGACTGGAGAACATCGAGGTGTTCGTTCTGCATCCCAAGGGACGCGTCAGCGAGGTGCAGCGCCGGCAGATGACGACCGCGCCGTTCGCCAACGTCCACAACATCGCGCTGGAAGGCACGTTCGACGATTGTCAGGCCATCGTGAAGGCGCTGTTCGCGGAAACCGCCTTCGCCCGCGCCGTCAGCCTGACCGCCGTGAATTCGATCAATTTCGCGCGCATCGCGGCGCAGAGCGTCTATTACTTCACCGCGGCGGCCCAGCTCGGCGCTCCGCCCGTGTTCGTCGTGCCGACGGGGAATTTCGGCGACGTGTTTGCGGGCGAAGCGGCGATGCGCATGGGACTGGCGATCGACAAGCTCGTCGTTGCCACCAACGCCAACGATATCATGGCGCGCGCGCTGAACGACGGTGTCTACGCTTCGGGCGACGCGCAGCCGACGCTCAGCCCCTCGATGGACATCCAGGTGGCGAGCAATTTCGAGCGGGCTCTGTTCGAAGCATCCGGTCGCGACGCCCAGTGGGTGCGGGAAGCCATGGGCCGCTTCGCCGACACAAAGAGCCTGACGTTGCCCGAGAATATTCGCGCCGCCTTGCGCGCCCGCTACGCCGCCGCACGCTGCGACGACGAACAGACCTTGGCGGCCATCGCTCGCGTCCACGCCGAGACCGGACGGCTGATCGACCCGCATACGGCCGTCGGCATTGCCGCAGTTGGCAACTTGAAGTTGCAGACAAAGGGTCCGGTTGTTGTCCTATCGACCGCCCATCCGGCCAAGTTTCCGGACGCCGTCCGGCGGGCCACGGGCCTGATTCCCCCGCCGCCCCCGAGGCTTAGCGCGGTGCTTTCGGCGCCGGAAAAAATAGTCGATTTGGCGGCCGACAAGGGCTTGGTTCGGGCCTTCATCGAGGCTAGATTGCCTCCATCATGAAAGCAGAAATTACTCGACTTTCCAACGGGTTGGTCGTTGTGACGGACCCGATGGTGCAGCTTGAAAGCGCCGCTGTCGGCGTGTGGGTGAACTGCGGCGCGCGCAACGAAACGGCGCCGCTGATGGGCGTCTCGCACATGCTCGAACACATGGCGTTCAAAGGCACGCGCCGCCGTTCGGCGCGCGACATCTCCGAGCAGATCGAATCGGTCGGCGGTTTCCTCAACGCCTACACCAGCCGTGAGCAGACCGCCTTCCACGCGCGTGCGTTGAAAGCGGACGTGCCGCTGGCGATCGACATCCTCGCCGACATTCTTACCGAGCCGACCTTCGATCCGGCCGAACTCGATCGCGAACGTCAGGTCGTGCTGCAGGAGATCGGCCAGGCCATCGACACGCCGGACGAGATCATCTTCGACTACCTGCAGACGGTCGCCTATCCCGATCAGCCGATGGGCTGGCCCATTCTGGGTGAGGAGAAAACCGTCTCCGCTTTCGGACGCGACGACCTGTTCGCCTACATGGGCGCCAATTATCGTGCCGGCGGCATGACGTTGATTTCTTCCGGCGCCGTCGCGCACCGGGACATGGTGCGTCTCGCTGAAGAGAAGTTTGCCGCGCTTGTCCCCGGTGAGCCGCAGACCCCGCTGCCGGCGCGCTATATCGGTGGCGAGATGCGCGTGCCTGGCGATCTGGAGCAGGCGCATATCGCCTTGGCGTTCCCTGGCGTGTCGGCCCTCGATCCGGATTATTATGTGGCGCAGGTCTACGTCACCGCGCTGGGCGGCGGCATGTCCTCGCGACTGTTCCAGGAAGCGCGCGAGAGGCGCGGGCTCTGCTATTCGATCTACGCCTTCGCAAACAGCTCCAATGACAGCGGCGTCGTCGGCATCTACACCGGCACGGGCGAGAACGAGGCCGCGGAGATCGGCGCGGTGGTGGCCGGCGAAATGGCCGCGCTTGCCGAAACCGCGACGGAGGAAGAAACTGCGCGCGCCAAGGCACAGCTGAAATCGAGTCTGTTGATGGGTTTGGAGCGTCCCAGCACGCGCGCCGAAACGATCGCCGGCCATATCTACAATTTTGGCCGGGTGCTTCCGGTCGAGGAGCTGGCGGCGAAGCTTGACGCCGTCGACGCCGTCGCGGTGCGCCGCTTCGGGGCGCAGATCATGGCGTCGGAGCCGCCGACGATCGTAACCGTCGGTCCCGCCCGTAAGTTCGAACGCTACGAGGTGCTTGCCGAGCGCTTCGGTTCCAGGCCAACGATGCGCGCCGCCGAATGAACGCAGGTCCCATGGCCTTTATGCGTGGGTTGACGTTCCCGGGCGGACAGCAGCCTGTGATCCGCGGCGGCGACGTCTATATGCGCTATCCGCGGATGGCCGATTATCTGCATTGGGCGCGATTGCGCGGCGAGAGCAGGGCGTTTCTCACGCCATGGGAGCCCTCCTGGGCCAACGACGAGCTGACCAAGGGCGCCTTTCGCAGGCGCATCAAGCGCTACCAGAAGGAAGCCCGTCTGGATTCGGCTTATGCCTTTTTTGTCTTCCGCAGCGAGGACGATGCGCTGATGGGCGGTTGCACGTTGTCCAATGTGCGGCGCGGTGTCACGCAATGTTGCGCGTTGGGCTACTGGATCGGCGAACGTTTCGCGCGCCAGGGCTATATGTTCGATGCGGTGCGTGCGTTGATTCCGTTCATCTTCGCGACCCTGGGTCTGCATCGAATCGAAGCCGCCTGCCTGCCTTCGAACGAACCTTCCAAGAACCTGCTGACAAAAGCGGGATTTCGCCAGGAGGGGATGGCGCTGCGCTACCTGCAAATTAACGGCGAATGGCGTGATCACGTCCTATTTGCTTTGCTCGATGATGAGGCGCAGTTAGGTTAGCGCCGCGTAAGACGCCCCCGAGGTTCCGTGACGCCTGTGAAAAGACGATTGGCCTTCGCCGCCGCCTTGGTGGCCGCAATTCTCGCGGGCGCGCATGCGGCGCCGGTGCAACCGCCGCACGCCGTCAGTGTGAGCGGGCCGGAGGCGGTCATCGAGCTTCAGCAGACGCTGAATCCTTATCAGCCGCCGAAGGGCGCCAAGCCCGACGCCTCCGCTTGGTACATGTTCACGGCGGTCAACAGTTCGAAACGGCCGGTGACGCGCGTGCTGCACGCCGGCCAGCCGCCGAGTATCGGCCTCAGCATTTTCCCGCGGGCGACGAGGCCCGCCATTCTTCAGGTCGTCAGCACGAATCCGAATGTCGTCATCGAGGGCAACAACGCGTATGGGCGCCATGCCATCCGGGTGACCATTCCTGCCGCCACCTCCGCGCCATTGGCGCTGCGCACGGTGGGCACGCAATCGCCGCCGTCCCTGCTGGCCTGGACCGAACCTGCACTGGCCGCCCACAACAGGCAGATCGCGATTTTCGTCGCGGCGGTTGCTGGCCTGATTGCCGCCGCGGCGGCCATCGCGGCGGGTCTTGCGGTGATGACCCATCACCGCGCGCCGCGGTGGGCGGCGCTGACGCTGGTGCTTATGCTGCTGACGCGACTTGCCGCGACCGGCATGTTCGACGGCAGTTTGATGACCAGCGTCGGCGGGCCATACGGGCTGATTGCCTTGTTCGCCGGATTGTCGCTGGCGGCGGGCGCGCGGCTGACCGATACGATAATTCCCGTCAAGGAGCTGTGGCCGTGGGCGCAGGCCTGGCTGGATCGGGCGCTGGTCGTCGCGGTTGCGCTCGCCGTGATGGCTTATCTGGGGGTGCCGGGCGCGACCCTGATGACGGACGTCGTCCTGGTCATCGGCACGGTGGCGGTCGCCGTTTATGTGTACCATCGCGGCCGCAAGGGGTCCCAGCCCGCCCGTGTCGTGACGCCGAGCGCCGGCTTGTTCGCATTGGTGGCTGTCGCGGCGTTGGTGACGGCCTTGGGCGGTTTCGGCGATGCGCCGCTGACTCCGGATATCGCGGGAGGCTTCGCCGCGGCGGGCGCGGTGCTCCTGGCGTTGGCGGTCGCTTCAGGGGAGGGCATCGCGGTGCTGCCGTTTGCCCGCCACGCCGTGCCGCTGCCTCACGGGGTCGCTGCTCCAAAGCCGTCGGCCGATATCGTTCCGCATGCGGCGATCGAGGCGATCGGCGCTTCGCATCAGGGCGTCTTCGAACTGGATTTTGCGAACGAGACCGCCGTCCTGTCGCGCGAGGCTGCGGTGCTGATCGGGCTCGGCGCCACGCGCATGCCGCATTCGGTCTGGATTCTGCGGGTCCATCCCGAAGACCGTTCTGTCTACGAGCAGGCGGTTGGCGATTACCGCACGCAGTCCGGAACCGCGTTTCGGATCGAATTCCGCGTGCGCGCCGAGGACGGACGCTATCCCTGGTTTGAGTTGCGCGCGACGATGAAGGGGCCCGAGAACGCCGCGGCGGAACGCTGTGTCGGCCTTCTCGCCGACATCACGATCCGCAAGGAAGCCGAGGCCGCGATGATGGATCGCACGCTGCGCGATCCGCTGACGGGACTGGGCAACCGCGTGGCGTTGATGGAGGAGCTTGAGAACCTCGGTGAGCGGCTGCGCGACGCGACCTTTGCGCTGCTCGATATCGATCGGTTCAAGAACATCCATGCGAGCCTTGGCGACGCCGGAGGCGACGACGTCCTGGCCAAGCTGGCCGAGCGGCTGGCGAAGCGGTTCGGGGGGCTCGCGCAGGTCTTCCGCGTCGGCGGAGATGCTTTCGCCCTGTTGTGGCGCAGGCCCCGGGAGCAGCCGACCGAGATCGGCGCCGAGCTTGTGGAAGTCTGCGGTGCGGCACACCAGCTGGAGGGGCGCAACGTCTTCGCGCCGGCCAGCGTGGGCGTCACCGAAGGCCGCGAGGCCCGCGATCCCATCGATTTGCTGAAGAATGCCGAGCTGGCGCTGATCCAGGCCAAGCGGCAGGGTGGGGACTGCGCCAGGGTGTATTCGCCCGATCTGGAAGCCCTGGCGCCTGCCGATTCTGTGGCGCTGGAGGCCGCGCTGCGCCGCGCGCTCGACAACGAGGAGATCGAGGTCTTCTACCAGCCCATCATCCGGCTGGCCGATCGCACCGTGGCGGGCTTCGAGGCGCTGTTGCGCTGGCGCCACCCGGTCAAGGGACTGGTCGCCCCCGCCGACTTCATCGCCCATTCCGAGGAGTCGGGGCTCATCGTCGCGCTCGGCCGGCTGGCGCTGAAACGGACAGTCAAGGATCTGGCGCAGCTGCAGCGCTTTTTCCCGCTGCCCGATGCGCTGTTCGCCAGCGTGAACCTTTCGCGGCGGCAGCTTTTCGACGCCGACCTGGAGAAGTTCCTCGCCGAGGTTTTGGACAGCACGTCGGTCGAAGCGGGATCGCTGAAACTCGAGGTCACCGAAAGCGCGGTCGCCGCGGCCGCCGAAAATGAACGCGCAATGCTGGAGCGGATACGCGCCCTCGGCGTCGGCTTGGCGATCGACGATTTCGGTACGGGTCTGTCGAGCCTCAGCCAGTTGAAGGACTTGCCGTTCGACACGGTGAAAATCGACAAGAGCTTCCTCGCGCGCCACGGCGGCACCGAAGAGGATTGTGATGGCGACGTGGTCCTCTCTTCTGTCGTTTCCCTGGCCCACGATCTCCACCGCAGCGTCGTCGTCGAAGGCGTGGAGACGGAACGCGACGCCGCGCGCATGCTGGACCTCGGGTGCGAATACGCACAGGGCTTCCTGTTTTCGGAACCGCTCTCCGCGAAGGACGTGCTGGCGTTCATCGCGCGCCATTACCGCACCGGCGACGGCGCGCGGTCAGGCGCGCCCGGCCTCGGCGGACAGGCCTGAAATATCTGCGCCGAGCTTGGCCAGCGCGTTTTGCCATTTCGCTTCGCAGGGCGTGTCGAAGATGAGTTGCGTGTCCGGGTCGCAGTGAATCCAGCCGTTCAACTGGATTTCGCTTTCGATTTGCCCGGCACCCCAGCCGGCATAGCCGAGCGCCAGAATGCTTTTGGCGGGACCGCGCCCTTCGGCGATCGCGGTCAGGACGTCGACGGTGGCGGTCAGGGAAAACTCGTCGGTAACGGACAGCGTCGACTCCTGGCCGCCATACTCGGCGCTGTGCAGGACGTAACCGCGGTCGATCTGCACCGGACCGCCGAACAGGATCGGCGCGTCGAAGACACGCATCGCAATGTCGGCGCTGAATTTTGGCATCAGATCGCGGAGCGTAAGACCCGCGATGGGCTTGTTGATGATCAGGCCCATGGCGCCTTGAGCGGAATGCGCGCACATGAAGATGACGCTCTTCTCGAAGCGCGGATCGGGCATGCCGGGCATGGCGATGAGCAGCTTCCCTTCCAGAAAACTTTCACTGCCCGCTTCGCTGCGAAAATTCGACGATGCCATGACGAACGATAGCATAATGCCTTCACCCGCGCATGACATTGCGCTAATAATAATCATTCCGGTAACTCAGGAGAGCCCTATGACCATCAAAGTCGGCGACAAGTTTCCCTCTGCAACTCTGATGCAGATGAAGGACGGCGCGCCAAAGCCGGTGAAGACGGACGAGCTGTTGACGGGCAAGAAGGTGGTCATATTCGCGCTGCCTGGCGCGTTCACGCCGACGTGCTCCGCCAAGCATCTGCCTGGTTTTGTCCAACACGCCGATGCGTTGAAGAAAAAGGGCGTCGATGCCGTTGCCTGCGTCTCGGTGAACGACGCATTCGTGATGGGCGCGTGGGGCGAACAGCAAGGTGCCGACGACAAGGTGATGATGCTGGCCGACGGCAACGGCGATCTGACGGCGGCGCTCGGCCTTGAGATGGATGCGACGAAATTCGGCATGGGCAAGCGCAGCCAGCGTTTTTCCATGCTTGTCGACAACGGCGTGGTGAAGCAGCTCAATGTCGAGGAACCCGGCGCGTTCGCGGTCTCCAGCGCGGAGCATATCCTGAAGCAGGTTTAGGCTGGGATCGCCGCCCGGGCGAGCGCGTCCGCGCGCTCGTTCTCGGCGTGGCCGGAGTGGCCCGCCACCCAGCGCCAGGAAATCGTGTGAGGCTCCATGGCGGCTTCCAGCGCCCGCCAGAGGTCCTCGTTCTTGACGGGCTTCTTGTCCGCCGTGCGCCAGCCATTGGCTTTCCAGCGCTTCAGCCACTTGGTAGCGCCGTCCATCACATAGCGGGAGTCCGTATGGACCGTCGCCGCGGCCGGCTGCTTGAGGGCGTCCAGCGCCCGGATCACCGCGGTCAGCTCCATGCGGTTGTTGGTGGTCGCCGGATCGCCGCCCGACAATTCCCTTTCGTGCTTGCCGGAGCGCAGGATCGCCGCCCAGCCGCCGGGACCGGGGTTGCCGGAGCAGGCGCCGTCGGTGAAGATGTCGACACGGCTCACAAGCCGTACTCCGAAGCGCTGCGGACTGTGCGGTGGAAGCGCAGACGCTTGGCGAAATCGCGCGGGTCTTTGGGGCGGACCAGCGCGGTCGGGTCGTGGTTCACCCAGTCGTAGAGGCGCGTCAGGAGAAACCGCAGGGCGCCGCCGCTGGCGAGCGCCGGCAGGGCGTCCATCTCGGCGGCGGAAAGATCTCGATGCCGGCGGTATGCCGAGATCAGACTCTTGCCCTTGGTGATGTTGTAGGCGCCGTCCGCTTCGAAACACCATGCGTTCAGCATCACGGCGAGGTCGTAGGCATAGGCGTCGTTGCAGGCGAAGTAGAAGTCGATCAGGCCGGATACTTCGCCGTTCATGAACAGCACGTTGTCGGGAAACAGATCGGCGTGGATGACGCCCGAAGGCAGGTCGCGCGGCCAGCGGGGCAGCAGGTCGGTCAAGGTCGTGTCGATCAGCGCCGCGAGGCCGCTTTGCACGTCATCCGCGCGCGGAAGGCAGTGGGATGCGAGCTGGCTCCAGCCGTCGGCGCCCAGCGCGTTGGGACGCCTGAGCGCGAAGTCCTTGCCGGCCGCGTGCAGAGCTGCGAGCGCCGCACCCGCGGCGGCGCAATGCGACGTTTCCGGGCGGCGCAGCGACAAGCCGTTGAGAAAGGTCAGGAGCGCGGCAGGACGGTTGTTGAGACGCGCCGATTGCGCGCCGGCACGGCTGCGCACCGGCAGCGGGCAGGCGATGCCGCGCGCCGCCAGATGTTCCAGCAATCCGAGGAAGAACGGCAGATCGTCCGCATGCACGCGTTTCTCGTAGAGGGTGAGGATGAACGAGCCGCGTTCGGTTTGCAGGTAATAGTTGGAGTTCTCGACGCCTTCGGCGATCCCCTTGAAGCTCAGGGGTGCTCCCAGATCGTAATCGGCCAGGAATATCTCAAGATCTTCGAACGAAACCTCGGTATAGACGGCCATGGTCGTCGTCTCTCACGAAGCCAGCGCGCGCGGCAGATTGAACGCCACGTCTTCTCTGGTGACCGTGGTCTCCTCGACCGCGAGATCGTAGCGCTTGCGGAAGGCATCGATCACGTCGCGGACCAGTGTTTCCGGCGCCGACGCGCCGGCCGAAAGGGCGACCGTCTTCACGCCGTGGAGAATCGACCAGTCGATCTGGCCGGCGTGCTCGATGAGGAGCGCGTGCTTTGCGCCGGCGCGCAGCGCGACTTCCACCAGCCTGACCGAGTTCGACGAATTTGGCGCACCGATGACCAGCACCAGTTCGGCGCGGTCGGCGATCTCCTTGATCGCCTGCTGGCGATTGGTCGTGGCGTAACAGATGTCCTCCTTGTGGGGACCGGCGATATCGGGAAAGCGGCGGCGCAGCGCCGCGACGAGTTCGTGCGTGTCGTCCACGGACAGGGTGGTCTGGGTGATGAAGGCGAGGTGCGACGGGTCGGCGGGCCTGAGCGCCGCGACGTCGGCAAGGGTCTCGACCAGCGTGATCGCGCCCTCGGGCAACTGGCCCATGGTGCCTTCCACTTCGGGATGGCCCGCATGGCCGATCAGGATGACGTGGCGGCCGGCGCCGAAATGACGCTCGGCCTCCACATGCACTTTGGAGACCAGCGGACAGGTCGCGTTCAGATAGAAAAGCTGACGCCTTTTGGCCTCCGCCGGAACCGATTTGGGGACGCCATGCGCGGAAAAGATCACCTGGGCGCCGTCCGGCACTTGGTCGAGTTCGTCGACGAAGACGGCCCCCATCTTTTCCAGCCGTTCGACGACATGGCGATTATGGACGATCTCGTGGCGCACGTAGACGGGGGCGCCGAATTTCGCGAGCGCCAGTTCGACGATGCGAATCGCCCGCTCCACGCCGGCGCAGAAACCGCGCGGGGCGGCAAGCAACAACTTGAGCTGCGGCCTTTGGGCCTCGTTCTGCTCCGTGCTTCCCATTGCGAGCCCGCTTGGCTACAGTCCGGCGCTCTTTTGCGCTGGCCCACAAGTCGGCCGCGGGCTATGAAAAGTCAAGCGAAAGGCGAACAGAATGGCCGTCTTACGGAAGTTTTCGCCCGCTCGCCGGCAACATTAACAAGGCGTATTGATCAGATCATGAAATCCCGGCTCATCCATATCGCGACGACATCGGCGCTTGCGCTCGTCTTACTTTCGGGCTGCGAAACCTATAACTCGATCGCCTCGTACATCGGCAGTTCCAGCGCGGCGATGTGCCCGGATGCGGGGATCCTGGCGGGTACGTCCATCCTGCCGGCGCTTAATCCGGGCGCCGGGGACGATCCCTCCGGCTTGGTGTACACGGCGACGATGACGAACGTGACAACGCGCTGCGATTTCGACAAACGGGAAAGGTCCGTCGATGCGCGCCTGAGGATTTTCGTTCGCGCCACGCGCCCGCCGGGCGGCACGGAGGTGGACTATCGTGTGCCCTATTTCGTCGCGGTGACGACCGGCGGCGACATCATCGACAAGAAGATTTATTGGCTGACCTTCCGGTTCCCGGAAAGTGCCACGGCCAGGGACGCGGACGTGACCGTCAATTCCACGGAATTTCCGCTGGGAAAGACGAAGCAGCCTTATGATTATCATCTGCTTGTCGGGTTCCAGCTGACCAAGGCGCAGCTCGACTACAACAAGAAAATGGGGCGCTACGAGCCATGACGTCGCTTGCGGCGGAGCTGAGCGCGATCGCCTCGGCTGCGTTCGCGGCCGAAGGCTTGCCTGCGAAGTTCGGTCAGGTGCAGGCGTCCGATCGCCCCGATCTGGCGCAGTTCCAGTGCAACGGCGCGCTGGCCGCGGCGAAGGAAGTGCGCGCCAACCCGCGCCAGATCGCGCAAAAGGTCGCCGACCGCCTCAAAGCCGACCCGCTGTTCGCCAAGGTGGAGATCGCCGGCCCCGGTTTCATCAACCTCGACGTCACGGATTCCGCGTTGGCCGAGCGCGCCGGCGCGATGATCGGCGATGAACGGTTGGGCGCGCCGGAAGCCGGCCGGGGCAAGACGCTGGTGATTGATTTCGGCGGCCCCAATGTCGCCAAGCCGATGCATGTCGGTCATTTGCGCTCGGCGATCATCGGCGACTGCCTGCAGCGCCTGTTCCGCGCCAACGCCTGGACCGTCGTCAGCGATGTGCATCTGGGCGACTGGGGCCTGCAGATGGGGCAGCTCATCAGCGAAATCGGCCGACGCGGCGTTGCTCCGGTTTATTTCGATGCGGATTTCAAGGGCCCCTATCCGGAGGACTCTCCGGTGACGATGGAGGACCTTGAGGAGATTTATCCCGCCGCCGCCGCCGCCTGCAAAGCCGATCCGGCGCGGCTGGAAGAGGCGCGCCGCGCGACTGCGGAACTTCAGGCGGGCCGGCCGGGATATGCCGCGTTATGGCGGCATTTCGTGAAGGTCTCGGAGCGGGGCCTGACGCGGGAGTATTCCAGCCTCGGCATTGCGTTCGACCTGTGGAACGGCGAAGCGAGCGTCGATCCGCTGATCCCGCCGATGGTCGACGATCTGAAGCGCCGCGGCCTGGCCGTGGAAAGCGAAGGCGCGCTGGTGGTCGAAGTGGCGGAGCCGGACGACAAGAAGGAGATGCCGCCGCTTCTGCTGCTCAAATCCGACGGCGCGGTGCTCTACGGCACGACGGATTTGGCCACCATCGTCGATCGTGTGCGGAATTACGACCCGGACCTCGTCCTCTATGTCGTTGATCAGCGTCAGCACGGCCATTTCGAGCAGGTGTTCCGCGCCGCGCGCAAGGCGCAGCTCAACGGCAGGGCGCTGCTGGAGCATGCGGGCTTCGGCACCATGAACGGGGCGGACGGCAAGCCGTTCAAGACCCGCGCCGGCGGCGTCATGAAGCTCTACGACCTGATCGCCATGACCACGGACGAGGCGCAAAAACGCCTCGCCGAAGCCGGGATCGCCGGCGATTACCCGGAGGAGGAGCGGAACGACATCGCCCGCAAAGTCGGGATCGCCGCGCTGAAATTCGCCGACCTGTCGAATTACCGCCTCACGGATTACATCTTCGATCTGGCGCGGTTCACGCGCTTCGAGGGCAAGACCGGTCCGTATCTGCAATATGCCGCCGTGCGCACGCAATCGATCCTGCGCAAGGCCGAGGATGAGGGATTTGCCGCCGCGGCGCCTGTTGTCCGCTCGCCGGAGGAACGCGCGCTGGTCCTGCAATTGCTGGGCTTGCCCGGCGCGATGGAAGCGGCCGAGGACAAGCGCGCGCCGAACATCCTGTGCGAATACGCCTTCGAACTGGCGCAGTCCTTCAGCCGGTTTTATGCGGAGCACCACATCCTTTCGGAGCCGGATACCGGCCTCCGCGCCGCCCGCCTCGGCCTCTGTCGGCTGACGGTGGACACGCTTGCCAAGGTCTTGGGCCTTTTGGGCATCGAAATCCCGCAAAGAATGTGAGCGAATCGGCCTGGCGGCCTGTCCGCGTTGACTCCCCGAGGACCCACCTTATGATGCCCGGCAACGCACAAGCCCGCCGTGAGGCGCGCGTTGTGCGGCGAGCATACGATCCCTCGCGGGAGACGTTCATCTTCGTCGGGGGCCGACTTGTCGGCCGAAGCCGAAGGCGAAGGCCGAAGGAGCAACCGCCCCGGAAACTCTCAGGCAAAAGGACCGCGAAGGTGATGAACTTCTGGAAAGCGGGGCCGCAAAATCGGCGGCTCTCACCGAAGGGGTAATCTCGGACGGGCGTCCGGGGGAAATCTCTCAGGTCCGATGACAGAGGGGCGCGGGTTCCGTCGAATTTGGCGGATCGCGCCATATCAACCTCTTTGTCCGGGCCGTCATGACCGATACGAACGAAGTCCTGCTCCGCACGCCGCTCCATGCTTTGCATGTCGAGCTGGGCGCCAAGATGGTGCCGTTCGCGGGCTATGACATGCCCGTGCAATATCCCACGGGCATCCTCAAGGAACATCTGCACACCCGCGAGAAGGCCGGTCTGTTCGACGTCTCGCATATGGGCCAGGCGTTCCTGTCCGGCGACGACCCGGCGCGGGCGCTCGAACGGGTGACGCCGGCCGACCTCGCCGGTCTGAAGGACGGCATGCAGCGCTACGGGCTGCTGCTGAACGACGCCGGCGGGATCAAGGACGATTTCATGACCTCGCGGCTGATCGGCGAGCGGGCTCTGTATCTCGTCGTCAACGCCTCGATGAAAGAGTCCGACTTCGCCTACATCGCCGAGCGGCTGAAGGGCCTCGCCGTCCTGTCGCCAAAGCCGGAGCGCGCCCTGCTGGCGCTGCAAGGTCCGGCCGCGGAAGCGGTCTTGGCGCGGCATGCGCCGGCCGTCGCTTCGCTGACCTTCATGAAGGTTATCCGCGCCGATATCGCCGGCATACCCGCCATCGTCAGCCGCACCGGCTACACCGGCGAAGACGGCTTCGAGATTTCCGTCGCCGGCCAGGATGCGGAGAAGCTGGCGCGGGTGCTGCTGAAGGAACCGGACGTGCTGCCCATCGGCTTGGGCGCGCGCGACTCCCTGCGGCTGGAGGCCGGGCTCTGCCTCTACGGCCACGACATCGACGAAACCACCGATCCGGTCGAGGCCGATTTGGTCTGGTCCATCGGCAAGCGCCGCAAGATGGACAAGGATTTTCCCGCCGCCGAAAAGATCATGGACAAGGTCTTCAACGGCACGCCCCGCAAACGCGTGGGCATCCGCCCCGACGGCAAGGCGCCGGCCCGCGACAACACGGAGATCGCCGACAAGTCCGGGCGGGTCATCGGCCGCATCACCAGCGGCGGCTTCGGGCCGAGCCTGAACGCGCCGCTGGCCATGGGCTATGTCGAAGCCGCCTTTGCCGCCGACGGAACGGAGATCGATCTTTTGGTGCGCGGCAGGGCGTTGCCGGCGCGCGTCGTGCCGATGCCGTTCGTGCCGCACGGTTACAAGCGCGCGAAACCGAATTCTTAGGAGAGGAAATATGAGCGAGACACGATACACGGACCAGCACGAATGGGTTCGCGTCGAGGGCGACGAGGGCACCGTCGGCATCACCCGTTATGCGACGGAGCAGCTCGGCGACGTCGTCTATGTCGAACTGCCCAAGGTCGGGAAGGTGCTGGCGAAGAAAGCGGAAGCCGCCGTCGTCGAGAGCGTCAAGGCCGCCAGCGAAGTCTATGCCCCGGTCGGCGGCACCGTGACGGCGGTGAATGACGCGCTGAACGCGGACCCCGCCAAGGTCAATGCCTCGCCGGAAGGCGAAGGCTGGTTCTTCAAGCTGAAGCTCGCCGGCAAGGATGAAGTGTCCGCGCTGATGACGGCCGCGCAATATGCGGATTATGTGAAGGGTTTGTAGACGATGCGTTACCTGCCGCTGACGGACAGCGACCGTTCCGCCATGCTCGCCAAGATCGGCGCGCCGAATGTCGACGCGCTGTTTCGTGATGTGCCGAAATCCGCGGTGGTGCCGCTCTCGGTGTTTGATCTGCCGGACACCCAGGGCGAGATCGAGGTCGAACGCGCGCTGTCGCGCCTGGCCGCGAAGAACGTGGCGGCTGGCGCCATGCCGTTCTTCTGCGGCGCGGGCGCCTACAGGCATCATGTGCCGGCGGCGGTGGATCACCTGATCCAGCGCTCCGAATTCCTCACCTCCTATACGCCGTATCAGCCGGAGATCGCGCAGGGCACGCTGCAGTATCTCTTCGAATTCCAGACCCAGGTGGCGCTGCTCACCGGCATGGAAGTGGCCAACGCCTCGCTTTATGACGGCTCCACCGGCACCGCCGAGGCGGTGCTGATGGCCCAGCGCCTGACCAAGCGCTCCAAGGCGATCCTGTCGGGCGGTTTGCACCCCCATTACGCCGAGACCGTGGAGACCGTCGCCAATCTGTCGGGCCAGGTCGTGCGCACGCCGGTGACGCCGGGGCGCGCCGAAGACATCGCCGCCCTGATCGACGACGACACCGCCTGCGTCGTGGTGCAGAGCCCCGACGTCTTCGGTCTGATCCGCGACCTGAAGCCGATCGCCGACGTGGCCCACGCCAAGGGCGCGCTGCTGATCGCGGTTGTCACCGAGGTCGTCTCGCTCGGCCTGATCGAGCCGCCGGGCCATCAGGGCGCCGATATCGTCGCGGCCGAAGGGCAGTCCATCGGCAACGGCCTGAATTTCGGCGGGCCTTATGTCGGCCTGTTCGCGACCCGCGAGAAGTTCATCCGCCAGATGCCCGGCCGGCTCACGGGCGAGACGGTCGATGCCGACGGCCGGCGCGGTTACACGCTGACGCTCTCCACGCGCGAACAGCACATCCGCCGGGAAAAGGCGACCAGCAACATCTGCACGAATTCCGGCCTTTGCGCGCTGGCTTTCACGATCCATCTGTCGCTGCTGGGCGAGGAAGGCTTCGTGCGGCTGGCGCGCGCCAATCATGCGCGGGCCTCGGCGTTGGCCGACAGATTGGCGAAGGTGAAAGGCGTGTCGCTGATCACGCCGACCTTCTTCAACGAGTTCACGCTGCGTCTGCCCAAGCCGGCGGCCGGCGTCGTCGAGGCGCTGGCCGCGAAGGGCGTCATCGCCGGCGTGCCCGCGTCGCGGCTGCTGCCGCATGACGAGGCGGCGCGTGATCTGCTGATTGTGGCCGCTACGGAAACCAACACCGGCGAAGATTGCGAAGTCTTCGCCAGGACGCTTGCGGAGGTCCTGTCATGACCATGAACAATCAGGGTCGGCCCTCCGCCCCGGGCGCCGGCGAGGCGCAGGCATTTTCGACGATCTCCGGGGACCGCGGCCTCGACCACGAAGAAAAGCTGATCTTCGAGCTTGGCCGTCCGGGCGTCTCTGGCGTCGACCTTCCCGAGGTCCAGATGTCGGAAACGCGTCTTGCCGGACACCGCCGCCGCGGGCCCATCGGCTTGCCGGGGCTGTCCGAGCCGGAAGTGGTGCGCCACTACGTGCGCCTGTCGCGGATGAACTACGCCATCGATGCCGGCCTCTATCCGCTCGGCTCCTGCACCATGAAGCACAACCCGCGTCTCAACGAGAAGATGGCGCGGCTGCCCGGCTTCGGCGATCTGCATCCGCTGGCGCCGCAATCGACCGCGCAGGGCGCGCTGGCGCTGATCTCGGAACTGATGCGCTGGCTGACCACGCTGACCGGCATGCCGGCCGTGGCCATGTCGCCCAAGGCCGGCGCCCATGGCGAGTTGTGCGGCCTGCTCACGATCAAGGCCGCCATCGAGGCGCGCGGCGAGAAGCGTCCGCGCATCCTGGTTCCCGAATCCGCGCATGGCACCAATCCGGCCACCGCCGCCTTTGCGGGGTTCGCTGTCGATGAAGTGAAGGCGACGGCCGACGGCCGTGTCGACGTGGCGGCGCTGAAGGCCAAGCTCGGTCCCGACGTCGGCGCCATCATGCTGACCAACCCGAACACCTGCGGCTTGTTCGAGCGCGACATCGTCGAGATCGCCGATCTGGTGCACAAGGCCGGCGCCTATTTCTATTGCGACGGCGCCAACTTCAACGCCATCGCCGGACGCGTGCGGCCGGGCGATCTCGGCATCGACGCCATGCACATCAACCTGCACAAGACCTTCTCGACGCCGCACGGAGGGGGAGGCCCGGGGGCAGGCCCCGTGGTGTTGTCCGCGCGGCTGGCCGCCTTCGCGCCGCTGCCGCTGCTGGTGCACGACGCCAAGGGCTTCCGTCTGATCGAGGATCGTGCCGAGGTTCCGCAGGGCGCGCAGCCCTTCGGCCGCATGTGCGCCTTCCACGGCCAGATGGGCATGTTCGTGCGCGCGCTGGCCTACATGCTCAGCCACGGGCGCGACGGCGTGCGCCAGGCGAGCGAAGATGCCGTGCTCTCCGCCAACTATATTCTCGCGTCGCTGAAGGACACGATGAGCGCGCCCTTCGAAGGCCCCTGCATGCACGAGGCGCTGTTTGACGATCACTTCCTCGACGATACCGGCGTCACCACCCTCGACTTCGCCAAGGCGATGATCGACGAGGGCTATCATCCGATGACCATGTATTTCCCGCTGGTGGTGCACGGCGCCATGCTGATCGAACCCACGGAATCGGAATCGAAGGAAAGCCTCGACCGCTTCATCCACGTGTTGCGCACCATGGCGCAGGACGCCAAGGCCGGGAAGCGCGAGCGCTTCGAAGGCGCGCCGCGTCTGGCGCCGCGCCGCCGTCTCGACGAAACCGCGGGCGCCCGCAACCCGGTGCTGCGCTGGAAGCCGAAGGATCTGCCCAAGGCGGCGGAGTAGAACCCACCTCCCCCTTGTGGGCAGGGGAATCGCATTTGGGATTTGGGGTGTTGCGCGCGGATTCT
>VFSW01001629.1_pt1 | contig 34221 bp, 47 predicted proteins | sample 5358111 | NCBI WGS metagenome assembly VFSW01 (sample SAMN11554181, study PRJNA540505) | mine drainage metagenome | isolation source: sediment from site ElyBrook_90M | place: USA: Ely Copper Mine, Vershire, VT | collected 2017
ATCATCCACGGCTCGGCCGGCATCGACCCGCGCACGCTCGGCAGCGTGATGACGGGCGCCGCGGAGCAGGGCGCCATCAAGGCGACCGGCCGCTACAAGCCGTCGCGCCGCCCCGAGTGCCACCGCCGGCCCGTCCGCGTGTGGAAGTCGCTGCTCAAGGCGTAGTCATGACCGACGCAGAACTGGACGCTCTCCTCGCGCAGGGCGAAGCCATCGCCAAGGGCATCGAGGAGAAGGTCGAGACGCTGAACGAGACCGGCGGCGCCAATGTCGAGGTCGTTCTGAGCGTAACCAAGAGCATGCAGAAGGCCGTCGACCGGCTGGAGATGCTCACCCTCGTCAGCCCGGGCATTGCCGAGCGCGCGCGCCCCATCGTCGAGCGCGCCCAGGCAGCCATCGACAAGCTCAAGCTGAGGGCGAAGGGAGACGCATGAGCCTGCTCGAACGCATTCTCTGCAAGCTCCTGCCGTACCGCGACATCACCAAGGTCGTGGACGGCAAGGAGACGCTGTACCTGCGCCGCTTCTTCTTGAAGCGCTCGCAGTCGAAGTCGATGACGGGCGACGAGGGCGGGATCTTCCTGCACGTCATTCATCGCAACGACGACGACCGCGACCCGCACGACCACCCGTGGGACTTCACGTCGGTGATCCTCAAGGGCGGCTACGACGACGAGCAGTGGCAGTGGGTCGAGACGTCGGGCGTCACAATAGGGCCCTTCCGCGGGCCGCCGGGCGGCTACAAGCAGTGGCTGGGCAACGAGCGCGTGTCCTTCGGCACCGTCGTGAAGCGGCCCGCCGAGCATCTGCACCGCGTCCAGGGCATCGAGCCTGGGCGGCCTGCCTGGACGCTCGTGTTCACCGGCCCGCGCCGCCGCGAGTGGGGCTTCGTCACCGACTTCGGGTGGGAGAGCTTCCGCAGCTACCTCGGCCTCGCCAAGAAGGCGGCACCCGCCGACTGCTTCTGCCCCAGCCCCTTCGACCAGTAGTCGATTCGTTATTCCTGGTGTATGAGCTTCGACTGGAGCACGTACACCGGGAACCTTACCTGGCTCCCCCGCCGCACCATCTTCATGTGCCGCAGCGGCTCGATGGCCTACGGGACCAACGGTCCGGGCAGCGACATCGACGCGAAGGGTGTGTTCATCGCGCCGAAGGAGTACTACCTCGGCTACCTGAACTCCATCGAGCAGGTCGACAAGGGCTGGACCATCGACGCGTGCGCGTACGAGCTGACGCGGCTCTTCACGCTCACCATCGACAGCAACCCGAACATGATCGAGCTGCTGTTCACCGACGAGAGCGACTGGCTGCACTGCACGCCGGCCTGGGAACGCGTGCTCGGCGCGCGCAACGCAGTGGACCTACTCTGCGTCTCCCTCGTCGAGGAGCATCTAAACCGCGATCCGGCCTGAATCTTCCCAGTATGTCCAAGCCATTCTGGAAGTCTCCCCTCATGGGGAAGACGCACGAATTCGCCCTGTACTGGGCGGAAACCGGGCTCGCGCAGAAGGCCCTCAACGAGAAGAAGCAGCTCATCACCTTCAGCCACGGCGGCACGCTGAAGAAGGACGACGGCCTGGAGGCCGACCTCCTGGTCAACGAGCTGTGCAACAGCTACGACCTGCGCGTCTTCTACCGCAAGCTGCCCGACACCTACAGCCGCGACGATGAATGGGTGCTCATCAGCGACGGCATGGCGGTGAACATCAGCTACACGCCCAAGAACCGCTCGACGACGATCAACGTCTTCGGCCTCGACGAAGTCGTCGTGCGCGACGTCCAGGGCCTTGTGCGCTCGCGTATGACGCGCAAGGTGACCAAGGGCCGCGTCTACATCGTGGTCCAGGGCGACGACGAACCGTATCTGCACGAGATGGGCACGGCCGGCGAGACCTTCGAGCCGACGAACTACCGTCCCGAGGCTGTCAGCGAGTACCGCCACATCGTCGAAGACCTCAACGATAGCGACCCGTGTGGGCGCATCATCATCCTCGACGGCCCGCCTGGCACCGGCAAGACGCACATGGTGCGCGCGCTCCTGAACGAAGCGCCCAAGGCGACGTTCGTCCTCATCCCGTCGAACATGATGTCGAACCTCGGCTCGCCGAGCTTCATCAAGGCGCTGCTGCGCGAGCAGAAGAAGGGTCACCCGATGATCCTCATCGTCGAGGATGCCGACGAGGCCATCGGCAAGCGTGACCGCACGAACCTGTCGGAGATCTCGGCCCTGCTGAACTTCTCCGACGGCATCTTCGGGGCGATGATGGACCTCCGCATCGTTTGCACGACCAACGCCGACATCGACGACCTGGATGAGGCCGTGATGCGCCCGGGCCGCCTGTGCCGCCGCATCGAAGTGGGCAAGCTCGACCACGTCCAGGCGGCAGCCGTCTACAAGCGCCTGGGAGGCCTCCAGGAGGGCCTGTACACGCGCGGGAACCTGTACACCCTGGGACAGGTCTACCAGGACGCCAGGGGCTCTGGCGGGGCTCCTGGAGCGCCTCGTGCGCGCGCCAAGGGGCGCCTCGGATTCCAGGTCGAGCCCGATGACGAGCCGACCGCACCGCCGCAGTCGACCGCCGCCGAGGCCGGCCTCAAGCCGGGCGACGTCATCACGACCGACCAGGGCGACGTGGTGAAGGTGCGCGACGACGGCGAGCTGGAGATGGTCAAGATGGGGCCGGTCGGCAGCCGCGTGAACATCGACGAGCTGTTCGAGGACGATGACGACGAGGAGACGCCGGTCGACGACGACGACCTCATCGACGAAGACCCGTAGCCGATTCGTTATAGACAAGGGGTAGGAGGTCTTCATGAACGGGTTGAACGTGTTCTTCAAGGAGCTGCTCGTGGGCTGCGCCATCGCGGGCGTCATCGGCATCGGAGCGGGCGTCGCAGCCTGTTCGTGCGTGGAGCGTGTCTTCGACAACATGGTGGACGCGTCGCCGGACGCGCACGTCGTTCTCGACGGTGAAGCGCCGGACATGGGGGTCCAGCAGGACTAGCGCCTGAATCTAATGCTGGTGACCCCCAACCTGGAGAAGCTCATGAAGTTGTCCGCCATCCTGTTGACCGCCGCCTTGCTGATTCCGGCACTCGCTGTCGCCGCTCCGACCCCCGCTCCGACCGTCACGTACGGTCAGCCCCAGCCCAACGACATCACGCTCGCCGAGCTGCTCGGGAATCTCGACAACGACCCCGATCCGGTGGTCACCTGCGAGTCGAGCGCGAAGGAAAAGAACACGCAGTGCGTGCCGAAGTACCGCTTCTCCGACGGTGTCGACCAGCACTCGACGCAGAAGTTCATCAAGTGGCTCGAAGCGGCGAACAAGGCCGGCGCCGACGAAGTTCTCTTGGAGATCAACACGCCGGGCGGCTCGGTTCCCGACGGCTTCGAGATGACGCGCGCGATCGAGGACAGCGACGCGCCGGTCACCTGCATCGTCGACGGTGATGCCGACTCGATGGGCTTCTACATCCTCCAGAGCTGCGACAAGCGCATCATGACGCCGCGCTCGAAGCTGATGGCGCACGAGCCGGCCATCGGCGGCATGGCGCACGGTCAGCCGAACTTCTGGATCAGCCTCGCCGACATGATGAAGGCCGAGCGCGACGCTCTCGCGATTCACTGCCAGCACCGTCTGAAGATCAGCCTCGCCGAGTACCACAAGCGCACCGACGGCGGGCTGATGTGGTGGCTGCTCAGCGACGAGGCGAAGAAGGTCGGCGCCATCGACGGGACCGCGAAGACCGTGAAGAGCCTCCACAAGGAAATGCTGCACCGCAAGCCGAAGAAGAACTAGCGCAGGAGGGCGCACATGCTCGACCCCTGGGTGATTGAAGAGATTCGTCGACGGGAGCGCGAGCGTGAGGAGGACAATCGCCTCCCGCTGGAACTCCCCGTCGAGCTGCCGTACTGGCGCGAGCCCGACGTCGACCCCGAAGCATCCCCGCCACCTGCCGACCGCGGCATCACCATCATCGAAATGTAGCATCGAGCGGCTCCGTCACCGACGGGGCCGTTCTTTTTTTTTCGAAAATAGTTGTTGCGTCCTGAACGGGGTCTCTGGTAGGCTTGTCTCATGTCAAACAAGCTGACCTTCGAAGCCGCTCTCGAACTCGCCACCGCTCCCCGCCTCCGCGTCTGCGGGCGCTGCCAAGGCACGGGCGGGCTCCGCTCGCTCGACCGCTACGAGGAAGAACGCGGCGTGATGGACACCTGCTACCACTGCCACGACGGCCTCATCACCGAGGAGCAGTACCAGGACGACCGCCGCGCGGCCCTGGTCGAGACCTTCGCCGCCGCGTCGGTCAACCTCGACGTCGAGCTGTCGGACGGCGTCTCGGACGAGGAGGGTGGTTGGGACTACCAGCTCGCCGCCGCCGAGAACATGATCTCGGTGCGCGACTACCTGACGGAGTGCGCCTGGGCCCGCGAGGCCGAGGTCGCCGCCATCCTGGCCTCGCTGCCGGCCGCCGTTCTCGCCGACGTTCTGGCGGTGTTCTAATGGGACGCGACTTCTTCGATGACACCATGAGCTACGGCGAGGCCCTGGCCGAGCTGCGCGACAGCCTCCAGCGGCTCAAGGACGGCATCGACCCGCCCCCGCCCTGGGCGACGCGCGCCGAGGCCATCATGGACCTGGAGGGCGAAATCAGCCGCATGGAGCGCATCGCGCGCGAGGAGGGAGAGCTGTGAACAGCGTTCTCATCAGCCGCAACGCTGCGAAAGAGATTGCCGACGCCTGGGACGCCGCCGACATCAACTACGACGACAGCGAATACGTCCTCGACAACCAGGAGTCCATCGAGCATGTGCGCGCGGCCTGGCTGGAGCTGGAGCGCGCCATGAACAAGCAGAAGAAGTCGCTGCTCCTCGTCGAGCTGTCCGACGAGCAGGCGCGCGAGCTGTTCAACGAGGCCCGCAATCGCCTCGACATTGCGAAGGGCTGGGCTGAGCCCGACGTCGCCGAGACCGAAGCTCAGATGCGCAACGCCAAGGCGCTCGCGCGCGCGCTGACGCGTCTGCTCAAGCAGGCGCCACGTCTTGGGTTTTAGGCGCTTAGACCCTCTACTTCGCACCGCATCCTAACGGCTACGCTCCCCTTGGAGCAGAGGAAGTGTTCAAGAACCTGCTTGCTGCAAACGCAATCAAGCAGGTTCCTCTGGGCATCAATCTCCGTTGGTGGGTTCACCCGCTGATGCGCTTCCACTACAAGTACCTTCGCCGTCGCCCCTGCAACTGCAAGAAGTGTATCACGAGCCGCGAGATTCAGGCGCGCAGGGCTAGCGCCGGTTAAACGTCCGCACGGCGTGGCAGTTCGCGCAGACCAGCTCGCAGTTCTCGATCTCCTTCAAGAAGCGCTCCCACAGCCCGTTGTTCGCGAGGTTCGACGGGTTCGCCGTCTTCTTGCTGCCGGGTAGATGATCCCACTCCATCGCCGAGAAGTGGAAGGTGTGCCCGCAGTCGGTGCAGGGCTTGCCTTCCTTCAGCGCGCGCGCGTCGGCGGCGCGCGCCTTCCGCTGCGCCTTGCGCTGGCGATGCCGGTGCTGCGGAGCGTTCTTGTAGCGCTCGGCGTCGGCGGCGCGCTTGCAGGGCTTGCAGTAGCGCTGGTGGTCGTCTCCACGACGGTGGAACTCGGAGGCGGGCTTGCTCTCATTGCACTTGCCGCAGATCTTCATGGACTGAAGATTGCGTTCGGACCTGAACAACATGGATCCGACTGACTTAGTCTGGGTGGGAGGGGTCGAACCTCCGACCTTTCGCATCCGAAGCGAACGCGCTACCGCTGCGCTACACCCAGTCGGTCAGGGTGGCCGGTGCTGCCCCGGCTGCTCCTCGTTTCCAAAACGAGTACTCTGCTGTTGAGTTACACCCTGAGAATCCTCTCGTTGCCGGCTACCGCTGCGCGCCGACGAGGATGTCTCGGGCGTGCAGCTATTCCGGCTTGCGAGGCTTCGGCTCTGGCGAGGCCTCGGGGTCAGCCCCGGTCGCCAGCGGCGCGCCGATATGCTTGGCGGTGCTCCAGCGGCCCGCCGCGTTGCCCGTCACGTAGATGCTGTAGACGCCCAGGACGCCGGCCACGAACTCGCTGTAGAGCCCGGCCACGCTCGCCCAGTGCGCAGCTACGCCGACAAAGCCGGCGAGCAGGATGAGGCAGCCAATGCCCAGCCACAGCTTGCGCGACTTGATCCCGCCATCGGCGAGAAAGTCCTTCAGCGTGAGCTTGTGGTCGGTGGTGTCCATGGGCGTCGTGATGAGAAGATTGAGTCTCTGATATAACGAATCTGCTACAGGTGGCGCACGATGAAGGACACCAGCTCCTTCAGCCCGATCGCCACAGCGCCTGTCACGGCGGTCGCGAGGTACTTCTTCCACGAGTCCCACTTCTCGGCGCTCTTGCGCTTCTCGTCGGCAAGCGCTTCGAACTTGCGCCCGTGCTCACCGATGCGCTCGCCCATGGCGTTCATGCGGTTCTCGCCCTCGTCGAGGCGCTTGGTGATGTTGTCGAAGCCGGCGTCGAGCTTGCTGGCGAAGCCGTCGAAGCTCGCCTGCACCTTCTCGGTGATGAAGCCGAGGGTGAGCTTGTTCTCGGCCACGTCGGCCTTCATGTCGCCGACAGTGCCTTCGAGATTCTGGAGACGTCGTTCGTGTCCGTCGCTGTCGACGGCGCGGAGGGCTGGCATCTTGTCCTCGGCCATGGGGTTGAAGCTCCTGACCAGGAAGATTGTGAGCGAGGCTAAGCCAGGAGGCGGGTGGCGCATTCCCCGCAGAAGGGGATGCGCGTGACACGGTGCGGGTAGGCGACGCGCTTGGGGTGCGCGCACACGTAGCAGCCGCCCGGCTGCGTGCTGGTTCCGAACGTGTCGAGCTTCGCGCGCGCGACCTTGGCGCGCTCGTCGGGCGACACCAGCTCGAAGTCGACCTCGACCTTGGACGACGCCTTGCTGAGGTCCGGCGTCTCCTCGACGTCGCCGCACATGCAGGTCTTGATCGAGCGAGCGCACTTGTTGCAGACCTGCTTCAAGACGTACGCGGCCTGAGCTGCCTCATGGAGGCTCGGCAGGCTGCCGACGGGAGCGCCGGCCATCGTCACGCGACGGGAGTGGCTGTAGAAGCTCATCGGCACGGTGACGCGGAGGTACTCCTCGGCGACGGCGGGCGGCACGAAGACGCGGTCGGGGACGCCGAACGCAGCGTCCACCTGGCGCGCCGCAGCCTCCAGCGCCTCAACCGTGAGGCGCTCGCCCTTAAGCTCGACGAGGCTCTGGCGATAGGCGTCGACGACGTCGTCTTCCTCGACGAAGATCTTGCCCTCGTAGGTGCAGTCGGCGACGACGACGTTCTTGCTTGGTGCCACGACGTTCATGGTGACGAAGCAATACTGGTCCTCGGGGCTCGGGATGCGCTTGAACGGCTTCAGGTGCTTGTCCTCGAACGTCACCACCTTCATGGTCGCGTCCAGGGGCTCGATCTTGAGGCCCTGGCCGACGACGCGCAGGCGCTCGATGTCCTTGTACAGGTGGTCGGGCACGTCGAAGGCGCAGCCCTGGACCAGGCTGGATGGCATGGTCTTGTAGCCTCCGGCCTCCAGGGCGCGCGTCAGGGCCTGGATCGCTTCGATGGAGGCCAGGCCTGGGGCGAGAACCTTCCGCGGCTCCTGGGGGCTGGCAGGGGCCTCTGGCGCGATATCTTCCGGTGCCCCGAGAACGAGGCCTTCGATGTCGATCTTTTCCAAGGGGTCTACAGTCCTTCGTTTGCGAGAGCGGTCGTTGCCTGGTCAACCGCACCGCCCGGCGGATGGCCGTAGCGGGCTTCGAAGCCGGGGTTGGTGTGGCCGGGATCCGGATCGCCGGTCTTCCAGAACAGCCAGGCGTGGTACAGCTCGTGGGGCAGGGTCTTGTGGTAGCTGAAGCCGACCAGGTCCCACTCGGGCATCGGGTGGGCGATTTCGATGATGCCCCCGGGCTCGTAGGTGACTCCCCAGACACACAGCCCGTCGGGCAGCCGGAAGCCGTCGTAGTGGCCCCACTGGTTCTTGTTGCAGGAGAGATCCTTGTTTTCGACCCAGCCGATGAGGGGCGGCTTCACCTTGGCCGGTACACCGTACTGCTGGTTCCAGACGAGGCTGACAGCCTTGTCCTGGTCGTTGAGCTTCCCCCAGGAAGGCGACACATCGTAGGCGCAGCCGGAGAACAACAGGAAGGCGGCGAACAGCAGCTTCTTCACGAGAAACACTCCTGGAGTCCAGGGACCCAGATGAAATTGCACGACGTCTGGAGGCGGATGAGGTCGTTGTCGAAGAGGCGCAGGTCGGGCGTGACGACGATGGCGTCGTTGTCCTGGATCGCGGAGCGACACTCGCAGGGGCACTCGGGCGTGGGCGTGAAGCCCTTCGCCTCGCACAGCGCGGGGTCGACGCTGCACGGGAACTGCTGCTCGCCCTGGCAGCCGACGTGCCAGTCGGGCGCGACCTTGACCGTCAGGCAGTCGCGGTGCACGTCGAGGTCGACGCGGTCCGACAGGCAGTGTGCGGCCTCGACCAGCTCGGGAGGCAGGTGGCCGTCGGGGTACTTGCCGCGCAGGCAGGCCTCAACGGCATCGGTCTTGCGGTCCAGCTCGACGAGGTCGAGGTCGCCGTCAACGGCAATGCCCTCGGGCGTGCGCGTCGAGGCGTGGATGGGGTACGCCGTGACGTTGGCGTAGTGGCCGTCGTAGCAAGTCGGCTCGCAACCGGCAGCGAGCAGGACGGCAAGCGCAAGACGCATGCCTGTATATAACGAAACAGCCCCGGAGGGAGACCCTCCGAGGCTGTTGGTGGAGCGTGAGGGATTCGAACCCTCGACCCCCTGCGTGCAAGGCAGGTGCTCTCCCGGACTGAGCTAACGCCCCAAAATCTGCTAGATCATCACGGTGCCCCGGGTGGGAATCGAACCCACGTCACACCGGTTAAGAGCCGGGTCGATGAAGCCAACCATCGGGCCAGGGCAGAACTAGGCGGCGAAGCCGCGCGCGCTACGCGCTGCGGTCTTCTTGGCCTTGCTCGATGCCGTGAACTCGATGGTCAACATCACATCACCTAGATTACGTCCGGTTGCTCAGAATCTCCTGGGCGCGCCGGTAGCGCTCCAGGTTCTCGACGGTGGGGAGCGGCGATCCGTCCTCATCGCAGTCCATCTCGATGAAGACGGGCACGTTCTTCCCGTCGCCGTGCATGCCGACCCCGCACCGGCAGCTCTGCCCGATGCGGAGGTCGACCATGGTCAGCTTGAGGGCCACGACTACCAGCCCTTGCGCGCTTCGAACTTCGCGCGCCCATCCGCTTCCGACAATCCCGCCTCGACGTTCTCGTCGAACGCCTTCTCCAACGCGCCCGGTTCCGCGTCGCCGTACGCCAAGTCCTCGTACGGATCGCAGTACGAGCACGACCCGTACGACCACGAGCAGACCGCGAACAGGCCGTCCTTGTTCTGCGCCATGACCACGCCCCAGCCCTGGTAGTCGTCGACGCCCGCCTTCTCGACGTTCAAGTCGTACCCCGCCCGCGCCAACGCTTCCTCCGCTTCGCCTTCCCAACGCATCGTCATCCTCCTTGGACGACCCATCCTACACGACCCCGTAGAGGAGTCAACAACAAAGTGGGGAAGGTTGGATTCGAACCAACATCTCCCCGCCAGGTTTCAAGCCCGGCGAGGGGCACTATCCAGTTGTGCTACTTCCCCAGCCCCGAGGGGCAGCAGGCGGCTCGTCAGAACCGCTTCGGCGCCCTGACGGGCTGCCCAGGCCGCTGCCGCTGCCTGTCATGAGTGGATCCGGCGGGAGTCGAACCCGCGTCCAGCAGAGCTACTTAGCCGAGATGAATTACGCGCGTCTGTCCAGCCCTGTTATCGACTCGGCTGATGTCGTTGGGGTCGAGCGGTCTCGACGCCTCCACCACCTGGTTTTTCGGTCCAGGAACCGTGGTACGGATGGAGGATTCTGTTTCGAGGCTCCTCCGAGCCCAAGTTCCACTACGCGACAGCGCGGAGCGGAGCAGCAGCGTACGAGTTATCGTTCGCGTCTGTGTTGGTCAACTTGGTTAAGGCGGAAGTTCACCAGCCGCCTGCGCGCATCCCGTTCTGTTCGTCTCCCCTGTCGATACCGTTGCGGACCCGTGGTACTAGATTACGGCTTCTTCGACTTCACCAGCGGCGTCTTGTACTCGGCTTCCCTCGTCGTGAACTTGCTCATGTTCAGGCTCATGGTCTGGTAATAACGAATCTCGGAGCGCACGGCTGGAGTCGAACCAGCACCACTCCGTTTTGCAGACGGAGACCCAGCCACCCAGGACGTGTGCATTGGTTTGAGTCGCAATCTTGGACTCATGCCGTACAAGGATCCACAGAAGCAGAAGGCCGCCCTCGCTCGGTACTTCCAGGAGAACAAGGAGCGCCTCCGTCGGGCGCAGAACAAGAAGCGCAGCCTGTACAGGCGCCGCATCCAGGAAGTGAAGGAGTCGACGCCGTGCAAGGACTGCGGCGAGAGCTTCCCCCACTACGTCATGGACTTCGATCACCTCCCCGGCAGCAAGAAGAAGTTCAACATCGGCAAGGCCGCCTACGCACCGTCGATGGAGGCACTAGAAGCCGAGATGGCCAAGTGCGACGTGGTGTGTGCGAACTGCCATCGCCACCGCACGTTCATGAGGCTGGCGAAGTAGAGGAAGGCCGAGGTGTCGAGCCCCATGCCGCTCGCGCGGACACGCACTGTTTTCGAGACAGGCCCAGGAGCCGTCCTGGTTGACCTTCCGGGGAGGAAGGTGTCGGAGTCGAACCGAACGGCCGAAGCCGCGCACCGATTAGCAATCGGGCCCCAGTCCACACCGGGATCGCCTTCCATGGCGGGCTGCCAAGGTGTCGAACCCTGCTGGCAGGTTTTGGAGACCCGCCTGGTCAGCCAGACCGCGCTCTAGATGGAGCTACACGACGATGAGCGACGCCAGCTCTCGCTGCGGCTCATCTCGGTACTCGACATCTGGAGGCGACTGGTCATCATTTTCTTTCTCGGTCCCAAGGCGTGGAATCGAACCACGCTCTCCGGGGTTTCAAGCCGGCGCTCTGACCTTCTAAGCTACCTTGGGAGGTAGGTGGTCCAGCGCCTGAGAATCGAACTCAGCCAGCCCCGAAGGGCGCGTGGTTTACAGCCACGCCCGCGTCCATAGCGGTATAGCGCTGGGTGGTGAACCCGCTGCTAAATCGACCGCTATAATAGCTGATGGCGTCCATGTTCTGTTCTCGGTTCAGAAGATTGTGTCTGGGGCGCCTGGCTGGAGTCGAACCAGCACTCCCGAGTGCACTCTCTCGGGGTTCCCCATCAGGTCCTATGCGGTGCCGTTGGTTTAGGACGGGCGCAGTCGGGCTCCCTAACAGGCGCCTTAGCCCAGGAGATCAGACCTGAGCGAACGTCTTTAATATAACGAATCGGAGCCCCCGGCAGGAATTGAACCCGCATCTCAACCGTACGAAGGGTGTATTCTACCGTTAAACTACGGGGGCGTTCGGAGCGCTCAGAGGGGATCGAACCCTCCACTCAAGACTGGCGATCTCGCGTGTCACCGACAACACCTTGAGCGCGTGGTGCACCTGGATGGACTTGAACCACCAACCTACCGCCTATCGAGCGGCAGCTCTACATTGTGAGCTACAGGTGCTTGTAGTTGCCTCTTCAATTTTCAGTTGCTGCTAACCTCCTGGATGTAAAGCCAGGCGCTCCACGCTATTGAGCTAGCCGTCGGTTGCGGGCCTGGGATTCGAACCCAGCTAGCGATGCTTATGAGGCACCTCATCGGCCACTGATGCAGCCCGCAGTATGTTGGTGACGCCTGCGAGATTCGAACTCGCGTGACCACCTTGAGAGGGTGGCGTCCTGGACCACTAGACGAAGGCGCCGCGGTGCGACCAGCAGGATTCGAACCTGCACTGTTCCTGGTTCGTAGCCAGGTGGCCTGTCCAGTTGGCCGGATGGTCGCTCGGGGTGACGAACGGGATTCGAACCCGCACCCTCCTCCTTCACAGGGAGGCCTTCTTCCAGTTGAAATACCGTCACCAGAAACTGGCCCAGCATAGGGGACTCGAACCCCTCTCAAGCCGCAGACAACGGCCCCGCGACCCCGTCGCGTCATGCTGGATGGTGCCGAGGGCGAGAATCGAACTCGCACGGGCAAGGCCCACCAGTTTCTGAGACTGGCGTGTCTACCGTTCCACCACCTCGGCGTAAGTAAGTCGATGATCGTCGTCTAGGTCGTCCATGTTCTTTCTCTCGTTGTTCGGGCGGCTGGGGTCGAACCAACAACCTCTTGGGTCAGAACCAAGTGCTCTGCCAGTTGAGCTACACCCGAGTGCTGGGCCATCGCAAGGGGTCCACGGGTCGCTTGCGATCGTTACCAAGACGTCCTCTCGACGTCGGCCATCCTCTCAGCTCACGGGGCTGGGATCGAACCAGCGATGGGGTTGCCCCCGGTGCATTAACAGTGCACTGCCCTACCTCTAGGCGACCCGTGAATAATTACTTGTGAACCCTGTATATAACGAAACACCTTTCTCGTCAAGCCCAAAAAGAAAAAGCCCCGGCACGCTTTCGCGGCCGGGGCCCTAGATCCTACGTGTTGCTGCTACTAGGGGAGGTCCGCCGCGTCGGAGGCCTCGTTGTTGGTCACGCTCTCGTCGTCCATCAGGAGACCGAGGTACGTGTTGGTATTCTCCTGGAGCTGCTTCGCGCTCACCGTCGAGGAGAAGCCTGTCGGCAGGCAGCCTCGAATGTTGGCGACGAACTTCTTGCTCTGTCGGTCGTAGACCTGGAGCAGCAAGTACTCCTGGAACAGAAGATCCTTGACGGACGTGATGCCGCCTTCCTTCATCGGACCATGGTCGACGACGCGCCAGCCCTGCGCCGTGATGGCGACGGGCTCGACACCGGTCGTGGTCAGCTCTGCGGCGCTGTAGCGTCCCAGGATGAAGCTCGGCTGCACGTCGAGGGTGACGTTGTAGCTGAAGCTGTTCCAGATGCCGACGATGCGGGCGATGCCCGTACTGTCGACCATGAACACCTTGGCGCGGGCGCCGTGCATTACCTTCGGGGGCATGGTTGTCTCTTACCTCTTGAAGATTGCGACTCGGCTTACGCCGCTGCCTGGGTGACCTGGGTGACCAGGAAGTTGATCGGGATGAAGTAGATCGCGCCTGCCAGCTTGATCTCGACGTTGACGATCATCGTGGTGCCCGAGATCTTGATGCTGGCGTTCTTGAAGCCCTTCGGCGCATCGTCGCTGACGGCGATGAGCTTGAGGCGCAGGAAGTCGGCCATGATCTGCTCCAGCGCTGCGAGCGCGAGAGCCGCGGACACGTCGGCAACCGACTGGCCGACGAACGCCTTCTCCATGCGCTGAGCGCAGGTGAGGGCGATGGTGTCGGTCACGTAGACGGCCTGGATCGAGTTGTAGACGAAGTTGTTGTCCTTCGAGTACGTCGTCTGGTCGCTCACCCACTTGAAGCCGCCGTCGTCGCTCTTGCGAGCGGGCAGGAGGCCTGCGAGTAGCGCGTTCTCCAGGTCGGAGTCGTTCGAGTCCTTCCAGTCGCCGGCTGCCTGGAGCACGCCGTTGCAGTTGATGCCCTTGTTCACGATGGCGCGGTAGAAGCCCGCTGCCTGCATGCCGGCGGCGAGAGCTGCGCCCATGTGCGGCTGAGCCTGCACGATGCCGTTCGCGCCCACGACCTTGACGTCCTGGAAGGCGAGCGAGCAGCGAGCCGACGCGAGCGTCGAGGCTGCGTTCTCGGCGTTGGCGAACGTGTCGCGCTGGGCGAGGAACGCCTGGCGATTGCGGCGGCGCTTCAGCGTCGACATCTTCAGGCAGTGCGTCTTGGCGTACGCCTGGATGTTGGCGATGGTGTACGTCGAGCTGCTCTCCGTCAGGCCGTCGGTAATGTCGGCGCCTGCGTCACGCGAGAACAGCGGGACGAGGAAGTTGCCCTTGACCGACTCCAGCGCGTCGATGGCGGCGTCGTACACCGCGTCCGTCGTGCCGCCCTTCGTGCCGCCCGAGAGGAACGTCGTCACGGCGGTGGCCGGGAGGCCGGCGATTGCCGGGGCCGCCATCGTCACGAGCGAGCTGTTCTGCGTCACCACGTCGTAGAACGAGACTGCATCGTTCTTCAGACGCAGCGTCTGGTTGCCGAAATCCGAGGCGCACGAGAACGTACCCTCGTCGAGGCCGAGCGGGCTGAACTGGCCGAGCGTCGTCGTACCGACCGAGCACGTGAAGCCAGCGAGCGAGCCGATGTACGCCGCGAGGTCGGCGAGCGTCGGGAAGTCCTTCAGGGTGATCGTGATCGTGAGGCCGCCCGAGGCGCCACCGACTGGCGTGAGCACCATCGTCGTCGCGCCCACAACCACACCGCACGTCGTGCCGGTGTAGCCGAGCTTGATGGCGATCTTGCCGCCGGCCGAGAGCTGCTCCTGGACGTTGTCCGCCTGGCGGTTCGTGTTTAGCGTGACAGCGTACTCGGCGCTGCTCGCGAGGAGCTTGGGCGCGCCCGTCGCGCTGATCCAGGTGACCGGCGTCGTCGTGCCGAGCACGAACGCCGTACGGTTGAGGAGGTCCGTGCCCGACGTGAGCTGGTTCAGCTCCAGCGACTTGCCGAGTCCGTCGACCACCGTCGCGCTCGACAGCGTGATGGTGACCGGCGAGTAGGCGACCGCGTCAGCGTTCGCGCCCACAACGGCTGCCGTGACAACGGGCGCCGGAGCGGTGATTGTGCCGATGACGGCGCCGACCTTGGCGGCGTCGCTGAGCTTCGTCGCCGTCACGACCGTCGCCGTCGCCGCCGTGATGACATAGGCGCCGACGTTCGCGTTGCCCGCGCCCGCCATGACAGAGCCCGCCGGGATGATGAGCGTGTCGCCCACCGTCGGGGTCGTGTCCCACGCCGCGATGCCCGAGAGCGTCAGCGTAATGACGTTGCCGCCGGGCGCCGCAACCGCGAGGCTGCCGTGCGCCGAGCTGATCATCGCGCGATTCACACCGCCCGTCGCGCTGACGCCTGCGAGGCCCGTCACACCTGCGACGAACGCCGTCGGCGTCTCAGCCGCGATGCCCGTGCGCGTTGCCTCTGCGCCGCCGTTCACACGCGCGCCGATGGCGACCGTGCCAACCGGCGGGATGTACGTGAAGGCGCCCGTCGTCGGCATGACCTCGGCCGTCTTCTGCGTGACGGTGTAGTAGATCATGTTGCCGAGCTTGCCGTAGCTCTTGTCCGTCAGCGTGACGTAGGTGCCGCCCGCGATCTTGAGCAGGTTGCTGCTGGCCTTCGTCGACGGGTTCGTCTTCACGATGATGAAGCGGTTCGGCGCGCCCACGATGTCGGGGTCGTTCGCCGGCTGCGCCGCCGCCTTGAAGGCGTCGACGAGCGGACCGCTCTTGTACTTCGCGACCACGTCGGCAGCCTGGTCGGGACCGAACGCGTTCTCGCTCAGGTCTGCTTCGAGCGTATAGTCGGGACCCGAATCGGCCTCACCGACGAGGAAGATCACGCCCGTGGTCGACAGGCCCGAAGAGCCGGCCTGGACCTTGATCGCGGGATACGCGCCCGGGATTACCAGAACGCCTGCATCGGTGACGTAAGACTGCGACATTTTCTCAGTGTCTCCTGACTCGAAAGATTAGGACTCGACGGTGTCGCGCCCTGAACTACTTGACCTTGGGTGCGGGCTTCGCGAACAGGTGCGCGCCCGGAAGTGCCGCGCCCGGCCGAGCTGCGGCTGGCGGCGGCGTGAGTGCTGCGCCCGGCTGACCGGCGGGCATCGCGCTCGCAACGCGCTCGACCATCGGCTGCGCTGCGGCAGGCTTCGGCGGTGCTGCACCGACGCCCGGGATCTTCACACCCGGCGAGGCCGGCAGCGTTGCGCCCGGCTTCAGCGCAGGCGGGTGAGCCGCCGGCTTCGGAGCTGCGAGCATCGAGTCCATCGTGTTGCTGACGGCTGCGCGCGCGCCCGGGAGCTTGACGGCCTGCTTCGCCGTGTCGAGAGGACGCAGGTTCTTGCCCTGCTGCGCGGCGAAGTTCTGAACGGTCGCCACGTCCTTCGCAGGAGCGACGGCGTGCGGGTTGAGGCCGGCCTTCTTCATGCTCTTCTTGTCGACGTTCTCGCCGAGAGCAGCGCACTTCGCGTTGTCGGTGCCGTGCTTCTCGCCGCAGACGCCGCACTTGGACGGATCGTTCTCGGCCTTGAGCGCGGGCTGGCCTGCGCCCATCGCGGGAGGCTTCGCGCCACCTGCGGGAGCTGCCGGCGCGGCGGGCTTGGCGCCCATGGCCGGCTTGCCCATGCCCGGAAGCTTCGGCGCCTTGGGCATTCCGCCCATCGCCGGCTTGCCCATGCCCGGGAGCTTGGGGAGCTTCGGCGCGCCTGCGACGCCTGCTGCGGCTGCGCCTGCGGGTGCTGGCGAGCTGGTGTTGAGAGCGGCCTTCTTGATGTTGTTGCCGTCGCTGCCGGCTTCCTTGGTGTGCTCACCCTCGACGGCCTTCGGCGCCTTGTCGCCAGGGACCTTGCCCTTGGCGTCGAACGCGGACACGCCGTCGGGCGCGCTGCCGGCGGGGACTTCCTTCTTGCCGAACTTCAGCTCGCCCTTGGCGTACTTCTCGGTGCGCGAGCAGTCGCCGCACTTGCACATCGGCGTCTCGCTGCACTTCATGTTGGACTTCAGCTCGCCCTTGGCGTAGGCGTCGAGCTTCTCGTCTTCGCTCATTTCCATGTTGGTGCCGGCGTCGCCTGCGGAGGCCGGCATCTCGTCCTTCTTCGTCTCGGCGTTGTGCTGCTTCCAGGCAATGCCGAAGGCCTCGCTCGCCGGCAGGCCCTTCGCCTTAAGCTTCTCGACCTCTTCCTTGCGACCCGGCGGCGACTTCTTCGCCAGCTCGCCCGGCAGCGTCATCTTGCCGCCACCACCACCTGCGGGCGGTGCCGGAGGAGGAGGAGGTGGCGCGGAGCTGCTTGGAGCGTCGGCTCCTGGCATGCGACCGCCGAGGTTCTTGGACAGCTCTGCCTTTCGCAGCTCCAGACACTTCTGCTCCCAATCCTTCACCTGCGCGGTGAGGCCCTTGTGAAGCTCGTGCAGAGCCTCGCGAGCGTTGAGGGTCTTCTTCATGTCGGCCACTGCGATAGCTCCTTCGGACTTCTTCACGAGGTCGTGCATGCCCGTGAGACCAAGATTGCGTGCGGCCTCTCGAACGAGGCCGAGGCTGGTCTCAAGCGGTACAGCGTGGGAATGTGGAACAAAGCCCTCTGCGCTGGGCTCGGTGAACTTACCTGTCACCGCGCGATGCGCGGCGTCGTGCATGACGGTGTTGTACTCGCGGTTGAACGTCTCGTCCGGCACTTCGATGCCGAGCTGACGATTCAGCTCACGCTGCTTGTGCGCGGCGAGGTGCTCCCAGTGCACGGCGCGCAGTGCTTCATTGAGCGTGCGGTGCTTGCCGAGCTTGCCGATGCGACGGCCTTCGCCGTACATGCTGTTCAGCTCGGGGTACGCGAGAGCGTGCGCCAGCTCGTGCGTCTTGCGCCACGAGTCGGTGTACGTCGGGTCGCCGAACGATGCGTTCGCATCGGTCGGGTCGTAGATCATGAGGTGCTTGGTGTTGTAGTTGCGGTTCGCGAGGTCGGGCTTGCCGAACTTGCCGCCGGCATAGTAGGGCTGGAAGCCGTGCGACGCGACGAGCTTGTTCACCGCATCGTTCTTGCCGTTGTAGTCGTAGTGGAAGAGGTTCGTGCCGCCGTTGGCCTTCGCCTGCGGATCGATGTGACCGAACGGGAGCGCGAACTGCGCGTACGTCTTCACGCCCGCGCCAGCAGCCTGATCGTTCTCGCGGTGCTCGGCCGGCTTGTTCAGCTCGGGGACGGCTCCGTCGATGTGCGGGTGCTTGACAGGGCCTGTCGGGTCGTGCTTGGCGAGCTTCGGCTTCGAGCTGATGAGGACGCCGCCGGCTGCGTGGCCGACGTAGTGGTGGTCGCTGTGGCCGTCGTGCCAGTTGTAGGCGTGTGGGTGCTTGAAGGGCTGCTTCTCACCGTACGCGCGGAGCTGCGACTCGGTGACGTACGCCTTCGTGAGGGGCGCGAGCTTCTGATAGAGCGCGTGCAGCGCCTCGTGCTTCGTCATCTGCGCTTCGGCAGCGACGTGCATGGGCACGCCATCGGAGCCTTCCGCGGCCTGCGGCGGCGGCGCGGCGACGGGCGCGGGCTGAGGCGAGGCAGGGTGAACCGGCGTCTGGTCGACGTGGTCGAAGTCGAAGTGCAGGCGCACGTAGCCGTTCGACGGCAGCTTCGTGTAGTAGTCCTCGGGCGGCTCGGAGCCCTCGGGCCAGTGCTCGAAGGTGTTCAGGCCTGGGTGCGACTTGCCCTCATTCGGCCCGTTCGTGTAGATGAACTCGCGCTTGCCACCCTCGTTGTGGATGACCGCTTCCTGGCCGTACTTCTTGCCGAGGGCCACGAGGTTGGCGCGCGGCAGCCCGTAGATGATGAAGCTACGCTCAGGCGCACCGTAGTGCCCCTGGGTCTCCTCGTGCTGCACGCCCATGGTCTCCAGGTCGTGCTTCAGCTCGTCGTGTCCTGCGAGCCCCTGGGTGGGGTAGCGAGGGTTCTCACCGCTCATCAGTCCGACGGGCAGCGAGTGGTCGAAGAGCGGGTGCTCGCGACCGGCGCCCGGCGGGTTCAGCGGAAGGTTGGACACGCTCAGAAGATTGCGAGCGCTACGAGCCGATCAGACTGAGGGGGTCGCTGTTCAGCAGGACATCGAGGTCGCTGACGGGCGCACTGGCGACGCCGTTGGTGCCGACCTGGCTCTCCTGAGCGGCAACGAGGGCGCCACTCACCTTCATGGCGATGGTCTTCGGCCAGGCCTGGCGCACGCTGCCGGTAATCTGGATGTAGCGGCTGTAGAGGAACTCGGGCAGCTCGCCGTCCTCGCGCTTGAAGTCGGTGCTGGTGATCGTCGAGCGCTCGAAGCCGCGCGCTTCGAGCAGGGCCTGATTGTAGCGCTTGAGGACGAAGACGAGGATGCTGTGCAGGTACGTGAGGTGGACAGGCTCGCTGTCGACGTGGCAGCCGAGCGCGTAGACCTCGCGGAACACCGCGCTCTCCAGCTCGGTGATGTACGCCGGGTTGGCGGTCTTGATGACCATGCCGTCGAAGTCGTCGACGGTGCCGGCTGCGATCTTCACTGTGCCTACGTCGGTGACTTCGAGGATGGGGTACTGCTTGCCGGCCCGCGTGACGACGACCATGCCCGGCGCGAGCACGATGTCGATGAAGGTCGGGTCGAGGACGATGGTGCCGGTCGAGGCGGTGTAGCCGGTCGGCGTGATGGGACCGACGAGGACCGGCCAGTTCCAGTTGTTGTCCTCGAAGGGCTGGTAGTGGGTGTCGCTCAGAGTCCCCTCGCTCTCGACCTCCTGGCTCGACTGGAGGGCGATGCTGATGGCGGGGAGCTGCGGCTCGTTGAGGCCGATGTTCCAGATGACCGCAATGTTGGTCTTCTGGAACCACTCCTTCGCGCGCGCGATTTCGGAGTCGCCGTAGTCGTTCAGCGTGAGCGAGTCGGAGCGCAGCGACGCGAAGACGTAGTCGAGCAGCCACGGGTTGGCGCGCAGGTCGTTGATCGCTGCGATGATGGCGGTGCGGATGATGATGTCCGACTGGAAGACGCCGACGGCTTCGGTGTTCAGGGTGTTGGCCACGACCAGAAGATTGCCGTGGGGCGATTCGTTATATCCCGGTCATGGTGGCTCGACTGTTCCTGTTCCTGCTCACGTACGCGGCGATGGCGGCGATACCGCTCGGCGTGCTCGCGCTCGCCTATCGTCGCCAGCTCGGCGAGTACGTCGCGAAGCGTCGTGCCATCGCGCAGGGGCGCCGCAACGCCAAGCTGCTGCGCGCGCACGAGAACCAGGTCTGCTTCGTCTGTGACGAGCTGGCCCAGGGTCCCGACGACTGCTTCGAGCCCGACAAGGGCTGGTACCACCCACACTGTTTGAAGGGCCTGTAGGCCCCAAAGGAGAGACCATGATCCGCAACCTGTTCCTGCTCGCGCTCATCGCGATGCTGCCCGCGCTCGAAGGCTGCATCGGCTGCACCCACGTCGAGATGGGCTACGTCGGCATCGAAGTCGACAACTGCGCCAACGGCGGCAACCCGAAGCTCGTCGACGTCGGCTACCACACGACCGGTGCGTGCACCAACATCATCGAGTACCCGACCAACGTGCAGACGGCGGTGTGGACCCAGAATCCGAACGAGGGCTCGCCGGCCAACGAGGAAATCTCGTTCACAAACGCCGACCAGATGCAGATCAAGGCCGACGTATCGCTGGCGTACCAGCTCGATCCGCGTAAGGTCATTCCCTTCTACGCCAAGTTCCGCGCCGACAAGCTGAGCGACTTCACGTACGGCTTCATGCACAACCTCGCGCGCGAGAAGTTCGATGAGGCAGCCGGCAAGTACAAGATCGAGCAGATCATGGGCGACAACGCGACCTTCCTCAAGGAAGTGCGGGCCAACCTTCAGAAGGATCTCGATCCGTACGGCGTCCAGATCGCGCAGTTCGGCTTCATCGGCGCGCCGCGTCCGCCGCAGTCGGTGATCGACGGCATCAACGCCAAGGCGAACGCGGTGCAGAAGAGCTTGCAGGTCGAGCTGGAGCTGAAGCAGTCCGAGGCCGAGGCACGCAAGCACGTAGCGCAGGCCGAAGGTCAGGCGCAGGCGATTCGCGTGATGGCCGACGCGCAGGCGTACGCCAACCAGAAGCTGGCCAGCTCGCTGTCGCAGGTGCTCGTCGAGTACCGCCAGATCGAGAAGTGGGATGGCCACCTGCCGCAGGTGAGCGGCTCGCAGGGCGGTCTCCTGCTCAACCTGGGGAAGTAGCCGTGGTGACCATCAAGGACCCTATCCTCGACGTCCTCTGCCTGCTGGCCGCAGGCATGGACATCGGCCTGGCGATCCGCTACCTCCAGGAAGACAAGGGTGGCCAGGCCATCGTGCAGATGTGCTTCGCGGCGTTTCTGACGCTGCTCGTTGTGGTGAGCCCGTGAACACCGCACTCGCCATTGTCGCGGTGTTCCTGGCGGCGTTGAACCTCGTCGTGGCGATGCACTACATCGCCGGCCGCCGCGTCGCCTTCGCCCTCTGGCACTTTGGCGTCGCAGCTCTGATGATCTACATGCTCTCCTAGCTGAGCTGCGCCACGATTCGCGCGAGCAGTGCAGGCGCGATCTTCTGCTCCCACCGATCCAGCGCCCAGCGCATTCCCTCTTCCATGATGTTCGTCGCCTCGACGCCGGGGTAGCGCCAGCGAGGCTGCGGCTTGCTGGCGCCCTGCTTCTTGCGCCACGGTGCCGTGGTCGTGTCGACCTTCTGGTCGCGGTGCTTGCTCGACGCGACTCGGAATGTCATCACGAAGCGACCAACACCCTTCGAGCCGTCGGGCTTGTTGATCTCCTTCTGGTAGATACGCACTCCCTGGAGCAACGGAATCCCCGTCGGTCCCTGAGCGACGCCGCCCATCCCGCGGCCCAACGGATTCTTGCCGCTGCTGCGCGGCTTGTTCATGATGTCGAGGCTGCGCACCAGGCCGAGCTTCGGCGTGCCGTCGCCGTTCATCTCGATCTTGTTCGGCGTCGCGTCGACCTTGGCCAGCTCGCTCTTGATCGTGTTGATCAGCGACTGCTGGGCCGGGGTCATGTTCTGCTTGGTCTTGTTGTGCTGGAACGGGATGACGACGTACGTCGAGCCGTCCTTCGCGCGCTTCGCCTTCTTGCTCTTGAGCAGCGAGTCGAGCATGTCGTGCTCGCCCATGCCGTCGTCGATCCAGCGGCTGCGCTTGTCGAGGTTGACGACCCACGTGTTCTCGTCGAGCTGGAAGTGCGACAGCGCGTCGAGGAACTGATTGCGGCGCGAGTGCAGCTTCTGGTTGGCGATTTCCGTGATCTTCGCCTTGGTCTGCGCGGTGAGGTCCGCGGCAGCCTTCTGCATCTGTGCGTCGGCGACGTCGCCGAGGTCGAGGATGTCCTCCAGCTCGGAGAGGTCCAAATTAACGTAGAAAATTTTACACCTCCGCGCGAACGACAAGGCCGGCGCGGCGGCGACCGGCGAGCACGCGACGACGGTGATGGACACCGTCGTCCTTGTGCGTGCGGATGCGGTGGCAGTTCGAGCAGACGAGGTCGCACTTGGCCAGCTCTTCGAGCAAGACCTCCATCGACCAGCTCTGCGCCACCATCTGAGAGACGCCCGCCTTCTTCTCACCGCGAACGTGATCGAAGTCCATGCACACCGACGGGAACTTACCGCCGCAGTCAGCGCACGGTGCGGTCTTCCGTTCTTCCACTACAGCGCGCTTCGCAGCGGCAAGCCCGCCGAAGCCCGCCCACGTGTACTTCTTGTGGTACTTCTTCTTGCACGTCCAGCACTGACCCTCGTAGTAGGTCACGCCCCGGCGGATGAACTGCGGGTAGTTGGCGCGCAAGTCGCGCGCGCCGCACTTCGAGCACAGGCGCTCGTCGCCAATATCAACAGCGTTCGTCTTCATACGTTCAAAGATTGCGACGCTGTTATGAAGAACTACTTCGAGTCGGGGTTGCGGCTCGACGTCGGGTGATGGCTCGGATCCTGCGACGTGATCATGCCAGCCTGCACCTGCTTCCAGCCCTGAGAGCCGTCGCTGTGCTGGACCTTGATCTTGCCGTTCAGCGTGCTGCCTGCCGGTAGCACGACATGGTGGTGCGCGGGCGCGCCGGGCATCGGGAGCCCGCCCTTGTCGAGCGTCTCCTTCTCGCCCTTGATCTCGGCAGCCTTCTCCGGCTTCAGCTTCTGGTCGCCAAGCATGCGGTCGAGTGCCTCGCGCGCGAGAGCGCTCGGCAGAGGCGTCAAGAAGTCCTTCGGCGCGCCCTTGTGGTAGGGCACGGGCGTGTTGAACTGGTCGCTGGTGGGATCCACGATGCGTCCGCCCATGTGCTTGAGGTACCAGTGCGGTCCGCCCTCGTGGCTGATGCTGTGCGGCACCCAGCCCGAGGACTTGCCGCCGAGGAGGTGATACAGCGCCTCGCTCGCGACGTAGCAGTGGCCCTTCATGCAGCCCTTCGCGCCGCGGTACTCGGGCTTCAACATGTCGTCGCCGAGGGCGCCGCGCACCTGGTCGACGAGCTTGGCGACCTTGTCGGTGGCGGCCTTGGCGAGCTGCTCGCTCTTGGCCATTGGCGCGCCCTGCGGAGCGGGTGCCAGCTCGCGCGCCATGCCGACGACGGACTGCGTGAGCGCCACCATCGCCTTGTACGCCTGCGGAGCGACCTGCTTGAGCTGCTCCATCATCGGCGCCTGGATCTTGAGCGTCTGGAGGGCGTCGACGACCTGCTGCTTCACAGCGTCGAGGCGCTGCTGCTTCTGGCCGTCGTTGGCCATGTCCTCTTCCTCGCCCTTCCACGCCTCGTCGTGGAGCTGCTTCTCGAAGTCCTTGGCCGCATGCGTCTGCTCGGGCGCGGCGGGCGCGTTCTCGTCGGACAGCACGCTCTGGAGAGCTGCCATCTCGTCGGTGTCGCCCTGCGTGGCGGTCGGAGCATCGACTGACGGCGCGCTCGGGCGCGTCGCGCCTGCGAACCCTGCGCCTGCACCTGTATTCATGGCCGGCGCGGCCTTGTTGAGGTACTCGTCGGCGATCTTGTCTTCCTCGGTCTGCTCACCCTTGGCGCGAGCGCGCTCGATCAGCTCGTCGCACTCGTCGCTGTAGAAGACGATCTGGTCCTCGCCCTTGAGCTTGGCCGCGATGAGGGCCTTCTCAGCCTCGGACAGCTTCATGCCCACACCGACGCTGACGGTAGACCCGACCTTGCCCGCGTACTGCTCACGGATGGCCGGCAGCTAGCCGATGTGGTCGGCAGCGACCTCGGCGCGGCCCTCGTCGCCGCCCATGCTGATCAGCGACCCGCCCGGCGACTCGACCCACGAGCGCCAGATGTTGTCGCCCTGGTCGATGGCCTGGCTGATGCGGCGCAGGCCTTCGACGTCGTCGTTGCGCGACGCGCGGCCTACCTGGCGCCCGATGTGGTCGCCATCCCAGGCGATGTAGATCAACATGACCTGAAGATTGCTGCCCCACCGAGATTCGTTATGGGTAGATCATGACCATCCTCGACGACGGATTCGAAATCAACGAGAGCGACCTGGGCGAGCACCTCGGGTCGGGGTCCTACAAAGCGGCGGGCGTGTACACGCCCAACCCCGACTACGTCATCACCAAGTCCCACTACGCCATTGAAGCAGACAGCGAGAGCGAGCGCATGTTCGAGCAGGAGCGGGAGTGTACGCATAGGCTGCGCGCGCTGGGCGTAGGAGTCGCCCCGATCCTGGCGTCAGGCGTCGTCGCCGACGGCGTCCAGCTCTTCGCCGCCAACCTGATGCACCGCTACGCGGCCAGCAATCGGTCGGGCGGCTCGAAGAAGCTTGGCGCGGTCCTCAGTGAGAAGACCGTCTCGTCGCTGCTCAAGCTGTACACGCGGCTCGAAGACCTGCACCTGGGCATCTGGGACCTCCAGTTCCTCTTCGCCGCCGACGGCGAGGCTGTCGTGAACGATCCGGGCGGCCTGAACAAGTACCACAGCTACAACTTCCGTGACAACAAGTACACCATCAAGTCGCTCATCGGAACGGCGCGCTACGCTCTCCACTGCCGCGAGACCGGAGGGAAGCTCATCGAGGGCGACACCTACGACCTGATCACCACGTCACGCCACTGGGTGCAGAGCCGCGAGTCGTCGTCGGCGCAGCGCGCTCTGCTCGAAAAGTACCCGCTGCTCGAAAATCTTGTTGACTACTGAACAGGGTCCGGGGTATGGATAGGGCATGGACGAGGCGATCAAGAAGCTGCTCGAAGAGATTGGCAACCGCACCCAGGCGTGCGACAAGCCCGACTTCTACATCGGGAGCAACGACGAGGGCCGCGCCTACGACAAGGGCTGGGAGGACGGCGAAATCGCGATGGCGCGCAAGGTTCTCGTCTGGCTGGAAAAGGGAGAATGACCATGACCTGCACCCGTGAGTCCTGCAAGTCCAAGCTCGTCACCTGCATCGGCGCCGACGAGCATGGCGAGCGCTTCCAGTGCCGGGCGTGCACCAACGAGTGGTACGTCAAGAAGCCGGTCACGATCGACTACAAGTGGGAGCTGCCCGACTGGGCCAAGAACCACAAGGGGCCGGCGCGCCTGCCGGACCAGCGCGTCGACGACCGGCCGCGCGAGGCGTGGCCGCTGGCGAAGGACGTGCTCATGGTCGGCGGCCCGAGCCGCGAGGGCTTCGTCTTCAAGAAGGACGACATCCTCATCGACGACCGCATCCCGTCGGCGTACGGCATCAAGCACGACCTCGTCCTGGAGCGCCTGCCGGGCGGCAAGATCGAGACGAAGGTGCTGAAGAGCCGCGTGCCGCTGCCGGACATCGAGTGCGACTTCAAGCCGCTGCCCGATGAGCTGACCAAGCAGCTCGCCTACGCCCGGCGCGTCGGCAAGCTCGCCACGCTCGACGAGATGGCCGACTACATCAAGGAGCAGATCAAGGGCGTCGAGGCCCAGCTCAAGGAGTGGCCGCCGTTCGACGCCTCCCGCGAGTCCACCGAGCTACGCGGGGCGCGCGCCCAGCTCTACCTCGTCCTCGACCTGATCAACGCCAAGGTCAAGGGAGCGTAGCTTGTGGGCTGCCACTTCTGCGGCGACGAGGTCATCGCCATCTTCGCCATCCTGACAGGGTGGAGGTTCATCCCGATGTGGGTCCGGGGCGTCTGGGCGCGCCGGCACCGCAGCTGTTCCAACCCCAGCCACAAGCACGGAGGAGAGTCGTGAACATCGACGGTCTGAAGGTCGCCAAGCTGTTCGCCACCTGGCATCACGGGGAGCAGCGCTACAGCGGCATCCCGTACACGCACCACCTGGCGGCGGTCGAAGCTGTGGCGCGGCGGTTCAAGGACGACATCCTCATCCTGGGCGAGGACGACTTCACTCAGGACCGCGAAGACGCGTACGACGTGCTCCTCGTCGCCACCTGGCTGCACGACATCGTCGAGGACACGCCGGTCAAGCCGAAGGAAATCGTCGAGCTGTTCGGGCAGAAGGTCGCCGACCTCGTCGTCGCCGTCACCGACGAGAAGGGCTACCCCAACCGCAAGACGCGCAAGCTCGCGACCTACCCGAAGACGCGCGCCGCCGGGCGCTTCGCCGTCGCGCTGAAGCTATGCGACCGCATCGCCAACATCGAGCAGGGCGGGCTCAGCGACATGTATCGGAAGGAGCACGAGGACTTCAAGCGCGCGCTGTACACACCCGGCGTCAACGAGGCGATGTGGGCGCACCTGGACAAGCTGCTGGCGCCGCCGGCCGAGGTGCGGTCGTGAGCAAGCACCCGATGCAGCCCGTCGAGTGGGTTGGCGAGGTGATCCGGTTCAAGCGCAATCGCATCGTGCGTGACGCCCTCGACTTCGCGACAGCCCAGGGCGACGTGCCGGGCGTGTCAACGCCGTACCAGGCGTTCAACATGAACGTCATCTCCGACGGCGTCCGGGAGGGCAAGTATACCGTCGAGGAGTACGAGCAGTTCTGCCAGCTCATCGGCTACAGCGTGTCGGGCTTCGGCGACTTGTCGATGGTCCGGCCCGAAACGGTCCAGCAGGCGGACGACGAGGCCGACGCGCTCATCGTCCGCACTAGGATGGGGAGGGAATGATGAGCCGCAAGTGTGACCACGACGTCAAGGCGGGCCGCAAGCCCGGTACCGAGCGCTGCACCAAGTGCTCCTGGGTGTTCCCATGCCGCGACAACGACTGCGCGCACGGCGACTGCATCGAATTCCGGGCCGAGCTGCCTCGATGCCACTTCTGCCGCAAGCGCGTCAGCGGCTCGCCAGCGGGCTTCCGCATGCCGGGGTCGTCGGTGCCCGAGCTGCGTGACTTCGGCGGCCAGGACGCGTCCTGGACGGCCTGGAGCGTGCGTGGTGTGACGAGGGCCGTACACTACCCTTGCCGGGACGCGGTTGACGCCGGCCAGGTCGTGGTGCAGGATAGTGCTGAACAGGCCGAGGAGGCCGAGGAGGTATTCGCATGAAGGGCGTGAAGGCAGAGGACGTGGAGAGGGTTCAGAAGCGGACGGCGTTCGTGATCGAGACCTTCGAGAAGGACTGCAAGGAGCGCGCGAAGGACGGCTTCATCGACGAGCCGCTGAGCGCGCCGCAGATGCAGCGCCTGTACAAGGGGCGCTACCACACGACGCTGAACAGCCAGCGGCTCTACAAGCTGCGGGCGCAGGTGTGGGAGAAGTTCGGGCTCGACGAGCACGGCAAGCCCCCGCGCAACAAGCTGCCGGGCGTCAAGCAGCTCGTGCCGCGCACCAACGGCGCGCCCATCCAGGCAGCCGCGCGCGACCCAAACGACCCGCTGTTCAACGTGGCGATCGTTCCGACGGAAGATCCCACTCAGGGCGTGTTCCTCAAGCAGACGCTGGAGCTACTCGCGTCGCGCGGCATGGTCGACAGCGAGCTGCGCGTCGACGCCATCGCCCAGCGCTACGCGACCGTGTCGAGGTTCCCGAAGCGCCCGTAGCTCAGCGCTCCAGGTACTCGATCATCCTCTTCAAGATCCCCACGTCGTCCTTCGCCATCCCCAGCGCGACATTACATCGAACGCACAAGATGCCGCGGACCACCAGTGTCTTGTGGTCGTGGTCGACGACGAACCCCTTCTTGCTGGGAGGCTTCCGACAGATCGCGCAGACCCCGCCCTGCGCCGCAACGCGCTCGTTGAATTCCTCGACGGTGAGGTTGTAGACGGCGAGCCGGAAGCGCCGCTTCCTCTTGGGATCAGCCTCCATCTGACGGAGGTGCTCCTTCTTCCGCCAGCCAGGCTCGCGCTGCTCGCGCCGCAACTTGTACAGACGATTCTGCTCGGGGGTCGACGCCATCCACGAGGGTAATAACGAATTCGTTATATGCCCTGTGGAGGGACCACATGATCATCGGTATTGCCGGCGCTGCCGGCTCCGGCAAGGACACTGTTGCCGGGTTCATCTCGAAGTACACCAAGGCACAGCCAATCGCGCAGGCGGACCCCATGAAGCGGTTCGCCAAGGACGTCTTCGGCTTCACCGAGGAGCAGCTCTGGGGCCCGAGCGAGTGCCGCAACGCGCCCGACGAGCGCTACACCGTCGGCATCAACTGGATCCACGCCAACAATCAGCTCATCAATCGTGGCATGGACTGGATCAAGGAAGTCCTGCCCAATGGCGACCATTCGGCTGCCTTCGGCGCGCTCGCCGATTGGTTCCACACCATGTGGAGGGCGCATAAGACCGACGAAGGAGTGAAGGCACTGACACCGCGCTACATGCTCCAGACAATCGGAACGGAGTGGGGCCGGCAGTTCAGCGGCGACATGTGGAACGACTGCGCCAAGCGCGCAGCGCGCAAGCTGCTCGCGGGCGGCCACGGCTACTCGCGCACGAGCGGCCTCTACACGATGACCACGCCGAGCGCCGAGCCCGAGTTCGTGCTCATCACCGACGTCCGCTTCAAGAACGAGGTCGTCGGCATCCGCGAGGTCGGCGGCATCGTCATCAACATCACGTCGCCCGCCGAGGACAACGCCGCCGTCGAGAAGGCGGGAGTCGCCGGCCACAAGAGCGAAGCCGAGCTGAAGGAGGTGCCGAAGCACTGGTACCGCTACAGCCTCGTCAATGACAAGCGCCTCGGTCTCCTCGCCCTGGAGAACAAGGTGCACGGGCTCGTGCAGAAGCTCGTCGCGCACGAGGTTTTGTAGACCTCGCGCCGCAATCTTAGAAGAGCCCATTCGCACGCGCCTAGCGCACTCAACAGGGCAAACAAGGAGACCGCCATGAAGCAAGAAGAAGAGCAACCGCACCAAGATCACGGACCTCGTCGCAGCCGAAATCGCAGCGTCGGCCCAGCCTCCCGCACCCGTTCTTCCGCCGCCGGCACCGAAGCCGGTCCTCAAGAACTACATCAAGCTCCTGCTCGACGACAGCGGCTCGATGCGCTACTGCTACAGCGAAGCCGTCAAGCAGATCAACGCCACCATCGAGAACATCCGCGTGAAGGCAGCCGAGACCGGCCAGGAGACCTTCGTGTCGCTGTACCTGTTCGGTGGTCGCGAGACGGTCACGCGCGTCTTCCACGACAAGCCGATCGCCGAGGTCTCGTCGGTGAGCACGTACTTCGCCGAGGGCGGCACCACGCCGCTGTTCGACGCCATCGGCACCGCCATCGACGACGGTCGCTGCTCGCCGGCAGTGAACGACCCGAACGCCTCGTTCCTCGTCGTGTGCGCGACCGACGGCGGTGAGAACGGCAGCAACCGCTACGGCAACCAGTACAACACGAACGTCATCAGCCGCCTGATCGCCGACGTGCAGGGCACGGACCGCTGGACGCTCGCGTTCATGGTGCCGCCGGGCAAGAAGTACACGACGATGCGCATGGGCATCCCCGAGGGCAACATCACCGAGTGGACCAACGACGTCCGCGGCGCGCGCGAGGGCTTCACGCGCACGAGCGTGGCGACGGAGGCGTACTACAACACGCGCAGCGCCGGTCTGAAGTCGACGAAGTCGTTCTACACGACCAACCTGTCGACGCTGTCGAAGACCGAGCTGAGCCAGATGCTCGACGTCTCGGGCCGCTTCAAGAAGTGGAACGTGGACCGCGAGGTCGAGCTGAAGACGTTCGTCGAGGCCAAGGGCATCGCGTTCGTCATCGGCGCCTCGTACTACCCGGTCACGAAGAAGGAGCTGCTGCGCACGGGCCGCAACGTGCTGGTGCGCGAGAAGGGCACGACGCGCATCTACGGCGGGTCGCAGGCTCGCACGCTCCTCGGCATCCCGGCCGGCGAGGTCATGGTGACGCCGGGCAACCACGGCAACTACGACATCTTCTTCCAGAGCACGTCGACGAACCGCCACCTGGTTCGCGGCACGGAGCTGCTGTTCGACCTCACGCACCAGCCCGGCATGAGCCAGGAGACGTGGGACCGCGCGGCGGCCGAGGCGGCAGCGGCTGCCAAGAAGGCAGCGGGTCTGACCCCGTAGCACCTTCCGCATAGCTTCGCCTTGAACGGGCCGCTCCTCTGGGGGCGGCCCGTTCTTTTTGGAGATTCGTTATTGAATGGTTATGACGCTCAAGGATCTCATCGAGCAGGCGCAGAACCTGCTCTACAAGGGAGTCTCACCCGACGCCGTGGTCTTCAGCGAGGGCTGCGACTGCGACGGCGAGGCAGACCAGCTCGTTCTCAACGAGCGCAACGACCGCGTGCGCTACGAGGACGGCCCGCTCAAGGGGCAGTGGCAGCGCACGGAGACGGGCGAGTTCATCACCCGCCGCGCCGACACCGTCCTACTGGCGAGGAAGTGATGAGCAAGCTGATCCAGACGACACGCGGCGAGCTGGTCTTCGCCCTCGCCATCGCCTTCTTGCTCGGCGGCGTCGTGCAGGGCTGCATGCACCCGGCGCATGCCGGCACGAGCAACGCCAGCGTCTACGACAACGCCGAGCGCATCGCGCGCGCAGTCGAGCACATCGAGCGCATCTCGGTCGCCTGCGCCAAGCGCACGAGTCCGTACAGCGCCTGTGACGTGCCGTGAAGCGCGTCGGATGTATCGTCGAGGACTGTGGCCGCGAGGCCCTGGAAGTGGGCTTGTGCGAAATACACCTCGCCTACAGGCGGCGCGGGTTGATGCGCCGTCTGATCGACTGGTGGTCGTCCTTTTTCGAATAGCACCACGCCCTCGTACCCGAACGGCAAGGGGCCCTGGAGATACACTAGGGATGCAGCGGGTTCAACTCCCGCCGGGGGCGCTACGCAGCCTTGACTTCCACGATGCGCTCGTACTTCTTCCACGCGTCACCGACGTACTGACGCTGGAACGCCTCGTCGAGCACCATCTTCGAGCCATAGCCGACGGGCTGGCCCCAGGTCCGATGCACGCGCCCCCGCGACATGGCGCGGATGCTGTACATCAGCGTGAGCCGCTCCGGGTGCCAGAGGGCCTCCTCGACGGTGAGGTCGTCTCGCCACTTCTTCCAGTTGATCTTGAACATGTTCACTCCTTGGCGCCAGATGCGCCGTGTCGGGTCGCAATCTTCAGGTCATGAAGAACTGCAACGGTTGCACCCTGCCCTTCCCCCTCGACGAATATCGCCGTGTGCGGAAGGACCGGTATGGCAAGATGGTTGTGCGGCACGACAGCAAGTGCATGTCGTGCCGCGCGCGGGTGGCGCGCGAGCGCCGTAATGCGATGAAGCAGCGCTGCGTCGACTACCTCGGAGGTGCCTGCGTCGACTGCGGCTACAATCGCTGCCTCGCCGCCATGGACTTCCACCACGTCGAGCCCGAGCACAAGGACTTCGAGATCGGCCGCTACAAGCAGCGCGAGTGGTCGAAGCTCAAGATTGAGCTGGATAAGTGCGTCCTCGTCTGCCGCAACTGCCACGCGGAGCGTCACTTCAACAGCTCCAGGTGACGCAGCAACGGGCGCAACAGCTCGCGCGCCTGTGGCTTGATCCCAATCGCCATCAACGCATTGGCGTAAGGAAGATCGGGCTCCCGGATAGCACGATGAGGAACGCCGGCCGCGATCAGCGAGGCCTCGACGGCGAGCAGGCTCGCCTCGTCGGGGACCGCGAGGGCAACGGCGCGTGTGTCTGGTGGAAGAGAGGGGCCGGGCGATGACTCGCCCGCAGCGTGAATCGTCTGCGCCACGATCGCGCCGAGAGGAAGGTCTCGACGGACGATGACGTAGTGATAGAGAACCGGCCGGGTGTTATACCAACATGATACCCTGTAGATTAGGTGCCACTGAATTTATATAACGAATCAGAGCTGGCTCTCAAACCAGGCGCGCACGCTCTTCGGGAATGGCCACGCCCAGCCGTACTGGCCCGTGGTCATGTTCGTCACGCCGTGGTCGATGCAGCGCGCACGCGTCTCCGGCGACGGGTCGTACTGCATCAGCTTCTTGAAGCCGACGACGTAGGCCTCGCGCTCGAAGACGTAGCGGAAGTAGGCCAGGCCCAGCGGCAGGAAGATGAACAGGTACAGGAAACCGAAGAGGATGAAGGTCCACTTCTTGGCCTGCGCCACGTGCACCATCTCGTGCGTGAGGATCTCTAGCTTGGCGAGGTCGCCGAACGAGTCCCACGTCGACGGCACGCCGATAGTCTTGTTGATGGTCGTGATGTAGCCGGTCGTGAACGAGCTGTTCTTGCCGAAGGTGAAGGCGTACACGAGCCAGCCGAGGATCTTGAAGAACGTCGACTGGTCCTTGCGGACGATCTTGACGCCCTGCTGGTCCATGTCGGCCAGGAGCTGCTTCAGTTCGACGGATGCGTCCACGATGACTCCTAGAAAGGCAGGCGCAGCGAGAGCATCGCGCCGTTCTCCAGGTCCAGGTCGCCGAGGCTGTTGTGCGGGAAGTACAGACGGTCGGGTCCGGCCAGGTGGCAGGCGCCAGCGTCTTCCTCGATGGCGAAGGCGACCAGCGCGTGGCGGATGACGTCGCCGACGCTCTTGTTCGGGTCAATGTCGATGTCAGCCTGCTCGCCGTCGATGGCGACGGTGAGTGTGAGCTTGACCGGATGGCTCTTCGCGGCGTCGGCCACGGCTAGCGCCCCTTCGGGCTCGTGCACTTCCCGCCGCCGGAGCGGTGAGGGTGCTTGTACGCCGGGCAGACGCACGGCTTGCGGCTGGCGCCCATCTCGGCCTTGCCCATGTGGTGCTGCGCGCGGTTGCACTCGCTGCACGTGTTGGCGTAGTACGGCTTGTAGTTGCCGCAGCCTGCCGTCGGGCACGTCGTGTTCGAAGCCTTCGCGCTGCGGTCGGCAGCCTTGACCTCGGGCGGCTTCGGCTCCTTCTCCTTGGCGGCCATCTCGTCCTTGCGGTAGGCGGGTGCGGTGCGCGGGTGCGGCGGCTTGTTGGTGTGCTTGCCCTTGTCGACCTGGACCGTCGGGCCGAGCTGCTTGCCCGCTCCGTGGAACTTGTCGGTGACGGTCATCTTCGGCGCGCCCAGGCCACCGTTGGTCTCGGCCTTCTTGGTTTCCTTGTCGACGACCTGGCGCGCCTCGGCCTCCAGTTCCTTGTCGTACTTGGAGGCACAGCCGGGACAGTGCTGCTTAGGTCCGGCGCTGCGCTGGTTAACCTTCGGCGTGTGCTTGGTGCCACAGCTCGGGCAGGCCTTCTCCGGGAACTTGGTGTACTCGGCCTTCAGGAGCGCCTGGCCGGCCTGCCAGACCGTGTAGAGCGCCTCGCGCTCGTTCTTGTTGGTCTCGGCCTTCTTGGTGTCAGTGCGCCCGTAGCGGCGCCACGCGCCGGCGGGGCTCTCCTCGCTGGCGAGGCGCTTGCCCTCTTCGCAGCGCGGGCCGTAGTGCGGGCCGCGCTTGTCGCCCGGCTTCGGGTGGTCGCCGAGCCACTTGTGGAAGCCGTCGCCCTGGTGCCAGGTCTTAGCGCCGCAGGCGGGACAGGACCGCATGCTATCGCTCTTCAGGAGCGCCTGGGAGGCGCACCAGACCGTGTACAACGCCTCACGCTCGCTCTTGCCCAGCATCGGGCCCGACGCGCTAGAGACGATGCCAGGGGCCTTCGGCGCGATGCTGGAGGCCTCCGGGCTGGCGGTCGGGCTCAGGGCGAGCTGGTCGCCGTGGTGCGCCTTGAACTTGTACACCTTGGACGGCTTGTCCGCGAGGTGCGCGACGACGTCGGGGTGCGCCGGACCCACGGGCTCGTGGCCGATGGCCTTCGAGTGCAGGTTGTACATGAGGCTGTGGTTGCGCGCAGCCTCCTGGTTGCCGGCCGCGTGCGCCGCCTTCATGCCGGCCAGGTGGTGCGCGGCAGCCTCGGTGTGCTGGCGCTTCTTGTAGCCCTCATAAGCGGCGCGCTCGGCCTCTGCGCGCGGCTGCTTGAGACCAAACTCGTTGATGGCCGCGTTCTGCTCCAGCTCCTCGGCGTGCTCGGGCTTGACGAGCGGGTACTGGGGGTTGTTCATCCAGGTCGCGCCGCCGAAGGCGTTGCGCGTGGGCGGCTTCGAAGCGGGTGCAACGACTTCATCGTCCCACGGGCTCGGCATCGGGCTCTCGGGAGCCTCGGGCGCGGGCGTGTTCGGACGCATGGAC
>VFSW01001630.1_pt1 | contig 34217 bp, 38 predicted proteins | sample 5358111 | NCBI WGS metagenome assembly VFSW01 (sample SAMN11554181, study PRJNA540505) | mine drainage metagenome | isolation source: sediment from site ElyBrook_90M | place: USA: Ely Copper Mine, Vershire, VT | collected 2017
GGGTCATTCAATCGGGAGAATTTGTTTTGGCACTTGGCTATGTGGTTGCCAAGACAAACGGTGCAGAGGTCGGCATTTTTGTTCGACCAACAATGCTAGCGGGGGTTGTAGGATGAGCGGCATACAGATCGGCGTACAGGTGAAAACTATCACGATCGTTGACGTAGCGGGGAATAAATTTCCCCTACACACATTCGGCTCGCCACAAGAGCTTGTCGATTATTTGCAAGCCTTTGTTGATGAGATGCGCCTCGCATTGCAGCAACAGCCCACAAGTGCGAATACCCCGATGCCTAGTCAGGAGTAGCCATGCGAGCCTACCATGCCCTTTGCCTTTTCTTTTACGGTGGGACGGGCATCACTTTTCTCCTCGTCCCTCAATGGGTGGGCTTGGTAAGCTACGATGTTTTTGGACTTCCCTGGTTTGCCCAAACATGGGCATTGCTCTTTGTAGTAGTGGGCAGCCTCCATCTGATTTGCCTTACCAATGTGGTTTATCGTCGTAACCTCGTCTATTGGACTGGGCTTCTCACGATATTCCTTGCTGGTACCATGTTCATGGTAAGTGCCATCATCTCGTTGCCCATCTACCATGACATCAATGCTCCGATGTTTCGGCTCTTTCTTGTTGCGTTGCACATCTTCATCTGGCGAAATCAGGGGAGGATGTATGCGAACCTGAACAAAATTTCGGCGGCCCTCATGGAAGTCAAAGACGCGACAAGAGGACACTAATGTGGCACCGCTTGATTTTTCCGGCATATCCACGATCGCCCCTGTCTTTTTGGGGGCAGTTGCCGGTTTTTTTGCAGCATGGGCCAGTATGCGTAATGCCCGTAATGCGGAGGAAATACGAGGGGATGCCAAGCAAAACTCGTTGATCATCGGTGCCAATTCTATTACCGAGGTGGCACTTGATACCATTAAAGAGATGCGGGAACAATTGCTTGATCTTCAAACAAAAAACAAAAGCCTTGAGGCGGAGATAACTCGATTGCGAGTAGAAATCAGCAAACTCCATGCTGAACTTGAGCGACATGGCATCGGCATTATCATTTCTCCCTTACGTAAACATGCTCCGCCGTCGTTGAACACAAAACCAAAGAGGAGTCGAGGAAAGTCATGATCTGGGCAGTAGGGGTTGCCACTTTTCTTCTCGGTCTCTGTGTTGGCTACTATGGCTCGCACACCGAAGAGGACCGCGATCAGGCCCGTATGGTTCGTGCGCTTTATGATGCACGATTCAAACCAACCCGTGATAAAGCGGGTCGTTATCAAAGCAGGAGTGTAGCCGATGCTTCTCCAAGTTCCGCTGATTAATCAGCTGCATGAGCCAACAACGGATGGCATGCCCGACGAGAATGCTGGTTGGAATTGTGTCCCAACCACGATCGCTAGTGCAAGCAGTTACATTCTCGGCCAGCCATTAAACGGCGATATGCTGAAGGATGCTGTCTATGGGCAAGGCTATCAGGGGGGTATGGCAGCGGTCAACTTTGTGGCCTACTGTCTTGGCCTCGGCGTTGATTTGGTCTCGCACAAGGGAAATCAGGACGAGTTAATCGCCTTGGTTCGTGAATCGATCGCCAATGGGCGCCCATGCCTCATGACGATTCCGAGCAAATGGGCCTATCCCCCCAACGATGCCTTGAACCCATCCGGTACAACGCATGTAGTACTAGCATGCGGCATCGACAATACGAGTGGTGACACGATCACCGCAATGAACCCCTGGGGGGGATTTCTGCAAGAACAGTCATCTTCTTGGTGGCATGACCGCCTTTGCTTCGGCGAAGTGTGGTCCTTAGCAAAACACGTGGAGGTACCGACAATGGCGATCCCTAATACTTGGCTGTTACAAAATGGCACGCTTTTTGGCCCGGCGGATACGACAGGTACACGCCACACCGTCTTCAAGGAACTTGCGGGCTATATCCTCGCACAGCCATCGTGGGATGCGGGCAATGTCCCCGTCGAAGATCCCCATAGCGATGGCAATGGGGGCACTGAACAGATCTTACGTGATGACATGTACGGATTTACGAAAGACGGAATGTTCTTCCGGGGCAATGCGGGTGAGCAACTCGCCCAACAACGACAAGCAGCGGAGAAGGCGGCCAAAGAACTCGCTACCAATAACAACACCATCGGCGATTTGGGTGCCCAGTTAGCGGCTGCCCAGGCAACCATAGCGCAATTGCAAGCCCAATTACAACAACCTTCCCAACCACCACAAAGCCCCCCCACAATGGACCTGCACGCAGCCTTTGCCCTCGTATCGGATGCCGTAAGCAAAGCGATCGGGGTGAAATAATGCAGTGGCTTCTCGATATCTTCCGCCGTGCCAATACTGGGCATGACCTTACCCCGGCAGAACGGGGTGTCTTGCGATTTGTCAAGTTCTTTTTTACGAATAGCGGCATCTTTCTTTCGCTGCCATTCGTGGGAACTGCCGTCTTCGATTTGGAGCAATACGCTGTATCGCTCCTCACAGGAGTATCCGCCCATCTCCAACCGATCAACTGGCAATTGGAGGGGGTGGTGCTATTGGTGGCACTAGCCCAAGCTGGGCTTGAGGCATTGCATAAATGGCGGTCTGCCTTGGCTGAAAACGCCAAGACGCCGAGCAAGGTCGATCAGGCATTGATGGTATTGACAGACATTGCCGATCATGAGATGCCCACCGTTTTAGGGGCAATCGCCAAACGCTACGGCTTGACGGGTGAACAATTGACGCAAGTGCAATCAGTGGCAATTCGTGCCATCGATACCTATAACACCCAGATCGTCCCCACCGTCAAGCCATAGTCAATCAGGATGTTCAACAGAGCGAGGCCGATGTTGGTCTCGCTCTCGCTTTGATGGAGGGGATTCCCATTCAAGATGCATGCCATTTTTTGCATACGCAATGAGACCCAGCTTCGCTAAATAGAGAATCGCCGAGGATGCGAATCGCTCTTCCTGCAAGCAAAAAAGATCGAATGCCTTTTCGAATTCATGGTCCTTAATGCGGACCATAATGCTTCTTGCCTTTGATTTACCGTGATTCATGGCAATTTCTCCTATCCGTTTGTCTCATTTTCTTGCCCTCTTTCCCATGAGTATACAATTTTTTGATAGGTGTGTTACACTACGTGTATAGCAACAAATCAACCCCTTAAAGTGAGGAAAGTTAAATATGCAACAGCGACCTCTTTACGAGGAATTCCTTGATAGGACTCCGCCAGAGCGATTTGCCCTGACGTTGAGGGCCTATCATGCCTACATTGATGGAAAATTTGGTGGTTATTCCATGCGCAAGATGAGCGTGGATATCTCTCGTGAAATGTTCCCTGACACTGAGCTTGCCCCCGATTCTCACAATTTGGTTGCCGTGAGCATATCACCGAAGCCAAATGGACAATATATTGCCCCAAGGCCCAACAAAGTGATTGCGATCGTCAATATCATCAATGCCAAAGTCGAGGCATATCAAGAATGGCCCGTTACCGAGGCCCTCAAATCAGCGGGCTATGATGGGACAAAGCGATCGATTGCAGCGTCTCGTCTGATGGGAAAACGCATCCGCATAAAAGAGTTAGCCCAGATCAATGATTCTTTTGGGGGGGCAATCGGAAAGATTGGGTCAGGCATCTATGATATCGATGCCATCCGGGGCCATGGATTTCATGATGCTCGTAGTAAAAAACAATTTTGGTGGTCAAGCTCAATGGCCATTATCCGGGGAAGGATACCAGGATACCCCCTTCAACAAAGCGACAATGATTGGGTTATTTGCCAAGATGCTTCGGAGAACCCCATAGATGGTGCTTATGCGTTGGTCCGGTCCAAAGAATCGCCCGTTGATGTACGGGCGATTCCCAAGGATGATGCGATTATTGGGGAACACTCGGTCATAGTGTGGCTAGTAGCAGTGATGAAATTTGCTGAAGACACTGCGCATTGACAGAAAACAGGCTAAAGCACGCAGGATTCTTGGTTCAACCAAAGGACTTAGCACGATTGCATCCCCCGCCCTTCAAGCGGGGGATGCAATCGTCTTTTCGGTAATGTCAATGCACGGCTTTCGTGTTGGAGAAGATCCGGAATTTTTGGCCTGAATTTGTCACAATCGTGTGGGTACCACGCATTGCGACCAGTGAACGCGGCATCTCAAACCAGTATGTCCAATGGTTACTTTCCCGGTCGAAGAAGATCTCTCCAACATCCGCATAGAAATACCCATCGTCCAAGACGAGGTGTAGAGTCGTATCACGACCATTGCGCGGAATAAATGTCGTCAACCCCATCGTATGAACCCACGACTCGTTAACGGTGATTAGGTTCTTTTCTGCTTCGTGCAGAACGTGTTGTGCTAGCAAAGTAACTGCCCTCCCAATCTTTTTTGCGTTGGATTACCGATGAGTATAGCACATACTCATCGGTAATCCAACGAATTTTCCTGCTAGAAAACCCGGTAAAACAAAGACAGGACCATTGTACTATTTTCCTGGCCAACTGTTACTGCCATCTGCCTTTCTCCCCCGGTGGTTTGCATCATAGCATGAAATGCCACGATCATGCAAGTATTTTGATACGGAGATATAATAGACGGAATTTTAGGATCTTAGGGGACGTGTGGTTATCCATGCGCAAGTTTTTTTGGCAATGGGGTAATCAAAGTGGTGAAGTTCCGTTCATGACTATAAATGGTTGGGAACGAAACTTCACCACCCGATTCTAAAAGCCAGTGCTCACGAAGATTGTCCAGGCCCCAAGTGATCTCCATGAGAGGATCGTGGTCACGGTCCCAAAGCCGGATATTGACGCCAAAGATGTAAAGGATTTTTCGTTTGTCATCAATATCCGCACCCTGAAGACTGGAAACGATTTTTGCTCCATGATCAATGATTTCTTGCGAAACGTGGACACTTCGTTGCACATCAGCGATGAACTGCGATCGTTCTGCCATTCGTGCCTCAACGCCTTTGATTGTTCGTGCCTCTGCTTTTGCCAACTCTATAAGTTGGGGGCGAATGTCATCATCCGCATCACCGATAGCTAGCAGATACTTATCCCGTTTTCTTGTGGCATCGGCCAGCATCGCTTGCATTGCTTCGGCATCATCCTGCGTTTGTTCAACATCCTCCAATTGGGATTTTTGCCACGCCTCTACTTGGAGGCGTATCGCATCGGGATGGGACAGTTGATCAATGATCCATTCCCAAACCAGATCATCAATCTCTTTAATCCGATGACTCCAATCTCTTCCTATGCATTTAGCCGATCTTTGTTTGGCATAGGAACAATGATAACGATAGTCCCCATCTTTGGTATGCCAGAGAGACCAAATCGTTCCTCCGCAGTACCCGCAATGGAGAAATCCCCCCCGCAATAGAATCTTGCTACTGTCATGGATATTTCTTGGTGCATGGCTTTTGTTGTATTGCAAGAGGGCATGGGCAGCCTCGAATTCTTCCAGGCTAACGATGGCTGGGCAAACTTGCTCATCAAAGTAGATGACTTCAGGATCATCGGCGTCTCGTTCACCGATCGAGGTGATCGTGTAGTTTTCCCCGGTAATCGGGTGGATCACTTCTTTTTGGAATCTTTTTATATGCCAACCCCGATGCTGGCCAATATAAGCACGGTTTGAAAGGATCTTGTAGATAATGCTCACATTCCACACAGTGCCTATGTGTGGTGGATTATATCCCTGACTTAGATTATAGCGTGATACGGTGGGAATTCCATCGTTTTGCAGTTGCCGAGCAATGGCCCGCATTGGCATACCACTGATGGCAAGCGCGTATATTCTTCGTACAATCTGTGAGGAGACCGGGTCAGGAACATAGCGTGTTTTTTTGGGATCGGCAAAGGCATATCCATACAAGGGGGTAGCTTGTGGTGAAAGTTTTCCTTGATGGACTCGACGATTGCGCCCCTTCACGGTGCGTTCCCTGATGCTAAGAAGCTCTGTTTCGGAGACAAACCCATAACTATTGCGCAGTAAAGTACCAACAGGTCCATCAGGTACTGGCTGTGTGGTGGAAATCACCTGAATCCCATAACGACCTAGTTGATACATTGCATACGAGTTTTGTTCTTGTTCCCGACTAAACCGATCGAACTTCCAAACAATAACCATTTCAAACTTTTTGGAACGAGCATCACGAAAGAGTTGTTGGAGAATTGGGCGATCTAGCGTATACGATTTAGCGCCTGGATCGATGTACTCATGGAAGATGGTGTGGTCGTGATCGAGACACCATCTTCGCATGTCCTCAAGCTGGTTTTCGATCGAGTAGTTCTTGTCGGCTTCGCCGGGGCTTGACCTTCTGGCGTACAGGGCTACTTGCATGTTGCGTTGCTCCTTTGGTGGTGGACGCAACACTAGTATTGCCTAAGTAGTCCCGAATATGCAACCCTTCCTGACCAAATACCCATTGAAAATAAGCAGAAAAGAGGGTTGACCTAACAGTGTCGATCACGGCTTGCTCCTTGTCGTTGTGTGACACGATTTGGCGATGGGGAGTGCCAATCCTTGTCGTGTGATGCTGACCCAAGATTAACATGCCGTGACCTATTTGTCAATTGTAGTACGGTGCCCATAAGTACCAGTTAGCCGAGGTACTCCCGGCAATATTGCCAACCGCCATCTTCCCGCAAGACACACGTGACACGAAAGATGAACGATTCGACCGAAATATCGGTGTGGGGATGGAAGAGGCGTCGCAGATAGGCATCGGCCTCGGCGGTAGTGGCAAAGTAGCGGACATCCTCCGCTTCGTAGGAACTCCCGATGCGGACCCCAAACCGCCGATGGACGTCCCGAAAGTCTACCGCTGTGCCGAACGCATTGATCGGAGTTTCCGAAAAGAAGACATCCTGGCCGAGTGGCTTAATCACGATGTGGCCTCTGGTTCAATCGAGGTGATGCCGAATGCTGCCGCGATCCGATCGCCGTGGGGGTTGGTAAGTTCCGTGACATGCGGCGTGTAGGTGTTAGTGGTTGCCAAGTTGGCATGTCCTAACTCGTGCTGAAGGCCAATCACATCGTTCCTAGACGCCTCTAGGAAGGCCCGGCTGAATGTGTGGCGACTGGTATGAACCTTGCCCGTATGTAAGTACTGCTGAAAGACATCCCGGATACCCCCATAACCAAAGGGTTTACGGCCTTTGATCGATCGCCAGAGGGGGTAGTCTTTCCCAATCCAGTCCAGTTGATAGGCCCACTCTAGATAGTCCATGAGGTTCTTTGCCGCATCATGTGCCATCAGTTTACGCACCTCTTCGCCGCCCTTGACACGGCACGTCACTTCAAACGTGCCTTGGGTCAACCGTAGGTCACTGGTCCGCATGTTGACGATCTCGCTGGCCCGCATTCCGGTCGTGAAGGCAATCGAGAGCAGCGCATAGTCCCGTTTCCCCTTGATCGATCGACGGTCGATGCTCGCCATGGCATTTTGCACATGCTCATTGTCCAGAAATTTGACATGCGCATAGCGCCAGACTACCGAACGCTCTACCAATTCGGCGGGGTTAATGGGCAACGACATTGTTCCTTGTCGCAATGTGAAGCGATAAAAGCTGGAGACAATCGCTATCCGATTGTTGCGGTACGCCGTCGAGACTTCGCCACCATCGACCCCCAACGATGCCCATTGCTGAATAGCTGCCCGCAAAATCCGGGAATCAGGAAAGTCAAGGTCGATCCCCGTTGCTGCCAAATAATTGCGAAAGCTCGTGATGACGGCCTGGTATTGATGACGGGTACGTTCTGAGCGAGTGCGTTGGTACTTGGACTCTAGCCAATCCTCTATCGCACTATCAAGTGGTATCGGCTGCTGAACTTGTGGTAGCATTTTGACTCCATACCCACGTGCGGTAGTAGTTATAGTATCCATTTGGACCTTGCCACCCGGAAACCCCAGTTGAGGTCGAGGCCGTCGGGCGCGACCCCGACGCGATACGCCGCGCGCGCGCCCAGCGGATCGAAGTACCAAGAGCCGCCACGCAGCACACGAGCGCTTGATTTGTCTGCGTTATTTTCGTGATTACTGTCATTTTGATAGGAGGATGTTTGCCATATGGTGCTCGTCCACTCCCAGACATTCCCATCCATGTCATGACAGCCATACGGGCTTTCATCCCCCGCACTGGCATATTGCCCGACGGCGGTCGTCGTACCGGGACCACCATCATTCGTGTTGGCACGCTGTTTCTCCCACGTGTTGCCCCAGGGGTAGATACGGCCATCGGTCCCGCGTGCCGCCTTCTCCCATTCCGCCTCGGTCGGCAGGAGCCACGACGCATCTCCCGTCACTTGGCGCAGCCAGGCGAGGTATGCCATTGCGTCGTGCCATGAGACCATGGTGATGGGGTGGTCTGGCTTGCCCCGTTGGGTGGCCCAGTTGCTCGGTTGCGCGACATTGGGGGCCTGTGCCGCCAAGGCATAGGCATATTCCGCCACCGTCACCGGATAGACCCCGATCTGGTAAGCCGCCAATTGCACCGTCCCGGCGGGGAGCGAATTGTACGTTTCCTCATCGCCACCTAACGGCGCTGGTCCGGCGGGGATATCGGCCATCGGCGGGAGCATATACTCCGCGAAATCCGAACCATTGGCATCGATTGCCATCAGATGCCGGAATCCTTTTTGGATCAGCCGAAGTTGTTGATGGTTTGGATTCTCAATCAGCGCCATCGCGCCAATGTCTACATGCTGCATGTTGGTTCTGCCACTTCTTTCCCTTTGAACATTACCCTACATCCCCTCTTCGTCTTGAGGGCCATGACCATATGGCCCAAGGTCGTCTGGTCCTATGGATGTTTCGACGATATCTTGCATGGCAGCGCGATAGACGCCATAGGCAACGAGCTTTGCAGCATGTTCCTGGATGCTAAAGGCGAGACTCGGCATAAAGTACCCCACACCAGGCCGATAGTCGGGATCTTGCTCAAGTTGATCGACCATAAGCTGAAGCTTTCTGATTAACTGGTTTGCACAGAATAGCAGCCCCGCACGAGCCTCCTGATATGTTTCTTCGCTCTGCTTGCGGTCACGTCTCATCAGCAAGGCTAGCGGTTGGTCCTGATCCTGATCCTGATCCTGATCCTGATTCTGCATGTCGGCGCTTCTCCCCTTCTCTTGGATAGCACAACAAAGTCCTCTTTGTTGTGCTATCGTTTATTGTGCTATCCACAATATACCACATGCCATTTTGGTTGTCAAGTTGCTATTTTTGCTAAAAGAAAGACGGGTAGGGGATCGAAACCCCCTACCCGTTGCCTCTGTGACATACACGGTGCAGAAAATATGGGCCGTGCCGTGCAAAGTGGCACTCTGATACCACCCAGCTTTACCCGGCCCGTTGGCGACGTGCTGTGCGAGCGGGGTATTTGCGGACTCCCCGCCCCTTGAATGCCGATTCGGCGTTTTCCTGGGTAGCAATCTCACGCACCCAATTACCGAGGCGATTGGTAGTCATGCCGATGGCCCGCATCTCTTTGATGGTCATGCAGTGCCGATCAACGCCATGTGTGCCGATGCGATGGGCATCAAATGCCGAAAGCGAGTTGAAGGAGATCTTGCATGCTGGACAAGGGCTTTTCACGTTTTCCTCCCCAAAAAAAGCGACGACGACTAGGGAGGGGAGGCACCCCTAGTCGTCGTCGCCCCACAATACAACGGGGCAAAGCAACTATAACATAAGTATTCGATTTGTGTCAATGGCAGGAAAGAAAATGGCGCATGGATGAAATGCGCCATTTTTTACCCAGCCACACAACAAGAAGCTAAACCAGGGGTACAATTATTATAGCATCCTGGCGATTGCCCATCAATGCTATGGGAAATTAGTACTGGACATAGAGTTGAAATTCCAATGCAAGGTTGATGAGGAATCGATCTTGCGATGGTTGCATGTTGCTGACTTCAACGTCGATGTAGTCAAACCCATAGCTCAAAGCCGTAATCACCAGTGTTTGATTGAGTTGCGTTGTCGAGAAGAAGCCCCAACTTGATTGCCCCCATTTGGCTTGCCCCCACAATGTTAATCCCTCTTGATAGATAGGATTGAGGACACGGCACGTATCCCCGACTTGCACCGTCTCGATATCATAGCCCGTCCCGGCCAAGTCGCCTCGATTATCATAGATGCGCAAGATCGACCGGTAATCGGTTCGGTCGAGTTGTGCTAGCGTGGATGCAGCATAGCGATCAGCCGTGGCTTGGTCAAGAATACGTGGCTCAACGACCACATAGTCACGTTGGCCATAGGTGTTAATGTCGATCCCCGTCGCTATGCCCGTTACACTTGTCCCTCTGACCGTGATACGGTTCTTGAGATTGGTAAAGGACTTTTGGTATTCGGGGTGACCGATGTGCTTGCCGATCATCCAGGTGTGCTTCGGGGTCGTTGATGCGATGCCAAAGGTGACGGTATTGTCTCCCAGGTTTGATCGCCAGAACCAATTATTTGGGGCCACTTGGCGGACAGACTCTAGAAATTGTGAAAGGGGTTGATTGCGCAATTGGAGTTGATAAGTTGCACCGCTTGATGCAACATTCAGGGGGTCGAGGCTAAAAGGATACGTATAGGGCCGTTTTGTGATGCTATTAAACGAAATGGGGGGACAAATACCGATCGTGTTGGTATAGCTATTGGTCAGGGGTGCCGTAAATGTCACCGTAGTCCCAACGATGCTGAGGATCGTGGCCTTCTCTGTCTTGGCGAAATCACCGGCGCTTCCCACGATCCCCACAACCATGTTGATAGCGAGTGTCGTCGCTGAACTGACCACGATCGCCGTCGTCACCCCCGCTGTCACCGTGGTAGCACTGGTCACAGGGGCAACGGTACCAACGATGATGGTATTGCCATAACTATTCGTGGGGATTGCAGCGGAGAACGTCACCACATTGCCGACAACCGAAATAACCGTTAATGGCCCGTTTGTCTTAGCCGCATCGGCCCCCGTTCCTTGCAGATAAAGGGTCGCCCCTGCGGCCAGTCCCAGCACATTCGAGAGGGTTAGGGCCGTTGTGGTGCCCGCCGTCACTGCTGTTGCACTGTTGGCATAAATCGTGGGGCTGAACAAATAATTGAACATGTAGACTGGATCGACATACGTACTCGCTGTCCCAATCACTCCGAAGTTCACGACGCCGAGATATTGAACATCGCCAAGCACGGAGTCTAGCGGAGTGATGGTCACGTCAACCTGTTCTTGGCCTTGATCGCTGATCTTTGGTTTGTATTCATCGATCTTGCCTTGCCAAACAAGGCGACCGCTGGTGTAGTTGAGATTATCGACAATCCATATTTGGACGATGTTCCCTGCCCCAACGGTCCCTGTACCGGTAGGATCGCCAAATTCGCCATAAGCATCAAACCTTCGGGGTAGGGTCCACGTAATTTGTCCATGAATCGTGTTTAGCCCGAACTTCGGTGTAGGCCCGCCCGATTGCCCCATAAGCGGTGCATCACGCCAAACATCAATAAAGGTCATATTGGGTGTGTAGACCTTGACGATTTGTTGTTTTGTTGCGTAACCTGGTGGTAGACCAGCAATAAGGGCCATGTTGTATCCAGGGTTCGGAATGTTTGCCTGGAAGATATAGGGATAGATGGTATAAGAACTGTTCTGCGCTAAGATGGATAGTGCCTGTCCCCAAGCACTATCGCCAGCTATACTAAAGTCCAGAGACATCTTCGTTGAGATTCCGGGGATAACAGCAACTTGTGCGATCGTTGGCAATGTGTTAGGAGCATTGATCGTGTAGTTGGCGCCCGCATAAAGGGTTGTTGTTGCCCCATTATTCGAGATCCACTTGAAACGATAGACCATGATCACGGTGTTTGCCCCACCAAGTGCTGTCGGGAAGCCCGATGCGATGGTATAGATGGCCCCTGCATAGTTGATAGTAACGTTTCCCGCATTGTCCCCATACATCGAAAGGTTAGGGGCAATATTCCAGATCGGGAAACCAACGGTCCCTGTATAGGGCAGACTCCAAACAAAAACCGCATCGCCATGCAAGAGGTCATCAAGGCCATTCATCTGGATCAATTTCTTATTGGCGATGCCCGCATGATACTGGTCAGCGGCCCGCTGATAGGTCGCACTATTGGGGGTATAGACCAAGCCACTCGGTGATGGGGGCAGGGCCGCTAGTCCGCCGCCTATGAGCCAATTTTTCCCCGTCTCATAGTGCAAAATGTTCGGGAAGTCCAGGCTCCAGGACCGAAACGATGGCGGGGCGATCTTGATATTATAGGCGGTATCGTTAGCGATGACCGCATCATTCAGCGTATTTGTGGCCATTGCTGTATAGGCATCGGATGCTATCACACTATCCACAATCAACATAGTGTTGCTCAGTACGGTCAAATACCCAGCCGTGATCAGTTCAACCACCACATTGCCCTGTGTGGCGCTATTTCCCTGGTATGTATTGATCTTTGCATTCGCACCACAGGTTGTTGCCGTAATATTCAGCCAACAATCCATATAGAGTTTATCGCCAGAACCGAATGGTATCATCCCTAGCCAAGCAGCAGGGATGGCATAGGTAGTCGTTGTCGTGGTAATGGTTTGTCCCGTCAGATCGAGTATTCCGATTGGTGTATAGATGCCACTATTGACCTTATAGGCCCGTACCAAAATATCGGCGGTGATCTGTCCCACTGAATTGGTAATCTGGAATTGCATCGAGGCCGACCACAATCCGGGATTGAATTGAGTATTCTGGAGGGTTGTGACATCCCATAACCATCCCGAACCAGTTGGGGCACCGGGTGCGGTAAGTTGTTGCCAATAGTTCGGCCCGGTCCCCTGTGCTCGTACCTCTCCCCAAGCAGTACGGGCATCGATAAACGTGCTAACAGGACTGAGTGCTGCTCCAGTAGCATTGACAAGTTTGTTGGCCGATGCAATTGTTGTTGCCGCAGTAACCGTTGGATAAACAGTAAGCGCATTAACAATGGGTTGTGTCCCTGGTGTGAGAATGTATGAATCGATCGATCCAGTGGGAAGGGAAGTCCCCTCTAACACCCGTAATCCTGCTGTGCCACTCCCCGTATTATTCGTCGTGATTTTCAAAAAGACATCGATATAGAGTTTATCCCCGACGCCAAATGATGTAGCCCCAACACTCGTCAATTGAAACCAGTAGTCAGAAAGCACCGTATTGATATGTGCACCAGGAAAGAAGAACGAAGTGATGGCCGTATAAACACCACCCGATGATCGCTTATAGGCCCTGAAGTTGATATCAGCGACAATATTCCCGACTGTCACCCACATTCCCAGATTGATCGTCCAATTGCCGATGACAATGTTCAGCCCTTCAAGGGAGGTATTGTCAAAGACAAGCCCTTTCCCTGTTGGCGCGGGGAGCGCCCCCGATGCTGCCCAGGCACCCGCATTGCCATTTTGCCAAACAACCTCGCCATAATTGGTTGCGGTCCCGATGAGCATGTTAATATAGCTCGCCGTTCCCCCGGCCCCACGGTCATACAGGCTATTGGCGGTGGCAACAGTGCCGGATATTACATTCGAGGTATAAAGATTGAGCGGTGCCGTTGCCGTATGGGCTTGCCAAGCATTGTAATGGGCAGTGATCCTTGCCGCTGATAGAGTAGTGGTATAGACAGCGGCATGCGCAACTCGGACATTGCTATAGGCTTCAAATAGGGGGTTCTGCCCAATCCAGACGGGATAACCAGTGGCAGGGATGGTCCCGGTCTGGGCGACTGTGGACCGTAATGTGCCATTGACATAGAGCTTGGTGTTGGCCCCATCATAGGTGAGAACAAGGTGCATCCATTGGTTATAGGCTAAACCTTGCGAGTAGCTTGGGGAAATATTGGTGGTCGCATTGCCGATATTCCCAAAGATATAGCCGCCATCTTGTCGTATGCCCAGTTCAAACCCTTTTTTGCTCGCACCATCTGGTTGCCCATTGCTCATGAGGCGCCCATAGCCACCACCTGTTGCGGGCAAGAGGATAAACATTTCATAGGTGAGGGTGCTGGTAACGGGCAAAGTGTAGCTGCTAGCAATGTAGCTACTGGTCCCGTCGTGCTGGATGGCCGTATTTGGTACGTTGGGCAGTGGCCCAGCGAGTCCCAGGCTGGCGGTGCCAGTGATGGTGCCATGGTTATTGTTGCCACTCGAATCGTAGACGGTTGTACCACTGGCCTCGTTACACTGATAGTACACCTGTGGACTATCAGCGAGAATGACGCTCTGTAATGTTGCCATGCACTACACCTTATTGATATCGAGTGCTTGAAAACTGGTGTTACTGTTGATGACCTGGGCCGGGAAGATGAGATGGCTAGCTGTTTGACCTGTGGCACTGACTGGGTTGGTGTTGACCGTCCAAAGGTCTGTATAGTTTCCTGCTGTCGTTGCTGTGGTAAAGGTGTAAGTGATTTGCACCTGACGATTCCCAACGCCACTGCCACTAAAGACAAACGATCCTCCGGGTAACACACCAGAGTAGACCGCACTAGTGATGGCTGATGGGTTATCTGTGACATTGGGATTGGGAACGATATTGGCCCCGATAGCATAGTTGGCATTAGCCGTAAAACTGGTAACGGTGATACTGACCGCCCCTAAGATGGCACCCCCTGGTGTTGTCACCGTCTGCGTGGTGGATAGGCCATAGCCGATGGTAATAGTTGAACCGGCGGCGATGGCAGCGGGCAAGGAGTTAACCGCAAGGGTCGTATAGACATTGCCACTGACTAATGCAGTCGTCAATGTCGTGCATCCCGATGATGGTGCTAATGCGATTTGATTAAAGGGAAGAACGGTACCCCCCGCATTATTCCAGTTATTCTTGAGCATCGACAGGGCGCCATTGTCGGTAATGATGTTCTTGCACCATAGTCGGGATAACTCACGGCCCGACCGAGTATCAAACCGGGTCAATTCCCAGAGACCGATCGGCCCTTTCTCGGCCACCATCATATCGGCCAAGTCCTGAATACTCCGAGGCTTGACCCGATGCTGATGGTATTCGGGGATCGCTATGGTAAGTTTTGACATGCTTGACCTCTATCCAAGATAGCGTGATCGCCAAGACCACACCGCAGAAATGGTTGGGGCAATCCCCGCTGTTGCCTGGATTTGCCAGTTTGCCGTGGTAGGATTGACGGAAGGGAAGATCCCCGTAAAGTCGTAGAGGATCGCATTGTTGCCATTTTTGGTGATGCTGTACCCTAGCCCTGAAATATCAAACGGGTCACACTGAATCGTGAGATAGTCGTTTAGGGCTAGGGTTGCCCCCGTCACGGTGAGCAAGACATTATCCGTCTGATTGACAAGGACAATGTTGCTCAGGGTGGTGTTCGTGAGATTGGTAATCGTGACGGTTGGCCGAGCAAAGATCGTTCCACCACCGGTAAAGGTCGCATTGAGGTAATAAGGTGATCCCCCGCTCATCATGGCCGATGCAACGTAATTGCTCAGGGTTGCGCCGAATGCATAGGGTTGATAGCAAATGAAATGGAGTGCGACCATCGCTGCTGCTGGTTGTTTTACTGGGACAGTCTTTTTGACGCAATCGGCAAGAAAGTATCGCCCATCGGCATGCAACGTCAATGGTTGTTGGCGTTGATTGAGCAAGATGTCCATTGTGTCTAGGGCTGCCTCAAGGGCATTGCGTGTACCAGAAGGGGGAATGACCGAGATATTCATCTGGATTTGCCGCATATCCGTTGTCTCTCCGGTTTTCTTCATTCCCTCCAGACGGGCAATTTTGTACGTTGCCGGAGCGATATCGACCCATGAAAATTCGACACCTTCGACAAAATAGGTCGAATTGTCATGCAAGACAAATGACCCATAACTATATCCGATCGCCATCAGCTAATCACACTCCCTCGTAAGCCAAACTCGGCCCGTTTCCCGGCAAACACATTTAGTTTTCGGTAGAACTCTTCCGGCTCATTGGCAACGATGTAGACTGGACCACTGATATGAATATTCCCCGATGAGAACGATCCGCCACTACGGGAGTTTTCAGGGCTACCGATAGCTTTTACCAAATTATTCGGAAGAATCATGCCCGGCGTTTTGGGGAGGAAGAGTTCTGGTCCCTCTTCACCGACAATGGCCAATTGATCTCTATCAATATAGCCACCACGTGCGAATCCAGGGATGCCTAACATGCGTGCCCCCCCCTCGATCGCCCCCTTAAATGGCCCGGCATTATTAGCGAGGGTATGCAGAATATTGGCGGCGATATTGCCCATCCCTTGCATTGCATCACCGATCGCCTTGCCAATTTTATCAAAGGAGAATATGGCGGTAATGCCCGAAGTTATCCCACTGAAAGCCCCGGATACGCGGTCTCCTAGCCAGGAAAGGGCTGTTTTTAGTCCCTCCCATATCATCCCAGGGAATCCAATGACAAACTTAATGTAGCCCAATACGGCCCATCTTATAAAGTCACCGATGCCCCCAAAGAATCCAGTAATACCATCCCAAAGGCCCTTGAGTCCGCCGCCAATTGATCCCCAGAGTCCCCCAAAGAATCCGGTGATCAGTCCACCGACCACCTGAAGCACGCCGCCAATAATTTTCCAGATGCCATCCCAAACACCTTTCAGCATTTTTTTGATATCTTCCCATGCCTTGCCCCATTTACCACCGAGCAAGTCAAGGCCAATCAGGATGATGCCAGAAATAAGCGCCCAAGCCACTTGAATAATGCCGGAAACAATGTTCCAGACGCCCTTAAATACGGTTTGTATTCCACCCCATGCCCCTTCCCAGAATCGGGCAAAGAACATAATTACATTGTGAAGAACTGAACCAGGCCCTAGCGCCGGTCCTAACCTAGCCTGGACTTCTTTAATGAAGTCCTGGATAGCCTTTTTTGCCAAAGCGATCTGCTCGGCAAAAAACTTTCCAAGCATATTGATAAAGGGCATGATCTTATCACGATTGATAACCAATATTGCAATAAGGCCAGCAACTGCGGCAACCACAAGCATGATCGGGAGTGCCGCAGCGGCGATGCCCATTAACATCGGGCCTAATCCAGTAAATGCCGCCATGATAGCAGGTCCAAGCCCAGCAAGTAGGGCAGGAATACCCGCAATAAATCCTGGGATGGCTGCGGCCATTCCGATAATCCCCGAAATACCTTTCGTGAGCATGGCGCCCAATGTCCCACTAGTTTCTTTGCTGATAACGCTAATGGTTTCCAATGGTTTTGAGATAAGCCCACCAAAGCGGGCAGCATGAATGCCTGTGCCCGTATCAGCCGCGATCTTCTCAAACGTGCTGACACCAGATGGGACCGCACCGGCAAGCGATCGCACACCACTAGCGCCATGCACAGCACTTTTTACGATGCCGGAATCTTTGCCAAATTGTACGCCAGTTGCATAGCGATCCCCGGTTCCTGTGAAGAAACCGCCGACACCCTTTTCAAAAAGAGAGAGTTCTTTGCCTGGTGCGCGAGGTTCAGGGCCAAGTGATAAGAGTGCATCAGAGAGATTTGATCCTTTTGTTTTCGAGGCGAGAAGGGCATCCTTTGCCTTGGCGAGCTTTTGCTCCTCTTCCACATTGGGGACATAGCCTAGCGTCTTTCCCAATGTGGTTTGAAGCCGACTGGCATCACGATGCTTTGTTAGCGTAGCATCATAGTCTTTCTTCAATTGATCGTAACCGGCATCAGCGGGGGTCATGCCAGAAAGCATATTGCCCAGAACGCCTTGTCGTGTCGATTTTGTTTCTACTTGCTTTTCTAATTGCTGAACAAGGCCCTCTAACGGCATGTCGGGGGTGAGACCCATCGAACCAACATAACCACTGGCCATCAACCCCTGGAATGCTCCGGAACTTGATGCTGCCCGCAATTCTTTGGATGCGGTAGACCGCACGGCGGGTGTACTGCCATGCCGCATGAGCCAGGACCACATCGATGATTGTGCTTTTTTGCTATCTTGTTGATCTTGTGCGGCTTGGAGGAGCTTGCTCTTATCCATGTTGGGTGTATAGCCAAGATCGGTCTTGGCTTGCGCTAGGAAGTTATTAAGTTGGGCGATCTCATCACGATTTTTATTATGCTCAGCATTAAGTGCTTCGAATCCGCTACTCCCTGGTGACATCGTAAGCAGCGTATCATGCAAAATACCGGACTTGGCCAAAGCGGTATCCGCATCTTTTTTAGCGGAAAGGTACATGGGGCCATGCACAGGATCGGGAGTATACCCTAGGCCAGCCTCTAGCTTTGTTGCAAGGTTTCCTGCATGAAATTCATCACGACTTGCCGATGCGATCCCCGATGTAAGCGCAGTGCGCTCCTTCATCGCAGCGTCGTAGGCTTCTTGGGCACCCTTGGGTACGCCTTTGGATGCAAATATGGCTGTGCCGACTGCCCCCAGCATATTTCCGGCAATGCCACCGCCACCCATGAGCTTTTCAGAGATACCTTGGGTGGCGATCATGGCGAGCATCGCTACGACAACATCTTTATGTTGCCCAGCCCATTGCAAGGCATCGCCAATCGCACGGAATGCAGCGGCGATCTTATTAAGAAGTTCGTGGGCTTGTTTTGATTGAAGCCAATCAACAAAGTTCTTTAGTTCAGTTGTGACCCATTGAAAGAATGTCTGCCCAAATTTGACAATCGTTGGTTCAGCCTCAAGAAACATCTTGAGGAGGCGCCCCAACTGTTCTTCAAGTTGCTTCCATAGTCCACCCTTATCAAATGGACTAGCGATCTCCTGGAATATGCGTTCTTTTGCAGAGATAAAGGCTTGTTCCATGCCAAAGAAAGTGCCTTTTCCTGTGGCGACATTAAATCCCTGCTTCTCTCCTAGCCCTGGTGCAACGCCAACATATCCATCGCCACCCTCGATTGACTTGGCAAGATACGCCAACGTTTGACTTGGATCGACCGGCTGACCCTTATTATTAAACTGTAATCCGGCCTTTTCGAGTTGTTGTTTGGAAATGCCGAGGCGACCCAATGATTGAAGCGATTTACCCGTTTGACCTGCCAGCATCTCTTCCATTGCATACTGAATCATGTTGAATCGTTGTTTAGGAGAGAGATCTGGTCGTGTTGCCGAAGTAAACGCAGCAATATCAGAGACAAGTTGGACGTAGTTTCTTCCGCCCGCCATTATTTTTGTTGGGTCAATGCCTTCAGCGATTGCGCCCGTCGTAATGGATTGGGCTTGGCCTGTGGTTAGATTGGTGGTTCCGCGAATACCTTGGCCAAAATCATGTCCTTCCCATTTTCCGCCAATGGTATAGGCATTGAGGAGCAACCCCGCCCTTTGTGGATCTGCAACGGGATCGACACCATACTGCTTAAAAAGCTGGACGCTATGATCGCGTGGCGGGGGACTGAGACCAACCCCTTGTCTGCCACCACCACCACTAGATGTTGATTGTGCGGCTTTGGCGATATCATGTGCTCTCTGCTCATCAAGCCGTTTTTGTTGATAAGCATAGGCTTCATTTTCTTTGTTGAGATGCTCTGCAAGAAGGCGTTCTTGGTGTTCGTAGTGTTTCCTGAGTGTATCAATTTCATACTGATGGCGCTGTTTTAACTTCTCGGTTTGATCATTATATTTGCGGTTGACATCATCAAGATGGGTTTTTAGTCGCTCTAATGCCTCTTGGTAGCGAATCTTTTCACGATCAGCCTTTTCTTGTGCGCGGGTTTTTTGCAGGTTATAGTGGGCATTTTCCTTTTCGATGGCCTCTTCTTCCTGCTTCATCTTGAGGTTATATTGGTCATTTTCAGCTTTGATACGGAGTTTGATGCGATCGGCTGCTTGAATATTCCCATTGTCAAATGCTTGCCGCAATTCGAGTTGCAACATCGCCAAGCGATCTTCATGGCGTATCCGCTCAGCATAAGACTTATCGCGTAAACCATCGATCTTTTCTTGATGCGTGAGTGTCTGATCCTGTGCGGATTGCCTTATTGTGGCAAGTTTATCCTGAAAATTCTCAGTAAGGGTTTGTTCTTGCTCTTGAATAGCGGCAATGGCTGCTGCATGCTGTTCCTGCATATTGCGCATTTGGTCATTAAATACTTGATTGCGTTGTGCTATTTGGTCTTGATAGTTCTGGGTAAGATTTTGCTCTTGTTCTTGCATTTGCTGAAGGGCTTCTTGGTGGCGGACCGATGATTGTGCGGCCTCTTCCCCAATGCGTTGCAATTGATATTGTAAATCTTGCGCAGCCCGTGATGTCTTGGTAATCGCATCAGTTGCTTGGGTACCTTGCTCCGAGAAGGCGGCGAATAGGCCACCCCAAGCCGTTCCCATTAGTTCGGCTTTGGTGTTCATATCAATAAATTGTGCGCCGATTTTCTCTGTTGCTGATGCTAATTTATCAAATGCGCCCATAATGAGATCGATCGCTGCCAATACCCCGTATGTTTCAGCATCGAACGAGAAAACGATGTTTGCCATTTATACACCTAAAAGAAAATGCCCATAGCGATATCGCTATGGGCCATTGCATCGGGGACGAAGGGGTTAGAACGTGCTTGGGATGAACTGATGCCCATTGGCTTGGAGAACACGTAGCATGTCAAGCCAATCGGCATTTGCCATAAAGGCGGTATGGGCATCGACGACAAGCTGATTCGGGATGGTGAGGATATCGCTTGGGCCAAGATAGGTCATCATGATCCCCGCTGCATGCGCCTCGACAGGGGGCAATTCCCCGATAACTTGGGGATCGGGCTGCCCTTCATCAGATTGTGTGGGTGACTCCGGTACTACCGTCTCCGCCACCCCTGTGTTAGAATCCAATTCCGTAGATTCTTGTTCGGGGTTCGGTGTCTCCACTACTGGCAGGGTCTCCACTAGGGGCAATGGCAATTCCGTTAGTGGGGCTTCCACCACTGTCGGTTCCTGTGCTGGTGTCTCCACTACTGGAGGGGTCTCCACTACTGGAGGGGTCTCCACCACTGGAGGGGTCTCCACCACTGTCGGTTCCTGTGTCGGTGGTGTCTCTATCGGTAGTGCGTTCTCGTTTGACATCGCTGATTCTCCTCTGTAAAAGGGTGCTAAGGGCGGTTGTGTCTGTTTTGGCATTGGGGTTGGTGATCCATTCATCATTGCTATGGTCATCATCAGTCAAGCCATCCATGATCTCTTCGTAATGACTCGATCCCTTTTCGGGATCATTAAACATGATCCCGGCGAGCATGGCAGACTGATAACTGATGCGTGCCTTTGCCTTGAACCACATCACCTCTTCTTGTGTGTGGTATTGCAGTGTATGGTTGAGCCAATTGAGGGTATGGCCTAAGATTTCATCTTCGTCATAGCCAAACCGATGTAAGGCCATGATCCGGCGATAAATCTTTTCAAGAAACGGGATTTTTACTTCGTCGGTTGAGAACTCGCTTGTGAAGAGAGGCTTGTCCCCAACCGCTGAAAGTTTTTTATGATCCCTGCCAGGTTATTGTTATCAAGGAAAATCACGAGCATCTCGATAAACCACTCCAAATTGAAATGCTTTTCAATCCATGCATTCGTGACCTCGTGTTTCTTATCGCGACTGAGGATAATCCGTGCGATATCGGCGATTTGTTGCTCAGAAAGGGCCAATACGAAATCAAGGATTTCGCCTACTCGACCAGCATAGCCTTCTTCCAATTCCTGATGGTTTACATCGTCTTCCATCCAGATTTTCAGGCCATCAATATACTGCTCTTCGGGGATCTCCTCGACATCGATCCCCAATCGGGAAGCGATGCGTTGCCGAATATCCTTCTCGATATCCGCTTCCTTACTTTTTGCTGCGGATTTGACAAGCCGGTCACCATGTCGCTTAGCGTAGCGTTCACGGGCAGCCCGTACTAATTCAGCGATCAGATTCTTGCTTAGGAATAGTTGGTAGAGTGACATCGGGCCAATAACAAATGATTGGCCCGCCACCTCTATCCGCTCATTCAGAGCGGATTCGGCTGACATTAGTATTGCTCCTTGATGTAGGCCAGTTGCATGCCCGCTGGCTGCGTCGGGTCTGCTAGTGCCATGAATTCAACTTTGTATTCGGTATCTTTGTCACGAGCAAAGTTGAACTTAACGCTCTTAGCGGAGTAGACTTTGTTGATATGCAGGATCAAGTTATTGCTTGTCCCGTCATTTTTGGGGATGGTACTATCCAGGGTAGTAATACCCAGATTGACGCGACCCCCAATGTTCAACGTATCCGTATTGGGGCTACCAGCGGTCGTTGTGACGTCGCCATTGCCTTGCAACAGCCCGATGGATATGCCCAGTTTCTGCATCGTAAATTCGTAGAAGGTTGTCTCGAGCATGACCTCCTCTTCGGTCTTAAAGACGGTAACAGGGGCAAGGAATTGATCGCAACGAATCGACATGTCCTTAAAGTTATAGGTCAGTACTTGGCCGCCCTTGGTCGATCCCATATCAACGGTCCCAACAAGGACTTGCGTAGCCGCACCGAGGCGGATTTTCTGCGGATTAACGGACATCTTCTACTCCTAGCGTGGACCGTTTTTGATCCAATCTTCGTTTGAAAGTTTGGTGAGTGAAGGATCTTGGGTTTCGGGAAGATCCTCCTCGGTAATGCCAAGTTGGCGCATTTTAGCCCCACGTGTACCACGTACCCATTCGTAGTACGGGAGGTCTTCTCGTGTGGGGGTATAAGACTCGATCTGGATATCGAGCCATTGCCCTTCCTCAACGCCTTGCCACATGAGTGACCGAGCTTCCATCGCCTCTACGTGGGTATGGCAACGGATGACATGGCCATCACTCGTTAAGCGTTCCCAGTGCTGGGGAATTTCCCTTGCAATGATACCTGACTTGGTGCGTTGCACTCTCGTTGGAAGCAACAGCACAAGGCAGTAAGCATTGATCTTGGTGATGGGATAGGGCTTATTGTCTTTCCAGATAATCGTGAGTTCAGACATACTAGGCCGTAATGGTCCGAATCGGTTTGAGGCGGAAGTTGATCTTGTCGCCCGAAGTACCGGTCCCTGTTGTTACGGCGATGGACTGAATTGATGCGGCCTGTACTGTTGCACCGGGAACAAACACCGTATTGGTGGCACTTGCGGAAGGTATGGTAAACGTCACGGTTTGGCCCGTAGCACCAGCGATGTTCGTGTAGGTGGCCGTAATCGTATAGGAGGAAGCACCAATCAGGGCACCAGCATAGGCTTCAAGGGTGCCACCACCAGGGATTGCGACACCACCAGCAAGGGCAGCCAGCGATGCGGTTCCTGCATTGAGTGAACCAAGCGTTGTGCCGGAGGAAACCCACTGATTGATATAATCGACGTTTGTGTGCGGGAAGATTTGCGTTGATGCGATTTTGGCCGGGGTTCCTGTGCCAAACTTCCGTTGATACGCTCCAGCGGAGACGGCATTGACAAAGGAGTTAAAAACGTCGGCACTATACACATCGCATGTGAGGGAATTTGCCGTCATGAATGCAATAACACCGGTATTGGTACCGGTGTTATTGCAGACAAATTCCAACGCATCGCACATGTTATATGGCCCATTGGCGAGCAAGGCCGCATAGAGGACCCCATTGAGGTAGGCTAGCGTCCGACCCGTTGGGGCAAACGTGCCACCCGTTGATGCAGCGATGGTGCGCTGTTCGATGGTCCATGCCTCAAGCAACGCTGGTTGTACGAGATTATCCGTCAAGGCTTGGATGCGGGTGATTTCCGTAGTGAGATCACCCGAAGCCGTATTGATACCGGAAGTTGTGGGAAGCGTTGCAGCGGCATCGACCATGAATTGCCCCATGTTGTCGATTGCGGCATTGAACTGAGTGGTTGTAAAGGTTGCCATGGTTTCTCCTATGTAAGGGTTCTGAATTCCTTGATGTTGGTGGTACAGATGATGTGATAGCCCATCACGGTCTGTGCACCACGTTGATTGGGGACAATCTGGGTTACTTCGGTCAGGGACGCAGCCCCATGCACACGAGGGATTGCGCCAAAGACATACTGATTCCTTTCAATAAGCCGTTTGCACGCGATGGAGAGCCGTCCACAAGACTGCTCGGATTCATCGGCGGTATTGCCGGATGCATAAATAGAAATCCCCCATTTATGTACCCCAACAACGATATTGTCTTCTTGCTCTTTGACCGGATATTCCGTATGGAGATGATAGAGATAGGCAATCGGAAATGGGCCACCAGAATTGCCAATACGGCGAGGTGGCTCGGATATTTTTACTTGCGCAAATGCGGATATATTGCTAGGGGAATCGAGGCTGATCGGGAACTTTGTCCCATTTGTATCGACAAATGTAAGGAGGAGGCCGGAACGGAAGTCAGCCTCGACCGCATCAACCTCATTTTGTAGGGCAGCGGTTGAAAAGAGCGCATGAAAGGCGACAAGAACATGATTAAACATCAGCCTCTCCTAAACCCTGCCTCAAAGACTTTACTGATATCGCTCACGATTTGCCGCAAGGGATAGTCAGCCCGTACCACGATCTCATCGTACGCTTCCCGTTCCCAAGGATTAGTCGCTTGCCCCGCAACATGTTTAAATATCCACTTCGACCCATAGGCCGGGGCAACCGGGGCATTACGCCAATCACGCGAGAAAACAAGCACAGCGGAGTTTCGAGGAACGATCGGTCCTGTTGATCCATTGGGGTTAAACTCGCCAGTACCCCGTAAATACTCCAGGACATGCGCATCTTGGGCGATAATGGCAAAGCCATGTTCGCCATGTGCGACGATATGGAGGCCCTCTTCAAATGCCCCCGTATTTACGGGGGCATGATTTTTGGCGATCTCCAGGGCCATTTCCTGGACCATTCCCATTCTTTGCTGTATTCTGCCAAATTCATCTTTGATACTGGCAAGTTTCCCATTGACTGCACGTGCCGTGGGCGTCATGCCCACTTTGATGAGAAATGATCCAGCCATTATTGTGGCACCCCGAAGTCGCCCTGATTCTTGGAGACCATCGTGCTATTCTTGTGCAAAGACTTGGCTCCTTTCCCAGCGGCATTTTTCTTGATATGTGTCATATGCATTTGTTGGTTGTTGTTCTTACGGGCATTTGCCTTGCGACTTTTGCCCCATCCCGTCGATCCAGCTTTCTTTCGCATGGCGTCACCATTGCGTCTGCATGGTGATAAATGGCTTTTTCCGCGAACCATCGCCCAGTGGTTCAAGATTGCCTGACCGATAATACTTTCGTTTATCGGCTTCGGGTGCCCAGCCAGCCGAAATCATGCCCATTTGTACCAGGTTCATATCGCCACGTTCTAGGATACCCATTGCGGCATCGTACGCTCCCATCAGTTGATTGGCATGTGATCCAAGAATCTCGTCGCCAGATTCAAACCGGGCATGGGCTAGCATCGCCGATGCCCCTAATGCGGCGGTTTGGGTCAGGATGGGGATAATGGGGGCCGTCAATGGTGGTGGAACGAGCACCCCAACTGACATCAGCAAGGCATCGATTTCACGACTAACCCAAACCAAGTATTGTTGTACTTGGCGGATATTGCCATCGTCCTGGTCTGCCCGAATCTTGTAGGACATCATCATTGATTGGACGGCTTGAACATCGGCATAACTGGTCGTATTCGATCCATAGGCCGCTACCAGTGATGCATCCGTGAACGTGTAAGGATAGGGCATGTAGCACCTCTAGGATGTGCAACGGAGGATGACGAATCGCTGATAGATATCAGCGCCGCCAGCAATTGATGCTGCCCACGAGATCAGCACCTTATACCCAAAGCCTGCCACCATTCCGTGTACCTGAAGTTTGATGGCATTGCCCACGACGGATACGCTACTGGCCACATACACCGTGCTGGTCAGCGTGGTCCACAATGTATCACTATCGATTGGGCCACCAATTACCACAATGGCAGGACTGTTGATTGTCCCGCCATTGAGATAATTGGTCATGTCAAGCACAAGAGTACGAGTTTCTGCCGAGGCAACCTCAAAGGGAGATACGGATAACTCCAAGATGGATCGGGTCCACGGCATCAAATTACTCGGTCCTTTCCGTGGTTCTTCCCCGCACAATCGCAGTGACACGAAGATGATGGGGTTTTAGCATTACGACAATTTGTGCCGCAAGGTTTATCCGTCAACGTCCCTGGAGCATCATCATTGGTTATCTCAACGGGCATCTCAACGGGCATCTCAACGGGATTAATTTGCTCAAAGCTCGTTGACTGTTGGTAGTGGCTTTCCAATGAAGCGATCTTGGAGATTTGTTCCCGATGGTGCTGTTGGTGCTGTTGGTGCTGTTGCATTGTGGTAAGCAACACAATGCAAGAGACAAGCGCCGAGATGATGTTGGTGTAGTTTCCCAAGATAATCTCGGCACTGGGAAAACGCACTAGCAGAAACATCGCGATGCCAATCACGAGCAATGCCACAATATGCCATCGATTGATGGCATATTGTACGATGGCGGGGAAAAGGTTTTGGTCCAAGTAACGTTTGATGGCATCCATGTTACAAGCTCTTTGCAATCAACGAAACGGTAAGATTGCCGCTTACTGGTGCTACCGAACATTTCACTTGGAGGGCAACGTAGGGATAGGCATTGGCCAGTTGGGCATAGGCCGTGGTGTCGATAAACCCACTCGTTGCATTGGTCATCGACTGGGTAGCCCCGACGAGGTAAAAGTTGACGCCATCGGGGCTAACAAACAATTGGACGGTTGCCGTTTGGTTCAAGCTATTGTTGTAAAACAAGAGCTTATTTCCTGGCAAGTGACGACAATCGAGGTAACTTATCGCCACATCGGTGGTGATGTCGTGTGCAATGGTGTCACGAATAGCCAAGCCATTGACGAGGGGTTGTGACACGACAAACGCTTGGATGGGGTTTCGGATATCGACCGGGAGCAATGTTCCAACGATCGCCATTGTCTACCCCTTCCCTTATTGAGCAGCGAGGGTAGTATGCTCTCGCTGCTCAACGGATTCATCCGTATCCAGTTCTTCGATATTGGCAGCACGTGCACCGATAGTATCGTCCTTAATGCGGGCCTCGCCCTTTTCTGCCGCAAGCAGGTTTGATTGACCGCTGCGGTTAAAGGTACGCCAGAGGGCGATCTTTTCTTCGCGTGACATGCTAGCAATACCTGACTGTGCCTCGGAAAGTTCCCGTTCGATGCGTTTCCGTTCGGCAATGGGGCCATCGAGTTCGCCCATATCGATCAGGGTTTGGATTTGCTCGTCGGTCATATCTGGGCCGAAGGTAATGGTGTCTCCTTCGACATAGTGATGACCATTGTGCAAAAGGCTTCCCGTCACCATATGGGTACGGATTAATGCGTACGTTTTCTTTGGCATACTAATATCCTAAAATGATGTCGCATGTACGGGCATTGGCATCGGCGGTCAAGTAGATGTTGGTTGCATCGGATGCCGCTGAACGCCAGATGGTCCCAGCACTTGTCATCAGCACGCTATAGACTTTCGGTACATAGCCTAAGCCATGGGCGATCGTTGTCTGCGCGGAGTTGACCGTTTTATTGGTCAGGATGGGATGGGTTGATGTGTTGGCAAAGGCAGTTCCATGCAAGGGTGCTACCTGATTGGTAGCAGTGAGCAACCCTTGCAGAAGTTTTGCATGGTAGGCAGGGTCATTAAAGACATCAGTATTTGCCATGTTGGCCCTTTCCTAGTACGCACCAGTGTAAAGGTAGCCAGCGCCAACCGCCACGATACGGTAGTCGTAGGTGACTTCGGTTTCCACCCACTCGCCTTTACGGGCTTCTTCACGATAGCGACGAGTACCGATTCCTTGGATGCCACTGGTTGCATCGGGTGCCATGAACGTATAGCCCAGGCTAATTTTCTTGCGGCCAGGTCCCGGGTTAATGTAAGCGACAATAATGTTGTTACCCCATGCCGCTGATGGGGAGAAGGTTCGTCCTTCGATTGACTGGTCAGAGACAGCCCCTGCCTCGACGACGCGAAGGCCACGTACAACAGCGGGTAACCCCGACTCGGTGATGCCTTTGGGGTCAGTGTACTTCGTGAGATCCTTCAGGCTAGGGTGGTCAGCAGCAACGAGTGCTCCCTCGTAGGGGATGACCAACGTATTAGCCCGTTTCAAGGATTGTTTGCGTACACTGGCTTTTGCTGTTTTGAGGTTTGTGAGTGGAACGGAGTTCACGTAATCGGTCCACTGGCTCGTGCCAGAAAGGGCCGTGTAGTTGGTAAGATTGGTGTTGCTGGTCAAGTAGTTGGCGACATCGACTTCCCAAATGAGTGTCATCAATTCGGAAAGCAATTCCGTAGTATCGATGGCTGCCTCAAGGGGTTCGTCCTCGTTCATCATTTCGTCATCGGTGACGAGATGCCGTTCTGCCCGACGTTGGGCATAGTAGGGATTGCGCGACAAGCTGTAATTGAACTCTTCGGCAACCGCTCCGGGCTGTACAACGGCATTGCGATAGCGCAGATGTTCTTTGCCATACACAAAGTAGAGGTCAGAGCGTTTGTCCACGGGGAGGGCGGGCATGACCTGACCGGCGATGTAGTCTTCGTTCATGTATGCCAGGCTCAGGTTCGTAAGTGCTTGGTCAACATGAATCTGATTGTATTGGGGCATGGATTAACGCTCCTTAGTACGTTGCTCCTGGTATGAGGTCAACGTAAACGATATCGCCATCGGTGGTTGTGGCATTGCGGGCGCGTCCCAGGACCGGGAACGGCTGTGATCCAGCAGCGGTCTGTGTAGAGGCTGATACAGGCCACACAGCGACAGCTGCGGCATAGCCTGGCGGTGTCACGTTGATCGTTGCGGTAAAGATACGTACCATTGAGCCAGCGGCAATCGTGCCTTTAGCAAAGCACTTGGCTGTGCCGAAGACTTGTACGGGAATAGCGGTATTGTTGATGGCTTGGCCAAGGGCCAAGGGACCAACATCGGCCTGAGCCACGCCGACGATCAGATCAGCGGCGGTACCGAGGGGAAGACCAACTTGATCCGGTGTTGCTGTGACGACAACAGGGCAACCCTCAACGATCGTTTGGAGGCCAGAAACGAGATACGTATGGTCTGGTATGGGTTTCCATGGAGCGGGCATTGGTTATTTACCTCCCAGGAGTTCAGTGCGTGCTTTCCGTAAAGCGTCCTTGTAGGGGATTTTCTCTGCCATTTGGATGGATTTAGCTCGGTCTCCGAGTGCTTTGGTATCGATTTCCCCGGTAGCACTTCGTAGGGCTGTGCCTTCGGCGCCACTTCCCACTTCGGAGAGGTTGACAACCGGAGATCGTTCCGTGACATCTTTGGCGATCCAAGCCCGGACTTCTTTGGGCATGGCGCCAAAGCCATCGGTATAGCGTTTTGCATCGGCAGGGGTAAGGCGTCCGGCTCGTTTGGCATTCTCGATGGTTTCGGAGAACTCCAACATTTCACGGGCGGACTGTTCAATGCTCAATTGGCGTTTTGTTTCGGCCAATTCTTTTGCCACTTGTTCGGCATTGGCTTTCAATTCGGCCAGTTGGGCCGATTGTTCGGCGAATTGGCGGGCCTGTTCGTCTTTCTCGGCCAATTTCTCGGCCAATTTTCGGGCTTTTTTGGCCTCTTCTTCTACAAGAAGTTTGGCACGTGCGGCTTCTTCTGCAAGCCGCTTTTCTTCTTCAGTCACGGTTGATTCCTTTTCGTTTGGTCGTATTCCCTTCATGATTTCCCCCAAGAGGTCCATCAGAAGGTCTTGACTCTCGTTTTCTCCAAGTGACACCAGCATTGGCTCGGAGCAGGATATGGTGGCCATGTTCTTAATACGGGGATAGTTGGTCATGGCGGTACCAATAGGAACGTGCTGGTAGGTTTGCCCTGTTTCTTCGTTCTTCCATTCGCGGAAGAACTCAAAACTAGCGTACATGAATGCCTGTTTATCAATAACCATGTTTTTCCCATAGTTATTGAACTCAGGGACGATCCATAGTGACTCTCCATCGGAGGATGTATACATATCAGCGATATGGCCTAGTGCTCCCAATTCTCGCATGTGTTCGACATTGATAGGGAGTTGTTGGCCACGCACATTGTTTTTGAAGTTTCTGACCATTTCGGTCAAGACTTCTTTGGTGACTTTGATTTTACCAAAGTCGGTGAATTGCCATTCGCCCGTACGCAATACTTGGATAGGTTGCCCCTTTTCTCCCAGGGTAAAGGGGGCAACAATGGACCATTGGCCTTTAGGGATTGTCATGTTAGGTGTCTCCTCGAATAGTATAGGGTTGTTTTATACGGGCAATACGGACACTAGGTCTTTCGGGAATGTATTTTAGGGCATTACGACGAGTCGCCTCGATTTCTGCGTAGAAGTCTTCCTGTGTTCGTAATGCTTCGTGTTCGTTCATTTTGGTACCGTAGCTACTTCCGCCAATGCTTTTTGTGCGTGTTTGTGGGCCAGCTTTAACGGCCCGTTTTCCTGGATTGGTAGGGGTTCCTGGTGCAGGGGGTGGTGCGGGTGTTGCGGGGGTGTTCTTGGGATTGATAACTGGTTCGATTGCCGGGGTATGGCCTTGTTCAAGGGACTTTGCGAGTTGCTCTAGGTGGTAGTCCAGATCACGTTCTGGCAAGTCCATAAATTCCCGAATAACATTCTCAGTTCGTGGGTCAGGAACGAGGAAGCCATATTGGGCAAACGAGTTTAGGGCTGCCGACATTTTATTGACGGCCCGTTGCCCTATGTCGCCATGTGAGAGGCGCGGCATGATGCGCCGATCAACATTGGGAAAGTTGTATTCCATTAACTGAATAATGGCTTGGAGGAAGAACTCACTCGAAAAGTAGTTTGCCTCACCATTGAGCGCATCCAGGAACATTTCCGATTGGTCTTGACTAAGGGCATACGACCCTGTAGTGCCAAAGGATCGGGTACCAAGATTGACGAATTGAGCCAAGCCCGATTTCATTATTTCAGACTTATGATGGTCGATCGCCAGGGCAATTGCTTGTGCATTGAAGTGGCCCGACAAGTAATCGATCTCGACGATATTGGCATCGTACATTACTGATGCTTGGTCGTCGACACGCATGTTCTCAATCATTTGGCGTACATAGTCAATGGTGGCATCGTCGGTCTGTTGCAGCCACTTCGCCCTCGGCACGCCGACGCTTTCCCGTTCAAGGCCGATCCCTTGAATGCGATAAAGCATATCGACAATGTACCAGTGTTTATAACAAGGCCGAAGCAGGGACACGCCATCGTAGTTCATGCCCTCCTTATCCCTAGAGAAGATGAGGATCTTTTCTTTGGGGATATCGACCATTGCATAGTCGGGTGGGGCAAACTGGGTTATCGATACAAGGCGTCGATGTGACGTGCCTCGTGGCCCTTTTATGATTTCGGTATTATAGCGCCATCGGGTACTTTGATACCGGAAAGCGAATTGGTCCCAACCGAGCATGCCGGACCATTCGCTATTTTCTGGCATCCAGTCAAAGATCTTCTCGAACCAACTAAAGCCAAAATCCAACATAGTCCAGGCTTCCCGTTGGAAGTCGTCAAAGGTCTGTGCTCCAAAGGCCCAAAGGTTATCGTGGAGGAAGTCAGCCATCCGTACCGCTTCGGGCGAGTCGTCATAGGGTTGGATGAACCATTTTGCCGAACGCAGGGGCATTTTATATGCGGCAAGTAGTGAGGCAATTGTGCCATCAGATCGGCGCATTTGATTGTAGACGGTTGGGGCATTGTAAAAGCTCAGGGCGGGCAGATACTCATCAAGGAGAATGCCGGAGAAGTTCTTTGTACCAGCAGTACCCAGTTCAGCGAGCATCTGACTGATACTGCGTTTCCCAAGGTCATTCGTTGGTGGTGGTATTTCCCGCTGTGGATTGGCCTTTGATTGAGGCTTTCTTCCTACGGTAGTTGCCATTTACCAGCGACCTTTCATAAACTTTTGGTGAGCTTGTACGAGCATGCGACTTCGTTGATGGGGTTGGATATTGGCCGTACGTTGACCCAGGCCATCGATAGCATCGGCCAAGGCATCGGCTTGGTCATCGTGTCTTGACCGGGGAATCTCGGTCAGTTCGATTTCCAAGTCTTTGAGCCATTCCGCCCCTTTGCGATGGTAGATAATCCCTACTTTGTAGCGACTTGCCAGGGTGAGATGTCGGCTCATTTTATCGGAGTAGCGGGGAAGTTCGACGATGGGTAAGCCTTGTCGGCGTAAAAGTTGAACCAGGGTTAATTGATACCCTGACTTTTCAACGCCGATTCCATAAGGATGCCAGTAATCATGTGCAGCCCGCACGAGGTCGGGTTGATCAGGACCTTGAAGCCGTTTTCGGATAACATCGACGACAAAGAAACGGCCTTTAGGGTCCATCGCCACGGTAGCGATGACGAAGTAGTCCGCACTGGTCCGTTCTGAGGCAGCGGGGTCAATGGCCTGAAACCATCGGCACTGCTTAAAAGGGATAACTTCGTCGTTGGTTTCTCCCAGTATGCGGAAGTAGCGTGCATGTTCGTCCACGTATACGTACTTGAACCATCCGGCATGGATAATGGCCCCGTCTTCGCCTCCTGGACTTCCTTGATAGAGGCATTGAAACTCTGTTGGTCCAAGGTCACGGTCCCGTATTTCCTGGAGCTTTTTCAGTTCCCATATTTCTGGCCAGTAGGATGACTCACTTCCATCCTCATTGCCAATGATGGCCGGGAACGTCACCAAGTCAAAGGCTATCTCTTTGAGCTTTGGGACAATATCGTCATGGTGCCAACGATTACAAACAAAGATTACCCGCCCATTGGGCTTGAGTCGAGACAGGATAACCGTTCTAAACCGATGTTCAAAACGGTTCCTAAAGGTGGCGGAATGAATTTCGTTAGGGTCAAATGGATCGTCCAGGATAATCGTATCGGCCCGCCGTCCAATTGCTCCACCACCAAATCCTAGAGACACATATTGCGGGTCCTTTGCCCCCTGATGCGACCACCCCTCATTGTCCTTAATCCGCCACTTGCCCGTAAGGTCACGCCACTTGAAGTATAATCCTCTACTCGACCATCCCCGATCAAAGTCTGGTTCAACGTCAGGGAATATCTGTTTGTGAAACTCATTGGTCTGATAAATTTGCTGTATCGTCGTCAAGTAGGCATTGGCCTTCTCGTCGTTGGCATGCAAATGCAGAATCAACTTCGTCGGATCGTTGCCAATAAGCCACGCCGGAGCCATCTCAGAGATCCAAGTGGACTTGCCAGAACCAGGAGGACACACCACCGCTGAACCACGATTCCAGGTCTTTGGATGAACCGCATCGATAATCCCTTTATGGTGTCGTGCAGGTTTAATACCACGAGTAAGGACACCATACATGCCTAAGTCCATCCGAGCACGAGCAATCTCAATCGCCAAGAGCCGATCCGCATCAGCGGCAATGTCTAACTTTGGCATGGCTCGTTATCGGGCTGCCCCATATGTATCTCTAAACATTTGCTGAGTTGATCATAATAGGAATTGATTATTGCGTTATGCATCGCTACATCCGTACACTGCATACGATGTATTGCCTCCATTAAAATGGCCGAGAATCGATCCATGTCTACTACTTCTACCGTGAATTCAACCTCACTTGATGCCATACCTATGCCTCAATTGTCTAATATGTGCCACGTTTCCGCCTCGATTATACAAAGAACCCCGCCTATTGTGCAAGGTGCACTAGCGGGGTAGTAACTATCTGTTACTCTAAAGTGCCTTTATGGTAAATTTATGCCATCCGGTAACCTCATCAAACGTCGCCATCCCTGGCATGAATGTGACTAAGTAGCTACTTGCCTCTACTTCCACTCACTACCACCATCCTGGTTTCCTATGGTTGACGAAGCATGCACATCGTCTGCATCAACGGGAACATAGGACTCTATCGCCTCAATAAATGCCTCGCATATCCCATCGGGCAATTCTACCAATTCCGCCCCTCTACTCCCTAAATACTTCGTCAAATATGCTCCCCCATTCCTATCTAACCGCATCATCCCCGAATAAAATACATCCCTATCCCTATAAGGAAAACACATCCCAATAAATCGCCTCCCCTCCCCTGACCATGGACCCGCCTCACGATCTATGCACCAATCCTCCCCATCAATCGTACACCGAAAGAAATACGCATCACCCTCATACATCTTACGCACCCCAAGCCCCCAATACAATAAACCCATATAACCAAAAAATAAAACACCCCCGGGGCGGGGGGGGGGGGGGGGGGGGGGGGG
>VFSW01001631.1_pt1 | contig 34207 bp, 37 predicted proteins | sample 5358111 | NCBI WGS metagenome assembly VFSW01 (sample SAMN11554181, study PRJNA540505) | mine drainage metagenome | isolation source: sediment from site ElyBrook_90M | place: USA: Ely Copper Mine, Vershire, VT | collected 2017
ACTAGCGTGTCGATAATGGTGTCACCCCGACCCCAATCACAACCAGATTGCACCATTGGTAGTCCGTGTATTAAGGTTAACCAGATGGCACCAGAGTGTCCGCTTGGGCCGTGATGCATGGGCTGGGTTTGTGGGCTTGTGCCGCGCTGGCAGTGAGGCGGTCGGGCGATGGGCTATAGTTTAGCTATGGCCAGGATTCGCGGTCTTATTGGGTTGAATGCCGCGGTGTAAAACGATACCGGACAGAGCAACGATCATGAGCACCAGGTATGTAAACGCGGTCATCTCGGAAACGCAGGGCGAGGAGAGTCTGCCCATACTGGAAGGAACGATGGGAGCGCCGGCCGTGGATATTCAGACGCTGTATGCGCGCCACGGCCTGCTTGCTTATGATCCCGGGTTCCGGTCAACTGCATCGTGCAAAAGCGCGATCACCTTCGTCGATGGCGACGCCGGCGTGCTGTTGTACCGCGGCTATCCGATCGAGGAACTGGCACAGCACAGCACCTTCGCGGAGGTGGCTTATCTGCTGATGTATGGGGAGCTGCCTGATCCGAAGCAGATGGCGGCCTTCCAGGCGGCGATCCACCAGCACAACCTGCTGCACGAACAGGTGCTGTATTTCTACCGTGGCTTCCGTCGCGATGCTCATCCGATGGCGGTCATGATAGGGGTTGTCGGCGCGCTTTCAGCGTTCTATCACGACGTCATGAATATCAGCAATCAGCAGCAGCGCGAGCTTGCGGCGATCCGGCTTATCGCCAAGATGCCGACGATCGCTGCGGCCAGCTATACCTACAGCAGCGGCCGCCCGCAGCGCTACCCCAACAACAACCTGGATTATGCCGCGAATTTCATACAGATGTTGTTCGGCGCGCCCAACAGCGAGTTCGTGGTCAATCCGGTGGTGGCACGTGCGCTCGATCGCATCCTCATTCTTCATGCCGACCACGAACAGAATGCTTCCACCTCGACGGTGCGCCTTGCAGCCTCTTCCGGTGCGAACCCCTTTGCCTGCGTGGCAGCCGGCATCGCCAGTCTCTGGGGACCAGCCCACGGTGGTGCCAACGAGGCTGTGCTCAAAATGCTCATGGAAATTGCTACGCCAGAGAACATCCCGAAGGCAATCGCTCGGGCAAAGGATAAGAATGATTCGTTCCGGCTGATGGGTTTTGGCCACCGTATCTACAAGAACTTCGATCCGCGCTCGCGCGTGATCCAGGAAAGCGCGCGCGAGGTGCTTGACCATCTCGGGATCGACGATCCATTACTTGAGATTGCGGTGAAGCTCGAAGAGATTGCCCTGCAGGACGAGTATTTTATCGAGCGCAAGCTGTACCCAAACGTGGATTTCTATTCGGGGATACTGCTGCGTGCGATGGGGTTGCCGATGAACATGTTCACCGCTATTTTCGCGGTGGCGCGCACCGCCGGATGGGTAAGTCACTGGCTCGAACTTCATCAGGAAACTCATGGCATCGACCGGCCGCGACAGCTTTACGTCGGGCAGCCGCGACGGAATTATCAAAAGAAAGGCCCGGGCTGATCCACGCCACCGGCGCGGGTCGTTTCTGGCACCGCTCCCGCGGATGAAGGATATTTTCCGGCAGTGTGCAGGGTGTGTTGGAATGCCGAAAACGCGTACCGGGGCGGGTGTGACATTAAGATTGTGCCGAGGTTGCCGGCACGCTCCACCCGAACCACAGGGCCGTAGCCAAAAGTAATACGGCCAGCATTTCGAAGCCAGTGGTGAAGCCGCCAACGCCGATTACGGCACCCGTGATCACGGGTCCGGCGGCCTGACCAATATCCATGGTGGTTCTCAACACGCCCATAGATGTGCCCAAGCGTTCCTGGTTGCCCAAGTCGCCAACGAGCGCACCTGTGGACGATGTGACGCTCGCGAAGCCCGCGCCGAAAACGAGGCTTAAGACGGCCAGAGGCAGCGGCGAAGTGAACAGCGGCAGAAGCGCAACACCGATCATGGCGGTTACCAGTCCAACGAGAATCGTCGGTCTGCGTCCGACGCGGTCCGAGATGTGCCCCATCAGCGGCTTGACCAGGGCGACGCACACGAGCTGAATGCCGAGGATGACGCCAATCTTCCACGCCACGATGCCGCAAGTTTCCGCGTAGACGGCGAGAAATGCCTCGACCGAACCAAATACGAAATATTGCGCGGCTTCGGTAGTGCTGACGGAGAGCAAGGTGCCATTGCGCAGAGTCGCCGCCAGGGCGTCGTGTAACGCTGACCAGGTCTGAACATGCGATCTCGGTGGGGGCTTCTCGCTGTCGCGGGGCAGAAACATGCCAAGCGCCAGGGCAAGAATGCCACCTGCGGCGCAGGCCAGGTAAACCGCATGGAATCCCGCCAGCGAAATCAGTGTGCCACCCAGGAACGGTGCGACCGAACGGCCGGCAATCGTTATCGAAGAGTAGGTTGAAAGCATCTGCGCGCGATCCTTCACATAATGGCTGGCGATCCAGGCGCTCGCCACCGTGCCAAATATGGCAGTCGCGAACCCGTGGTAAAAGCGCACCAGTACGAGCTCCTGCACATTGCCTACAGACAGGTATAGGAATGGTGCGGTGGCGAATATGATGAGCGCTGCGAACAGCAGCCGGCGCCGCCCGATGAAGTCGGAAAGCGCCCCCGCGGGTAGGCTGATCAGTATCCCGGATACCGTCGATGCCATGACCACCCAGCCTATTTCAGGCGATGTCGCCCCCAGATGAACCGCGAACAGCGGAAGTGCCGGGGTCTTTGACAAAGTGGAACTCAGAATGGCAAATGCGCCGGTTGTCGCCAAAAGCAGTAATGATCGCCGCTTACCGATTCCGCTCATTGCCGCTCCTGCGGTTTCTCGGCGCCACGTGTATCATACCCTGCTTCCAGGGGCCGGTCCGGGCCGTAATCGCAGGCCGTTGCTCCGACGCATCTGCGGTCAGCTGCATATCGCGAAACGGGAGGCATGGTGGTGCGTAATCAGCTGTTGACACTGGTTTTTGCCTTTATGCTTACCGGCTGCATCGCTCAGGCGCTAACTTCGGGCCACATCGCGTTCAGCGATGATAGCGACAGAGCTGTCCCGCAGATCGGCATCCATGAACTCACCCAGATTCGCGATTACTGTGCGAACCATGCCCACGCCGGCGGTTTCCGGCCGACGCGTGATGCACAGGGTAGTCACACTCTGTCGGGATTGCGGCGCTACGACACTCTGCCGCCGGACCTTGCCTATCGCCGTCTTCCGACACAGCTCGAGCGCCGTCTGCAGCCGCTTCCACAGCCGTATGTGCGCGTGTTGGTCGGTACCGATGTGCTGGTGATCAATCGTCGTACACGGGTGATCACCGATCTTGCACATGGTGCTTGCGATCCGGACCGAAACTGATCGCCGCGAACCTGCGGACACTATCGCTCAGACAGAAAGTTCCTGGCCAGCGACCGGCGTTTCTCGTAGGCTTCGCGTGCCACCTCGATGTCCGCCAGGAACAAGGGCAGTTCCTCCAGCAGCAGCGCCTGTGGGCCGTCAACCAGGGCCTTTTGGGGTGCCGGGTGGAAGTCCACAAGAACCATGTTGGCGCCGGCGATGACCCCTTGGGCGGTGACATGCTGGATGTCGAGCATCCCATCCGGCGCCCGGTCGCGCGAGCCTACTGAATGCGAAGGATCGATGCACACCGGCATGCGCGTCAGGCGCTTGACCACCGGCACGTGTGCAAAGTCGACGAAGTTGCGATGGGGGTCACCCATGTTTGTCTTCATTCCACGCAGACCGAATACCACGTTGCGGTTGCCGGCGCTTGCCAGGTACTCAGCGGCATTGATCGATTCTTCCAGTGTGATTCCGAAGCCGCGCTTGAGCAGCACCGGCAGTTCGCTTTGCCTTCCCACGATCTTTAGCAGCTCGAAGTTCTGCGTGTTGCGTGTGCCTATCTGCAGCATGACCCCCGTGGGATTTCCGGTCTGCTCCAGTGCTTCGCGAATCTCGTCGAGATGTGAGTCATGGGTGATTTCCATGGCGATGACCTTGATGCCGTACTTACCGGCGAGCTCGAACACCCACGGCAGGCAGTCGCGGCCGAGGCCCTGAAAGGCATACGGGTTCGTACGCGGCTTGTAGGCGCCCATGCGCGTGCACACCTGGCCGTTGTCGCGCAATGCCCGCATCATTGTTTCCACGTGTTCGGGTGTGTCTACCGCGCACAGGCCAGCGAATACATTCAGGCTGTCCTGGCTGAAGCGAACGCCGTTGTAGTCGAAGCCGGTTGGGCGCTGGTCGTCGTGGTGGCGCCCGAGGATGCGGTATTCTTCGGATATCCTGACGACGCGTTCAACGCCAGGCAGCGATTCGATTTCGTTGCGGTCCAGGGCCCCGGTATCGCCGATGAGGTAAATCTCGGTGAGCGTCTGCTGCGACCCCACCTCTTCGTGGATGCGGGTGGTGATATTGCGTTTATTGCGCAGTACATCCAGGATCTGCTGAAATTCTGGACTGTGCCTGCCGGCATGGGGTTTGAGGATGATAATCATAGACGTTTCCTTAACAAGACCATTGGGTGCTGCCTTGAGCGACGTGCATCGCCGAACAGTGTATTGGCCGGCCACGCGCACTTCGTTCCGCGGCGTCGCCGACGGCCGCAGAATGCGCTGCCAAATTGGCCAAAAATGCTATTGTAGCAAGACACAAGCCAACATCCGCCATGCAAGACACCAGATTCCGGCCTGACCGGAAGTCCGCCAGCAGACATCCGTCCAAGGGCTCGGCCGGCCCACCTTTTTCGCTGAACCCGAAGGTTGTGGAGCGCCAGGTCCGGGTCGAAACCTTCCGGGCGAGCGGACCGGGTGGACAGAACCTGCACAAGACGGAATCGGCGGTCCGCATGACCCATGGTCCGACGGGAATCGTGGTGACGGCGTCCGACACGCGCTCGCAGACGCGCAACCGCGCCCTGGCGCTCGAGCGCCTGATCGCGCGGCTGCGGAGGCTCAACACAGTGCCGAAGCCGCGGATTGCGACTCGTCGCACGAGCGCTTCCGTGCGCCGGCGGTTGGACCAAAAGCACCTTCGTGCGCGCGACAAGGGTCTGCGCACCCGCGTGCGTTCGACGGATTAGCCGGGCTCAACCCGACCTGTAAAGCATTCCCGTGCGGTGCAGCTGCCGCGGAGGCCGGAAATGCCCGTTCTACGGCATGATTCGGCGGCAGGTATTCGAGCACCAGACCCGCAGCAATCGCTGCCTGCCTCGCAAGCATGTTGCCCCAGCCGAAAACTGTGCCTCGGTTTCCAGGGGCGCCCTGTCTCACACAGCACAGCGCACTCGGAGGCGCGCAGTATTCGTCAAGGCCGATGGTACGGGCACTGCGAATACCAAAGCGGCCGCCAATGCTTCCTTGAGGCTCGGAAACAATATAAGGATGTTTAAAGCTGTCCACTGGCATAGCGAGGCAACCGCGTCGGTGCCGGGCGACGAAGCTGCTCTTTGAGGCAGTTCATAACGGTGTCGGTCGATCTTTCAACGGTACCGGTCCGGTCTCAATACCTGTTTCTGACGGCCGCAGTACAAGTGGTACCGTCGTCTCGATGGCAAAGTTGTTCGGCATGTCGACGAGCCCGACGACGGCCGTTCGCTCGAGCCGTTCTGGACTGGTTCTGCGAAGCGTAGCCGGTGGTGCTCTGTCGTTTGATCCGAATGTACGTGATCGGTCGGTAACTCATGCGCCCTGCCGCGGTAATCGGTTCGCTGGCCGCAGATGCGCAGGCCGAAGCCTGCCGGTGCTTTGACCCCGGCCGCACTTCGCAGTTGGCCCCGGTTTTGCCGTAGCACACCGGATTGTGTTATCGGTGGACTTCACGTACGATTTAGTCGCCGCGCACGAGTGGCGCGGAGTGTTGTGCCGCTGCGTCACGGGTTGGCCGTCGTCCTTACCCTGGTGTGCGGCCTCCTGATTCGGTAACTCACGAACGCGTCGCAGCAAGACGCAGACGTCACAGTTGAAGAAGGGGTTATTCGTCTATGCAAACTGGTACGGTTAAGTGGTTCAACGAGTCCAAGGGCTTCGGATTTATCACGCCGAGTGATGGGAGCCCGGACGTGTTCGTCCATTTCTCAACCATCGAAGGGGAGGGCTTCAAGACTCTGGCCGAAGGACAGAAGGTGGAGTTTGAATCCACTAAAGGTCCGAAGGGAATGCAGGCGACGCGCGTTATTCCACGCTGAGGTCGCCCCTGTATTGAATATATAAGGACCCCGCCTGCGAGCGGGGTCTCTTTTTTAGTGGTTTGTGATCGCAGCCCGCTGTGATTACTGTGGCGAGCGGATGCGATGCAGGCCCCTGCCTGCCGTCGTGGGTGCGACCCCGAGGGCGGTGGGAGCGCCTGCGCGGTTCGCGGCGGTTTTCCAGCCACTGACCTGCAGTGCCGCTTGCGCAGCGCAATGTGGGCAGACGCGCGGCGAGTGACATTTCATGGTGTTGCATGATCTCATTCAGCAGTATGGGTACATAGGGCTGTTCATAGGCACCCTGCTTGAGGGTGAAACCATCATGCTGCTGGCCGGGTTTGCCTCCCAGCATGGGGACCTCCGGTTCTCGGGGGTTGTCGCTACCGGCTTTTTCGGCAGTTTCCTCGGGGATCAACTGTTTTTCTATATCGGACGGCACTTCGGTCCGGCAATCGTCAGGAGACGGTTGTCGTGGCAAGCGAATGCCGACAAGGTATTCGGTCTGATCGATCGCCATCAGGCCCTGCTGATCGTCAGCTTTCGTTTCTACTACGGCCTCCGTTCGGTGACGCCGTTCGCAATCGGTGCAGCGCGTGTCGGACGCGGACGTTTTCTGGTTCTCAATGCTGTCGGAGCCATGCTGTGGTCGACTGCGCTGGCGGGCCTGGGTTATCTGTTGGGTAGGTCATTCGTAATGTACTTCCGCAACTTCCGGCATTACGAGCTCGATGTGCTGGTCATCCTGGCGTTCGTGGGTGCTGTCGTCTGGTTTACGAGTCTTGTCGTGCGTCGCGGGAGGGCGGCGCGCAAGCTGCAATCACGGCGCAACAACGACGGCCGTTGACTCTCGAGGTAATAGCAAGTCGCTCTACGTTTCGGAACGCGGTCTGCCGGCACCTTGTTTCGAAGCAGGTACTTTCGCATGCAATCAAAGTGCATGCACAGTTCAGCCGGTGTCAGCGTTCCCGGTCAAGTGCGATGGCGTAGAAGCCATCGGTGTTATGGCGATGCGGGTACAGTCTCAGGGCGTCGTCGCTCATTGTCATGCCTACCCCCCGACGCGCGAGGATTTCTGTGGCCGGTCGCGGTCGAAATTCCGGATGGCTGGCGCGAAATTCCCCGACGACTTCATCATTTTCCTCGCGCAGAAGGCTGCAGGTGGCATAAACCACGCGCCCGCCGGGCTTCACCAGTGCGGCCGCCGCTGCAAGCACGCGCTGCTGTGTGGCCACAAGCTCCGTCAGATCGGGTTGACGCCACTTGATGTCCGGATTGCGCCGCAGCGTACCGGTGCCCGTGCACGGTGCGTCCACCAGCACGCGATCGATCTTGCCGCGCAGGCGCTGGATCCGTGGATCGCGTTCGTGGGCAATTGCAACCGGGCGCACATTGTCCAGTCCAGCGCGCCGCATCCGTGGTTTGAGGCGCTCAAGACGCTGGCGTGATACATCGAAGGCGTAGATCGTGCCGCTGTTCGCCATCATTGCGCCGAGCTGCAAGGTTTTGCCGCCGGCACCGGCGCAGAAGTCTACTACCATCTGGCGGCGCTTGGGCTCGAGTAGCAAGCTGACCAGCTGGCTGCCTTCGTCCTGGACTTCGAACCAGCCATCGCCAAACGCCGTGGTGCCGAACAGCGGAGCGCGATCGCGGCTCCGCAGACCCAGCATGGACCATGGAGTCGGTGCGACTGCAAAGCCTTCCTTGGCCAAACGCTCGATGACTGCCACCCGGTCGGCCTTGAGCGTATTGACGCGCAGATCGAGGCTGGCGGGGTTATTGAGGGCGGCTGCCAGCTCCAGGGTCTCGGCTTCTCCATACTGAGAAAGCAGGCGCTGCAGCAGCCAGTCGGGAAGATCGGTACGCGCAGCGAGCGGCCAATCGGTGCGCGGGTTGCGCGCCTGAGCAGCGAGCGTTGCTAGATCCACGCCTGCAGGGCGCAAGCCTGCCTCGGTGAGAGCGCGCGCGCTGAAGCCACCCTCGGTGAGCAGGTAGGCGGCAACCAGGCTGTGGGCGCTCGCAGCGTCCCCGCCAAGCAGGTATGCGAGCGAGCGCTTGCGGCGTAAACAGCCGTAAACCGTTTCGGCCACGAATCCGCGATCGCTTTGGCCTAGCATGGGATGGCTACGGAAGAAGCGCTCCATCTGCTTGTCTGCGGCCTGATGATTCGAGAGGATGGCTTCAAGCAGTTCGGCCGCGGATCGGTAGAGCAGGGGTTTCGGCATTGTGACCTGGTTCACTAATCGGGCTGAACACGGACGGTACGCAGCGCACACCGCGCACCGCAAGTTTCACTTTGTGTAGCGTTTGACCAGATCGTGGTAGGCGTCGATACGGCGGTCGCGCAGGAACGGCCAGATGCGGCGCACTGTCTCGGTACGTCCGAGATCCACGTCCTCGACCGTAACTGCTGGGCTGTCAGCCGGCGCCTGCGCCAGCATTTCTCCCTGAGGACCGGCCATGAAGCTGCTGCCCCAGAACGTGATGCCTTCGGTCCGGCGTTCTGGATCGGGTTCCCGGCCGATGCGATTGCACGCCACCACCGGCAGGCCGTTTGCGATCGCATGCGCCCGTTGGATCGTGATCCAGCTGTCGCGCTGGCGCTCGCGCTCTGGGGTCGGGTCGCGCGGATCCCAGCCGATGGCGGTGGGATAGAGCAGGAGTTGTGCCCCGGCCAGAGCCATCAGACGGGCGCCTTCGGGGTACCATTGGTCCCAGCATACCAGCACGCCGAGCGAGCCGACCGACGTTTCAATCGGTGCAAAACCCTGGTCGCCCGGGGTGAAGTAGAATTTTTCGTGATAGCCAGGGTCGTCGGGAATATGCATCTTGCGGTAACGCCCGGCGATGCTGCCATCGCGTTCTAGGACAACTGCGGTGTTATGGTAAAGGCCGGCAGCGCGGCGCTCGAATACCGAGGCAACGATGATCACGCCAAGCTCGCGGGCCAGGGCCGCGAGATGTTCCGTAGTCGGTCCGGGCACCGGCTGCGCCTGGTCGAATCGCGCGGGATCCTCGGTCTGGCAGAAATAGACGCTGGTATGCAATTCCGGCAGCAGCACAAGGTTGGCCCCGGCAGCAGCAGCCTGGCGAATGCCCTGTTCGGATTCTGCGAGATTGTGCCGGTAATCTTCTGTGCAGCTGTGCTGCACCATTCCGATGCGGAGTATCTTGTTCATGAAATAACTGCTCTCGGGCTTAGCGCGGCAGTGCCCGCATCAGCCAGCTCGTTCGATACCTGCACTTGCCATCAATATTAACATCGCTGCTGGTGCCTTGCCCATGACCTGCGCGTGTACGACCTCCCGCGTCCATCCAAGGCACCGTGACACAACGTGGCAACGCACGTCTGCAGCAGCAGTGCGGGCTGCCGCCTCAGGCGGTGGCGGTGAGGACGCCGGCGGGCAGTTGCATGGTGACACAGTGCAGACTGCCGTGCTGGTGGACCAGAGGCAGGCACGGCACGCTGACGATCGTGCGTTCGGGAAAGCACGTGCCCAGACGCTCACAGGCAAGCCCGTCGGCCGGGTCGTCATATGCAGGTACCAGCACCGCGTCGTTGATGATCAGAAAATTTGCGTAGGTCGCCGGCATACGGCCGCCTTGCTGGTCGTAGTGGGCGGCCGGCAAGGGCAATGCGACGAGCCGGTAGGGCTCCCCGGCGCGCGTGCGCAGTGCCTTGAGCTCCTGCTCCATCGCAGCAAGCTCAGAGTAGTGTTCGTCGGCCGCGTCGTCGCAGGCAACGTAGGCAATCGTACCGACATCGCAGAAGCGTGCCAGCGTATCGATGTGGCTGTCTGTGTCGTCGCCGGCGAGATAGCCATGGTTGAGCCAGAGCACGCGTGTAATACCCAGCCAGTCTCCGAGTTGGTGCTCCAGTTCTTCGCGACTGGCCTGCGGATTGCGTGTGGGCGCAAGCAGGCAGCGCGAGGTGGTAAGCAGACTACCGGAGCCGTCCACTTCTATGCTTCCACCTTCAAGCACCAGGTCTACAGGCTCGAGTGGTGTATCGCGGAAAGTTCCTTGTCGTGCCAGTTGCCGTGAAACGGCATTATCGAGTTCCGCAGGGTATTTGCCGCCCCAGCCGTTGAAACTGAAATCGAGCAGCAGCGGACGGTTGCGGCAAATCACGCCGATGGGACCATGGTCACGGGCCCAGCTGTCGTTTGAAGGGGCGAGCGCAAATATCAGCCGCTCGGCGGCTACGCCGGCCTGCCGCAGCTGTCGTTCGACGTGTGCGCGGTGAGCGACATCGAAGCAGACGAGGACCACGGGCTCGTGGTCAGCAATTGAGCGCGCAATCTCGACGAACACCGGCTCGACCTCGGACAGGCACGGGGCCCAGTCGCTGTGAGCATGCGGCCAGGTGAGCATCACGCCGCTCTGGGGTGCCCATTCCGGTGGAAGATAGGGCCGGCAGGAATCCGGAGTCGAAGAATTCATCGGCAATTTCCCTGGAAAGCGGCGGATGATATCCGGTTGCTCGTTGCCGGCCAACTGCGAGGGCGCGAACAGGCAGATTTGACCTGCGCGGCGGAGTGTATTTGAATGTCCGCCTTTCGCACCACCTCACGTGGTGCCAGATCGCTGTGGGGATGCGCTGATGCCGCTGATTCGACCGTTTGCTGGGCTGCGACCGCGTGCCGAATTCGCGGCACAGGTGTTGGCGCCGCCCTATGATGTGGTGACTGTGGACGAGGCGCGGGCGCGCGCTACCGGCAGACCATGGAGCTTTTTGCACATCTCGCGCCCGGAAATCGATCTGCCGCCCGGCACCGATCCGTATGCCCCCGAGGTGTACCGCAAGGGGCGGGAGAATTTCGACAGACAGATTGCTGCCGGTGTGCTCGGGCGCGATCCCGGGTCCTGTTATTACCTGTACCGACTGGTGATGGGTTCGCATATTCAGACTGGCCTGGTTGCGGCGGCGTCGGTTGCAGCCTACGAGAACCAGCGCATCCGCCGGCATGAGCATACTCGTCCAGACAAGGAGGACGACCGGGTCCGCCAGATCGAGGCGCTCAATGCCCAGACTGGCCCGGTGTTTCTGACCTACCGCCGCAGCGCCGGCATTGACAGCATCGTTACCACGCTGACGAGCCTTTCCCCTGAGGTTGATGTCACGGCCGATGACGGCGTGTGCCATAGCCTCTGGGTTGTTCGCGAACCCGGTATCATCCAGGCGCTTACCAGCGAATTCGAGGCGGTCGATCGCCTCTATGTCGCAGATGGCCATCATCGTTCCGCCGCGGCGGCGCGTGTTGCCGCTGCGCGTCGCAATCACAACGCGCTGGCCGGGGAGCGGGCAAGCGACTATTTCCTGGCCGTTATTTTTCCCGACGTCCAGATGCAGATTCTGCCGTACAACCGGGTGGTAAAGGATTTGAACGGACTGGCGCCGGAGGACTTTCTGGGGCGTGTCGCGGTGGATTTTGACGTGCAACGCGTGCCTTCCGCGGTGACTCCGGCGCGGGCCGGTGAGTTCGGCATGTACCGCGGCGGCCAGTGGTACCGTCTCGCGATCCATGCTGAACGGATACCTCTGCGCGACCCAGTGGGACGTCTGGACGTGAGTCTGTTGGCCGACCATCTGCTTGCGCCTGTTCTCGGTATCCACGATCCGCGACGCGACCGGCGCATCGACTTTGTCGGTGGTATCCGTGGATTGGGTGAACTGCAGCGGCGCGTGGACAGCGGCGAGATGGCAGTGGCTTTCTCCATGTTCCCGACCGCGCTTGCCGATCTCATGGCGGTGGCCGATGCCGGCGAGGTGATGCCGCCCAAATCCACCTGGTTCGAGCCGAAACTGGCCGATGGATTGGTATCGCAGCTGCTCGACTGAGTGCCTGTGGCAGCTTCAGCGACGGGGCATCCGGCGATAGCGCAGGTACTCCTGGCGCAGGCGCCGGCGTTCCTGCGGGCTCATTCTCCTGAATTGCCGGCGCGCGTGCCGCGCTTCGGCTTGCTCCGCGGGGCTCAATCGCTGGTAGCGCCGCACCCCACGCACGAGGCGCTTGCGGCGCGTCGGAGCATAGGAGTTCCAGCGTCCACGGTGGTTTGCGAGAAGCCGTCTCTCGGCGGGGCTCAGGCTGTTCCAATCATACGCGGCCGCTAGCTGCCATTCGCGCCCCCGTCCTGCGGATGCCTGCGCGGGCGTGGACCCAAACTGGCCAGCGCAGAGCGCGAGCATCGCGGCGACGTAGATTAGGGATCGGCGTTTCATCCCGCAATCACGACTGGTTTTCGTGGCTGCTGTCGGGCGCCCCTTCACGTGACACCCAGAGATAAAAATCGATATGCGAATAAAGATCCGGGACGCTTTCCGCCCGTGCCACATCCGGCAGCGGTGCCTGCGGCCGCCACAGCTGCAGGCCCAGAACGGTACCGAGTGCGAGAATCAGCGTGGCGGCAATACCGGCGATGGTTATGCGCACGATCGCACGGTGGCGCGCGCGCGCCGTGCGGCGACCATCAAGTGCAAGTTGCCGGCGCTCGCGCAACTGCCGGGAAAGCAGTTCGTCCCGGGGCAGCCCGTTTTCGGCGATCCATTTCCAGCGTGCCATGCGTTCGCGGCAGGCGCCGCAGCTATCCAAGTGGCGTCGTACTGAGGTCTTTCCCCCCGCCGTGTCGTCGAGGAGACCCGCGCGTAGAAGGTCGAGCTGCACATCGTCCGGATGGTACCCGGTCATCATGTCCTCATTCATGGTTCCATACCTCCGCAAGCAGATGGCGCAGCGTCTGCATAGCGCGAAAGTGGTGCTGCTTAACTGTGCCCTCAGAGCAGCCCAGGACCTGTGATGTCTCCTTTATGCTTAACTCCTGGCCTTCGCGCAGCATGAATACCTGGCGCTGGCGTTCTGGCAGGCGGCGCACCGCCGCCTCGATCGATTGTCGCACGCGCTGGCCACTGAGCATGTTTTCCGGGTCGCTGTCCCGCCGGGTGGCATCGACGCCCAGCCCCAGTTCCAGCAGATCGATTTCGTCCTGCAGTTCCGCGTCTGGATGACGGCCAAAAAGGGGAATGATCCTGCCGATACCCTCTTGGATATGGCGCTGCCGGCGCGCGTCGTTGATCCGGTTCCTGAGAATCGTGAAGAACAGCGCCGGCCATTCGGCGTGCGGTTTCTCGCGGTAATATTGCACCAGCCTGAGCATACTGTCCTGCACGATGTCCAGGGCGAGCTCATGATCCCAAAGTGCAATCCGAGCCATCCGGTAGGCTTGGTTTTCGACTCCGGCCAGAAACGCCTCCAGGGGATCGTCATGCAGCGCCGCCGCGTCGACTACGGTCAATTTGCGCACGGGACGTGCTGAGCTGCGCGCAGGCACGTCCGCGTGGAGCATGCGGTGCTTGCCGACGGTCTCGTCACTCAGCGGATCCAAGAACAAATCGGACATAGGAATTCCACAGCTTTTTCCGACCAGGGCACGACCGGTACCGCATGTTCTGTAAGTTCGTGCGCGGGTCTATCCAGTTGTCGTCCCCGTCGGGATGTACCCAATGGCCGCAGTTGTTCCGATCCCATATCGGTCCCCATCTCGCCAGGGGCGGTATCCGTGGGCAGCCTGACTTCGGTTTCGGTGTGACCGGCGGCCCCGGCAATAATAGATGTTGGCAAGGAGATAAACCACCGTGGCTGTGGTCCCCGCCGACAGGGTGAAGGGCGCGCAGGGCGATTGTCCGGTGCCGCATGGGCGCGTGCCGCTTCAGTCCGACTGTGGGTGCAGCGCCTGCCCCGAGGGCAGGCGGCAACGGCATCTTGGACATAACCGAATCCGCGCGGACTCATTGGGTGTGCTCCTCAAACTACCAGCGGCCCTGCTGGTTCCTCGGCTACCTCAAGTCTGGTTAACGCGGGCGCACGCGTCAGGATGACAAAATAGCGGGGAGGGGATATTCCGCCAGAAACGCCGAACCGACCGGCAGTGTCGATGTCCCCGGGGGTGGCCGGGAATCGCCCGCCACGTGCACAGCAGGGGCGAGGATACACCTGCGCAGGTTCAGCGCTGGCCGCTCTTGCTGATGACCGCCGCCAGCCGGTCCAGGGCGCGACCCGTAAGCAGGCGCCGCGCGGCAGCCAGAAAGTAGGTAGGGATAGTGACCGGATAGCGGATTTTCGGGCGGTGCGCCTCGAGTGCGTGTATCACTTTATGGGCCACCGCGTCGGGTGCTAAAGTGAACGGCAGGGGCCTCGTACCTCCCAGGCGGGTTTCCACGCGCGCGTAATAAGTGCGGTGCGTGCTGTGCGCGCGGTCGATGTTGCGCAGATAGGCGCGGTAGGCATTTTCACGGAAGCGACTGCTTATGGGGCCCGGCTCTACCAGGCAGACGTGAATATTGGTTCCGCGTAGTTCCAGGCGCAGGGTGTCGCTGAGTGCCTCAAGCGCGAACTTGCTTGCACTGTAGGCTCCGCGATAGGCGAGGCAGACCACGCCCAGCAGCGAGCTGATCTGGACGATGCGCCCCTCACCCTGGGCACGGAAAACCGGGATGATGCGGTTGGTCAGTTCCTGTGTGCCAAATACATTAGTTTCGAACTGCTCGCGCAGGGTATCGCGCGTGAGATCCTCCACCGCCCCAGGCTGGCCGTAGGCACCGTTGTTCACGAGCCCATGGATGCGACCCTGGGCTTTCTCGATGATCTCGGCAACCGCCGTGCGGATCGAGTCGGACGAAGCGAGATCGAGCTGGAGACTTTCCAAACCTGCGTCGGCGAGCGCAGCGATGTCCTCGGCCTTTCGTACGGTTGCGAATACATGGTAACCGCGCTGCTTCAGCAGCAACGCCGCGGCCCGCCCGATGCCGGACGAGCAGCCGGTGATCAGCACGGATCGTTGACCGGTTTCCACAATTTTTTTTCGTTCGAACTTGATTTGCCGCGCAGCATAGCCCATGGCAGCGTTGCTGATAATGGCGCCCGCAGGTGCGGGCTCCCGCCTGGCTGGCTAATGCGCCTCGAGCTTGGCCAGTTCTTCGAGTATTGCCAAGACCAGGGTTTGGCCCTGGGTAGACATACCTTTGGTCAGTTTTTCGGCTTCGCGTTCCCCGGAAATGAGCGGATGCATGATGGCAGACAGGCGCGCCATGTCGCCGCCCGAGTGCAACATGGTTTCGGCCATTGCTGCCAGGGCCTGCATCGCCTGTGCATCGCCGCGGCGCACGGCATGGGCCATCGCCGCAAGCGCAGGCGCCGCCAGGGCTGGATCCGGTTTGGCGTCGAGATCGGGCAGTGTGGAGGGATCCTGCAGCCCGCGCAGGATGGCTGCGACGATCACCTGGTCCTCTTCGTCCAGAGGCCGCAAAACGGCCGTATCGCGGCGGCCCTTGAGGATTTCACGGATCGCGTGGACTAGGTCAGTCCAGCCATTGGCGATGGCCGAATCCAGGATGCCGTCGAGGTCCGGCACCAGGCTGCGGTTCTGACAGGCTATGACTACCCGATGGATAAGCCCAGCGTGGGACTGCAGAATCTGCTGGTCCTTTTGTGGCATGGATGCCATGGCGGTGACCCGTGGATTTTTTACCACTATAACGTCAGAGGCGGCCGAAAGGAACCGTACACGGGCGTCACCTGTGCCCCTTTTCCCGGCGATAGTTTAAAATATCCTCGTTTGCGTTCCGGTCTCTCCGGCCGGCAGGCTCTTTCGCGAAGCCTGCGCGGGTATGCGCAGGGCGTGGTGAAGGAGGCTGTTCGGCATGAATGACAGATTGCGCGTAGGGGTCATCGGCGTCGGTTACTTAGGCAAGTTTCACGCGCGCATCTATGCGGCCATGCCAGATGTCGAGCTGGTCGGTGTCGCGGACGTGGATGTGGCGGCCAGTCAGGTGGTTGCAACTCAGTACGGCTGTCACGCTTATTCGCAGCCCGAGGCGCTGCTTGGCAAGGTCGACGCGGTTAGCGTCGTGGTTCCGACAGTTCATCATCTCTCCGTGGCGCGGCCGTTCTTGGAAAGTGGGGTACACATGCTCATGGAGAAGCCTCTCGCCCCCAGCTATGAAGAGGCTATCGCGCTCGTGGAGCTTGCAGAACGCAGCGGGGTTGTGTTTCAAGTGGGGCACCTGGAGCGTTTCAATGCCGGAGTCATGGCGCTGGCCGAGCGCGTGCGTGAGCCGCGTTTCATCGAGGTGCATCGACTTGGCGGCTTCGTAGAACGTGCCACCGACGTTGATGTGGTCACAGACTTAATGATCCATGATATCGACATTGTCATGTCGCTGGTTGGTTCCCCGATCCGGGAAATCGCTGCGACCGGACTGCCGGTGCTGACCGATCTCGTCGACATCGCCAATGCACGCATCGAGTTCACCAACGGTGCCGTGGCAAATGTGACCGCGAGCCGCGTGTCCAATAAGAAGCAGCGTCGCATTCGCGTTTTTGGGCATAACGGCTATTACGCGCTTAACTACATGGACCAGCAGATCGAAGTCGTGCGTGCTGTAAGCGGCCAAGCAGGCGGACGCGCCGAGATCGTCGCCGAGCGGCTCGAGATCGAGCCACGGCAGCCGCTGGATGCCGAGCTCGCGGCGTTTATCAGGTCGGTGCGCACCGGAGCGCTGCCGCTGGTCGGTGGCCGTGCAGGCCTCGAGGCGCTGCGAGTCGCACTAATGGTCAAGGAGAAAATTGCATCATGTCTGAAAGCGTAATCCCAGTCCCGTTCCTAGATCTCACCGCCCAGTTCAAGGAGCTTGAAAACGAGTGGCTGGAGGCGGTACGCGCCACTGGGGCGCGGGGCAGTTTTATTCTCGGGCCGCAGGTTTCAGCCTTTGAATGCGAGTTCGCCGACTATGTTGGCGTAAAACATGCGATTGCAGTGGCCAACGGCACGGATTCGCTCGTGCTCTCATTGCGTGCTCTCGGCATTGGTCATGGCGACGAGGTGATCACCACGCCGTTTACCTTCTTCGCATCTGCCGAAGCGATCGATGTGGTCGGAGCCACGCCGGTGTTCGCCGACATCCTGCCGGACAATTTCACTCTCGACCCGGAGAGTGTGCGTGAGCGCATCGGGCCGAAGACGCGCGCCATACTGCCTGTGCACATATTCGGTCATGCGGCCGACATGGATTCCATCATGGAGCTTGCGCGGGAGCGCGGGCTTGCGGTGATTGAGGATTGCGCTCAATCCTTCGGTGCCAGGGTTGGGGGCAGGGTGACGGGCAGCATCGGAACGACCGGAAGCTTCAGCTTCTATCCGACAAAGGTGCTCGGCGGATACGGCGATGGTGGCATGGTCACGACTAACAGCGCGCAGATCGATGAGCGCATCCGTCGCCTGCGCAATCATGGCGCTGTCAAACCGTTCATCCATGTCGAGGTCGGCTGCAACAGCCGCTTGGACGAGATTCAGGCCGCAGCCTTACGCATCAAGTTGCGCAGCATCGACACTGCGATCACGGGGCGTCGGCGGGTAGCAGGCGTTTATGACCGTCGCTTCGTCGGCACACCGGTCAGAGGGCCGGCAGTCAGGGCCGCGGATACGCATGTCTACAACCTCTATACTATACGCACCGCGCAGCGCGACCAGGTGCGCCAGCGCCTGACGGATGGCCAGATCGGGTCATCACTGTGCTATCCGCAGGGCCTGCACCTTCAGGACGTATATACGCACCTCGGGTACCGGCCCGGCAGTCTGCCCGTTTGCGAGCAGGCGACGACTGAGGTGTTGTCGCTGCCGATCTATCCCGGCATGCCGGATGCCCACATTGCGCGTGTCTGCCAGACCGTGATTGATGCCCTGGCCTGATCGCCGACGCTGATTACTTTCCTGCTCTGCCTCAAGGCAGAGGATTGCTGCGGACGGTCTTGGGGCAGCGCTCGCGGTCGCGCGATGCCCGTGGGCGTTCCGGTCAGAAGGTGGTGCTGTCCCAGCCCCAGAGTGAGGCCTTGACGTCGCTGAATTCGATGTACACGCGCGCCGGCGGGATTTTCAGTGTGTCATCGACCAGCCGGCACAGCACGCGCGAAAGATCTTTAACCCGCGCTGCCGGTAGTCCGATGGATTTCAATTCAAGGTACGCGCACGGAGCGTCGCTTGCCCCGAACATCATCGGCTGTTCCGGTGTGAATGTGACCATTACGTAGCTATCTGGCTTGCCGAGCTCGTGCGCCACGAGCGCGGATGCGCGTCGTATGAGTTCTTTCTTTTCGGCGACGTCGACCGGTCGATTCGTCTGAATTCTGAGATAGGGCACGGGTACCTCCTGACGTATTGCGGCAAAGCGGCTACGAGGGCGGAGTGAATACCGAATCCGGGACGGTCCAGTCCGTGATTAATGCAAACCTTCCCGTGGCCCTGCAGTTGCATCGACGCGGATGCTTCGGAACGATCATATCACCGCATACGGGCGGCGGCTTCATCGCGTCACTCCATTATGCTCGTTCGGAGAGGAGCGATGTGCATGCGCCGCCCGGGCCTGTGCGAAAGTCTCGACGCCCAGTGCCGAGAGCCTCGCACGTATGCCGGAGATGATGCTGCGCACCACCAGTGGACCCTGGTAGATCAGGGCAGTGTAGATCTGCAGCAGATCAGCACCGGCGAGAATCTTTTCCCAAGCATCGTCGGCGTTTCCGATCCCACCGACCCCGATTATGGGGATTTTCTCCGCGAGCCTGCGGTGAAGTTCGCGGATGACATGCGTGGCCAGCGCCCCCAGTGGCCGGCCGCTCAATCCACCGCTCTCTACCGCCAGCGGCGCGCCCTCGAGCTGTGGACGGCTGACTGTGGTGTTGGTGGCGATGACCGCGTCGATGTCGTACTCCAGGAGTAGGCGCGCGATTGCCCCGATTTCCTGGTCAGCGAGATCGGGGGCGATCTTGATGGCGAGCGGCACGTAGCGTGCGTGCGTGCGCGTCAGCACCTGCTGTTCTGATTTGAGTGCCGCGAGCAGTACCGCCAGAGTGTCCTGGTCCTGAAGTGCGCGTAGCCCCGGGGTGTTGGGCGAGGAAATGTTCACTGCCACGTAGTCGGCGAGCGGATAGACCGCACGCAGGCCGAGCAGATAGTCGTCGAGCGCCCGCGGCACCGGAGTATCGCGGTTCTTGCCGATATTGATACCGAGCGGACAGGCACGGCGTGTGCGTGCGAGGTTTGCGAGAAACGCGTCCAGGCCGATGCTGTTGAAGCCCATGCGGTTTATGATCGCCTCGTGCTTCGGCAGGCGGAACAGGCGCTTCTTCGGGTTACCGATCTGAGCGCGGGGTGTCACGGTTCCAAGTTCCAGGAAGCCGAAACCGAAATCGGTCAGTGGGCTGACGCAACTGGCATCCTTGTCGAGGCCTGCGGCCAGACCGAGAGGGTTGTGCAGCTGCAGACCCATGACACAGACCGGTAGGGGCGGAGTGCGGCGGGCATAGACGCTGCGGACGAAGGCGCCGGCACCCGGAACCCGATAGGCCTGGCGCAGCGCACTGAGCGTGAGGTTGTGGGTACGCTCCGGATCGAGGGAAAACAGCAGCGGTCGGATCAGTTTGTACAAGGCCGTTTGCGTCTTCCCATCGATGCGATCGGCTCCGGTGCTGCGCGTTTCACCCGGCGGCAGGCTGGCCATGAAGCGGGTGCGGTCATCAGAAGCTTTCATCCTCTCGCAGGTACCGCCACATACCGACGGGCAGCGAGCTGAGCTTCACTTTGCCGATCCGGGTTCGCTTTAGACCCGTAACCCTGAGTCCCACCAGTTCGCACATGCGTCGGATCTGGCGTTTCTTGCCCTCGCGTAAAATGAAACGCAGCTGATCACGATTTTGCCACGAAACCTGCGCTAGGCGCAGTGCTTTTCCGTCCAGGGACAGGCCGTGATTGAGCAGGCGCAGTCCCTCGTCGCTCAGGCGGCCTTCGACCCGCACGAGATATTCCTTCTCGACTATATCGTCTTCGCCTACGAGCCGGCGCGCTACTCGGCCGTCCTGTGTCAGTACCAGAAGTCCGGTCGAATCGATGTCGAGTCGCCCGGCCGGAGCCAGCCCCAGCTGATGGCTGCGACTGAACCGAATAGGTGCCTTGTCGTTAGGGTCGCGCGTCTGCGCCTGGATGAGTGACACCGCAGGCTGATAGCCCTTTTCCGGCTGTGCCGAGACATATCCGATCGGTTTGTGCAGCAGTATGGTGACGCGTCGCCGCTGGTTCGCCGCGGCCTGTGTATCGAGAGTTACCTGCTGGGTGGCATAGACCTTGGTGCCAAGCTCTGTGACTCGCTCCCCATCCACATAGACCCAGCCGCGCTCGATGTACTGGTCCGCCTCGCGGCGTGAACACAGACCCAGTTCCGACATCAGTTTAGACAGTCTGAGCTTTTCCACTTCGCTGTGTGCTTCCTGATCAATACCGCTGATTATCGCGATTAGCGGCCGCGCGCGCCAGTATCGAGCGGCGGGTATTCTCGTGGAATCTTAGGCCGGGTTCGCATCGCGTATTCCCGGATGCCGAAAATCGCGGCAACCGGCCAGAGGGTCAACCCGCGACGATATCCGGGAGTTCGCAATCCGGACCTGCCGCAGATTGGAGCAGTGGGTCCCGCCGCTCTTTGCCCGTGGCATGCCAGCGTCGCTGCTCGAGGGTCATATAGGACCGCCGTTCCCCAGGCCATCGTAATGTGCCTGGGGGCGGATCATCCAAGTGGCCGTGCGCCTACCAGTTCTGCCAGTTGCCTGAACCCACCGACCGGGCTGTGCAAGCCCATCGTCCCTGCGGTGCGCGCAGCCGGACCGGGTGAAGCGGATGGCGAGCAGGTCGGCAAACACATGCCTGGGCAGGATGCTCATGCTTGTTGTAGCTCCGGTGTCGTTTTAGACCATCAGGCGAGCCGTTTTGTGACCGGCGCGATTGCCTGGTGGTCAGTTTTGTTATGGTTCTGCCCCAGCCACAAGATATGGTGCACGTGTTAGCACGTGTTACCGCTGTCGAGCCATACACCCAGACCTTGGGCATTGAGCTCGATATCCATCTCCAGGAGCTCCTGCATACGACCGCGTTCCAGACGACAGCCGTGTGCGGACAGCCGTTCGAGCAGTATATGCTCCAGGCCGTTCCTGATCAGGAGGTGACGTCGATTGCCGGCATTGGCCGATCGCTGGGCTACACTGGTGAAAGCATCAATGCATTCATGCAGATCACGCGCCAAGCGGTCGAGATGCCCGACGCGGCCATAGTGGGTGAGAAACATGTGGCCAGGCTTCATCCCCATTAGACGGTCGATCGAGGCATGCAGTGCCACAGGGTCGAATTGGACCGGTGTAGTCGTGGGAAAGATGAACTCACCGCGATCGGTGTCGAATTCGCGGTATGAAAGACCGAAAGTATCGCCCGTGAAAAATGTGTTGCTGAGCTTGTCGAATAAGCTGATGTGATGACGCGCGTGCCCAGGAGTGTCGAGGAACAGTAGCTCCCGCCCGTTGAGTTCCAGGCGCAAGCCGTCCGGTGCCTCGATGATCCGCTCGGCTGCAATCGGCACGATTTGACCGAAACGCCGCACGGTTTCCTCGGCGCCATAAACCGCAGTTACCCCGGCGACAAGCCTGTCCGGGTCGATCAGATGGCGGGCACCGCGCGGATGCACAACCGCACGCGCCTGGGGCAGGCGCCGCATGAGTTCGCCGGCACCACCGGCGTGATCAAGATGCACATGTGTCAGTATTACATACTCTACGTCGCGTGGACGGATGTGCTTGCTCGTGAGCACCTCCATCAATCCGTCGATCGAATGCCAAGTGCCGGCGTCCACGATTGCAGCATGGCCGTGCTCGATCAGCAAGTGGATCGCGGCCACACCCGGCCTGCCGTATTCGGCGTCGACCGTGGTGATGCCGTGTTCATAGTCTATAAAACGGGGTGGAGTCATCGTGTCTTGAGTGTGCGCGTGTGTTGGCGCTGCATCGGCAAGCTTCATTTTAACGCGGCGCACGGATGTCGGCGAGTGGCGCAGGTCCGCGTATGCGACCGGCACTGCAGGCCGGGATGCCAGGTTTGGCGATTGGTTCCGCGGAAGGTGGCAGTCCAGGTGTGCGCGGAGCGATGTGTGCCTGCTTCGGAGCGGTGCTTCATATTGATTTCGGTATTACTACGGGCACGTGTGCCGTTAATGACGATGGTTGTGTCGGAAGCTGCGCGCTACAATGCCCGCTCGATGGACAACCATACAGGTAGGAGGCGGTCATGGCGCAGAAAACACGAAAGGTTGATTACTTCACAATGAGCATTGCCAACAGGCCAGGTAAGGCCGCGGAGATTCTCGAGACGCTGCGCGCAGCGCGTGTCAATCTTCTGGGTTTTACTGGCTTTCCGCGCGGGGCGCGTGGACAGATTGATTTCATACCGGAAGACACCACCGCATTTACCACCGTTGCCAGGCGCCTGAAATGGGGGCTCAAGAAGAAGAAAACCGGCTTCCTGGTTCAGGGCGATGATCGCCCCGGGGCAATCGGGTCGGTGATGGTGCGGCTTGCCCGCGCCGCTGTCAACGTGACGGCGGTCGATGCGGTTTGCGCCGGCAAAGGACGTTACGGTGCGATGTTGTGGGTCAAAACGAAGGACGTGCGGAAGGCGACGAGGGCTTTGGGCGCCTCCTAGCTGCTGTCTCCGTGCACGGCGGACGCCGGGCAGTCCGGGCGCAGGACCAGCGGTGACCGCCTTCACGGATTATTTGCTTGCTGCTGCAAGCGCCCTGTTTGCAGCTGCGCTCTGGCGCCGCTACCGCACCGCGTGGCAGGTCGCTGCACGGCTGTGGGTGGGAGCCTTTGCAGCGACTGCGGTGGGCGCAGCGGCCGGCGGGTGTTTTCACGGGTCGGGTATACCCGTGGGAGACGTTGCGCGGGGACTTCTGTGGAAGGGCGCCGTTTACTCCATAGGTGTAGCCGGATTCTTCATGTTATCGGCTGCCGCCGTCGGCGTGTGCCGGTCAAGGATTCGGACCGGATTCATCGTGCTTGCCGTGCTCGAGCTGGTGGTCTACGGATTCTGGATGATGGGGCATAACGGCTTTCGCTACATGGTGATCGACTATGCATCTGCCATGCTGGCGGTCTTGCTGCTTTACATCTACGCCTGGGTGAGGCGTCGTGAGCATGCTGCCGGGTGGATCGGTACTGGAGTACTGATATCGTTTGTCGGAATCGGTGTGGAGGCTGCCGGCTGGCCGGAATACAGTTCCTTCAATCACGACGTCCTCTATCACCTCACACAGCTTGCGGCGCTTTACCTTTTCTATCGCGGTGCGTGCTTAGCGCGTGATCGCTGACCGCGGTGGTGCTGTCTTGTGAGGACGCGGCACGCTTTGGGGTAAAATAAGCCCAGACGTTGTCGAGCCCCTCATTTGGAGAAAGTCATGGCGCAGAAACTGAATCGCTACAGCTCCCGCATCACCCAGCCGAAATCGCAGGGCGCGTCCCAGGCGATGCTCTACGGCACCGGTATGAGCGAGAACGACATGGACAAGGCCGAAGTTGGGATCGCCAGTGTCTGGTGGGAGGGAAACACTTGCAACATGCACCTCAATGACCTTGCCGTCAAGGTGAAGGAGGGGGTGGTGGCAGCCGGTCTGGCCGGAATGAGGTTCAATACCATCGGCGTATCCGACGGCATCTCCATGGGTACCGATGGCATGAGTTTCTCACTCCAGTCGCGGGAAATCATCGCGGATTCCATCGAAACCGTGATGGGTGCACAGTGGTACGACGCCAACATCTCCATCCCGGGCTGTGACAAGAACATGCCGGGTGTCATCATGGGCATGGCACGCGTGAACCGGCCGTCGCTCATGATCTACGGCGGTACGATCAAGCCCGGGCACGCCGACTCCAAGGTTCTGGATATCATCTCGGCCTTTCAAAGTTACGGCGAATTCATCACTGGAAAGATCGACGAGACTGCGCGTCAGGACATCGTCAGGCACTCCTGTCCGGGACCGGGGGCGTGCGGCGGGATGTATACAGCAAATACCATGGCATGTGCGATTGAAGCCCTGGGCATGTCGCTGCCATACAGTTCGTCCACTCCGGCAGTGGATTCCGCCAAGATAGAGGAATGTCTGAGCGCCGGGCAGGCGATCAAGACGCTGCTCGAAATAGACCTCAAGCCACGTGACATCATGACGCGCGCGGCGTTTGAGAACGCCATGGTCATTGTCATGGTGCTCGGGGGCTCAACCAATGCGGTGCTGCATTTGATAGCCATGGCGCGTGCCGTGGATGTACCGCTGACGATCGACGACTTTCAGGTGGTCAGCAACCGCATCCCGTTTCTGGCAGACCTCAAGCCTAGTGGTCGTTACGTGATGGAAGACCTGCACAAGGTGGGTGGCACGCCGGCTGTACTTAAATTTCTGTTGGAGCAGGGTTTGGTCCGCGGAGACTGCATTACGGTGACGGGCAAGAGCATTGCCGAAAATCTAAAGGATGTACCTGGACTCACTGCGGGCCAGGATGTGATACGTCCGCTCGATCGGCCGCTGAAACGCACTGGGCACATCCAGATTCTGCGCGGCAATCTCGCGCCGGGTGGTGCTGTGGCCAAAATCACCGGCAAGGAAGGTTTGCACTTCAAGGGGCCGGCCAAGGTTTACGACTCCGAGGAAGACATGCTGCATGCCCTGGAGCAAGGCCGCGTTCTCAAGGGCGACGTGGTTGTGATTCGCTACGAAGGCCCGAAGGGTGGTCCTGGGATGCCAGAAATGCTGACGCCCACTTCGGCGATCATGGGGGCCGGCCTGGGTAAGGAAGTCGCCCTGATGACCGACGGGCGTTTTTCCGGTGGATCCCACGGCTTTATCATCGGGCATGTGGTCCCGGAGGCACAGGAGGGTGGTCCGATTGCGCTTTTGCAGGATGGTGACATCATTATCATTGATGCCGAGCGGAACTCCCTCCACGTCGAAGTCAGCGAGACGGAAATGGCAAGTCGCCGCGCCGCCTGGGTGATGCCTCCGTACAAGGTGCAGCGCGGCACTTTGTACAAGTTTATCAAGACCGTGAAGAACGCGTCCGAGGGCTGTGTTACGGACGAGTAGCAATCTGTCGGGCGGTGCTGTGCAGTGTCGCCGTCAGTGCAAGGAGCGCCAGCGGCGCACGCTGCCACGCTCATCGTTGTGGCGGAAAACCTCGATACCCTTGATCTGCTTGTAGCCCAGGATCAGCGACAGCTTGTGGATCAGAGTCCTCCAGTTGAGGCTGTCGACGCGCATGCGCAGCACATCGTTGAGCTCTTTGGTATATCTGTCCCGCTCCCGGTCCAATTTGGGCAGAGAATGGAAGTAATCCAGTGCGAGGATGGAAAACGATAGAGTGAGTAGTCTGATTGGCCAGCCGGGTTGCTGCATCACGAACCAGCCGACCGCACAAGCGGCCATGACAAGTAGCGCGTAGGTGCCGTAACGTACCGAGCACGAGCGCGCCTTGCGATTATCGGACTGGGCTGTGCGCAGCCGCTGCTCGGCGTCGCGGGAATCGAGCACGTGCTGGTAGTGCAGCCCGCGCACCACCGTCAACAGCCTTACCAGCCGCTCGCTGTGGTGTCTGTTCTCGATACCGAACGAATGTATGGCCGCAAGCAGAGAGTCCTGGAACTCGCGATTCTGCAGTGAATCCGCTGGCTCCTCGAAGGATTCTGCAGTGTGATTGATCAGAGACCGCAGATCGAGCACCTCCTCCACTGCGATGGGAAAGCGAATGGAGGTTATCTTATTGTAAAACGCAGGAAAGGTTCCAGCCGTCAGGCTGTATTCCGCCAGATTCTCCGAGTTCGCCAGGGAACGCTTGGTCATTGTCCTCTCCCGATGCATCCTTTCGCTGAATCGCCCGGCAAAGTCCATTGCCGATCAGGTTGGCATATCAACTCGAGGGTGCGCGAAAAATTGTTCTGTGTGCGGTAGGCTAGCTGCGGCGACACGGACACCCTCCGGTGATTGCCGGCAGATTATAGCAAAATTGATCGCGGCTGCTCCATGGGAATCTCCTCCCCCTGGCCAGGAGGCCGTAAGCTCAGGTGCCTGTGGGCCGCCAATTGCGACGTCGCAGAGACCGGATCGGCGTCTGCGTAGCAGGCACTATTGGCTGCGGTCATGATACTTGGGTACTGAGCTGCCATCTTTTTAGCCTGTCCAGGCTATGCCCATTCCTGACGGGTCCGCGGAATATGCCGTTGCCATTGGCTGTGCAGCCGCTTCGTATTGCGCAATAGCCTTGTTACAGCATAGTTCATGTCCTGAGCGGATGCCCGTGCTCCGATCTCGTGTGCGGGTCACCGGCTGGCGCGACGAATCCGGTGTCTGCGCTGCCCGCATGGCTATTGCAGATGCAATGCCAGAGGGACTGAGGTGCAGTGGTCTTCCCGGTTCTCGCGACCACTGGCGCAGGGCCGGTGGCGTTGCAATCCGCTTGCCGTACCAGGCGGCTGCTACCGGAGCTGAAGCGCCTGTCATGGCCGCCGGTCCACGCCGATTATCATAACCTCGCGCAGTCTGATTGGCGGGCTTCATTTGTCGTCCCAGTTTTTCCGGGCTGTGTTTTTTTACGCGGCTATTCTTTACCCGCGAAGCTGTCACCTCCGTGGGTTTGCGGCGCAGTCTGCAGCTGCGCTGTACAGAAGGCGGACAGTCTATCAGGGGTCCATATCTGGGATTTTGTGGGGATATTCCCGGGTTGCTTCCCAGGTCACAAAAAAATGGACTTGGCGCCCGCTCGGGCCTCTCTCTGATAAAACGCCAAGAACAAGCGCCAAGTGGCACGTCAGATTGTCCCACGTTCTGGCCGACCGGGTGTATAGTTTAGGGGAACGGTGAGCCATAAGCGGCCCGGTCAGACTGGTGATCAAACAGGCAAGGGATGGACCGTGAAGACAGGTGGCAAGCAGGATGATAAGTCGCCACCGCACCGCGTACCGCGTCGCGGATCGTCGTGAAGCAGGGAGTCAATTCTGCCAAGGGATGAGGAATTTTTATGGAAAGAAAAATCACCCATCGGGAACGGCCTGCAACCGTGTTGAGCGACGCGGTGTGGATCGGACGCGCGCTGCCGCAGTCGTCGGAGCAAACCTGGCCCCCTAAGCCTCCGCTACGCGATCACAGCAAGGATCCCCATTTGCGCACCAGCCTTCGCGCCGAGCTGCCGTATGAGGCGGTCATCAACTATGGTATGACGTACTCTGGAGCATGGCGAGTCCGCAACATGAGTATGAGCGGCGCATTTGTCGAAATGGACGTCGGCGACTTGCAGGAGGGGGCTGCCGTGGAATTCGTAATCCGGTACTCTTACAAAGGTCAGCAGATGGAACACCGGCTTCCCGCCACGGCAACCCGTATCCAGCAAAATGGTGTCGCGTTGAAGTTTGGCCGTTACGACGATGAAACCTACACCCAGCTGATAAACCTGCTGTACGCGTGCTAGCACATCAGGCGGTGTTGCGCCGGATGGCTCACTGAGCCGCGAGCGGTCGATCCGGCCCGTGGTTGCGATAGCTGGGTCTGCCCGTACACGGTGCGTCCCTACTGAGTGAAACTGAGTCTATGGCCCGTGTCCGCGCAATGCCCCGCGGATATGTACCGTTGCGGCTTTTCCCTGTGTCGGGTCCGAGGCGCAGGCGGTGCATCCGACTGGACTTCTGGGCGTCGTCCGCTCTGCGAAGAGAATCCCGCGCCGCTGTGCCTGATCCCGGCGGACCCGCTTCAGGTTCCATCTGCGCCCGGCTTTGCCGCCGTGTTCACGGCATCGCGGTTCGCGTCTGCACTTTTTCGCCCGTACCTCCTATTGTTCCTCGTTGTAGTCCTGCATGACTCGTGCGGGCATAGAGGGCAACAGAGATTTATCCTGTCCCGGATGTGTGGTGCGCCATTCCAGGCCGGAAGGGTCCGGCAGGACCTGCCGTTCAATTCAGATGTGGGATACGAGCCGGGCCTGCGGAAGAAATCCGCGTACTGCGTCGAAAATCTCGTTGCGGACACCGGTAACCGGCTTCACCGAAACAAAAAGCAGGTTGAGGCGAATATTGAGTTCCGCGAAAGCGACTACGTGGGAATAATGCGCGCACACCGCTTGGATCTGGGCGATCGCTGTCTGCAATAGGTGCTGGGGCAGGTCCCGCAGCCCGGGAAGCAGAACCATGACATCGGCCAGGGCACGGCCGTCTGCGTCGCGTTCTGGCACCCGCTTGCGCAGGGGCTCGGCGGGCAGAAGATTGCGGTGCACTGTGAGTTCGGCCATTTCCGTTGATCTCACCGGCGTGTAGGCGTAAATTCAATCCCTCGGGGGTGATCATACGCCACCCGCAGGGGAACGTCAGCGTCAAACTGGCATCGGCATCGGCGCCAAGCGCTCGTTTGTCGGGTTTTGGTCTTGGCTCTGGCTTTTTCCGCATTCCGGATGCGTATTCAAAGAAGAAGAAACCATTGTGTCTGTCGGAGATCAGGGGGAAAAGCAAAGTGGTATTCAAGAAACGCGCTACTGAGCGCCGGGCGGTCACGCTCGAAATCTATATTACGCACAAGCTGGAGTATTCCGCGCGCTGGAAGACTAAGGATCTAAGCCTGCATGGTGCGCTGATAGATATGGCGCAAGACGATCTTGCTCCGGATTGTCATGTGGAGGCCATTTTTTCGCTGAAATCGCGTGGCGGGATTGAGCGCCATCACATTGCTGCACGTATCGTCCGGGTGGCGAAGACTGGCGTTGCCCTACGCTTTGGCGGATATGGCAATCAGACCTACACTGCGTTGACGCGTCTGCTTTACGTGAGTCCGCAGGACGTGCCGACACGGTCGCAGCAGATCGCCAGTCAGGCCGGCTGACACAGCCACATCGACTGTCCGGAGACCCGCTGAAGCGGGAAAAACCGGTGCCGTCGATGTGCGCATATGCGCCCGGTACAGGGTTCGGCAACTGGCGGACCCGGTGCGTGAGCCGCTGATCCGGATGCCGGCGGATTGGGATTGAGGCGCGAACGGGAGGGTGTTTCTCGGTGGAGTTTCGACCGCTAGTTTGCCCGACAGTCTTTACTCGGTGCGCATCGCGCGGCAGACCGACGATCTGAGCAGGAACGGTGTGTTGCTCGATCTGGATCTGACCGAGTTGCTCGCAAGCCGCGCATATCGTTACAGTTCATGAAGTATGCGTTCACGGGATCAGATAACACGAAAGAGTTCGTGCTCATCCAGCCGGCAGATCTGGGCTGGCGCCGCGAATAACGCATGTCTTGGGGGAAGGGGAAAATGGGCAAGGACAAGCGTTTTGCCGTTCGCAAGGCCATCTGTGTTGACATCATTGTGAACCATGAACTTGACTACACTGGTCTTTGGAAAACGAGGAATCTGAGCCTCAACGGTGCCTTCGTCGACATGCCGGGGCAGAATCTGCCGCCGCAGGCGGAGGTCAAAGCGATTCTCGCGCTGACTGATCAAGATAACCCGGAACATCATCATGTGGATGCGCGGGTCGTACGCACCGAACGTGATGGCGTTGCCTTGATGTTCCGCGATTATGACAATCGCACCTACGCCGCACTGGCGAGACTACTGTATTCCGAGTGACGCCTACGGTGCTGACCGGTCTGGTGCTTTGCCAATGTGTGGCAGCCGTGCGCTTGGCTCGGGGTATGGACGTGACCGAACCCCTTTGTGAAGAGGAGGGCGTGCGGTGGACGCGAAGGTCGTGTTCCGAGCGGAGGGGCGATCCATTGACATATCGAAAAATATCGATATACTGGCAATCATGGATCAGGTAGCAGTTTTCAAAGCGTTGGCGAATGAATCGCGGCTCAGGATTCTCCAGTGGATGAGGGATCCGGAAAAGCACTTCGGTGCTGCCCCGAACGGACGCCCGCGCGGGAATGCGGTATGTGTAGGGGAAATCCAGGCGAAACTGGGTTTGTCCCAGTCGACGGTGTCGCATTTCCTTGCTTTGCTGCTCCAGGCCGATTTGCTGGTTGCCAAGCGCGAAGGCCAGTGGACATTTTATGAGCGCAACGAGAACACGATCAGGGCCCTGGAAAAGTTTCTGCAGGACGAGATCTAGGCAGTCTCTGAATCTCCCCGCAAGGGGATTTTTTTGAGCCAGATACATCGATCTTACTAGATATATGAAAACAGAGAAATATCGATTAGGGAGAACGTAATGAATGAGCAGCCTTTGTTGACCCCCGTCAGACTGGGCCGGTATCAGTTGAACAACCGTATTGTCATGGCTCCCATGACGCGTTCGCGCGCTGACAATCCGGACAATGCCCCCACCGAACTGCATGCGCAGTACTATGCGCAGCGTGCCTCGGCGGGACTGATCATCACGGAAGGCAGTCAGATTTCTCCCCAGGGGGTGGGCTACGTTCACACACCTGGAATCCATAGCCCGGCGCAGATCGCCGGATGGCGCAAGGTAAGTGACGCGGTGCACGCAAAGGGCGGGCGTATCTTCCTTCAGCTATGGCACGTCGGCTATGTGTCGCATCCGGATTTCCACGGTGGTGCCTTACCCGTGGCACCCTCAGCCATCAATCCGAATACCCAGTCGTACACGCCTCAGGGCATGAAGAACACAGTTACGCCGCACGCGCTTGAGACGCACGAGGTGAAGCTGATCGTCCGGGACTTTGTTCAGGCTGCGAAAAATGCAATCGCCGCCGGGCTCGATGGAGTCGAGATTCATGGCGCCAACGGTTATCTCATCGAGCAGTTTCTGCGCGATGGAACCAACCGGCGCACTGATGAATACGGCGGCAGCGTCGCCAACCGTGCGCGCTTCCTGTTCGAAGTGACTGAAGCGATCATCAAGGAAATCGGCGGCGATCGCGTGGGTGTGAGGTTGTCTCCCGCCAATACCTGGAACGTGCCGGCAGATTCCGACACGCGCGGTCTCTATGATGCTGTGATCAGCGCATTGTCTGGCTACGGGCTAGCTTATCTGCACCTGCGCGAAGCGCAGGGCGACCTGTCAGCCATTGCGAATATGGTCACTGACGTGACCGTGCACTACCGCCAGGTGTATCAAGGCACCCTCATGACGAACACTGGCTTTGATCGTGAGCGGGCCAACGAGATCATCCGCAAGGGTTACGCCGATCTGGTGGCCTTTGGTGCGCTCTTTATCTCCAACCCCGATCTGCCGGAGCGCTTCCGTCGCGGCGCTTCTTTGACCCAGGCGGACCAGCAGACCTTCTATCAGGGCGGGGAGAGAGGTTATATTGATTATCCGTTGCTCCCGGTGGCAGTCTAGAATGCCGGACACGACCACAATTACAACAAAGGAGGCAATTTATGCAGAACGTGACAACCCTGGTTGGGCGCATCCTGATGGTGGCGATTTTCCTGTGGGGTGGGCTAGGGAAGATTGGTGGCTATGCCGGCTTTGAACAGTATATGCAGCACCTGGGGTTGGCGAGCTGGCTCGCACCGTTAGTCATTCTGCTGGAGCTCGGTGGCGGCATCGCCGTGGTGTTCGGCTTGTACACGCGCGTGACGGCGCTTGCCCTGGCAGCCTTCTGCGTAGCGACGGCGGTACTGGTGCATTATCACCCACAAGACGAGATGCAGATGATCAATTTCATGAAGAACCTAAGCATGACCGGCGGGTTCTTGGTGCTGGCCGCGTATGGCGCTGGCAAGTTGAGCCTGGACGAGCGGCTCAAACTCAGGTGGCGCTAGCGCTTGGCGCATCGCCCGCTAAAGACGATCATGGGGGACGCTGTAAAGGAGTTCGTTGCCCGAGCCAAGGTGTCGGATAAACCGATCGCCATCCAGGACCTGAGTTCTCCGAGAAAAAGGCCGCACTCGAGGACGAAAGCCCTGCCGCGCAGGGATGCTTTGCGGCGTCACCTATCGCCGGATCGTCCGGTCCATTCAGGCCGGAGCGTTTGATGCGGGATCGAATTCATGGCCGCGAATCCGGCCTGAACTTTGACCATCGGCCTGCACATGCTCGCCGGTCGATGTGGCATTCAAGATTATCAAGCCGCAGCAACCCGGAATCGGTAGCGGCGTAACGAAACGCTGCTCGACGTGTATCTTCGGTTGGCCGGATCGTCGTTCAAGCGAAGGTCCGGCCAGCCTGCTGCGGCGGGATAACCTTTTGTGGCAGGATCAATTCAAGTATTGCCAGGGAAATTCCGGTCCGGAGTCGCTCACGGGGCACGGATCGGTGAGCGCGATGCTCACGTCTGCGGGCATGGTGCATTGTGCCGTGCAACCTTTGCGCGTGGTTTTTGGGAGCAACTGACGGGACCAGCAAATAGGTTATCATGATAACCATGTGCCATGGCCGTGCGCCCGAGGGGGAATGATGACGGGTCAGAAGCAAGTCGCGGTCGTCGCCGGAGTCGGGCCGGGCCTCGGTGCCGCGCTGTGTCGGGCGTTGGCGCGATCGGGCTACACGGTAGCCGCTTTGGCGCGTACCGAGGAATTCACGCAGGGTCTTGCGCAAGAACTGCAACAATCGGGCGGCTCATTGTTGCCCGTGAAGTGCGATGTGGGGGACGGAATGTCCGTCGATGCGGCGTTCGCGCGGATTTCGCGGGAAATCGGCACTGCATCGGTCTATATCCACAACGCCAGCCAGCTCGTTGCGATGCCGTCGCTGGAGATCACTTCGGCGGTTTTCACTGAAGCATGGCGCGTCACCTGTCTGGGCGCGCTGCTGTGCACCCAAAAGGTCATTCCGGGCATGCTGCAGGGCGGGCGTGGGGCGCTGTTGTTCACCGGCGCCACCGGTGCGCTGCGCGGTGGCGCAGGTTTCGCTGCCTTTGCGTCGGCCAAGTTCGCATTGCGTGGCCTGGCCCAGTCTTTGGCCCGAGAGTTCGGACCGCGCGGGATTCATGTGGCTCATGTGGTCATCGACGGACTGATCTGGTCCGGGCGTGCCCGCCACGGTGTTTCCCAAGATAAGTGCCTGATGCCCGAGGCTATCGCGGACTGCTATCTGCAGCTCATCGGCCAGGACCGTTCCGCCTGGACGCACGAGTTGGACCTAAGGCCGGATGTCGAGAAATTCTGACGGCCGGCTGCCGCCCGTTACTGCCGGACTTCGATGCGGTTGACCACGTCCCGGACGCCGAGCAGGTACCAGGCATCGGATTCGGCCATCTTGCGCTCTTCCACCGTGGTCAGGAACCCGTGTAGGGTGACGACGCCATTGCAGGAGTCCGCCCGTATCTGGTCGGCGTGGACTAGTGGATCTTTTTCAAGCACTAGCCGCAGTGCATCGAGAATTTCGCCGTCATGGTCGTTTTCGAGCGGGACCACTTCGAGTTCGTTGACCACGTCACGGCATCCTGGGGCCCACCACGCAAGAACGCCTGCGAGCCGCTTGTGTGAAAGGCTCCCGACGTTGCCGCTCAGTGTCACCACTCCTTCCTGTACCTCCAGCGCGATCGAGCTCTGGGCCTGCGCACCCAGGTTGCGCAGGACAATCGTGTCGTCCCTGGATTTTGCGCGAATGGCGTAGTCCAGGAATGCACCCTCACTGAGTAGAAAACGTGAAACGGCATCGCGTACCGCTCCGTCACCCTTGCGCTCGCCAGGTGCGATACGCAGCCGGTCGATCATGCTGTTCATGCCCATGAGCGCTTTAGCCTGTTCCAGTGCTATGCGTTTAGCCGCGATATTGTCGACCTCTCCTTCGACCGTCAACGCACCATCGCAAATGGCGATGTGAATGGCATTGTGGTGCGCCCGGACGCGTGGTTCGTGCTCCAGCGCGGCCCGGATCTCCCGCAGGATTGTCTCATCGGCTGTCATAATCGGTCCTCCAATCAGGACGTTCTGGAAGGTTTGATGGCCGCAGGTCTGCGGTTGGAATTGTCCGTGGGGTGTTCGAGAATGGCTCCGCACCGAGACTCGAATACGTCGGATAGACGCGAGCCGATATCGGGGAGCGCTTCAGAAAAGGGATCCCGGGAAAGCCCCCCGACGCTGGAGTGACAGCGTACTGACTCTTGCCTGTAGTTCATTGCTTTTTTAGGCACCGGCATTTCCCTGTTAGGCATGGTACGGCCATGCCACCATGCTGCACAAGATCGC
>VFSW01001632.1_pt1 | contig 34190 bp, 32 predicted proteins | sample 5358111 | NCBI WGS metagenome assembly VFSW01 (sample SAMN11554181, study PRJNA540505) | mine drainage metagenome | isolation source: sediment from site ElyBrook_90M | place: USA: Ely Copper Mine, Vershire, VT | collected 2017
ACCGAATCGAGATAATCTGCCCAGTGCTGCATCATGCGCTTACGCTCGGGCAGGTATTCGGCGCGGTTGTACGCACCCCGGATCTCGTTGCGCTCGCAGTGGGCCAGCTGGCGCTCGACCGCGTCGGGGTTGAAACCGGTTTCGTTGAGAATGGTGGAAGCCACCGCTCGAAAGCCATGGCCAGTCATCTTGCCCTTGTAGCCCAGGCGGTAGAGCGCAAAGAGCATGGTGTTGCCGCTGATCGGTTTATCGCGGTTTCTGCCGGGGAAAACATACCGACTGCCGCCGGATAGGCCCTTGAGTTCGACCAGCAGGGCGAGCGCCTGCCGGGTCAACGGGACCACGTGCTCGGTTTTCATCTTCATGCGCCCGGCGGGAATAACCCACAGGGCATTGTCCAGATCAAACTCCACCCACTGCGCACCGATGAGTTCGTTGGTGCGGACAAAAGTTTGCGCCAACAGTTGCAGTGCGATGCGGGTTTGCTTGTCGCCTATTTCGTCGTACCGGGCGATCGCACGCAGCAAGTCCGGCAGTTCCTCGGGGCGGACAGCGGCTTGGTGTTGCTTGACATGCGGCGTCAACGCACCGCGCAGGTCGGTGGACAGGTTGCGGGTGCAGCGTCCGGTAGCGATGCCATAACGGAAGACTTGCCCGCACACTTGCAATACCCGGTGGGCCAAGTCGTATGAGCCACGGGCTTCTATCTTACGAATCGCTTGCAACAACTCCGGTGCTTCGATCTGGTCCAGCGGGCGTGCGCCGAGGAGGGGGAACATATTGGACTCCAGACGACGCCTGACGTCGTCCGCATGGTGCGGCGTCCAGGTATGCAGTTGTTTGTGGTACCACTCCCGCGCTACCGCCTCGAAAGAGTTCTCGGCGGAGAGCTTTTTACGCAGGTTCGTAGCCTTGCGCTCGGCCGATGGATCGAGGTCCGCTTCCAGTTGATGACGGAGCTCTGCGTGCTTTTTCCGCGCCTCGCTCAGGGTGACTTGGGGATAGACGCCAATCGAGAGGGCTTTTTCCTTACCCGCCTGCCAGTAACGCATCCGCCAATACTTCCGGCCATCGAGGTAGACCCACAGATAAAGGCCATCACCATCGTGGAGTTTGCGGATGCCCGCCCCCTGGCTGGTGGCGTTCTTACATTTGGCCGCGGACAACAGCTGGGTGGCCATCGTGGTAACTCCTAGCTGTGGTAATTTTCTTACCACGATTGTTACCACGATTTATGCTCGGATACAATGGGATGTTACCACGCTGCTCTGGACTTTATTCCTTGCCTAACTCAATGTATTCACTATGTTTACGGGGTGTTTTCGGACGACTTAGGATGTCAAACTGGCGGAGAGGGTGGGATTCGAACCCACGTGGGGCGTAAGCCCCCAACAGATTTCGAGTCTGCGCCGGTATGACCGCTTCGGTACCTCTCCGGGGGCGTGTAGCTTACGTAAACTCTGGGAACGAGACAACTGGTTCTGGCTTATAATTTCAGTAATGCCACTGAAACTATCGATAAGCCGGCCGTTTGGCATAACCCTTGGAGCATTGATGCTCGTATCGGCCCTGCTCTCCAGCTGCACCCCGTTCGGCGAGAGCAAGCTTCAAATGGTGAAAAAGGCCGGCGAGATCCTGGTCCTGACCCGAAATAGCCCAACTACCTATTATCAGGGGCCGGACGGGCCAGCCGGGATCGAATACGACCTCGCCAAGGCTTTCGCGAAGCGTCTTGGCGTGTCGCTTCGCATCGAGGTTGCGGACCGCTCGCGCGACATCGTGCCCATGATCGCAAACAACCAGGCAGATTTCGCTGCCGCCGGCCTCGCTGTCACCCCAGACCGCCTCAAGATCGTTCGCTTCACGCCCCCATACCAGCAGGTACGCCAACAACTTGTCTACCGCGCCGGCACAACGCCCCCGAAGAACCTGTCGGCTTTGCAAGGCCAGGCGCTCGACGTTGTCTCCGGAAGCAGTTACATCGAGCACCTGCAACAGCTGAAGCTGCTCTATCCCAGCCTGAAATGGACAGCGGTTCACGACGCAGAGGCTGAGGACCTGCTTATAGAAGTGCAGCAAAAAAAAGCGCTGTTCACAATCGCCGACTCCAATATCGTCGCGTTGAGCCGCCAGTTCTATCCGGAACTCAAAGTGGCTTTCAACCTGGACCCACCCGAAAATCTCGCTTGGGCTTTCCCGGACAGCAACGACAACAGCCTGTACAACGCAGCCGTGAAGTTTCTCGACGACATGCGCCGTTCGGGCGAACTGGCTCACCTGATTCAGCGTTACTACGGCGCCACGAGCAGCTTCACTCCCATCAATATCGCCGCCTACAGGGAGAAGATCAAAACTGCTTTGCCGACCTATGAACCCCTATTCCAGGCCTCTGGAAGGAAATACGATATCGACTGGAGGCTGCTCGCGGCCATGGCCTACCAGGAATCCTTTTGGGACCCAAACGCGGTGTCCCCCACGGGCGTGCGCGGCATCATGATGCTCACTAAAACCACCGCGGAACGCCTACACATCGCCGATCCGCTAAATCCGAATAGCAGCATTGACGGAGGAGCGGAATACATCCGCGACATAATCAACCAACTTCCGTCCCATATTCCGGAACCCGACCGCACCTGGATGGCACTGGCCGCCTACAATGTCGGCACCAGTCATCTGGAGGACGCACGCATCATCACGCAGCAGCAGGGAGGGAACCCGGACAAATGGAAAGACGTGCGCAAGTGCCTCCCGCTGCTGGCGATTCACGCCTGGTACAGCAAGACCAAGTACGGTTATGCACACGGTTACGAGCCAGTAGAGTATGTGAAGCGTATCCGGATCTACTATGACGTGCTCGTCAAGATGAATCGCGAACGCAGGGCGCGAGAACACAATGATGCGCTTCATATCAGGGCGCCGGCGATGTGATCCCAGCGATATCGGTTGCCGCCGGGTTTCTCGAGCCAGTCACTGATGTCACGGCGTACCGCGCCAGTCCTCGACCGATTCGTCGTCGATGCATTCATCAGCCAATAGGGGTGTATCGGACGCATCGCCGTCAACCCCGCAGGTCCGCTACGTACCCAGTCCGACGAACCCTCTGGTGAAGCGACGATAAGTGCCAAGCCAGAGGCACCGCACGGATAACGGAATTACCGCAGGCATGGCTGGTGGCATCCGGATTTCGCTTTGTATGAATAGTGAACGCGCCACACCGTAGAACCTCGACATTCTGCTGACACAGCTGCTTCGCAACAGACGTCGCACATCATTGACACAGGATAGCGAAACCCTCCACGTCAGTGGACGGCTGATCCAGGTCCGGTCATTTGCGACGCGCTTTAAAGAACGCCCGGAGGGTGGCCCCGCACTCTTCGCCCAGCACTCCGCCAAGAACCTGTGGATGATGATTCAGGCTGGGAGCGCCAAAGATCTCGAACACCGAACCAGCAGCGCCTGCGAGCGGATCGTGCGCACCATATACGACTCGTGCAACACGTGCATGCACCATGGCACCGGCGCACATCGGGCAGGGTTCGAGGGTGACATACAGAGTCGCGCCTGTCAGCCGATAGTTTCCGAGAGCGGCCGAAGCTGCGCGCATTGCCACGATCTCTGCATGCGCGGTCGGATCACAGCTTCCGATCGGACGGTTCCAGCCCTCGCCCACGACTATCCCATCCAACACTAGAAGCGCACCGACCGGCACCTCGCCTTCAGCCTCAGCGCGCACCATCAGCCCAAGCGCGTGCCGCATCCATTTTTCGTCTGCCTCAAGTTGCGGGCCGCTGACTTCAGGTTCCGCTACCACCTTCACCTCCCGCCTCTTTCAGATCGCGATGCAAATTCACTCGCCGCTCGGTTGGCAACGATCAATTTATCGCATTGGTTCTAAATAAACTCGGCATTTAACAATTCAAAATCACCGTGATAAAACGCAGAATCCCCGGGGGCGCGCTGAGCTACGTCATGGTATCCTACCGTGCTGCTGGGCGAGTAGGATAGCCCTCGCAGACTGATACATACAGCAATTGGGCGTTCAGTTATGGCCGAACCACCACACCGCTCCTGTGTCAGAGCCGGAGTGACGTGGCGTTTTCCGCTTTATCAAGGTTGCGGAAACCATATCCGATTGGGCTGCGGTTCTCTGGTTACTCAATGCAGGGCGGATTGACGTTCGTCAGCTTGTCTTGTCGGATTGAATGCCTGGACCGGAACTAACAGGATGTACTAGGAAGTTGACCATATGAACATCGAACGCCGGGACTTGGGTGAACAGACGGATATCGCTGCAGTCGGCGCGCTCCTCGCCGTCAAAGGATTGAGGGTCGTCGACGTCGGTTGTGGTCCCGGTAAGGTGGCACGCGAACTTTGCGCTTCGGGGGCGACCGTAATAGGTGCTGAACCGGACCCGATACAGGCCAAGATTAACCAGAACGCCCCTCCAACAGCTGGTCTCACCTTCATCGAAGCCACGGCGGAAAACCTGCCACTGGATCAAGGCTCTGTCGACGGCGTTTTCTTTTTCCGCTCGCTCCATCATGTTCCGATCGAACGCATGGACGCTGCCCTGATGGAGGCAGCTCGGATCCTAAAGCCGGGAACTGGATTTCTTTGCGTGGTGGAACCGGGGATGACGGGCACACATTTCAAGGTCATGCGCCCATTCCACGACGAAACTCGGGTTCGAACCGAGGCTCAGGCAGCGCTCAGTCGGACCGCAACGCGATTGTTCCGGAGCGAGGAGCAGTTCCGATATATGCAATTTCCGCGTTACCCGAATTTCGAGGCTATGGTTGCGCGGGTGACGGGTCAGACCTTCAACGACATCCGACGCGAGCAAGTCGAAACGGATGAAGTCAGAGATCTGTTTGAAGCCGCACGCCCAGAAGATGGCGAATACGTTTTCGAACAACCGATGCTGCTTAACCTCTATCGAAGCCCCGCGCGACCTTAGTCCGCTTTTGGAGGCGGATTGACAGTCGGCACGGTTCAACCGCCTTCAGAAATTCATCGGAAGGCGGTCGGTTCGATCCGGATCGCCAATATCAAATACCAGGATTCAACTCCTGGGTTACCACGGTGGTCCCAGTAACCTTTTCAACGGCGGCGGTCGCCGCTTCGATAGCGCCTTCCAAATAGCCGCCTTGCTCTGCGGCGACTTCCGTTCCCGCGAATATCAATCGCCTGTCCCAAGGCCCGACAAACACTGGAGGGGGGCCGTAGGCAGGATGCCCGCTCGGCGGTTCGCAGTCGGCTGGCGTTGCAGTGAAAGGGTCCATCGCCCAATCCGCGACATGAACACTGACCGGTTGCGCAGCTTCCGGTCCGAACAGACGAACGAGTTGCGTCAGGACCGATTGCTTCAGCGTCTCCGGTCCCATGGCCTTGCGCGCGTCCACCGAGAGGCCGGCGAATCCGAACAGCGCAGGCAGGCCATCTGGAGCCGATGCGTCATGCAACTCCGCCAAGGGACCGACGAAGCTGCTCACCGTGCCGGACAGTCCCTGTTCCTTCCAGAAAGGACTTTCGTAGACCGCTAAAACCTTAGCCTGTCCAGCCATCCAGGTCGGGACCGCCTCCAAGGCGCTGTGCAGACTGGACGGCAATGTGGGAAAAAACTCGATATGGCCGGCAGCAAGCCGCGGCGGAAGCGCAAGGATGACGGAATCCGCCTTGATCGTCAGATGTCCGGTGCCGCTGACCGCTTCGATCTCAACCAGCCCCAGGTCATCGATCCCAATGCGGGTCGCCTGCACACCGCACTGCACGCACCCTTGCGACAATCTCGCCGCCACCGCCTCTACCAGAGATTGCATGCCGCCAGCCAGCCGCATGGAAAGTGGCTCGGTATTGAAACCTCGTTCATATCTCTGTGCCGGCTCAAGCCTGTATCGCTCCACCAGGACAGCACCATCGGAAAATTGCGAGAACGCAGAGAGACCAAGATCATCCACCAACTGTCGCATGCGGGGCTGCATATCTGGCCAAAACCATGCCGGGCCAAGGTCATAGCGCCCGCCTTTGGGCCTTCCGGCGTCGGGCAACACAGAGTAGATACGCCCACCGATACGGTCTCGCGCCTCCAGCACGATGCACTGAACACCCAACCGGGTCAGCAACGCGGCGGCGCACAACCCGCTGAGACCAGCACCCACGACGACCACATTTGTTCGCATCAATGCGAACCCCCTGGACGTCAGTTGGTCAGGCGCCTGACGCAGGCGCAGTCTGGAGCTGGGCGAGATGGCCTGCCTTCACCCAAAGTTTCGCACCGCGCGCGCCCGCTGTGCTACGGACCGTCGAGCCCGCTGGGAGACGCAACCAGCTCAGCCTTTCGAACACCTCCCCCTCCTCGATGAAGTCCCCGTCGAGAACCAGAAGTTCGATCCCGCCCGGCGTGCGGAAATCGATTTCGGCACCCGCTGCCCAGCGTTCCAGACGCACATCCTCTCGATCATCTCGGAACAGCGGCATGACTTCAACACCCGGCCGCCCGTGCACGGGCAGAAATAAACGATTGCTTGTGTCAATGCGAACATCGGTACGGTCGTTCAGGTCAAACTGCCAAAGCTTGACGAAAATCGTGCAACCTATCTCCGATCCGGGCGTATGACGCGAGGTCGGCGGATTTCGGATGTACGACCCCACCGGATAATCGCCATGCTCGTCGGAAAATACACCTTCGAGAACGAAGAACTCTTCCCCGCCATCATGGGTATGGGCAGAAAAGTGCGAGGCAGGCGCGTAACGTACAATTGTCGTGGCACGCGCCACCTCTGCACCGATGCGATCCAACATGCGACGTTCCACGCCGGGGATGGGCGACGGCGTCCAGGGAAGGACAGCCGCGTGAACGGCAGCACGCTGCGAAAAATCGGCATTCAGTTCCATGCGATCGTCTCATGGTCAGAGTTACGCCAGGCGATGTTGCTCGGCGCGCAACTGTATTTTGGTGTACGTGGCCAAAACCACAAAAGCCACGACCGCTGCCCTTCATCTCATACCATTATGCGGATGGCACGTCTGATGCAGATATCCAAAGAGACAGAATCGACCAAGATTTTCGCATGAACGGCGTTGAAACCAGTATGGAAGAATGTGATTTTCGGATAGCGCACCTCGGCACTTCCATAACACAGACGATCCTGTCGGCAGAACTGAGACGTCCTCGGTCATCTTGAGCACTCCAAAAGCACCCCGATCCCTTGGTAGGCGGCTGGCGTTCGGGAACCCTTTCGCCGATGAAGCGCGCCATCTGTTCGAGGATTCTGTCCGGCATTCCCGCACTAAATCCTAAACTAGAAAATTACCGTCATCTCGATCGCATCGCCAGCCAGAACCACAGCGGAACGACTCCATCGTTCCTTTTATTATGGCAATGCTCAGCTCCGTTCGACTGTTTATCATTACATAGTCAACCAGACTGCCGAACTCACCATCCCAACCTATGTTAAACCCGCAGTTTTCCACAACAAAATCCGCCGATTCCCGCTACTCCCACTCGATCGTTGCAGGTGGCTTGCCTGAGATGTCGTACACCACTCTCGATATGCCACGGACCTCGTTGATAATGCGATTCGATATTTGCCCGAGCACTTCGTACGGCAGATGCGCCCAGCGCGCTGTCATGAAATCCACGGTCTCGACCGCGCGCAGCGCAATAACATAGTCGTATGCCCGCGCATCACCCAGCACCGCCACCGACCGAACCGGCAGAAAAACCGCGAACGCCTGGCTGACCTTGTTATACAGTTCGTTGCGATACAGTTCTTCCAGGTAAATGGCGTCCGCCTTGCGCAGAAGATCGGCGTATTCCTTCTTCACTTCACCAAGGATGCGAACCCCCAGCCCCGGCCCCGGAAACGGATGCCGGTAAATCATGGCGTGCGGCAGGCCGAGCTCGGTGCCAATCGCACGCACCTCGTCCTTGAACAGTTCGCGCAGCGGCTCGAGCAGCCGTAGATGCATGCGCTCGGGCAGACCACCGACATTGTGGTGTGACTTGATCACATGCGCCTTCCTGGTGCGCGCGGCAGCAGACTCGATCACGTCCGGATAGATCGTGCCCTGGGCAAGCCATTTCGCGCCCTTGATCTTCGCCGCCTGCTCCTCAAAGACCTCGATGAACACACGGCCAATGGCTTTTCGCTTCAACTCAGGGTCGGCGACACCGAGAAGCGCGCCGAGAAACCGGCTCTCGGCATCGACTCGGATGACCTTGACCCCCATGTGTTCCGCGAAGGTCGCCATCACCTGATCGCCCTCATTCAGGCGCAGCAGGCCGTTGTCGACGAAGATGCAGGTCAGCTGCTTACCGATGGCACGGTGCAGAAGCGCTGCGACTACCGAGGAATCCACTCCGCCGGAAAGACCGAGCACCACCTCGTCGCTACCAACCTGGGTACGTACGCCCGTAACCATGGAATCGATGATGTTCCCCGGCGTCCAAAGAGCGCTGCAACCGCAGATATCGTGCACGAAGCGCTCCAGGATCGCTGCGCCTTGAGTGGTGTGGGTGACCTCAGGATGAAACTGAACTCCGTAGAAACGACGCTGTTCATCGGCAATTCCGGCGAAGGGCGCGCTGTCGGTGGCTGCGATCACTCTGAAACCGGACGGCAGTCGGGTTACGCGGTCGCCGTGGCTCATCCACACGTGCAGGTACTCCTGCCCGCCCTCTGCTACCTCGTCACGGATTCCCTTGAACAATCGCGAGTGGCCGTGCATGCGCACGCGCGCATATCCGAATTCGCGCTTGTCCGAACTCTCCACCCCCCCGCCCAGCTGTGCCGCTATGGTCTGCTGGCCGTAGCAGATACCGAGCACCGGCACACCCAGCTCGAACACCGCCTGCGGCGCGCGCGGCGTCTCAGCCTCGGTCACTGACTCTGGACCACCAGACAGGATAATGCCGCGCGGCGCGAACCGGCGTACCTCCTCCTCCCCGAGGTCATAGGGATAGATCTCGCAATACACGCCGGATTCACGCACTCTGCGAGCAATGAGCTGGGTGTACTGCGCGCCGAAGTCGAGAATCAGAATCTTCTGGGAATGGGGATCGTTCATAGCGGCGGCTGCGCGATTCAGAGGCCGAAATGCGGAACCATATTCATGGGCTTACGACCCGCATCTTGCCGCCTAATCCCGCTGGTAGTTTGGCGCTTCCTTGGTAACGGTCACGTCGTGTACGTGCGACTCGCGGATGCCGGCGTTGGTGATGCGCACAAACTCCCCATGCGTGCGCAGCGCTTCCAGGTTCGGAGAGCCTGTATAACCCATGCCGGCGCGCAGGCCACCCATAAGCTGGTGGACGATGTTCACCATCGGCCCTTTGTAGGGCACGCGTCCTTCCACACCTTCGGGAACCAATTTCTCGGTGCTAGCGCCTTCCTGGAAATAGCGATCGCTAGAACCCTCGCCCATGGCCCCGAGGGAACCCATGCCACGATAGGTCTTGTACGAGCGCCCCTGGTAGAGCTCGATCTGGCCCGGCGCCTCGTCTGTGCCCGCCAGCAAGCTGCCGATCATGACCGCATGGGCGCCAGCGGCGATCGCCTTGGTGACGTCTCCGGAAAAGCGGATACCTCCATCAGCGATCACGCAGACATCACTGCCAACCAGTGCATCGGCAACATTGGCGACGGCCGTGATCTGCGGTACCCCGACACCCGCCACCATACGTGTGGTGCAAATCGAACCTGGCCCGATGCCGACCTTCACCGCATCGGCACCGACGTCGCGCAGCGCATGCGCCGCGGATGCCGTGGCGATATTGCCACCAACTACTTGCATCTTGGGATAATGCTTTTTGATCCAGCTCACTCGATTGATCACCCCCTGAGAGTGACCGTGGGCGGTATCCACCACGATCAGGTCGACCTCGGCCTCGATCAGCTGCTCCACGCGCTCTTCGGTCCCCTTGCCGACCCCGACAGCGGCGCCGACGATCAGGCGTCCGGCCGCATCCTTGGCCGAGCGCGGGTATTCGCTGGATTTCTGAATGTCCTTGACGGTGATGAGCCCCTTGAGGCCGAACTTTTCGTCCACCACTAGGATCTTCTCGATACGGTGCGCGTGCAGCAGCCTCAGTATTTCCTCACGGCTGGTGCCTTCGCGAACGGTCACCAAGCGCTCCTTCGGGGTCATGATACGGCTTACTGGCTCATCGTAGCGGGTTTCGAAACGCAGATCGCGGCTGGTCACGATGCCGACCAGCTTGCCATTCTGGGTGACCGGAACGCCGGAAATGCGCTGCGCGCGCGTCAGGTCTAGCACCTGCCGTACCGTGGTATCGGGAGTGGTGGTGATGGGCTCGCTGATGATCCCGCTTTCGAATTTCTTGACCTTGCGAACCTCATCCGCCTGCCGGCGCGGAACCATGTTCTTGTGGATGATGCCCACGCCTCCTTCCTGGGCGAGGCTGATGGCGGCGCGTGACTCGGTCACCGTATCCATGGCCGCGGAGAGCAACGGAATGTTCAGGCGCAGGCTACGGGTCAGCAGGGTGGAAAGATCGACATCATTCGGCAACACTTTCGAATGCGCCGGCAACAACAACACATCATCAAAAGTGAGGGCTTCCTGGACAATACGCATGCTGCATTATACGGATTGACCCCGTAGCCGTAAACTGGGGGCGGGTCTGCTACTATCAAACACCGGCCTTACGGAGACTTTTTATACTTCGGCCGGGCCGGACCGTCTGCAACAGTGGGGGTGTTCCAGCCATGAATCCGTCAAAAAAAAGGCCTTTCTCGCGGTAGGGCACGACGTCTTTACCGGGCGCATTATTCCCGCCGCTCGGGAGCGTATGCGAACTTTTTTGGTTGACGCCACCGCTTGGCTACCCTTTAATTGCGGTCAACACTACTCGAGGAGGAAATCCGACTATGAAAAAAACTGTGCTGCTGGCCACCCTGGCCCTCGCTACCGGCGGCTGTGCCACCCACGCCGCACCTAAGGCGTCGTCCGTAGCGGACACGATCGCCGCCGCACAGCAGGCAGTCGCGCGCGCCCACAAGGAGCACGTCGGCCTGTGGATCAACACGGCGAAGTACGTCAAGAAGGCCGAAAAACTGAACAGCGAAGGCAAGAGCGCCAAGGCCATGAAGCTCGCTCAAACCGCCCTGGAGCAGGTACAGCTTGCCGAACAGCAGGCGAAGGCCAATGCCAACGCCGGACCCTCCTACGTGCGATGATATTAAACGCCCGGTGAAGGCGGGTGGCTGTCACGAACGCGCCGCCTCTTTCCCCGGGTCTTTAAGGGTAAGGGCTTGGGAAACGCCCTACCTCTCGCAGTGTTTTGTAGCAGCCGGGTTACGTCGCCAAGGTTTCCCTTTGGTACGATTCACGCAGGAGAAATCCCCGAGTTCAGCCACAAAACGTGCGTCACGAGCTCCGCGCCTTCGATCAGCGCGCGACCTGCCCGAGCACCGTGAACAGCTTGAACTGCACCATCTGCTCGGAAGGTGCCATGAATCCAACCGCAAGCAGATCGAAAACAGGTTGCAGTCGTTTCTGGCGTCGAGTGTCATGATTTTTGCGCACCGCCCCATGTCACCCGGTCTATGATCCGGGGCAAACGCGGCGGCAGGACCAGGCCCGCCGCAATATGGGCGCCCTTCGGAAATCTCAGGCGAGAAACATTACCCCGGGTTTTCAGTTGCTTATGAATTATTCAGGCGAACGTACAAAGCGCCCGCTGCACGGGTCTTCTTTATTTCGGGCATGAGGGCTATGTTTGCGAAATGATCAGCCGCGATCTCGTGACTGCCACACCTGGCTCCATGCCGCTGCGCGATATCTATTCGGTATCGCGTCTGGCGCGGGAAGCCAAAGCGCTCCTCGAAGGCAGCTTTCCGCTACTCTGGATCGAGGGGGAAATATCGAACTTCGCGCGACCCGCCTCCGGACATTGCTACTTCACGCTCAAAGACAGCCAGGCGCAGGTCCGCTGCGCATTGTTCCGTGGCAGCCAGCGAACTCTCGCGTGCGTACCCAAGGACGGCATGCATGTGGTGGTGCGCGCACGGGTCAGCTTCTACGAGGGCCGCGGCGAATTTCAGCTTGTTATCGAGCACCTCGAAGAAGCCGGTGAAGGGGCACTGCGGCGTGCCTTCGAGGAGCTGAAAAACCGGCTCGCCCTGGAAGGCCTGTTTGATCCCGCCCGCAAGAAGCCATTGCCGCGGCTACCGCGGCGTATTGGCGTCATCACCTCACCCGGCGGTGCCGTCATCCGTGACATTATCACCACGCTCGCCCGCCGCTTTCCCCCGATATCAGTACTGATCTACCCAGTGCCCGTACAAGGGGAAGGAGCTGCCGAGAAAATCGCCGCTGCAATCCGGTTAGCTGGCGAGCGCCGTGACTGCGACGCGCTCATCATTGCCCGTGGTGGCGGATCGCTTGAAGACCTGTGGGCCTTCAACGAGGAGGTCGTGGCCCGGGCATTGTACCAATGCCCGCTGCCGGTCGTGTCCGGCGTCGGCCACGAAACCGACTTTACGATCGCCGATCTGGTGGCCGATGCACGCGCACCCACTCCGACGGCAGCCGCAGTCATGCTCAGTCCCGACTTGCGCGAGTGGCTGGCGGAGTTCGCAGCGGCCGAGCAGCAGTTGCGTCGACGCATGAACGACCGGCTGGCCAGCGCACAGCAGCGGCTGGATTGGCTGGCCACCCGTCTGGTTCATCCCGCGGACCGGATCCAGCACCTGCGTCAGCGCCTTATAGACCTCTCCCGGCGCCTGATCCTGGCACAGACCGCACGGCACAACGCCGCCGCGACCGCCGTGCTGGCCGCGACCGGACGTCTCCATCGCCTTTCGCCTGCCGCAACCATCCGCCAGGTGCAACTGCGTTTTGCGCACGGGCAGGAGCGACTCACGCTCGCGATGCGCCAGGCACTGGAGCGGGGCGCACATCGCCTGAGCATCTCCTCGGGCCAATTGGACGCATTGAGTCCGCTCGCAACTCTGGCCCGCGGCTACGCCATCGTTGAACGCGACGACACCGGAGCGCTGGTTCAGGATGCCGCGCAGCTCCGACCCGGCCAGCGGATCCGCGTACTCCTGGCCCGGGGACGTCTGAAGGCATTGGTGGAGGAGAAGCAGGAGTGAGAAAGGGTCGTTCGGGCAGGCGATACCCCAGCACCGATGTACAGTGTCCCGCTGGTACATCAGCGTGCAACTTCTCCACGAAGTGGCACTGAAGTCGCGAACCCGGGCGACAACCCACCATGCCGCACCTTTTGGTGGCCATCTCAGCACACGGCTACGGGCACGCCGCACAGGTCTTTCCTGTCATCGACCTGCTGCGCCGGCGCAATCCGCAGCTTCGCGTCAGCCTGCACACGACACTTCCCCGGCGACTGCTCGATGCCAGGCTCGGGGGTGGATGGGAATACCTGCCGGAAGCGGGCGATTTCGGCATGATTATGGCGTCGGCAATGGACGTACGCGTGGACGAAAGTGCGGCAGCCTATTGCGCCTTCCATCGCGACTGGGAGCACAAAGTGGCGGACGAGGCGCAGAAACTGCGCGCCCTGGCACCCGACCTGGTGCTGGCCGACGTTCCCTATCTGCCTTTGGCGGGTGCCGCCACCGCCGGCATCCCGGCGGTGGCGCTGTGTTGTTTAAACTGGGCAGACATCTACCAGCACTACTGCGGAGAACGGCCTGAGGCGCCACGGATCATCGAGCAGATGCTCGCCGCCTACAACAGCGCTGCCACATTTCTCCAGGTCGAACCCAGCATGCCGATGCCAGGGATCCGCAATGGCCGGCCCACAGGCATGGTTGCACAGTGCGGAATGAGTCGGCGCGCGGAGATCGATTTGCGCCTGCAGCTCGGCCGGGACGACCGCCTCGTCGTCGTCACCCCGGGAGGCATGCCCCTGCCTGTCGACCTCGACCGTTGGCCGCGCTTGCCGAAGGTCCGCTGGGTGGCAGATCGGGACGCGGCCCGGTGTCACCCGGATTTTGTCAGCATCGATACGCTACGGGTGTCTTTCCCGGATCTTCTGAGCAGCTGCGACGCGCTCGTCACCAAGCCAGGCTACGGAATCTTCGCAGAGGCGGCCTGCAATGGCACTCCAGTGCTCTACATCCGGCGCCCGGGCTGGCCGGAAGAACCCTTTCTCGTGCACTGGCTGGAGCAGCATGCCTGCTGCCTCGAAATCAGCCGCAGGCGGTTCGAGTGTGGCGATATCGGCGACGCCCTCGCAGCACTGTGGTCAGCGGCACGTCCATCGCCGGTCGTGCCGCTCGGGATCGAGCAGGCGGCACTGCATCTGGCACAGTGGCTGCCTGGGACGCTCGAAGCCAGGGAATGAATCCCACGGGCGCCGACCAAAGCGCCTTTTACCCGTATTTCTTGCGGGCAATGCGCCGCAGGCGCTGGCGCTTTTCGAACTGCCGCGGCGTAAGACGGTTCTTCCTGCCTTGGTAGGGGTTCAGACCCTGCACGAATTCGATACGCACCGGCGTTCCCTCAAGCCCGAACGCCTCGCGGAAACTATTGGACAGGTAGCGGACATAGTAACCTGGCACCGCGTCGGTCTGGTTTCCGTGGATCACCAACAGTGGAGGATTCTTTCCTCCCTGGTGAGCGAATTTCAGCTTGATACGCCGGCCATGCACCATCGGCGGCGCAGTCACCTGCACCGCCTTCTGCAGGATCCGGTTCAGCCGTGGGGTTGGAAGCGTGCACCGTGCCGACGCGTAGGCGCGATCAATAGCTGGGAACAGTGCACCAACGCCGGTGCCATGCAGCGCGGAGATGAAATGCAGTGGACAGAACGTGAGGAACGGGAGCTTGCGCTCGAGCTCGCGTTTTATCCAGTCGCGCCGGCTGTCATCAAGCCCGTCCCATTTGTTAACGGCGAGCACAAGAGAACGACCCTCTTCCAGGATGTGGCCAGCGAGACTGACGTCCTGTTCGCTGACCTCCTGCCTGGCATCGAGCACGAGCAGCACGACGTTGGCCGCCTCAATGGCCTGCAACGTCTTGACGACCGTAAATTTCTCGATCGCGTCGTCGATACGGCCGCGCCGGCGTACGCCGGCCGTGTCGATCAGCACGTAGTTCCGGTCCGCTCGCTCCAGCGGGATATATATACTGTCGCGGGTGGTGCCGGGCTCATCGAAAACCACTACGCGCTCCTCGCCGAGCATCGCATTGACCAGCGTAGACTTGCCGACGTTGGGCCGCCCCACGACTGCTATCCGCGGCACATCGCCGGCCGCGGGCTCTTCATCGACGCGTGCGAGCGGCCCGAGGACACGACGCATCAGTTCCTCGACGCCGTCGCCGTGAGACGCGGAGATGGCAACCGGCTGGCCGCTTGCCAGGTCATGGAACTCCGCGACCGCCAGCGCCGAATCGATGCCTTCGGTCTTATTGACGGCAAGCACCGCGGTTTTGCCCAGGCGCCGGATATCGTCGGCAATCGCGCGGTCGGCCGAGTTCGGGCCCGCGCGCCCGTCGACCAGCAGCACGACGACGTCGGCCTCCGCGATCGCCTGACGCACCTGTGCCGACATCAGCGCGCCCAACACGCTACGGTCATCGGTAATGCCGCCGGTGTCGACCACCAGGTACGGCCGGTCTCCCACCCGGCCGTTTCCATACAGGCGGTCGCGCGTCAGTCCTGGAACGTCGGCGACCAGCGCATCACGACTGCGCGTTAGCGCATTGAACAGCGTGGATTTGCCGACATTCGGCCGACCGACCAGAACAACTACCGGTTTCATGGTTTAGCTTCCTGCCGCCGGGCAACACGTTTACCGGGCCGGCTGTTTCTTCGCGTGCAGACGCAGAGCCGCGACATCCCCATCCTGGTCTGCAACATATAGGGTCTCAGTACCGGCTACCGGCGTGGCCAGGATCGGCTCGCTGCTGATCCGGTAGCGCGCCACGAATCGTCCATCATCCACCGACAGAAAGTGGACATATCCCTTGAAATCGCCCACTGCAACGGTGTCTCCGATCACCACCGGCCCGGTGGGCCAGCGGTCATGCAGGCCGGTCTGCTGCCACACACTAGCACCGGTCGCCAGGTCGTAGGCCATCACGTAGCCACGCGCGTCGGAAATGTAGATATTGTTGGCGTCAACTGCCATGCCCGAATAGCCCGATACATCGCGCGACCACTGGATGTGTCCGGTCTCAAGGTTGAAGGCGACGAGCTTGCCATGATAGGCGTCAGCATACAGCGTATTCCCCACAACCACCGGCGGAGAATCGACGTCGATCAGACGTGCGATCTCGTTGCGTCCATGAGGCTCCGAAACAGGGATATCCCACAGCTGTCGGCCATTGGCCAGACGGTAGGCCGCGAGTTTCCCGTTAGCCAGCCCAGTAACGACGACATTGTCCACAACCAGCGGCGTGCTGGTACCGCGCAGACTAAGGGACGGGACTGCATGCTCCTGCATCCACAGCCGTTTGCCGGTATCCGCGGCTAACCCGAAAATGCTGCCGTCTACGGTCTGGACGACCACGATTCCGGCGGAGCCACGCGGCGGGGCGAGAATCTCGCTGGAGACAACGGCCGACCACAGAAGTGCGCCATTAGATGCCTTGAGCGCAAGTACTCTCCCATCCTTAGTGCCGAGAAGCACCATGCCGTCGGCGAATCCCGTGCCACCCTCAATCTCGGCGTGTTTGAGCTGTGTGCCCCATAGCCGCTTGCCCGAGGCTACGTTGTACGCGCGAACCCGCCCCTGCGGTTCCGCTACGTAAAGCACGTTGTTACGTAAGGCCGGGGAAAGCCTGATGTATTTTCCGTCGGCGCCGCCGCCCATATCAGCGCTCCAGACACGCCTGACCCGGTACGCAGCGGCAAAACTCTTGAGCTTCGCCGGCGGCGCAAGATTGCTTGCTCCACCGTGCATCCAGTTGACAATACTGCAGCCACCCAGGCCAAGCACCAAGCCGAGAATCGACACGAGGCGCACACCGCGCCGCGGCACCCGGCCAGTCATTTTCCGGCCCCCCGACCAAGATCATCCAGTTTCATCACGAGGACGCGCACATACGGCGAAGCGGGACTGAGCTCGGCGAGCGCCGCCGTGTAGGCCTGGCGCGCTTCGCTTTTCTGACCTTGCGCCACGAAAATGTCGCCACGCAGTTCGTCGTAATCCGAGGCGAAGCCGTCACGCTCCTTGCTATCCGCCAGTACCAGCGCCGCACTCAAGTCACCACTCTGCATCAGAATGCGCGCGAGGCGCAGGCGCGCGGCATTGCGCACGCCGCTGGTGGTCGCATGGCTCATCGCCCATCGCAGGTGTCCTCGCGCACCCTTCATATCCCCTGAGTCCAGGCTGAGGCGCGCAAGGACCAACGCCGCATCGCCGGCATAGGGCGTCGCGCTGTATCGGCTGATGATCAGCTGCCCGTCCTCGGTTGCCGCCGTGGTATTCTTCTGCGCAAGCTCCTGCAGCATCGCATTATAGATCGACGAGGCCGCATCTGAGCGCAGCGTGCGATGGCGCAGCCAGTAGCTGGTGCCGACAAGCGCTACCATGCCGAACGCCACCCCGAGAATCAGGGCGTTGCCGTATTTGTTCCACCAGGCCTTGAGCCGTTCAAGTTGGTCGTCCGAGTCGTATGCTTCCAAGTTGTTCTCCGTCCGTCTCTCTAGATAGGGATGCGCGTGGCGCAGCTGCGTCAGCGCGCCAGTCTTTGTTTGAGTACCTGTGCCAAGTTGAGCTCGGAAATCTGTTCCTGCACTTCATCCACCCGCAACGCCTTGATACTGACCAGACCCGCGCTCAGTTCAGCATCGCCGATAAGCACGGCATAGGCCGCCCCACTGCGATCCGCGCGTCTCAACTGGCTCTTGAGCGAACCGCCAGCGGCATCGCATTCGACAAAAAGCCCATCGTCTCGCAAGCGCTCCGCGAGCAGCGCTCCGCGCCGCTGCGCGACCTCCCCGAGCAGCACCAGATAGAGCTGGGGCACACCAGTGCACGCCAGCGACTTCTGCTCCACCAGTATTTCGACCAGCCGCTCCATGCCGAGCGCGAAACCTGCCGCGGGCGTCGCCCGCCCCCCGAGCTGCTCCACCAAGCCGTCATAGCGGCCGCCAGCACAGACTGTCGCCTGCGCACCGAGTGCGGCGCTGACCCATTCGAACACCGTGCGCGTGTAATAGTCGAGCCCCCGCACCAGGCGCGGGTTGACGGCGTACTTCACGCCAGCGTCGTCCAGCAACGCACACAGACGCGCGAAATGCCCGGCCGACTCCGCATCGAGGTGATCGACCAGGCTCGGAGCGTGCTCGATGACACCCTGCAACGCCGGGTTCTTGCTGTCGAGAATCCGCAAGGGATTGGTTTGCAGACGGCGCAGGCTGTCCTCGTCCAGCACCGAGCGATGCGCCTCAAAGTAGTCCACGAGCAGCTTCCGGTAGCGCGCGCGGCAGTCCGGCGTGCCGAGGGAATTGATCTGCAACGCAACGTCGTGCACATCAAGCTCACGCCACAGGCGCGCGCTCATCAGGATCAACTCCGCATCCAGTTCCGGCCCCGACATACCGAACGCCTCCACGCCGATCTGATGGAACTGGCGGTAGCGGCCGCGCTGCGGGCGCTCATGGCGGAACATCGGTCCGGCATACCAGAGACGCTGAATCTGGTTGTGCAGCAGGCCGTTTTCGATCCCGGCCCGAACGCAGCCGGCAGTGCCCTCGGGCCGCAGACTCAGGCTTTCGCCGTTGCGGTCATCGAAGGTGTACATCTCCTTTTCAACAATGTCGGTGACCTGGCCGATCGAACGGACATACAGTTCGGTCTTTTCAAGCAAGGGCAGACGGATCTCGCGATAGCCGTAGGCCCGCAACGTACCGGCAGCACACTGTTCCACACGCTGCCAGAGCCCCAGGACATCGGGCAGAAGATCATTCATCCCGCGAATGGCCTGTATGGCCCGACTCACCGGGACGCGCCTCAGCCGATTTGCTTGATGGGATGGACTTGACCGGCCGCAGCGCCACCAGCCGATTCACGACGCAGGCGCAGCTGTGCGCGGATCACCCGCTCCAGATCGTCCACAAGCTGCTCCTTCGTGACCTTGTGATCGGGCCGGCCATCCACGTATAGCAGGCACGGTGATCCCCCGGCCAGGCCGACATGTGCCTCGCGCGCCTCTCCCGGTCCGTTGACCACGCAACCAATGACGGCGACGTCCATGGGCTCGGTAATGTCCTCCAGGCGGGTCTCCAGCGCGTTCACCGTGGCGATGACGTCGAACTCCTGGCGCGAACAGGATGGACAAGCTATCAGATTGATGCCCTTACTGCGGACGCGGAGGCTTTTCAGGATATCGAAACCGACCTTCACTTCCTCGACCGGATCGGCCGCGAGCGAAACGCGTATCGTGTCCCCAATGCCCTCGGACAGAAGCATCCCTAGACCGATAGCGGATTTCACCGCCCCCGAGCGCAGACTGCCGGCCTCGGTGATGCCCAAGTGCAGGGGATTTTCCGTTTGGGTGGAAAGTTTGCGGTAGGCCTGTACGGCCATGAACACGTCCGAAGCTTTGACACTCACTTTGTAGTCGTGAAAATCGAGATGCTCCAGGATATCGATGTGCCGCAGCGCCGACTCGACCAGCGCGTCAGAATTTGGCTCACTGTATTTCTTCTGCAGATCCTTCTCCAGTGATCCGGCATTGACCCCGATCCGTATCGGGATGCCCCGCGCCCTGGCCGCATCCACGACCTGGCGCACGCGGTCTTCGCGTCCTATATTGCCTGGGTTGATCCGCAGGCAGTCGGCGCCGAGTTCCGCCACCCGCAGCGCGATCCGATAGTCAAAATGGATGTCTGTCACCAGCGGCACATCCACCTGCGCCCGGATCCGGCCGAATGCCTCGGCGGCATCCATGGTCGGAACCGAGACACGCACGATGTCGGCGCCGGCGCGCGCCAGGGCACGGATCTGGGCAACCGTGGCGTCGACGTCACAGGTCTCGGTGTTGGTCATGCTCTGAACGCTGACCGGAGCACCGCCGCCCACCGGCACCTTGCCTACCATGATCCGGCGTGTCTGGCGCCGCACGATCGCGTTGTGGCTGTCCATATCAGTGGGTTCGGGCCACGCCCAGGGTGAAACGCGCGATCTGTCCGTGCATATAGGAGCTGACGTCAAACGGTTTGCCGTCGAACTCAACCTTCACACCGGCGGCATTACCGAGGAAAACTTTGAGCGGCGCATCCCCATCGAGCGTAACGACCCGTCCGGCCGGCACGGTCTCGTACAGCAGCTTGTTGCCCTGCGCATCGCGCACGTCCACCCACGAGTCTTGCTCCGTGTGCAGTACCAGCAGCGCCCGCTGTGAAACCGCGCCTGCTGCGGACTTCATCGCGACAACTACCTGCAGCGGCTTGAGCGCCGTCGCCGGGGGCGCGGTCTTGGCCGCGACGCCGGAGCGGGCTGGGATGACCGGCCCGGCGTGAGCCGGCTTCGGAGTCACGGTCGGAACTTGTGGGGAAAGTGCCGTGAACGCCGGCTTCGGCGCCACCAACCCTTCACTGGGGGCAACCGGCAAAGCGGCCGTATTCGCCGATGGGACTGAGGCCGGCGCCGGCGCCAGGCTGAGCTTGGGTTCAGGCGCACGCCCCTGCCACCAGCTCACCGCGAGTGCGACGATAAGCGCAACCATGAAGTAAGTCGCCAGCCTGACGTGCCGGTGCTGACTGGTGATCTCTTCCTTGGGCGCAAGACTGCCCAGATCGGCTGCCTTGCTGGCAGCCGGCACGTGCCCAAAGGCCTCCAGAATCGGACCCGATGCAAGACCGACAAGTTCGGCGTAGCTGCGCAGGTAGCCGCGAACGTAGGTCGGTCCCGGCAGGTGATCATAATCATCGGACTCCAGCGCCTGGACCTGGCGAGGCGCCAGACGCAGGTGCTCGGCAACCTCTTCGTGCGTCAACCCGAGGCCTTCGCGCGCCTTGGCAAGCGCAGGGCCCGGCCCGAAACCGGAGGATAATTTCTTCTGAGGAGTTTCTGTTTCCATAAGGCGCTATTTTAACCTATCCCCCGGTCAAGGTACGCAACTGCGTCGCCTCAGGCGAGTCGGGGAACAGGCTCCGCAGCCTGAGTGCGTAGCTCGCCGCCGCGTTGCGTGCGCCGAGGGCACGCTCAATCCGAACTGCCAGCAGCAGCGGCTGGGGCGCATCATGCGCCACCTTGAAATAGCGCCGGATGTACCCGCGCGCTGGTAGCGGCTGCCCCTGGTCGAAAGTGATTTTGGCCATATAGTACAACGCCAGCGGGAGTTTGGGTTTGATTCCCAGAGCGGCGCGGAAGTGCTTCTCGGCACCCAGTGGATCGGGCATTTTCATGTAGCAGATGCCGGCGTTCATGTTGGCCAGCTCTGGGGTCTTATAAAGCGGATTTTCCAGCGCCAGGCTGAAGTGCTTCTCGGCGGCCTTGAGCCGCCCACGGTTGCACAGGAAAACACCATAATTGTTCTGGGCGTCGGAGTTGCCTGGCTGCGACGAGATCGCCCTGCGGAAATGCTGCTCCGCCTTGCGGTCATCTTTCAGCCGTGCATACAGAAGACCCATGATGTTGTTAGCCTGGGAGTCGTCCGGATCGATCTCCAGCGCGTGTGTCAGTTCGTGATGCGCCACATCGAGCTCGCCGCGCGCCATATAGCCCGCCCCCAGCTGCGTGAGGGTTGCAACGAGCTGCTTGTTGTTCTTGGTCGCACCGTTGGGCTGGACCGTAACACATGCGCCCAGCAAGAGGCTGAACGCAACTGCGGCGATACCTCGCGTTACCGGCTTCATTGGCTGTACTCGCTACTTTGTCTAGGACGCAGCGAACGCCGCGTGCGGTCCTCGATGCGACCGGCAAGCTGGCCGCAGGCGGCATCGATGTCCTCGCCCCGGGTCCTGCGCGTTACCGTCATCAGACCTGCGTTCATCAGTATGTCGCGGAAGCGGTCTATGGTCGGCCGATCGGATCGCGCATAGGTGCTCGCTGGGAACGGGTTGAAGGGTATCAGATTGATTTTCGACGGGACATCTGCCAGCAGCCGCGCTAGTTCGCGCGCCTGCTGGGCGCTGTCATTAACACCGGCGAGCATCACATACTCGAAGGTCACGCGCCGTCGACCCTCCCCGGCAACATATCGCCGACAGGCGTCGAGCAGCCCGGCTATCGGGTACTTGCGGTTCAGCGGTACGAGTTCGTCACGCAGTGCGTCGTTCGGGGCATGCAGCGATACCGCCAGGCTTACATGACATGTTTCCCGCAGCCGATCGATGGCTGGCACCACGCCTGCAGTGCTGAGCGTAACTCGGCGCTTGGACAACCCGTAGGCCATATCGTCGAGCATGAGGTGCATGGCTGCCACGACGTTGTCGAAATTGAGCAGCGGTTCGCCCATTCCCATCATGACGACGTTCGTGATAAGCCGCTGTCCCTTGGGATCGCGGCCGAGCGCACGGTTGGCCACCCAAAGCTGGGCGATGATCTCGTCGGCCTCGAGATTGCGGTTGAAACCCTGATGCCCTGTGGCGCAGAAGGTACAGTTCAGAATGCAACCGACCTGGGACGATACACACAGAGTGCCGCGCCCCTCCTCGGGAATGAACACGGTTTCGATGCAGTTGCCATCAGCCAGCCGCAGCAACCACTTGCGAGTGCCGTCCGCCGCCTCGCGATCGAGCACGATCTGCGGTGCCACGACCTGAGCAACATCGGCAAGACGCTGGCGCAGCGTGCGGCCGACGTTAGTCATGGCATCGAAATTGTCGACACCGTAGTGATGGATCCACTGCAGCACCTGCGCGGCCCGGAACGGCTTTTCGCCCATTCCCACGAAAAACTCGCGCATCGCTCGCGGATCGAGCCCGAAGAGGTTGGTTTTTGCCTGGGTCGCCACGATCCTTCTCAGCGGGTGCGCACGCACAGCTCCATGGCGCTGAAAAAATAGCCGATTTCCGCCCGGGCGGTATCCGGACCGTCCGAACCGTGAACGGCATTTTCCTCGACACTCGTGGCGAAATCGGCGCGCACGGTTCCGGAGGCAGCGTTCTTGGGGTTGGTGGCACCCATGATGTCGCGGTTCTTCTGAATTGCGCCCTCCCCTTCCAAAACCTGCACCATGACGGGGCCGGAAATCATGAAATGCACGAGGTCCTTGAAAAAGGGACGTTCCCTGTGGACTGCATAAAAGCCTTCAGCTTGGCTGCGGGTAAGATGCAGCATCTTTGCCGCCACAATCCGCAGGCCCGCTTTCTCAAAACGGGCGTAGATTTCGCCGATGAAGTTTTTCGCGACTGCGTCGGGTTTGACTATTGAAAGGGTGCGTTCGAGAACCATCTAACAATCCATCCGGTTAGGTTGCCGCCCAAAGGCTGGCGCGATGCCGAAAGCGGCACACTCCTCCACCCTTAAGCGTTTGAATTTCGTAGTTTAACGGTTTGCCGCCGCACGCACAACGAAACCTGGCTCAGCTGCTGGTTTCCTCGATCCAGGCCATCTGTATGGCTTCGAGGATGCGCTCGCCGCAGCGCTCAGCGACATCGTCAAACTCCTCAAGCCCCTGGATCCAGGTCATCAGATCAGTAAACCGGACATGCCTCGGATCCACGTCCGGGTATTTGTCACTCAAGGCCATGGCAATTTCCCGGCTGTCCGTCCACTTAAGGCTCATGGTCGCCCTCGCTCAAGACTTTTCGGCCACCATATTAATGGTGTATTTGGGAATTTCGATCACCATTTCTTCATCGGCAACCTTCGCCTGGCAGCTGAGCCTCGACTGCGGCTCCAGACCCCAGGCCTTGTCCAGAAGATCCTCCTCCTTGTCCTCGGCCGGCTCCAGCGAGTCGAAACCGCGGCGCACGATCACGTGACAGGTGGTGCAGGCGCAAGCCTTTTCGCAGGCATGTTCGATATGGATGCCGGCATTGAGCGCCGCGTCGCAGATACTGGTTCCGGGGACCGCCTCAATGGTAGCTCCCTGCGGGCAGATCTCCGCATGAGGCAGGAAAATGATCCTGGGCATCGGGCGCGGCCTAACCGAACTCATCCAGCCGGTGTCCCGACAGCGCCTTGCGTATTCCGGCATCCATGCGCCGCGCCGCGAACTCGCGGGTTGCACGGTCGAGCGTGTCGATGCCGTCCCGTATGCACGCGACATCGGTGCCGTCACGCACCGATCTGAGCAGAGAAAGTTTGTGTTCTATCTCCAGACGCTCTGCCGCCGACAACAGCGCATCACCGTCGGCCGCAAGAGCGCTCTCCAAGGCAGCGACAACACGGTCGGCATCAACCTGCTGTTCACGCAGATTGCGCGCATCGTTGTCTTCGCGTGCGTGCACGATGGAATCGCGCAGCATACGCTCGATCTCCGCGTCCGACAGGCCGTATGAGGGTTTGACGACCACACTACTCGCCGCACCGCTGGTCTGCTCCTGGGCTGACACGCTCAGCAGCCCGTCGGCATCAATCTGAAAAGTCACACGTACACGCCCGGCTCCAGCGACCATCGGAGGAATGCCGCGTAACTCGAAGCGCGCGAGCGACCGACAGTCCGAAACCAGCTCGCGGTCGCCCTGCACCACATGGATTGCCATGGCGGTCTGCCCGTCCTTGAACGTCGTGAAGTCCTGGGCTTTCGCGATCGGAATGGTCGAGTTGCGTGCGATGATCTTTTCGACCATACCCCCCATGATTTCGATACCGAGGGACAGGGGAATGACGTCGAGCAACAGCATCTCATCCGACGGCTTGTTGCCGATCAGGATATCGGCCTGGATCGCTGCGCCGATCGCTACCACCCTGTCCGGGTCGATATCGGTGAGCGGTGTGCGACCGAAAATTGTGGCCGCACGCTCGCGCACGCGCGGCATGCGGGTAGAACCGCCGACCAGGACGACTTCCGATATGTCGGCGGCGGTGATAGCGGCATCGCGCATGACCCGCCGGCAGGGAGCTACGGTGCGCTCGATGATCGGGTCGACCAGCGCGTCGAACTCAGCACGCGCCAGCGTGCCGTGCCATACCGAGCCATCCGGACGCGTCACACACACCGCGGCTTGCGCACTCTGCGAAAGCACATGTTTCGCCGCACGCGCATCGCGCAGCGCACGGCGTGCACCGTGCGGGTCGCCGGAGACTCCCACGCCCGCCTGCCGCAGCATCCAGTCGGCGATTGCATGGTCCATGTCGTCGCCGCCCAGCGCTGAGTCGCCGGCAGTGGCAAGCACCTCGAAAACCCCACGATTGAGCCGCAAAATGGATATGTCGAAGGTACCACCGCCGAGATCATAGATTGCGAAGACCCCTTCGGCCTTCCTGTCCAGACCATAGGCGACGGCCGCAGCAGTTGGTTCGTTCAACAGTCGCAGTACCGGCAATCCCGCAAGCCGGCCCGCATCCTTGGTCGCCTGGCGCTGAGAGTCGTCGAAATATGCCGGAACGGTGATGACCACACCGCTCAGGTCTCCCCCAAGGCTGGCCTCGGCGCGCCGCTTCAGGGACCTGAGGATCTCGGCGGAAACTTCCACCGGACTGTAGAGACCTGCGGCAGTGCAAATGCGCGGCATCCCGCTCTCGCCTGGCGCAAACTCGTAAGGCAGTGTCCCACCCAGTGTTTTCACGTCATCGATCCCCCGCCCCATGATGCGCTTCACTGATGCGATGGTGTTGAGCGGATCGTCGGCGGCAGCCGCGAGGGCCACATCCCCGACGACAGGATCGGCACCCTTCAAGTAGCGCACCACCGATGGCAGGAGGTGGCGACCTTCACCGTCCGCTAGCGTATCGGCAATGCCACTGCGGACGGAGGCGACGAGAGAGTTGGTCGTACCAAGGTCTATGCCCACTGCGAGGCGATGCAGGTGCGGTGCCGTGGATTGGCCGGGTTCGCTGATCTGGAGTAATGCCATAGTGACTCTTCAAATGGGGCTGAGGTCGCCGTTCACAAGCCAGGGGCCGGGGCAAACGATCCTAATCAGCCTCCTCCAGATCTTCGATTGCACGCGCAAGTTTCTTGAGAAACTGCATTTCCCTCACCAGCTCTCGCGCGCGCAACAGCGCCTCGGAGTCGCCGCCAGCGAAGCTGCGTCCCAAGAACTCGGTCCGGGTACGCAGCAGTGCATCGACCTCCCGCGCCAACTGCTCGCGGCGCGGCGGCGAATGGCGTGCTTCATCCAGGCTCTCGCGCAATTCCATCTGCTCGACCAGGAATTCCGGATCCATGCTGGTATCGGTCTCCTCGTCGGTGCTCACGCCGCGCAGCGCAAGCAGGTAGCGCCCGCGCGACAGCGGCTCCTTCAATGTCTGAAAACCCTGGTTGATCTGGGCAGCGATTTGCAGCGACAGCCGGCGCTCTGCGTCGGTCGCGTTCGCATACCGGTCAGGATGGAAGCGGCGCTGCAGATCGCGGTAGCGGGTGGCAAGATCCGCCGCGTCCACATCGAAACCTACCGGCAAACCAAAAAGCTCGAAAAAATTTTTCTCCACATTGGCCTGCATCGCCTTGCACCGCTCCCGCCGGCGTCAGACCGTGAAACTTTCCCCGCAGCCACACTCACCCTTGACGTTCGGGTTGGTGAACTTGAACCCCTCGTTCAGACCTTCCTTGCCGTAATCAAGCTCGGTTCCATCGAGAAACGCTAGGCTCTTCTGGTCAACGATGACCTTCACGCCGTGATGCTCGAACACCTGGTCATCCGGCTGTATGGAATCCGCGAACTCCAGCACATAGGCCTTGCCGGAACAGCCCGAGGTGCGCACGCCTAGGCGCAGCCCCTCGCCCTTGCCGCGGTGCACGAGCGACTTGCGCACGTGTTCGGCGGCCCGTTCAGTCATGGTAATAGACATAGTTCGATCAAGCCTCCGTCTTTGACTGCCTAGGCGGCCGACGCTTCCCGGCTGCCGTCCCGGGAGGTGCTCTTCTTGCGGTAATCCGCAATAGCCGCCTTGATTGCATCTTCCGCGAGCACCGAGCAGTGGATCTTCACGGGCGGCAGAGCCAGCTCCTCAGCAATCTGCGTATTCTTGATCTTGCCGGCATCTTCCAGGCTCTTGCCTTTGACCCATTCCGTGAGCAGCGAGCTCGAGGCGATCGCTGAACCGCACCCGTAGGTCTTGAATTTCGCGTCCTCGATGATTCCCTGCTCATTGACCTTGATCTGGAGCTTCATGACATCGCCGCAGGCCGGAGCGCCAACCATGCCGGTGCCCACTGAATCGTCGGACTTGTCAAAGGAACCCACGTTACGTGGATTCTCATAGTGATCCAATACTTTGTTGCTGTAAGCCATTTTCGTTGCTCCTCGTCAAAACAACCCGTATTTCGCAGTCATCCGCCTTATCCGTGGTCAGTGGGCGGCCCACTGCACCGTGCTCAGGTCGATACCATCCTTGTGCATCTCCCACAGCGGCGAAAGCTCGCGCAGTTTACCAATTTTCTCTTTCACGAGCTTGATCGTGTAGTCAACATCCTCCTCGGTCGTAAAACGGCCGAGGGTGAAACGGATGGAACTGTGCGCAAGCTCATCATTGCGCCCCAGCGCCCGCAGGACATAGGAAGGCTCAAGGCTTGCCGAAGTGCAGGCCGAGCCCGATGACACCGCGAGGTCCTTCAGCGCCATGATCAGCGACTCGCCTTCGACAAAGTTGAAACTGATATTGAGGTTGCCGGCAACCCGCTGATCCAGATCCCCGTTTACGTAAACCTCTTCGATGCTCTTGAATCCATCGAGCAGACGGTCGCGCAGCTTACGGATACGCCTGGTCTCGGCGGCCATCTCTTCCTTGGCTAACCGGAACGCTTCGCCCATACCGACGATCTGGTGCGTGGGCAGGGTACCGGATCGCATGCCGCGCTCGTGACCACCACCGTGCATCTGCGCCTCGATGCGTATGCGCGGCTTGCGGCGCACATACAGCGCCCCGATCCCCTTCGGACCGTATACCTTGTGCGCCGACAGCGCCAATAGGTCGACGGTCATTGCATTGACGTCGATTGGCACCTTGCCAGCACTTTGAGCCGCGTCGCTGTGGAATACGATACCGCGCGCCCGGCACAGCTTGCCGATCGCGGCGATGTCCTGAATGACTCCGATTTCGTTGTTGACGTGCATTACCGACACCACAGTCGTGTCGGGCCGCATCGCCGCTTCGAGCTTTGCCAGATCGAGCATGCCGTTCGGCTCCGGGTCCAGGTAGCTCACCTCGAAACCCTCGCGCTCGAGCTGGCGGCAAGTATCGAGAACCGCCTTGTGCTCGGTCTTGCAGGTGATAATGTGCTTGCCCTTGCCCTGGTAGAAATGCGCCGCCCCTTTTATCGCAAGATTGTCGGACTCGGTGGCACCCGAGGTCCATACGATCTCTTTCGAGTCAGCACCAATCAGCGCCGCCACGTGGGCGCGCGCCTCTTCCACCGCTTCCTCGGCATGCCAGCCGTACTGGTGCGAGCGCGACGCCGGATTACCGAACTCTCCATCGGCCGTCAGATAGCGACACAGCTTTTCCGCGACCCGCGGATCGACCGGAGTCGTTGCTGAATAATCCAAGTAAATCGGCTTTCTCATCTTATTCTCCGAACCCACGTTAGCGCCGCCTCGCATCCCATGCTGCTCCGCGCTACCGGCACTCGTGACTGGCGGAACTGTCGGATCACTGCGACGCAGTTACCCTGCTGCGGTCATCCTGACGGCGAGCGACCTCCTGGACAGTAGGTCTGTTGACCAGGTCCGCTAGCGTGATCCCGCTGAGGAACTCATGGATGCGTTCGCTCAAGCCTTCCCATAGATAGTGGGTCAGGCACCGCTCCTCGCCGGCGCAGTTCTTGTCCCCGCCGCAGCGTGTGGCATCGATGTTTTCGTTGATGGCAATGACGATCTCGGCAACCGAGATCTCACTCGGCGCCGTGGCCAGATTATAGCCACCGCCCGGACCTCGAACGCTTTCCACCAGTCCGCTGCGACGCAGCCGCGCGAATAACTGTTCCAGGTACGACAACGAGATGCCTTGGCGGCCAGCGATATCCGACAGAGTCACTGCTCCCTGCTCGTAATGCAGGGCCAAATCCAGCATCGCCGTCACCGCGTAGCGTCCCTTCGTAGTCAGTTTCATTGGGCTACCCCATTCATCTAAAAATGTACGAGCATTTTACATACCCGACGAAACTAGTCAACTACTTTTGTGCCGCCTGCCTTGGCCACTTTTTCGTCCGGTTCACTGTCTTCGAGGCGGCATGCTTCGATTGCCGGCAGGTTCGCGCCTTCCACTTTGACCCCGGCTTCGTGCAGCGCGGTGCTTACGCGCTCCATTTTTTCGTCGATCTGGTGCAAATGATCCAGGATGCAGTCGATCGCGTGCGCCACAGGGTCCGGCATCTGGCCTCGTTGGCCATAGGCATCAAAGCCCATCTTCTTAGCGATGGCTTCGCGCCGCCGCACCGTCTCATCGCTGCGGGTGGCTATGATGTGACCGGGTATGCCGACCACCGTGGCCCCCGGCGGTACGTCCTTGACCACCACTGAATTGGATCCAACGCGGGCATTGTCCCCGATCAGGATCGGGCCCAGAATCTTGGCACCCGCACCGACCACCACGTTCTTGCCCAGAGTCGGATGGCGCTTTTCCTTCAGCCATGAGGTCCCGCCAAGCGTGACTTCGTGGTAAAGCGTGCAGTCATCGTCGATTTCCGCGGTCTCGCCGATCACGACACCCATACCGTGGTCGATGAAAAACCGCCGCCCGATCTTAGCCCCCGGATGAATTTCCACGCCCGTAAACCAGCGGGCTAAATGCGAAATCACCCGCGCCAGCCAGTGCAGCCGCCATTTCCACAGCCGATGCGTCAGCCGGTGCGCCCACACGGCATGCATCCCGGGATAGGTGGTCAACACTTCCAGCGTGGAGCGCGCGGCCGGGTCGCGCTCAAACACACTACTGATATCTTCTCGTAAACGATCGAACATTAGAACATCCTAATTTTGAGATTCCCGACGGGTTTTGTCAAATATTCCCCTCTGCGACTGCTGCACGGCAGTCAGTATGCCACGCAGGATATTGATCTCATTGTCGTCAGGCCGGCTGCGATTGAAAAGCCGCATCAGGCGCCGCATCAGCTTGCGCGGATTCGCTGGATCGAGGAACCGGATCTGCACCAGCACCTCTTCCAGGTGGGCGTAAAAGCGCTCAAGTTCCGCGCTGCTTGCAAGGCGCGTACCGGGTCCCGATTCCATGGAAACCGGGGATATGCTGGGCACGAACTGCGACGCGGCACACCATATTTCATACGCCATAACCTGGACGGCACACGCGAGATTCAGCGATGAGAACTCCGGATCAGCGGGAATCGAGACCGTATAATGGCAGTGGTCGAGTTGCTCATTGGTCAGGCCGGTACGCTCGGCGCCGAAAACCAGCGCAACCTCGCCCTGCAGTGACTCCTCGACAATCTTTGCCGCAGCCGCCCGCGGATCGAGCGACGGCCAGACGATCGAACGCGGACGGGCGCTGGTTCCGACAACTAGCCGGCAACCGGCAAGCGCCTGCTCGAGCGACGCGAACACGCGGGCACCATCAAGCACATCGTCGGCACCGGCGGCGCGGGCGTGCGCTTCGGCGTGCTGAAAACCAGATGGGGACACGAGACAGTACTGCCGCAAGCCCATGTTCTTCATGGCGCGGGCGGCTGCGCCGACATTGCCCGGATGCGTCGGGCGAACCAGGACCACCCTGATATTGGAAAGATCCATGCGAAATCCCGTGCGGTTTTCCTAGAACATTCTAGAACGATCCGACACCGAACGGCGCAACCCACACGCAGGTGGCAACGGACTTAAGTCTAAGCCTACCACCATAACCCGCGACTTTCCCTTCCCCGGATCGCGGTGGTATCGGCAACGTCAGCGCCCAAATCCGGAATTTGCTTTGTAGATGCGCTGGGAACGGTTAAAATTCGCGGCCCTTCAGCGGCAGGCAATGGCGGGACCTCCATGCACCCGATGCTCAACACTGCGATCAAGGCAGCACGTCGCGCCGGCAAGATCATCATGCGCCACTACGAGCGGCTCGAACGGATTGCGGTCGAGAGCAAGGGACGCAACGACTACGTGACCGAAGTCGACCGCATGGCGGAGGCCGAGATCATCGGCGTCCTGCGCAGCGCGTATCCCGATCACGCGATACTGGCCGAGGAAAGCGGGCAGAGCGTCGGAAATGATTATCTCTGGATCATCGATCCGCTCGACGGCACGACCAACTACCTGCACGGCTATCCCCAGTTCGCCGTGTCCATCGCCCTGCATTACCAGAACAAACCCAGCCAGGCGGTGGTGTTCGATCCCCTGCACAACGAATTGTTTACCGCCAGCCGCGGCGTCGGCGCGCAGCTCAATGACCGGCGCATCCGCGTCAGCACTACGAACCGGATGGAGCACAGCCTGCTAGGCACGGGATTTCCGTTCAAATCAATGGCCCACATTGAATCCTGGATCAACACATTCCGCGTCCTGCTCCCCCAAACCAGCGGCGTACGTCGCGCTGGTTCGGCAGCGCTCGATCTGGCACATGTCGCATGTGGCCGCCTCGACGGATTCTGGGAGTTCGGATTAAGCCCCTGGGACATGGCCGCTGGCTGCCTGCTAATCCAGGAGGGGGGCGGACTGATAAGCGATTTCCGGGGAGAACAGAACCACCTCGAAAGCGGCAATCTGATCGCCGGCAACCCAAAGATTTTTCCAGAGTTGCTGCGCCTGATTCAGCAGAGCATTCCGGACGAATTGCGTCGCTGATTCACGGCTGGCACACCGGTGTAAAGACCACTTGCTCGAACGAGGCAGTGCACCGGATCACCTTCAGGACACGCACGCGGCACGGCGGCCCGCTGCCATTCTCTTCGTCCAGCAGTTCGAGGTCCTTCCCTGGAGACGCCAGCCCGCGATCCAGAAGCAGCGTCGGCGGCTGGCATACAGCCGGGATCTCCGCCAGCCGCAACGCCGGAACATAGCCCGCAAGCGTGGCGTCATCGGCTGGCTTCACCGCGACCGGCAATGCGCCGGGGGCAAGCATCTTCACGCCAATGTCAACGCGGGCGGTATCCGGACTCGTGAGCCGACGCACCACGCCCACACTCCAGCCACCAGCACCCAGCCCGCGGATCCCAACCAGGTCTCCAACGCGCACCGATACACCGCCGCCGCGATGCGCGAGCGCTAATCCGCTGGCGCTTTCGTCACCAATATCCCATTGATGGGTATGAAACCGTTCCTCGGCAGGTTGCCGCTGCGCCGGGTTCGATGCGCCTGGTTCGGGGAAAACGTTACCGCCATCAAGGTCAATGAACGCTTCATCGACATTGCGTTCTCCGGCATGCGATTGCGGCTTCGGCACGGCCCGGTACCCGAAACCGTGGTCCGTCGGAACCGCCAATGGCGGCGTGAAGAGTTTCCGTCCACTGCTGAAGAAATGCAGCGCTTTGAGCCCTACGCACAAAGACAGCTCCGAATCGCGCGCGCTGCGCCGCGGATACTGGCGGTACGCTCCAACTCCCCAGAAACGGACCATGTGCCGCAGCACATCGATGCAGCCGCTGTCGCTGCAGTCAAACCCGATTGCGAGCCGACGCACGGGCTCCCTGCCCCGCAGCTGCTGAATGAGCTCATGTACGGCGCGCGCAAGCCCGAACGTGGCCAGTACCCGCAAATTGGGCCCGGCCGCAGGCGTCGTCTCCTTGGGAACAGGCCGGGCTGGAACATCGGCCGAGAGATCGACCAGAAAAAGGCCCGCGGGATTCATGGCTCCCGGGCGCGACCCGATGGACGCCTTGTCCGCCCAATTCCACAGGAAGGCGTTGATCCGCAAGCAGTCCTTCTGCGGCGCTTGGTAAGGTCCGCACAGACCCAGCAGCAGCACCCGCAGATAGGTGTTTCGCACCGTCACCCTGGCGCCTGCATCCTCCCACACTCGAGTCAGTGGATGATCGAGCAAGCCACGTTCTTCGACGAGGCGGTAAAGCGCGTGGATCTCACGCCACACACCAGCCGGACCCGGCATGTATACCTGATAGGAACGCAGCAGCACCTCACCCAACTGGTGCATCGCCCGTTCAGCAGCGAGACACACGGCTGCCTTTCTGTCCCAGGGATGGTGTGCCTTGAACAGGTCCCGCAGCGCATACTGGTAACCGCAGGCCATTTCACCATGCAGATTTCGCAGGAATTCCGCACGCTGGCGCGCCTTGGGAGCCATCGGCAGCCGCAGATACGCCCATGGCGCCTGCAGCGCCGTCGATACCCCCACGACCGGCTGCGCATAGAGCTCCATTAGATCCAGACGATGTCCGGGCTCGAGCTCTCGCCGGTTGAGGTCGGACAGGGCCCGATAGAGGCGCTCAGCACTTGTGACGCTGTCGGCCAGCGGCAACGATGCGATCCAGGAACGGGTGTCCCTGATGCGGACTTGCGTGTTGCCAACACCGGGGGCTGCGCCGGGATCAGCGGAAGCGACATGGCTCATGAGTAGGCTCCGGAACGGTGTCAACACCCTCTGGGCATGGCAGTTAATTTAACCCATGCACGACCCGGTTCATAGCCCTATACCCGGAATCAGTCATTGCCGCCGGCGCTCCGCGCGACGGGATGCCAGGATCCAGCATCGGTTCGCACTCTCACGGATTCCATTACGCACCAAGGTACGTGTATTATCCGGCAGCCGGCGCCGACCCTGAATTCCGCCATCAAAGCGCCCTCGGTGCGCCCGTAGCCTCCTGCCGAACAGAACCAGGACTGCGATCCGCCGCGGGTGGCCGCGCCGAAACGATCTGCGGGAGAACCTGAAAATGACCTACGTGGTCACTGAAAGCTGCATCAAATGCAAATATACCGATTGCGTCGAGGTATGCCCGGTCGATTGCTTCCATGAGGGTCCCAACTTCCTCGTCATCGACCCCGATGAGTGCATCGACTGCACGCTTTGTGTTCCCGAATGTCCGGTCAACGCGATTTTCGCGGAAGACGATCTGCCGCTGGACCAGGAACAATTCACCGCGATCAATGCCGAACTGGCTCGCAATTGGCCGGTTTTGACAGAAAAAAAGCCAGCGCCTCCCGATGCCAAAGAATGGGATGATGTGCCTGGCAAGCTCAAATACCTCGAGCGCTGACCCGCCGCTGTAGCCCGTTTTGCGGGGCAGTCTGCCGGGGG
>VFSW01001634.1_pt1 | contig 34169 bp, 26 predicted proteins | sample 5358111 | NCBI WGS metagenome assembly VFSW01 (sample SAMN11554181, study PRJNA540505) | mine drainage metagenome | isolation source: sediment from site ElyBrook_90M | place: USA: Ely Copper Mine, Vershire, VT | collected 2017
AATTCCTTTGGCTTATTCCCCCCTATCCCTATTTTTCAATCTTTATGCCTCACTCGTCGATCCCCCGCGCCCCCGCGGGGCCACCCGGCCGCCCCAATTCTGAAAATGCAACTGCCTCCGGCGCGCCGGAGGCAGTTGGAAAGTTTATGAATCCACGAATGCGGCCTAGTCTCCCGCGACTTGTTCGGCGACTTTAGGTTTTGCCGCGCCATTGCCGTTCGCGGCATTGCTGATCGTGACCGGAGCCATCGAGGGCGTTGCGAACTTGATGTCCTTGAGGGTGCCGATCTGCACGACTTCCTGCGGCGACTGCTTGAGCACGAGTTCCTCGTAGATCTTGCGGACGCGCGCCTCTTCCTTGAGGAATTCAGCGCGGCGGCGTGCTCGATCTTCCTCGGCGGCCGTGTTCGGCACGTCGTGGTCAATTTCGCGAACGCGCGAGGCATCTGCCTGGTCCACCACGAGCGAGTGCTCATACGTGTCCAGGCCCACGTTGCGACCTTTGGCGTAGATTTCGTGCTTGCCGTGCTCCTTGTACCACTGGGCGACGGTTGCGTTCTTGTACATGTTCTCGATGATCTTCCGCCAGCCGATCCCGGTGTTATACGCGCAGAAGGAGATTTCGCCCTGCTGCGTCGCGTACGGAATAATGCACATCTCTGTGCGGCGGAAGTCGTAGTTGAACAGGTCCTGGAACCACATGCCGGCGATCATCAGGAAGTTCCACTTGTCCGTGCGGCGCTTCTTCGCGTCTTCAAAAGTGCGATCCGGACCGGCCGTGCCGTACTTCTCGCGCTGGTTCGGCGTCAGCCCCCAGGACTTGTCCATCTTCCTGAGCAAGTCAAGCAGGCGGAAGCTCCCTGGCGCCTTGTACGGGTTGTAATTCTTGAGCATGGCCATGGCGAACATGAGGTTCGAGAATTTCTTGGCCCGGCCCGCGTCATTGATTTTGTTGATGTCGGCGATGAGCTGCGGCACGTTGAGGAAGAACGGCACCGGAGCCCATTCTTTCGTCTCCTTGTTGATCAATACGCCCGTGCCCACGCCGCAGTTCGGGTGGCAACCGCAGCTGACCGATCCCCACTGCGCTTCCGGTCCGTGTGCCAGGTCGGCAAACTGCGAAAACGTGCTGATCAGCGAGATGGGAAACCAGTCGCGCGTCGGCTCGATCTTTCCGATCTGGCTGCTGACGTCCTTGGCCAGGTGAGAAAGCGTGTACCGCTGCTTCAGGCGCCGCTCGTCCGTGATGTCTTCATCGCGTCCCGTGAACGAGACCGGCTGAAACGCCACGAACGCGATCTTGCCCGGATTCTCCATCGCGAACTTTACAATCGTGCCAACCTGATCGTTGTTCAGGTTGTTGACGATCGTGGTCACGAGGATGATTTCGATGCCGGCCGCATGTATGTTTTCGATAGCGCGCAGCTTCACATCAAACAGGTTGCCAACCTGGCGATGGCTGTTGGCGTCGTTGCCGATGCCGTCGAATTGCAGGTACACATAGCGCAGGCCCGCGTCAAACGCCTGCTTGCAATACTCCTTGCTCTTGGCAAATTCGATGCCGTTGGTAGCCGCCTGCACGCTGTTGTATCCCACTTTGCGCGCGTAGCGGACGGCGTCGAAGAAGCGCGGGTGCATCGTCGGTTCGCCGCCCGAGAATTGCACGGACATCTGGCGGCGCGGCTTGATCTTTACGGCGTTGTCCAGAATCTCCTGAATCTCCTCCCAGGACAATTCATGAACGAAGCCGACCTGGTTCGCGTCCATGAAGCAGGGATCGCACATCATGTTGCAGCGATTCGTCAGGTCCACGGTGAGAACCGAGCCGCGGCCGTAGCGCACCGTGCTCGAGCCGTGCCGGTGCAGGTCCTCGTCGTTGTGAGCCGGGATATCGCGGCCAGGGAAATTCTGTTCGATCCAGTTGAGGAACTTCGAATCTATGGCCATCATGTCTTCATAACGGCCGTGGATCGGGCATTCCTTCACCATCCAGACCTGACCGTCGCGCTCGATGATCTGCGCCTTGATCTCGCCGACCTTCTCGTGCATCAGGTCGCGCCAGTCTTTCTTGCCCTCGAAGATGGCCTCACGTGCCTCTTTGACACAGCCCGGGCACAGCGAATCCGTTTGCCGCGGAAAGCCGAGTGTGGGCTTGGACTTTTCCCACGACTTCAGCAGCGGCTTATCGGACCATTTCGGAGTAAACGAAGGGTTGGGGTTGAATTTGTTGAAGAATTGTATTGAGTCGAAGGTAACGCTCGCGGTCTTGCACGAAACGTATTCCAACGCCTTCCATGCACGTGTCCCTAGGGTTTGAGACATTGATCAAATTCCTCCAGACTTGCAATTCGAATACACGCGTGCGGCAAATATAGCCGTGACGGAAGCCCCCAGAATGATTTGCGGCCCCCCATAAAAGCGACTACAGGTACTCAGATAGCGTAACCAAAACAGCCGTATCGGTCCAGCTAAACCTTTCCCTCACCGTAGCTTGCCTCTAAAGGCTGGTCACGTCTACTGGCATGTACCCAAAGGAGCCTTTTGAGGCCTGAACGGCGTTTAGGAGCAGCCAACGGGATGTCAATTTTACGACATAAATTGGCAAGAAGACTCCTGGAATGGGAAATTTTGATGCTTCCGCATGATTCGCCTTGATGACAAAGACGATTCCTAAAATCTCAGCCTGACTGTTTTTGGAGAGAATTTCGATAATTCTGTGTATCGCTCAGCTTCGAATCACAGTCTATTGGCTCCAGTCAGACCTGACCGCATTTAATCAGGCGCCAATTGCGCTCACCATGCAGAAAACGGGAGACCCGTAGTTTAATTCTCCATGAAATTGACGCGATCTTGGTTATTCAGAGTTCGAGACCTGAATGCGCCTAGCGGTCATCCAGCGAGGAGTCCCTTGTCCTCCCTAAGACGATGCCAGGACCTCCGGGACGATGGTTTCGGCCGATCCGTCCGACTGGGCTTCTGCGGGGACACTTTGTTGGACCCTATTCTCCGCCAGACACAAGAAGACGATTCGTGTCCTTCACAGATCACGCAGACTTTGAGACCCACGCCAGATTCGTTTTGTTTCATTCCATTCATAATCTATTGGTTTTAATAGGTTTAGAATCATTTAAGTCCAGATCTATTTCGCTTGATAGCAGAATCGGGTCTTCTTTTCCGGCGGAAGTTGTCCCTAACTTACTATAAATACGTTGGTTATCGACAATTTATGCGTGCGCACTGAGCTGACGCGATTCCATTGCTCAGCTCCTCGGCCGCCGCATGGCACTACGTCCGGCAAGCCTCGGAGCTTGCGTCCTGTTCGGCAGGACAGTACTTCGAAACCAAATCTCCAATGACATACCGGTATGCTGAAATCCGTAATTTGTCTATATATATTTTATTTTATTACACTTACATGAAAGTTGCCCAGGTCTGGAGTTTTACATTGCGCGGGAATGTGTAAAATCTATCCCAGTACCCCGGTACTCCAAAAATTAGCCCCATTCGACTATGGGTCCAAGCAGACTCCTCGTTCACAATGAATTCATACACTACATGAAAGATTTTGGATGGAGGATCGAAAGATGAAACGCTGGATTTGTATGGATTGCCGAAAAAAGGTGGAGATAGACAAGCATGGCCGATGCGGCCACTGCGACTCCGAAGCCATCGTTTTGGACGGTCCCGAAACTTCGTTAACTGTTTCATTTTCAATCAATCAGCTGCATCCTGCTTCTGCAACTTCTGGAGCAAAGGGTTAACCAGGAGGAGCCATAATCATGATGAAGCGTAGCTCAAAATTCGCTTATGTAGTTGAAAGGAAAGGAGGTGCATAGCGACTAAAGCAATGCCCGGGGGGCACTTTAGAAGATAGACGAAAAGGAGAAAAACTCTTGCAGACCACACTACGAAAGGTTTTATGGTTAGCGCTCGTAGCGAGCCTGCTCTGGAATATCCCGACGTCAGCTGCAACCCAGAGGGCAGCAGGGCAAAAGGTAAGTAGTCATCCCAAAGTTCATTATATTGGAACGGCATCTTGGTACGGCATCCAGCACCAAGGACGGAAGATGGCAAACGGAAAGCGATTTGACCGTCGCCAACTGACAGCGGCAAGCTGGTATTTTCCGCTGGGGACCAAGCTTCGGATCGAGAATGTCAGCAATGGAAAATCGGTTGTCGTCACCGTGACCGATCGCGGGCCGAATCTTCGCCTGAACCGCATCATTGATTTGTCGGAAGCGGCGGCCGGCCGGCTGGATTATGTGGGCAAGGGTCTGACAAAAGTGTTTCTTTACCCTGTGCCTGTGGTTGACACACAGTCCGCGTCGTTGGATGCGGGGCTGACGGATCCTGAAGCGGCCAGTGAGATTTCAGAACTGGGGACCAAACCGATGAGCTCACCCATGTAAGGGCCGCAAGCCGCCGCGGCATTTCTCCGGCCCTTCCGGGCGACCGGATCCATTCAGAAGAATCAGCAGATTTTGATCAGTGGCTACAGGTGTGTGCCACACCTGTAGCCGGAATGGGAGAGACGCTGAGCGGGAAACGATGCTGATTTTCGATTCTTCAGTGCAGCATTGTCAGAATTCAAATTCGTCCTTCCTTTTTCCCAAAAACGTTGGAATTCCTCCGCACTCTTCTCCCAGGGCACGCGGAAACATGAGGGAACGGCGTATACTTGGAAATCTCATTTTATAATTCCCGAGGGAGCGAGTCATGATTCGTCATCTGAAGAGCGGGCAGAGCGCGGAAGCCAAGGCGGAAACAAGCGCGCAGGTGCGCAACACGGTGGAAGGAATTCTGGAGGACATCGCCAAGCGCGGCGAAGCCGCGGTGCGCGAGTATTCGGAAAAATTCGATCACTGGTCGCCGGCATCGTTTCGGCTGAGCAAGGGTGAAATTGAAGAGTGCGTGCGCGCGCTTCCGCGGCAAGTGATTGACGACATCCGCTTCGCGCAGGAGCAGATTCGTAATTTCGCGCTGGTGCAGCGCGCGGCGCTGCGCGACGTGGAAGTGGAAACCATTCCGGGAGTGATTCTGGGGCACAAGAATATTCCTGTGAACAGCGTGGGATGCTACGTTCCGGGCGGGCGCTATCCGATGGTGGCCTCGGCGCACATGAGCGTGGTGACGGCCAGAGCCGCGGGCGTGAAGAGAATTATTGCGAGCGCTCCGCCCTTCGGCGGAAAACCTCATCCGGCCATCGTCGCGGCAATGCATTTCGGCGGCGCCGACGAAATTTATGCGTTCGGCGGAGTGCAGGCGATTGCGGCGATGGCGCTCGGCACGGAATCCATTCGCGCGGTGGACATGCTGGTCGGGCCGGGCAATGCCTTCGTTGCCGAAGCCAAGCGCCAGCTGTTCGGTCGAGTCGGGATTGATCTGCTCGCCGGGCCGACCGAAACGCTGATTATCGCCGACGATTCATGCGACGCCGAAATGGCGGCCGTGGATCTGATCGGCCAGGCCGAGCACGGCCCGGGAAGTCCCGCGGTCCTGCTTACGAATTCGGCGAAGCTGGCGGCGGAAGTTCCCGCGGCGATTGAAAAACTTTTTTCCTGGCTGCCGACCGCGGAGATCGCGCGGCAAGCCTGGACGAACATGGGCGAAATTATTTTGTGCGACACGCTCGACGAAATGGTGCAGGAGGCCGATCGCATCGCCTCCGAACACGTGCAGGTCCTCACGCGCAATCCCGACTTTTTCCTCGAGCGCATGACGAATTTCGGCGCGCTGTTCCTGGGGCACCGGACAAACGTGGCGTACGGCGACAAGGTCATCGGCACTAATCACACTCTGCCCACGATGAAAGCGGCGCGGTATACGGGCGGGTTGTGGGTCGGAAAGTTTATCAAGACCTGTACCTACCAGCGAGTGCTGACCGACGAGGCCGCGGCGAAAGTGGGCGAATACTGTTCGCGGCTTTGCGCACTCGAAGGTTTTATGGCGCACAAGGAACAAGCCGACCTGCGCGTGCGCCGCTACGGGAAAAAGGTGGCCTGACCAATGGAGCCACAGCGTTCAGCAGGAAGCCCGCAACAATCCGGCGGCTATCGTCCGGTGGCAATCGTTACCGGAGGCGCCGGCGGTATCGGCACAGCGATCTGCGGCGCGTTTGCGCGGGACGGAATGCGCGTCGTCGTCGGCTACAACAAATCCGCGGACGCGGCGGAGGCCCTGGCGAGGAGTTTGCCGGGCGAAGGACACACAGCGCTGAAGGCTCCGGTCACGGACAGCGTTCAGCTGGGCGCGGTCGCTGCTGCATTGGACGCGAAATACGGCGCGTGCGATGTGCTGGTGAACTGCGCGGGCATGACGCGCTTTGTGCCGCACGGCGACATGGACTCCCTCGACGACTCTCTAATTGACTCCATTCTGGCGACCAACGTGCGCGGACCGTTCGCGACCATCCGCGCGCTGCGGCCACTTCTCGACAAGAGCGCGCTGGCCGGCGGCGCTGTGGTTGTGAACATCTCCTCGATTGCCGCGGTGACGGCGATGGGCAGCAACGTAATGTATTGCGCCTCGAAAGCCGCGGTGGACAACATGACGAAATCGCTCGCCCGGGCGCTTGCTCCGCGGATCCGCGTCATTTCCGTCTCGCCGGGCGTGGTGGATAATGACTTCATCCGTTCGATGGACCCGCGCTGGCTGGAGGAACAGATTTCGCGCACGCCGCTGAAACGTCTGGCCAGCACCGGCGAGGTCGCTTCGACGGTTCTGGCGGCCATCCGGCATCTCACCTTCACCACGGGATCGATCCTGCCCGTGGATGGAGGCAGGCCGCTCAGCTGAAGAAAGAAACTCCGATCGCAGGAAGGCGAATTCATGATTATTGATTTCTATACGCACGTCGTGCCTCCGGAACTTTTGAAATCTCTCGAAAAGCTGGGCCAAGGCTCGGGCCTCGTGAGACGTATGGCAGCAGTTCGCGAACTGCACGATGTGGACGCGCGGCTCCGCGCCATGGAGGAGTTCGGCGATTACCGTCATGTGATGTCCTTGCCGAATCCGCCTTTGGAGGCGATCACTTCGCCCGCCGAGGGCCTCGAACTGGCGCGTGTTTCCAATGACGCGATGGCGGACATGGTGCGCCGCCATCCCGACCGCCTGACCGCCTTTGTCGCCGCGCTTCCTTTTCACGACATCGAATCCACGCTCGGCGAACTCGAGCGCGCGATCCAGTCGCTCGGCGCGCGCGGCATTCAGATCTTCACGAATGTAAACGGCGTGCCGCTGGACGATCCGAAGTTCGAGCCGATTTTCGCGGCCATGGAGAAGCACAACCTTCCGATCTGGCTGCATCCGGCGCGCACGGCGGCGATGAAGGACTACGTCTCCGAACCGGTATCGCGCCTGGAGATGTGGTGGTGCTTCGGATGGCCATATGAAACTTCCGTGGCGATGTCGCGCCTGGTCCTTTCCGGAGTGTTTGACCGCCACCCCAAGTTGAAGATCGTCACGCATCATCTGGGCGGAATGATTCCCTATTTTGACAAGCGAATTGAAGGCGGGATGGCGCTGCTCGGCACGCGAACGCAGGCGGAGGATTACTCCGGCGTACTGTCTTCCCTGAAGCGCCCGCTGATGGATTATTTCCACATGTTTTACGCGGATACGGCGCTGTTCGGCGATTCGCTCGGGCTCGCCTGCGGTGTTAATTTTTTTGGTTCGTCAAATGTGGTATTTGCGACGGACGCACCGTTCGGACCCGTGGCCACGACGCGCGACGGCGTGGCGCGTATGGAGATCGAGAAAGCGCAGCTTGAAGCGATCTTTCACCGCAACGCGGAAACGCTTTTGAACATGCGGATCAGTTGACCAGTAGGCAGTGAATTCGATTGATCACACATACCCACCAGACTCAAGATTGAAAAAGTGGCGGCCGTTTGCAGGAAACAAAAAGGAGCGCTCCCCGGAATACAAGAGCGCCCCATTCAATCCATGCGGATATTTACTCGAGCGGTTGCACGCGAACCAGATACCCGTTGTAGTCCACATACCAGACGCTGACGGGATTCGTGGACGAGTCAATATACGTGCGCCGGTCATAGGTGAACGGCTCCGGCATCTGATAAACCACCCACTGGCCGGTCTTCGACTTGTACCGGACCATCTGGCGGCCATGCAGCACGCCGGCCCAGACGTCTCCATTCTTGTCCGGCTGCGCCTCATAGAAGTCGGTGAGCGGATTCGGGGGAGTCGGCGGATAAAACTCCTGAATGCGCCCGGGCTTGGTGTTCAGCTCCACAACCGCGCCGTCGCCGCCGCCGAACCACGGATTGCCATCAAAATCGAACCCGCCGCGCTTCGGCGTGGACATGTGCGGGCCTGTGTTGGACTTGATCCACTCCCCGGTTTTGATATCCATGCGCTCGGCGGTGTTGCCCCAGGCGGGAAGTCCGCCGCCGCCCCAGTATTTGCCGTCGTGAGAGATCAGATTGTCGTAACTGAAGCTGACCTGCAGCGGCCATTTCTGGACGACCTTACCGGTTTCCGGATCAATCTTGCGGACAAAGAAGTCACGGCTGTCCCAGACATAACCGTCATCGGTCATGTCAAAGTTACCGAAGCCGGGGGCGTTCAAAGGAACCGTATCTTCGACGCGGACCTGCCGGACTTCTCCCGTCTTCGGATCGAGCCGGTTCAGGTTGTGTCCCCAGTTTTCCGAAAACCAGGGAATGTCTTTCTTGTCAATTTTGACCGCGTGCGTTCCGGGCATCGCGCCGGGCGTGAGAGGAATCATGTACTCCTTCGCGATTCCCGTGCGGGGATCGATCTGGCCGACGACGCGCGTCTTGTGGCTGCTGAACCAGATGTTGCCCTTGGAGTCGCCCTGCGCGTCATGCAGCGCCAGGAGTTCCTGGGGCAGTTGGTATTCCGTAATGACAACGCGCGTCGCCTCTCCGCTGGGTCGCGGGAAGAAGCGTATCGGCGCGTCTTTCGCTTCCGGACCGCGCACCCGCGCCAGCCACTTGGTAATCATGTCGGATTCGGCGTCGGATGTTCCGTCCTGACGGGTCACGGAATTATTCCCGCCGCCAGTGGTTGTGGTGCCCTTGATGCGGATAACCAGCGAAGTGCCGGAGTAGTGGGTCATGCGGTCCACGATCAATGCCCAGCTCCGCTCGTCGTAGCGGTTGCGGAAGACCTGCTGCCAGGAGTGGCACGACGAGCAATTCTTCTGGAAGGTCGCTTTTTCGTCGGCCGAGCCCGGGAGGTTCCAGAGATACTCCGCGCTGCTCAACTGGTTTTCGATCTCTGGAGTAGGCGGCAGGGCATCGGTCGCCGAAACACGTTCGAGAACGATGTCGTCCAGTTTCGTGGCTCCGTCAATGTGGACGTTGTCAATTCGATAGGGTTTGAACAAGAGAGGCGTGGGAATCCGCAAGATGTAATCCCCGGCCTGCATTTTGGGAAACTCGTAATACCCGGCGTCATTGGTGTACACGGTCGTGCGCACGCCGTTTGGCGCAACGAGCTGCACGCCAATTCCTTCCGGCGTGTCGCCGCTGGCGACACGAACCGTTCCGCGCGCGCCGCCGTTCAGGCCGCTCTGCACCGGCCATTTATGAGTCTCGGCCAGATAGAGCGGATTCGCCGGGGGATTCTCTCCCTCGACGCAGCACTTGCCTTCCTTGATGTAGGTGACCAGATCGTTGATGTCGGCGTCGGACATCGTCGTGCCAAACGCCGGCATGCCCGGACCGCCTTCCTTGATCTTGGCGGCGACGTTCTGATCGGTCACCGGATCGCCGGACATCAGGCTCTCGTGCTTATACAGACTCTGGAGGTAGGGTCCGGTCTTGGCGTACTTGTTGTGGCACATCCAGCACTTGAAGAAGTAAATGTTCTCGCCTCGCGAGGCGCCGCTGTCGGCCAGAAGCTTGTAATTGTCCAGGCGGTAGGAGCGTTGCAGGTCGTCGGTGTGCATGACAACCGGCGCCGGAGATCCGCCCGGGGAGGCCTTGGCCCCCTGTGGGGCTCCCTGGACCGGAGCGAGTCCTCCCCCGATTCCTGCCAAGAGCAGGGCGACTGCCGCCGCCAGACCCGCAAAAATTCCACGCAATCCATAAGACCTAAAATGTCGTCGCATAGACTCCTCGCGAAAAATGAGAAATAAAGACGTGTAGGTTTGGTATCACGGTGCGGTGAACCCTGTCAATGACTGCTTCGCCGCTCCGCCCAATTTCAGGCCGGCTCATTCCGCGAAATTACTATCTCGGCAGATTTCCACTTATCTACTTGTGGCTTTTGGCGTCCTAATTTGTTATAAGCATGAAGTCTGGTTTGAATCCGAGTTTCCTCGCCTGGCCGGATTGAAACCTGGAAGCTCATGGAGATTGGGTCATGAGACGAACGGAACCATCCAAAGGTGCAGCTGTTGTAGTCGTGTCTATCCCCATGACGGGCCATCATGAATCCGATCGGCGTATCCGGCAATCCCCTGGCCCATTTTTGACCGGACAGCGGTGTTTTGCCCCGGCATGAGCCTGATATTCTTGCAACAAATAAGGAACCCGGATCGTAAGCATAGGGAATAAGCGGAGAAGTGAGGCCCAAGGAGTTACGGCAGAAAATTCTGAGGGAGCAGGGAGGTTCGACATGGCTACAGCAGTAACTCACTACACTTCCTATAAGGCCCGCCCTTTTACGAGAGAGCAGAGAGACACAACTACAATATTGTTCGGCGGCCTGACTTGGAAACACGAGCGCCTGGTCCAGGGCGTGTTCAACAATCTGAATTACAAGGCGAAGCCCCTGCCCAACATTACGCGCGCCGACCTGGACGCCGGCAAAGAATTGATTGACGTAGGCGCCTGCTGCCCCACGATCTTCACCACCGGCAGCCTGGTCAATTTCCTGAAGACGGAAGTGGCCACCAGCGGCAAGCAAAAGACGCTGGATGATTATGTCTTTTTGACTGCGGGCGCATGCGGTCCCTGCCGCTTCGGCCAGTATCACGAATCCTATGAGATGGCGCTCGATGGAATGGGCCTTAAAGATTTCCGTCTCTTCCTGCTGGCGCAGGATCAACTCGACCAGTCTCCCGAAAAGGGCGGCGGGCTCGAAATCAATATGCCGCTCAGCCTGGGAATCGTCTGGGCCATCCTATGCGGGGATATCCTCACGGATATGGAGTACGCGACGCGGCCGTTTGAAGTGAATCCCGGCGAAACCGATCGCGTGTTGAAGGAAAGCGCGGACTACCTGTTTGAAGTGTTCCAGAAGCGTCCCATCAAGGGCAAGAAGTGGGGACTCCTGGCCTGGCATTTCCTCTCCAGCTATTTTGCCGACGCGCTTCGCGTGGTCCGGAAGAAATTTGACGCGATTGAAGTGGACCGCCTGCGCGTGAAGCCCAAGATCAAGATTACCGGTGAGTTCTGGCTGCAAACGCACGAAGGCGACGGCAACTACAACATCAAGCACTGGCTCGAACAGGAGGGATCGGAAGTGCTGCCTCCTCCCGTTGCTGTGTGGCTCGGCTACCTGCTACATACGCCGATCTGGCGCCTGCAAAAAAAGGCCGTCGTGGACCGTAAAGTGAAAATGAAGATTGCGATGGTGAAGGGCCTCGAACGCTTGTATGTGGGAACGTACAACCGCTTCCGGAAGGCACTCGGAGGAGTTCCGCATCCCCTGCCCGACCAGGAAGAATTGAAGACTCTCGCCAGTCCGTTTTTCCATTACGAGTTGCGCGGAGGCGAAGGCCACATGCTCGTGGGCAAGGCTCTGCACGCCCATCTGCACAAGCAGGCCAACATGACCTGCGAGCTTTCGCCTTATTCCTGCATGCCCAACACGATGTCGCAGGGTGTGATGGCCAACGTGCTCGGGCAACACCCTGACCTGCTTTACGCCCCGATCGAAATCAAAGGCGATGCGGAGGTCCACGCGCTCTCCCGCTGCCAGATGATCCTGACCGAAGCCAAGAAGCGCGCGCAGTCCGAATTTGCCGAGGCCATGACGCGCACGGGCATGACGGTCGAGAAATTGCGGCAGATCGAGGAGAAGCGACCGGCCGTAAAGAAGGCCACCTATCGCGTTCCCCATCTGGGGTACGCGTCCACGGCGGCCAACTACGTCATGCACCTGGCAGGAGCGACGCGGGCGGCCGTTTAGGCATAGAATAGTTGAAAGCAGCGAGGAACTCGCCTTATGTCTGACGGAGACTTCGTCAAGATTGCGCCGTTACTGCGTGAACCGGGCGTCATGGAGATCAAGACGCCCGAGCGTTTGCAGCCCTCTGCCAACGGCGCGCAGATCCTTGGCGTGGACGTCGGCAGCACCACGTGCAAATACGTCCTCGCTTCCGCTTCCGGCGAAATCATTTCCCAGGCCTACGAACGGCACAACACCAAGCAAGCCGAAAAAGTCCTGCAATTCCTGGCGCGGCTCGAGGCGCAGCATGATTTGACGCCGAAGCGCGACCGCATCTTCTTCACCGGATCGGGCGCCGGACTAATTGCGCCACTCGCCGGCGCCAAAGTCATTCAAGAAGTTGTGGCGGGGGCGGCGAGCGTCGAGCGCCTGCACGCGAATGTGCGTTTCGTCAGCGAAATCGGAGGAGAAGATATGAAGACGATCTTCTTCAACGGAAACGCCAAGATGAAGAGCAAACAGGGGATGATGCAAAGCGCCTGCTCGGGCGGCACCGGCACGTTCATCGAAAAGACCGCGCGCAAGCTGCAGATTCCCACCGAACAGCTTTCCGAAATGCGCTACCTCGGCCACACGCTGCATAAGATCAGCAGCAAGTGCGGAATTTTCGCCGAAGCCGACGCGAACACGCTGCTCAAGGCAGGGGTGACAGTAGATGAGATCATCGCATCGCTCTTCGAGGCGGTCGTCTATCAGAATCTCGCGACGCTGACGCGCGGCAACACTCCTGCGCCGGAAGTCCTGCTGCTCGGCGGGCCGAACCTGTTTTTCAAGGGATTGCAGGAGGCTTGGCGTCTGCACCTGGCGCGCATCTGGAAAGAGCGCAAGATTGCGATGCCCGGCGGGAACGACCCCGAATCGTATATCAATGTTCCGGCGGACGCGTTGTACTACGCGGCGCTCGGTTGCGTCGAAATCGCCCTAGGCGAGCCCGCGAACGTCGGCGTCTATCAGGGCGTAAAGCAACTGCACTGGTGGATCGAGGAAGGTCAGTACGAGGAGAAGAAAAAGCAGGGCCGTGGCGGACTGTGTGACAGCGAAGACAATCTGAAGGCGTTCATTGATTCCTACTCGAAGATGGACGCGACTTCCTCAGCCAACATTGCCGCGAAGGCCGCGAACGGAAACGGTGCGTCAACTACCCCCAAGAAACTGGATTACGTCGTGGTCGGCTGCGACTTCGGCTCGACGACTGCGAAAGCGGTGTGTCTCTCGCCCGATCGCGAACTGCTTTTCTCTTGTTACGCTCTCAGCAAGGGGAATCCGATCGAGGACGCGCGCAGCCTGTTCCAACAACTGCGCGAAGCGATCGGCGACGGCCAGATTCTCGGCCTTGGAATCACGGGTTACGGAAAAGATCTGCTGAAAGGGATTTTGGGCGCGGACTGCGGCGTGGTCGAGACGATTGCGCACGCTTCCGCCGGCCTGCATTACTTTCCGGATGCCGACTGCATCTGCGACGTCGGCGGCGTGGACGTCAAGATCATGATCTTGAAGAATGGCGCGGTCAGCGATTTCCGGCTGAACTCGCAGTGCTCGTCGGGCAACGGCGCATTCCTGCAGGGCGTCGCCGAGCGGTTTGGAATCCCGCTCAGCGAAATCGCCGACGGCGCGTTCCGCGCGCAGGCCATGCCGCAGCTTTCCATGGGATGCGGCGTATTCCTGCAGAGCGACATCGTCAACCAGCAGCGCAAGGGCTGGCAGGCGGAAGAGATTCTCGCGGGGCTGTGCTCGATCCTGCCGCTGAACGTGTGGATCTACGCGGGCGGGCTGAATAACCTCGCGCAAGTGGGCAAGAAATATATTCTGCAGGGCGGCACGCACAAGAATCTTGCGGTCGTGAAGACGCAGGTGGATTTTATCCGGTCGAAAGTGCCCGACGCGGAAGTGGTGGTGCACCCGTACTCGGGAGAAGCGGGGGCGATCGGCGCGGCCATGGTGGCCCTCGAGTGGTGGGAAAAAGGCGGACGAAGCACCTTCCGCGGGTTCGACGTGATCGAGAAATTGACTTACACGACGACCACTTCCAAGGAAACCATCTGCAACTGGTGCCCGGTGACGTGCCAGCGCAGCTTCATTGATGTCGAGCTCCCCGGCGGCAAAGGCCGCGACTGGAGCAAGGTGCCCATCGGCGTGGGCTGGGAGCGCGTGATCGTGAACAATTCGTGCCCCAAAGGGCTGGTTGAAGACGTGAACGAGATGAGAGTCATCAAGGCCGGAATCGAGAAAACCAAGAATGCGTTTCCCAACATTGCAGACCTGGTTCGCAAAGAAGGCTTCCGCCGCGCCACCCTCTCCGTCTAAGGAGCGCTCCGGGATCCGCGTGGGCATTCCCAAAGTGCTCAACGTGTGGAGCACGTCCCAATTCTGGGTCGGATTTCTGCGCGAAATCGGAATCAGCCCCGAAAATATCATCTTCAGCTCGGACACTTCCGAGGACCAGGGCCGCGAATTCGGAAAAGGGCGCGGCACGGTGGATTGCTGTTACCCCGTCAAATGCATGAGCGGCCATTACGGCGAGCTGATCTTCGGTCAGAAGAAAAAGCTCAACGTGATCCTCAGTCCTATGATTTATTCCCTGCCGTCCTTTTTGCGCGGGCACGTCTCGGAGACGCTCAGCTGTACGCGCGTCATGGCCGGGCCGGAAAATATTCGCGCTGGATTCATGAAGGAAAGCGACGTGTTCGCCGACAACGGCATCCGGTACGCCTCCCCGTTTGTGAGCATGGCCGAGCCGGACGTTGTTCCAAAGCAGATGTACGACGCTCTGAAGGACGTCTTTGATCTGGATCTCGCCGAAACGCAGCGCGCGGTCGAGACCGGATATCGTGAATTGCGCGCCTTCAACAAAAAAATGCGCGATGCGACGCGCGAAATTCTCGCCTGGTGCGCGCGCGGAAATAAGCCGTGCGTGCTGATCCTCGGGCGGCCGTATCACATGGACCCGGGAATCGGGCACGAGATTGAATCCGACTTGCAGGCGCACGGCTACCCCATCGTGTGGCTGCAGTACATGCCCATTGATGACGATCTGCTGAACTGGGTATTCGGCGAGGAAATCAAAGAGAAAAAAATCCGTTCGCCGCTCGACATTTCCGACGTGTGGACTTCGTCCAACAGCAGCAACACGAATGAAATCCTGTGGGGCGCGAAATTTGCCGCGCGCTTTCCGTGGATCACCTGCGTGCTGCGGCTATCGAGCTACGAGTGCGGCATGGACCAGCCGACGTACACGCCGACGCAGAAAATCGTCGAGGCAGCCGGCACTCTATTTTTCAAATTTGGCGATCTGGACTCGACCAAACCCGCGGGCAGCATCCGCATCCGCATCGAAACGATCGTACATTACCTCGCCAAGTATTCCGATTCGATCATGCAGAAAAAGCTGGCGCTCCTGCCCGCGAATTGCCCGCTGCTTGTGGAAAGCGAATCGCCGGCCGCACCAGTTACCTCAACGGACCCCACCGCCCAATTCCGCTCGCAAAGCGCCACCGCGGATTAACGGCATACGCGAAAACCGTGGCGTTCCTTCCGTCAATTCCTGGCACTGAGAACAGGAGTCTACACTCCCCTCAACAATCTGTTCATTCCCGATTCCTTCGTGATAAAGTGCGCAGCAGGAGACCCTGGACATGAAGCGTTCCGCCTGGATCGTGGCCCTCGCCGCCACAATCATTCCTTTCGCGGCATCGGCTCAGCAAAAAGACCCTGCGGCGCCACTCAACGCGACGCAAAAGCTCGGGCAGCGAATCTATGAGCAGCGCTGCGGCGTGTGCCACACGATCGTAATACCCGCGTTCCCGATGTACGGCCCCGCGCTTTACAAGGACATTATCGCGGGGAATGAAGAAGGCATGCGCCAGATCATCTCCGAAGGGCTCCCGAAAATGCCGGGCTTTAAATACAGCCTGCAACCATCGGAAATTGATGCGATCATCGAGTATCTGAAAACGCTTCCGAAACCTCCGAAAAGCACGGCGCCGGTAAACGCTCCAAAAGGGCCCATGGATTTGTGAGGAGGGAGTTGCTGCCATGAATGCAAAAAAGATTCGCGGATTTTTCTCCGCCCTTTCGGCGATTGTGATGATATTGGCGATTTTCTGCGTTTCGCCGAAAAGTTCCGGCGCCGCTTCGAGCGGCAACCTTCTGTCCGGAACCGTGAAGTCAGCGTCCGGAATGAAATTGGGCGGGGTGAGCGTCTCGGCGCAAGCCGAAGGGAAACCCATCACCACGTCCGTTTTTACCGATGAAGACGGCGGCTACTATTTTCCTGCCATGGACGCGGGAACGTATACGGTCTGGGCACAAGCGGACAGCTTTGAGACCGCGCGAACGAGTGTCAGCCTGAATGGATCGAAGCATGAGGATTTTGTTCTGAAGCCGATGAAGGATTTCGCGCGGCAACTGACGGGCGATCAATTGCTTGCGTCCTTGCCCGAGGATACCCCGGACGACAAGCGCCTGAAGCGCGTGTTCCGGAATTCTTGCACCAGTTGCCACCAGCCCAACTACATTTTGCAAAACCGCTTTGATGAAGCAGGATGGACCGCGATTTTTCAGGCCATGGAACATTTCAATGTGGCCGGCGGCTACATGGGCCCCGATAGCGCGCCGATCCCTTCGATCCGTTTCTACGAGAAGGAACTGGCGGCGTACCTCGCGCGGGCCCGTGGTCCCGAACCAAGTTCGATGAAGTTTCATGTGCGCCCGCGTCCCGCGGGAGACGCCGCGCGCGTCGTCTTCACCGAGTACGACGTGCCCATGCCCGCCGCTACGGGCGAAAAGCCCAAGTACGTCCTGAATAACGGCAGCGATTGGTCCGACGGAACGCCTTCGGTCATGTTCGGCAACCACGGCGTGCATGATGCCGCAGCCGATTTCGACGGAAACATCTGGTTTTCGATTAACGCCGTGAATCCGTACGGCAGCTTTGGGCGGGTGGATGCAAAAACCGGCGAGGTCAAATATTTTCCCGTGCAGGGCCCGAACGGGAAGCTCGTCACAGGCCACGGCATTGCCAGGGATTCACAGGGACATATCTGGTTCGATCTGGGTCCAGCCAAAGCCAACGGCCCAGGGCGTCTTGCGGATGTGAATCCCGCGGCGCAAACGTTTCAACTTTATACTGCACCGGAGACGATGGAAGGGCCGACCACGATTGCCGGGACGATGGATGTAGATGGCAAAGGAAAAATCTGGGCGTCCACATTTCACGGTGCTTCGCGTTTCGATCCTGTCACGAAAGAATTTACGGAATACAAATCGCCCACATTTAGAACGGCCACGGAACTGGGCAACACGTATGGCCTGACAGCAGACGGCGAAGGCAACGGCTGGTGGGCAGAGATGAATCTCGACCTGGTGGGCAAAACAGACCTTGAAACGGGAAAGATTACCGAAGTCAAGATTCCGCCCGTGCCCGGAGTAAAAGAGCTTTTCTCTCCGGCAGAACTGAAACTGTACGAAGAGTCCGGCTCCACATGGAATACGGCTGTCCCGTGGGCGGAAGGCCCGCGGCGGCTTGGCGCGGACAAGACCGGCCATTCCGTTTGGGTGTGCAACTGGTGGGGAGGAAGCCTGGCGAAAATTGATACGCGGACGTTGCAGGTGACGATGATCCCGCTACCTCACCCCATGGAGCAGCAACCCTACCAAGCGCAAGTGGACAAGGATCACAACGTCTGGATCAATCTGATGAACTCCGATGAAGTGATCAAATATGATCCGGCGGCAAATCAATGGACCGAGTACCCGTTCCCGACACTCGGCGGGGAACCGCGGTACATCTCGCTGCTCGAACACGGCGGGTCGTTGCAGGTCATCATTCCCTACTCAAGGGCGCGCCGCGTGGCACGCATGACGTTCCGGAGTAAGGAAGATTTACAGGCGCTCAAAATCGAGGCGCAGCAGTCGGCGCAACTCCGGTAAGCTGCGGTTAATTTGAGAATTAAGGTACTTTGCCGGAATGTAAACCTCACTGATAGACATTGACAGGACTATTCGGGCGGAGTAACTTCCAGCGCAGAATAGTTTCAGGGGTCGTATCTATCGGAAGTATTCGCGAGGTGAAAAAAATGAGAATCGCATCCGCTAAGAGACATAGTAGGGGTATGTGGCTTCGCTGGATGTTTCTCGCTACAGCGATCTTTCTGGCCCCCATTGCCCGCGCGCAAAACTCGCCGCAACTGAATAGCGTGGATCCCTCCGAAGGCAAAGTGAACGATAGCGTGACTCTCAGCGGGTCGAGTCTTGATAAAGCCACCGTTTCAGCCGTCTATCTCTCCGACGACAAGAACGATTACAAAGCTGCCATTTCGGAACAGAGCGCCGAAAAGATTGTCATCAAAATCCCCCAGGTGAAATCCGGAAGTTACAACATCACTGTACAGGTGGGCGACAAACTCTTCATCAAGCCTGTGAAATTCAAGGTTCAGGAATAGCCCGCAACTCCCCAAATGAAATCCTGTCGAGTTTCTTCGTCAGTGGAACTACGTCAAGATGGGAACCGAGAGAGCCTTTCGCGCGTCCTCGAAGGAGGATTCGTGAACCTGTCCCGTGGCGTCCACCTTCATGTGCAGCGTTTGCGCCGGCCGCCCATCCATGCGATCCCTGATCCAGTCCGCCACGAACGTAACCGGATTCGGACCGAGTGCGGCGGAAGCGGCGTTGCCCAGGCCGTGATCCGCGCCCTCGTAAAGTAGAAGCTGTTTCGGAGCGGGGACCGTCTCCAGAAGATTATAGGTAAACTCGATGGGGCTGAGGTGATCGTCCTCTCCGGCAACCACCAGATACGGGCACTTCACTTTTTCTCCCGTCCCCTTCAGCGAAAAGCCCTGCGCGAACTTGTCAAACTCCGTCTCGTCCTGAATTCCGGACATGTACATGAAGCGCAGCTTGAAGGTGGGCGAAGCCATATTGAAAATCGTATTCATGCCGGGCTCGTGGCACACCGAGCGCACGACGCACGCTTTGAGGCGATCGTCCACTGACGCGACCTGAGTCCCCCAATAGGAACCCATGCTCGTGCCAGAAAGCGCGATGCGGTCCGGATCAATTTCATTTTGCGAACGCAGCGCGGATAAGACCGCGGGGCCCGCCTGCATCCAGTTCGTGGCTGTCACGTGAACGTCGCGCACGCAACACTCGCCCTGCCCCGGCCCCTCCAAAGCGAGGACGGCCATGCCGCGCTCGAGGAGTTTGTCGCCGTAGAGAGCGACGGAAAGCTCCTTGAAGCTGTCCATCCCGCTGAGCACCCACACCGCGGAAATTCGCCCGGCGGGACGATTCGCGGGAAGATGCAGATATCCCGGAAGCGATTTCCCGGCGAAGGGAACTTCCACCTTGCGGATCTCATGATCGGCATACTGAATGTATTTCGAGTAGCACGCGATTTTGCGTTCATTTAGCGCCACATTCTCGCGCGTGTTTTCATACACGGGCCACTGCGCGCTCCCGTACAAAAGCGCGGCGATGAAATAGCTCTCGCGGGCGGCGATATTGTGCTTCTCCGATTCAAACTGCCGCGCCATTTTTTCGCGGCGGACCGCGGCGCGCGCGTATTCGCGTGACATGTCATTAAATTTTCGTATGCGCGAGCGTATCCCTGCGAAGTCCGCCGTGGCGTCCGGGCCGCATGGCCCCAGCGTATAAGCCACGCGCGCCTGGTCCCATTCGATCCCCACGGTCTGCACGACGGCGTCCACCAGCCAGCGCTGTTCCTCCCAGCGCTTCATTTTCCGCTCGGCGGCCGCGGTCATGCCCGGCACCGGAGCGGGCGGCGGCTCCGGCGCTGCGGACAATGGCATATCCGCCCACGGCGACGCCCCGGCGTGTCCGATCAGGGATGCCCCCGCCATGGTTGCTGCGCCTCCCAGAAATTTCCTGCGCTCGACCAACCTTTTTGAAGAGCCCTTCGTGGATTTCGTCATGGCTGTCTCCCTGCATTCAGAAATGCAAAACTTTTGATTTTCCGCGTTCAGCAGCCGGAAGTGTTCATCGAATCCTCGAACTGCTTATCATGCCGGCAGCGTGAAGTAAAGCTGTGCGGCCTCCGGATTTTGTGTGAGGTCAAGTTCTGTACCCGCCGCGAATCTGGAAGCCGGATGGACCAACGATTCAGAGTACCGTTACGCTCTCACACATCGTCCCCCAAAAAATCCGAACACTTCATATAGAGTTGGCATTCTTCCGTTGGCGCGGGATAAAATTCTGCCTCGCTTTACAGGCTGCGGAAAAAGTGCATTGGAGCCCTTGTCATTCCGAGCGAAGCGAGAAATCCCTCTTTCTTTCCGCGTATTGCCACAAAACACGGAGGGATGCCTCGCTTCGCTCGGAATGACCCAATAAACTACTTTTCCCGTAAGCTCGGTGCCAGGTCAGGGGATGACGTTGCCCGAATCGCCGATGGAAATTTCAAAACCCGGACGGAAATCCACGACCATCGCTATTCTGGTGGCCGTCGCGTTTTTCATGGAAAACCTCGACGGCACGGTGATCGCCACGGCCCTGCCCCAGATGGGCAAGTCCTTCCACGTAAATCCCGTGGACCTGAACATCGGAATGACAGCCTACATGCTGATGCTGGCCGTGTTCATTCCGATCAGCGGGTGGGTGGCGGACCGGATCGGCGCGCGCACCGTCTTCGCCTCGGCCATTGCGATCTTCACTTTTTCATCCATTCTGTGCGGGCTCAGCCAGGGCATGTTGGCGTTCACGTCCGCGCGAATTCTTCAGGGAATCGGCGGCGCGATGATGGTGCCGGTGGGGCGGCTGGTTGTGTTGCGCACCACCGAAAAGCACAACCTGATTCACGCGATTGCGTACATTACCTGGCCGGGCCTGGTAGCTCCGGTGATCGGGCCCCCCGTCGGGGGATTCATCACAACATATGCGACGTGGCACTGGATCTTTTTTCTGAATGTGCCGCTCGGAATCATCGGCCTCGTCCTTACCCTGATTCTTGTCGAGAACCTCAAGGAAGGCGAGAAAAAGCCTTTTGACTGGCTCGGGTTCGTCTTGACCGGAACCGCCTGCGTCACCTTCATGTACGGACTGGAGATCGCGGGACGCGAGGGTGCATCTCTTGGCAGCTATGCCCGCTATCTCGCCATCGGATTAATTATCGGAGTGATCTCGATGGTTCATTTGCGTCGCGCCCCTTTTCCTCTGCTCGATCTCGAACTGCTCAAGATCAAAACATTCGCTATCACCGTGCTGGGAGGATCGCTGTTTCGCATTTCCATCAGCGTGGCGCCGTTTCTTCTGCCGTTGATGTTCCAGGTGGGCTTCGGGCTGAACGCGTTTCAATCGGGCCTGTACATGCTGGCTCTTTTTGCGGGCAATCTGGGAATGAAAACAGTGACGACTCGGGTACTGCATCGCTTCGGGTTTCGTTCCGTGCTGCTCGTCAATGGAATGCTGACCGCGGGAATGATTCTCGGCTGCGCGGCGATCTTCCCGGCCACGCCGAAACTCGCCATCATCGTGATTTTATTCGTCAACGGGCTGTGCCGCTCGATGCAGTTCACCTGCCTCAGTTCGCTCGCGTTCGCGGATGTTCCGAAGCCGCAGTACAGCGCGGCCACCAGCTTTTTCAGCATGATAATGCAGATGACGATGGGAATGGGCGTTGCGGCCGGAGCGATTGCGCTGCGGTTAAGCACGCTCGTGACGGGAAACACGGTCGCGCCTCCCGCCACGAGAGATTTTCATCTCGCGTTCGCGTTTGTGGCGCTATTGACGGTGCTCGGCACGCTGGACTGCTTCTCTTTGAAGCCGGACGCAGGCGCGGTGGTCAGCGGGCACTGGCCCCGCGGAGTACTGGAAAAAAGCGCGGCGGCGAATTAGGCACGCTCGTCCTGCACATTTTTCCAACCCACCAGACGCCGTCATTCCGAGAGAAGCGAGGAATCCCTCCGTGTTCCATAGCCTGGCGCAAAAAAGAAAAAGGGATTCCTCGCGGAGTCTATCCCGATTCCTTCCGGGACTCGGAATGACTGCGATGTTTGTTGTGGCAGAGAAGGAGAAGAGCGAGTCGCCAACTATCCGTGGGCGCCGCCGCCGGAGAGTTCGCGGACAATCGAACCGACAAATCCCTTCGCGTCTCCGAACAGCATCAGCGTCTTGTCCATGTAGTACAGCGGATTTTCGATTCCGGCAAAACCCGCGCCCATGCTGCGCTTGATGACCATGACGGTGTGCGCCTTGTCCACGTCCAAAATGGGCATGCCGAAGATGGGGCTGGAAGCGTCGGTGCGCGCGGCGGGATTGGTCACATCGTTCGCACCGATAATCAGGGCCACGTCCGCCTGCGGGAATTCTCCATTGACGTCTTCCATATCAAGCAGCTTGTCGTAGGGAATGTCGGCTTCGGCGAGAAGCACATTCATGTGCCCGGGCATGCGTCCGGCGACGGGGTGGATGCCGAATTTCACGTCAATTCCGCGCTTGGTCAGATTGTCATAGAGTTCGCGCACTTTGTGCTGCGCCTGCGCAACAGCCATTCCGTATCCCGGCACGATGATGACCTTGCTCGCCACCGCCAGAATTCCGGCAGCCTCTTCAGGAGTGGCGCTGCGCACGGGGCGCTCTTCCTTGCCGCCCTTTACGCTGGCCTGCTCCTGCCCAAAGGCGCCGAACAGCACGTTGGAAAACGAACGGTTCATCGCCTTGGACATATTGACGGAGAGAATCAGACCGGACGCGCCGTCCAGTGCACCGGCAACAATCAGCAGCTTGCTGCCGAGAAGAAATCCCATCGCGGAAGCCGAAAGCCCGGCGTAAGAGTTTAAGAGCGAAATCACCGTGGGCATGTCCGCGCCGCCGATGGGAATAATCATCATCACGCCGAATAGAAGCGGGATCACGAGCATGAACGGAAACAGGTAGGTCTTCCCCGGATTCATCACCAGCGTCGCGGCAATGCCCACGGCCACTGCCAGCATTCCCAGGTTGACGAAGTTCTGCCCTTTAAAAGTAAAGGGGCGCTGCGGGAGGATCTCCTGCAGCTTTCCCGCTGCCATCAGGCTTCCGGTAAAGGTTAGCGAGCCGAGAATTACTTCCATGGACAGCACGGACATCATGAACTTGGGAACGTTCGGGGCGCGCAGGTAGAACTCCGCCGTGCCCACGAGCGTGACGCACAGCGCGCCGAAAGCGTGGCTGAGCGCCGTCCGCTGCGGGACCGCCGTCATGTGGACTTTGCCGAGCGGAATTCCGATAATCGTGCCGAGGACCAGCGCGATGGCGACCCACTTGTAGTCCACGATCTCGCGGCTCAGGAGCGTGCCCACGATGGCGAGCAGCATTCCCGCCTCGCCGGCCCACACGCCGTGCCGCGCCGTCGTCGGTGAACTCATCCACTTGAGCGACAAAATGAAGAGCGCCGTGGCGACGAGGTAGGTGACTTCGATCAGCGTGTCTGGGTTGAAGAATGTCGTCATGGCTTGGGCTTGCCGCTCGACTTGAACATTTTGAGCATCCGGTCGGTGATGAAGAATCCGCCGACGACGTTGCTGGTCGCGGCGACAATCGCGATTGTGCCCAGCACCGTGGACAGCGTGGATTTGTGCGCGCCGGCAAGAAGAATAGCGCCGACGACGGCAATGGCATCGAGCGCGTTGGTCAGCGACATGAGCGGAGTGTGCAGAAGCGGCGAAACGCGGCGAATCACTTCGAGGCCGACAACCGCCGCCAGCAGAAAGACGTACAGGCTGGTGATCAGATCCAGATTCATCGCTACGAAGTTCCCTTCTGCCCGGCCACGAGCGGCGCGAGCGCAAAGAATTCGCGAACGCGCGGGTTGACGATCTCTCCGCCCTGCGTGATGAGCGTGCTCTTGATAATGTCGTCTTCGGGATTGATCATCAGCTTTCCGTTCTTGACCATCAATTGCAGGAACGCGGAAATATTGCGCGCGTACATTTGGCTGGCGTGATACGGCACGCTGGAAGCAAAGTTGAAAAGGCCGATGATCGTCACGCCGTGATGCACGAAGAACTCGCCCGGCTTCGTCAGTTCGCAATTGCCGCCGCGTTCCGCGGCCAGGTCCACCAGCACCGCTCCCGGCGCCATGCCCTCGACCATCTCTTTCGTTACGAGGACGGGAGATTTTTTCCCGGGCACGACTGCGGCGGTGATGACAACATCGCTCTCGGCAATCACCTTGGCCAGAAGCTCCCTCTGGCGCCGGTAGAACTCTTCGTCCTGCGCCTTGGCATAGCCTCCGGCGTCCTGCGCATCCTTGGCCTCAATCGGAAGTTCGACAAAACGCCCGCCAAGGCTCTGTACCTGTTCCTTGGCGGCGGGCCGTAAATCGTAAGCGGAGACCACAGCGCCCAGGCGGCGCGCCGTCGCGATGGCCTGCAATCCGGCAACGCCCGCGCCGATGATCAGAACTTTCGCGGGCGTAATCGTTCCCGCGGCCGTGGTCAGCATCGGAAAAATTTTGGGAAGGGTTTCCGCCGCCAGGAGCACGGCTTTGTATCCGCAGATCGTGCCCATCGAGGAGAGGGCGTCCATGCTCTGGGCGCGCGTGGTTCGCGGGATGAGCTCGACCGAGAACGCGGTCACGCCCTTAGCCGCGATTTCACGAATCGTCTCCAGCGAACCGAGCGGGCGCAAAAATCCAATCAGAATCTGATTGGGGCGATAAAGCGGAACATCGTCTTTCCCCGTCTGATCGTTGGAGCCATTACAAAGGACTTGAATGACGATGTCCGCCGCGGCAAAAACCTCGGTGCGCGTGTTCAGAATTCTTGCGCCCTTGGCGGCGTAATCCGCGTCAGGAAACCCCGCGGCAACGCCCGCACCCTTCTCGATAACAATCTCAAGGCCGGCTTTGGCAAGATTGGGGATGGCGATGGGAACGAGCGCCACGCGCCTCTCACCCGGATACGTCTCTCGGGGAACACCCAGAATCATCAGCGAGCCTCCCCGGGACGTCTCGCGGGCACACAACCTGCATCCCACTTTTTCCGAACCTCATAGCTGTTGCTGTCGCGTTGGCGCATCAGGTTCGAGAGATTCACGATTAGGACTTCTCCGAAGCAACTGGTCGGCAAAACGGACTCCAAAATACCTGGTGGCGGGAGCACGTCACCTGCGTGTATCGGTGACCGGAAGAGAGTGCGCCGGCCGAATCGAAATTCTACATGCAAATCCCGGAAACTCCAAACAGCCTTTCCTGTACGCCTCGGAAATAGTGACTCAAAGGCAAATTCTTCGAGCGCGCAACTATTTCCGGTACAATTTCCTCCGGCACGAAAGGAGCGCTGGAATTCCTATGACCAACTCCTTTATGGAACAGGCCATCCGGCTGGCGGTGGACAATGTCCGCTCCGGACAAGGCGGACCGTTCGCGGCCGTGGTGGTGAAAAACGGGCAGGTCGTCGCCACCGGCTCGAACCGCGTCACCTCGACGAACGATCCCACAGCACATGCCGAAGTGACTGCGATTCGCGAAGCTTGCCGCGCGTTGAACACATTTCAACTGACCGGCTGCGAACTGTATACGAGTTGCGAGCCGTGCCCGATGTGCCTCGGCGCAATCTATTGGGCGCGGCCCGATCGCGTCTATTTCGCTGCAACGGCCAGAGACGCCGCCGACGCCGGCTTTGACGACCCCTTCATCTATGACGAATTGAAACGCCAGCACAATGAGCGCCGGATTCCCCACGAGCCGATGATGCGCGCCGAGGGACTGGCGCCGTTTCGCGCCTGGACCGAGAAGAGCGGCCGGATTCGATATTGACGTGAGCCGAGCGCGGCAACGCGCTCTTGGTGATTTACACATGGACGGAAAACTTCTGGGAAAGTCCGGCAGCCGGAAGGAAGGGCGCGAGAAGGTTACCGGGCGCGCCAAATATGTTGACGATCTCGCCTTTCCGGGGATGATCCACGGAGTGACCGTGTGCAGCAGCTTCGCCCGCGGACGCATTCGCGGCATCCGTTACGGCGACGGAATTCCCTGGAACGAATTCACGATTGTCACGGCCGCCGACATCCCCGGTTCAAACGAGATCGCTCTGATCCTGCACGACCAGCCGTGCCTCGCCGCGGAATGGATCAATCATCCGGAAGAACCCGTCGTCCTGCTCGCGCATCCCGATAAATATCTGCTCGAAGAGGCCCGCCGCGCGGTGTTCATTGATGTCGAGCCGCTGCCCGCCGTCTTCACCATCGAGGACTCCCTCGCCCAATGCGAGATTATCTGGGGCAAAGACAACATCCTGAAATCGTATGAACTCGAAAAAGGAAAAGTGGAAACCGCGTTTGCCGCACCGGACGTGGTGATCGTCGACGGAGAGTACAAGACGGGCGCACAGGAACAGCTCTACATCGAGCCGCAAGGAATGATTGCCAAAGCGAATCCCGCGGAGGGCGTGACCGTGTGGGGTTCGCTGCAATGTCCCTATTACGTGCACAAGGCGCTCGTGCCGCTCTTCGGTCTGCCCGCGGAAAAAATTCGCATCATTCAGGCGGAGACCGGCGGCGGATTCGGCGGCAAGGAAGAGTATCCCTCGATGATCGCGGCGCATGCGGCGCATGCGCCGTAATGATGAACGGAGCAATCGTAAACAGTTGCCTCGTTCCCGCCGCGGAAGTGGATGGGGCTGAGATCCGGACGATTGAGGGCATCGCCACCGGCGAGCAACTGCATGCGGTGCAATCGGCGTTCCTTGAATGCGGCGGGGCGCAGTGCGGGATCTGCTCTCCCGGCATGGTGATCGCTTCGGTGGCGCTTCTCGGGCGGCATCCCCATCCGAGCGAAGACGAAATTCGTGAAGGCCTCGCCGGGAATCTCTGCCGCTGCACGGGATATCAGAAGATTTATGTGGCCGTTGCGCGGGCCTGTGAAGCCGGCGGCCTCTCGGGGACGGGCAATCTGTGAGAGCCTATCTTCCCGCCTACGAACTGCGCGTGCCGCGGAGCCTGACCGAAGCGCTTGGACTGCTGGCGAGCGAACCGGGCGTCTGGCAACCCTTTGCCGGGGGCACGGACCTGATGGTGCTCCTCGAAGCCGGAAAACTTTCGCACAAGCGGTTCCTGAGCCTCTCGAAGCTTGCTGATTTCAAGGGAATCGAGGTGACGCCTGGCGCGGTGACCCTCGGCGCCATGACCACTTACACAGAAATTCAAAATCATCCTGTGCTGCAATCCGATTTCCCGCTTTTGTGCGCGGCGGCGCGCGAAACCGGAAGCGTGGCGACGCAAAATCGCGGCACGCTCGGCGGAAACATTGTGAACGCCTCTCCGACCGCCGATTCCCCTCCGGCGCTGCTTGTTTATGATGCTAAAATTGAACTGGTTTCCCAAAGTCATGTGCGTTGGCTGCCCTACCATGGATTTCACACGGGCTACAAGAAAATGCAGATGGCGCCCGGGGAATTGTTGCGCGCGGTCCGTCTGCCCCGCCGCAAGACGATCTGGAAGCAGCATTACCGCAAGGTGGGGACGCGAAAAGCGCAGGCCATTTCCAAAGTTTGTTTCGCGGGCGCGGCGCTCGTCGAGGCGGGAACAATTTCCGACGTCCGGATTGCTGTCGGCAGCGTCGCTCCGATTGTATTGCGCGCGGTGAGAACGGAAGCGCTTCTGTGCGGGGCGAAGTTTTCGGCAATGAACGTGGCGTCCGCCCGGGACACTCTTGCGAGTGAAATCAGTCCGATTGACGATATCCGCTCGACCGCCGAGTACCGCCGGCGAGTCGCGCAAAATCTGCTCGAAGAATTTTTTGCGCAGCTCACGAAATGAAAACCTTCGCCGTGATCCGCAGCAAAGGATAGTGACGCCGGAGGGCGTTCGCGCCGCAACGGTGCATTTGCGCAACGGCGTCATTTCCGCCATTTCCGGTTATGACGACCTTCCTTCGGGAAAATTCATTTACGATGCGAGGGATTCGGTCGTCATGCCGGGCCTTGTGGATACGCACGTCCACATCAACGAGCCGGGACGCACGGATTGGGAAGGTTTTCTGACCGCCACGCGCGCGGCGGCCTCAGGCGGCGTCGCTACCCTGATTGACATGCCGCTCAACAGCATCCCCGCGACAACTTCAATTGCCGCGCTCGAAAAAAAGCGTACGGCGGCGCGTGGAAGCGGCTCGGCGCGGGAGTCACCGACGCCAACGGCCGCTGCGGCACGCTGCTCGCCGACGCGCCATTGCAGGCCGGATACTATGGCTTGCCGTTTGCCGCGGGAGATTATTTCCGCGAGACGAAGACGGAAGCGTTCTATTCGGAAATCCCCATCGTGTTTGAAATCGCGCGGCCCGAGTCGCATTCCCACGTCCCGCTTCTCGTCAGCCCGTTCGGATACTCGACCTACCGGGGAAGTTGAGGCCGCGCAACGTTTCAATGAATTAAGATAATCTCTGCGGCGTGGCGCAGGATCATAGATTACAAACAAGACAGCTAATTCCGTCATTCCGGGCGACGCAAGGAATCCCTCTTTTTTGAGCGAGGCTATGGAAAGCAGAGAGATTCCTCGCTTCGTTCGGAATGACTAGAGTGCTGGGCGCTTTTTACGTGGCCTCCATAGCGGGTGCGGGGCAATACGGGAAAATCCGGACACACAACAGGCACACAACTAACAGCAGCCCCTGGAGTGAAGAACAGTGGCGCTTCGTCGTGCCCCGCCCGAGGTAAGACCGTCTTACCTTCAGGCGAGCCCTTCTCCGAAAGGGTTCCAGACAAGCAGCGTAACGCAATCTACGCTGCTCTGGCCTGGATTAGGCGGGTGTGCCCATGGCCCGGCGTTGCTGAAAACACTCCCGGCAGAAGACAGGACGCCCTTGCGTAGGACGGAAAGGCACAGTCGTATCCTTTCCGCACTGCGAACAGGTTGTCTTGGTTTCCGATCGGGGGGCATTACTTGGCTGACCCGGTACCTGCGAGCGTTTGGCTTTGCAGTCCTTACACCGCTTGGGCTCGTTTCGGAACCCCTTGTCGGCGAAGAACATCTGTTCGCCGGCGGTGAAAACAAACTCCTGACCGCATTCCGAGCACTTCAGGACCTTATCGTGGTATTCCATACGCTGCTCCGAGGCTCTGCGCTGGTAGCAAAGCCCCCGGCATCCCCGGCCAGGTCCGATCTCGCTGGGCCGCCGGGAATATTCCCCGAAAACCCCTTGCGGTCCTGGCCGAAGGTGCTTTGGAAATCCAGTTAGGTCACGTGCCGGCCTGGGTCTCTTATTCCAGTTCCCGTCGCTGCTTCTTGCGCAACCGCTTGCGGGAGAGCGCTTGTTTGGCGCGGCGCTTCTCACCAGGCTTCATGTAATAACTGTGCTTCTTGATCTCTTTGATGATGTCTTCCTGTTGCACTTTGCGCTTGAACCGGCGCAGTGCATTTTCCAGAGATTCACCTTCCTGAATACTAACTTCAGCCACCTAGACTTCACCGTCCTTCCGATGCATGGAGCAATAAGTGCTGTAATTCATTTAGGATAATGAGAGGTCACACCACGTACGATATGACGCCTTATTGGCTCCCACTTCTAACCAACCCCGCCCTCGAAGTCAAGCTTTGTTTTTAAACTGTCTCCGCCGCTCCGCGGAGTGACTCGGGCCTGCGAGACACTTGCCCAACCTGTTAGAATAGGCGCTCGTGGTCGCGCCCGGTCACCATGAATGCCGGGCAAGAAAAAAGAAGAGAGTATGGCCTTGATGCGTGATGCGATTGCGGTCTTGCTGGCCGGAGGACAGGGAGAACGCCTGTGGCCCCTGACACGGGACCGCGCGAAACCCGCCGTGCCGTTCGGCGGCATCTATCGAATTATTGACGTCACGCTCTCCAATTGCATCAATAGCGACCTGCGCCGCGTTTTCGTTCTGACACAGTACAAAGCGCTTTCGCTGAACCGGCACATCCGCCAGGGCTGGTCGCAGCTCCTAGGCCTCGGAGAATTCATCGAAGTGCTGCCGCCGCAAATGCGCGTTTCCACCAACTGGTACCTCGGCACCGCCGACGCCGTCTACCAGAATATCTATTCGATTGGCAGCGAGCACTCCCGCTACGTGGTCGTTCTCTCCGGAGACCACATATACAAAATGAATTACCGGATGATGCTGCAGCAGCATGCGGATTCCGGAGCGGATGTGACGGTAGCCACTCTGGAGATCTCTCCGGAGGAGGCCGCGGGGCGGTTTGGCGTGATGGAGACCGACGCCAACTGGCGCATCATCGGCTTTGAGGAAAAGCCGGTCAACCCGAAGCGCTCGCATCTGCATCCGGACCGGATCAACGCCTCCATGGGCGTCTACATTTTCAATACGCAGCTCCTCATTCCGGCGCTTCTCGCGGACGCGGAAGATCCCAACTCGAAACACGATTTCGGACGGGACATTTTGCCGCGCATCTTTTCCAAATACCGCGTCTATGCGTACAACTTTATTGATGAGAACAAGGTCGGCCCGCAATACTGGCGCGACGTTGGCACGATCGAAGCGTATTACGAAGCGAACATGGACCTCGTTTCGGTCTCGCCGATCTTCAATCTGTACGACAAGACCTGGCCGCTTCGCACACTGCAGCACCAGTACCCGCCGATGAAAACGGTGTTCGCCGATCCGAAGCGCATGGGCGTGGCGCTCGATTCCATTGTGGCCGGCGGCTCGATCATCTCCGGCGGGCGCGTCAGCCGTTCCGTCGTGGGATACGACGTGCGCGTGAATAGCTACAGCGAAGTGGAACATTCGATTCTGTACAACCATGTGAACATCGGCAGGCATTCCCGGATTCGCAATGCCATCATTGACCGGCACGTGACCATTCCGGAGCACACCGAAATCGGCTATGACATGGAAGCCGACCGCTCGCGCTACCACGTCACGGAAAACGGCGTGGTCGTCGTCATTCGGGAAGAGTCCATGATTGAGGAGCCGGATTGATTCCGCCATTGGGCAAATTCAGCTTCGTGATTGCCGGTCAGGGGTTCAGCGGATTTTTCAACCGGCAGTTTTCAGCAATTTGCAGTTCAACAGGCGCGGGTTTTCGGTTCTGGATCCGTTTTGACCTGAATTCTTCCGTAGTTCCAAAGCCTTTGCATTAAATTCCCGGAGGCAACATGTCCACCAAAATCACCCAAGTGCGCGGCAGGCAGATTCTCGATTCCCGCGGAAATCCCACCGTGGAAGCAGACGTTATCCTGGAAGGAGGAGTCAAGGGCCGCGCCGCCGTTCCTTCCGGGGCGTCCACGGGAGAGCACGAAGCGATTGAACTGCGCGACGGCGACAAGTCGCGCTACCTCGGCAAGGGTGTATTGAAAGCCGTCGGCAACGTGAACGGCGCCATCGCCCGCGCCGTCGCCGGGCTCGACGCCAGCGACCAGCGCGCGCTCGACCGGCGCATGATCGAAACCGACGGCTCGCCGAACAAGGGCAATCTCGGAGCGAACGCCATCCTCGCCGTGTCCATGGCAGCGGCGCGGGCGGCGGCAGCGGCGGTGGGAATCCCTCTTTACAAGTATCTGGCCCGGTATTCGAGCGATCATTCCGGCAACACGCTACCCGTGCCGATGATGAATATCCTGAACGGCGGCGCGCATGCCGACAATTCCGTGGACCTGCAGGAGTTCATGGCCATGCCCGTCGGAGCAAAAACTTTCGATGAAGCCCTGCGCATGGGTGTTGAGGTTTTCCATAATTTGAAAAAAGTTCTGCACAAGCGCGGCTATTCGACGGCCGTGGGCGATGAAGGCGGATTCGCTCCCAACTGCAAATCGAATCTCGAAGCGATCGAAGTGGTCCTCGAAGCCATTTCCGCCGCGGGATATAAGCCGGGCGAACAGGTGGCCATCGCGCTTGATCCTGCTGCGAGTGAGTTTTACGACAAGGCCAGCGGCAAATACGTCTTCAAAAAGTCCGACAAGTCCGCCCGCACTTCCGAAGAGATGACCAAGTTCTGGGCCGATTGGGTGCGGCAATTTCCCATCGTCTCCATCGAAGACGGCCTTGCAGAAGACGATTGGGCCGGCTGGAAGCACCTGACGGCGGAGTTGGGCGGCAAGGTGCAACTCGTCGGGGACGACCTGTTCGTGACCAACACGGCTCGCCTCGAGCGCGGCATCCGCGAGCACATCAGCAATGCAATCCTGATCAAGCTGAATCAGATCGGCACCGTCACGGAAACGATTGAGGCGATTGAGATGGCGCGCAAGGCGGGCTACGCCTCGATCATCTCCCATCGCTCCGGTGAAACGGAAGACACGTTCATCGCCGACCTGGCCGTCGCCACCGGCGTGGGGCAGATCAAGACCGGCTCGGCCTCCCGGACCGATCGCGTATGCAAGTACAATCAGCTATTGCGGATCGAGGAAGAGTTGGGCGCGGCGGCGAAGTTTCCAGGCCGGAGCGCGCTGGCCCGCAAATAGGAAAGCGTTCATTCCTTATGCCAAAACGACCGAAACCCATCGTCCTGACCGTGCTTGACGGCTGGGGTTACCGCGCCGAAACCAAGGGCAACGCCATCGCCCTGGCGCGCAAGCCCAACTATGACCGCCTGCTCAAGGATTTTCCGAATACGCTAATCCACACCTCGGGTCCCTACGTGGGACTTCCCGAAGGGCAGATGGGCAACAGCGAAGTGGGCCACATGAATATGGGCGCGGGCCGCATCGTTCATATGGATATCACGCGCGTTGACCAGATGATTGCGAACGGAGAATTTTTCAAACAGCCGCTGCTCGTCGAAGCGATGCAGCGCGGCCGCGAACGCAATCTGCATCTCCTGGGCCTGTTGAGCGACGGCGGCGTGCACTCTCATTCGCAGCATCTCTACGCACTTTTGCGGATGGCGCGCGAACTGCATGTGGAGCGCGTTTTCATTCATTGCTTCACGGACGGGCGCGACACGCCGCCGCATAGCGGCGTCGAATACATCCAGCAGTTGCAGCAGAAGATTCGCGAGATCGGCGTCGGGCGGATCGCGTCGCTCACCGGGCGCTATTACGCGATGGACCGCGACAACCGCTGGGAGCGCGTCGAGCGCGCCTACCGCGCCGTGGTTCACGGCGACGCGCCGGTGAAAACCTTCGATCCCGTGGAAGCCTTGCGGCGCAGCTACGAGCGCGGCGTGACGGACGAATTCGTCGAGCCAATCGTTGTCACCGCGGGCGATTCCCCTTCTTCTCCCGCCGCTGGCCCCATTCGCGACGACGATGCGGTCATCTTCTACAACTTCCGCGCCGACCGCGCCCGGCAGATGACACGCGCTATCGCCGAGCCGGGCTTTAAGGAATTTGCCGACCCGAAGCGGCCGCAAAACCTCTGCTACGTGGCCATGACGCAGTACGACAAGGCCTGGCCGTGGCTGCGTTATGTGATCGCGCCGGAAAAGATCGGGCACATCCTGGCGCAGGTATTTGCCGAGCAGAACCTGACAAATCTGCGCTGCGCGGAAACGGAAAAGTACGCGCACGTCACGTACTTTTTTAACGGCGGCATCGAAAAACCGTTTGGCGGCGAAGAGCGCATCCTCGTGCAGTCGCCCAAAGTGGCGACGTACGATTTAAAACCGGAGATGAGCGCCGCGGGGATTGCCGACGCCGTCGTGAAGGCCATTGAAAAAGGCGACTTCGACGCGGTGGTGATGAATTTCGCGAATGCCGACATGGTCGGCCACTCGGGAAAACTCGACGCCACCATCAAAGCCGTGGAGACCGTGGACGAGTGCCTCGGACGCCTCCGCCAGGCGCTGCAGCCGCGCGGCGGCGCGTGGATCGTCACCGCCGATCACGGCAATGCCGAGACCATGATTGACCCGGTCACTGGCGGACCTCACACCTATCACACCACCAATCCCGTTCCGCTCATCATCGCCACCGAGGACGGCATCGGCCCCCTCGCGGTAGGAGGATCGCTGCGCGACATCGCGCCCACGCTGCTGGGAGTTCTCGGCCTGCCCGCACCCGTGGAGATGACGGGGCACGATCTGCGATTGAAAAAGTGATTCAAAAGTCGGGATTTCAAATTTCAGATTTGAAATTCAGATTTCAAACTTGAATTTTCAAATTT
>VFSW01001635.1_pt1 | contig 34166 bp, 27 predicted proteins | sample 5358111 | NCBI WGS metagenome assembly VFSW01 (sample SAMN11554181, study PRJNA540505) | mine drainage metagenome | isolation source: sediment from site ElyBrook_90M | place: USA: Ely Copper Mine, Vershire, VT | collected 2017
CGTCACGCCAGAGCGACGGCAACCACCTCGTGCATGGCGATGCGCGGCACCCCGACGATCAGCTTTTCGCCGTCGCGGCGCGGAACTTGGCGCGGCGGACCTTGCACCAGCACATGCCGCTGCCCGCCCAGCGGTTGCCGAAAAAGCCATCTGGCGCGCAGAGCGTGGTGATCTCCTTCAGGACCTATCGACGGGACTGTCTTCGGTGAAGACGACCGGCATCCAGCGCATCGCGCCGGCTCGTGCCCGCAGGCTCCTGCCGGTTATCCTGCGACAGGGCCGCGCCTCACCAGGCGACACGGACCAGAGCCAGACCTTCAATGGGAACCTTCACGTCGAGTTGCAGCGTGTTGCCGTGAACATCGTGGCGTTGCGCCGTTCCGTCCCGCTGCAATTGCCCGGCCGTTTCAAGCTCCCGGTATTGCGCCGCCGTCGGACTCTGTGGTGATCCCATCTGCGTCCATGCCGTGTAGGCGTCGCTGTGGGTTGTGTCGACGCGGAAGGTCTCGACGCGCACGTGACGCGCCGCGGCCGGCAGTCCCGTGAGCGAGAGGGCGATCTGCGCGGCGGGGCTTTTCACGTCGTCGTCACGATAGTGCAGAAGCAGCACTTCCACCTCGCGCGGTTTGCGCGCCGCGGTCACGTCCACGACGGGCTGCGGCACGCCGTTCCGTTCGATGGCGTCGGCGGAAACCGAAGCGCTACTCGTCGCCTCCAACCGCGTGTCGCCCAACAGGCCGAGCGCCCGGAAGCCGTCGAGCACCGGCTTGTCGATGCCGTTGGTCGCCAGGTCGCGCAGCCCGACGAAGTAGGGCTGTCCGTCGAACTGGAAGGCCCAGGTCACCGCGCCCTTCAGCGTCACGCCGCGCTGCGCGGCCAGCGCCGTCGTTTTCTTGACGTCCAACGCCACATAGACGCCGTAGATCGGGCTGTTGCGGTAATTGTCTTCCGGATGGGTCTGCGGCGAGCAGCCGGCGCAGGGTTCGGGATCGTTCTCATCCAGGATGATCGGTGTGTGGCGCCATTCCGGAAAGCCGGCGACGATCTTGAAGCCGGTGTCCGCGGCCTGGAGTTGCTCCGCCATGCCCATGCGCACATGGCCGTCGATCCATTCGGCGACGCCCTTGGGATGGAAGGTGATGAAGTCGAGCGGCGATCCCGTCTTGCCCGTCGCATAGTTCTTGCCGTGCGCGCAGTGTTCGAGGAATTGCCTGAGGAATTCCTCGGCCTTGGGGCTGGCGGGGCCCGTGGTATCCGGCCCGCCGATCTGCGCATAGGGCACGGCGCGCAGCAGCGCGTCCGCGGAGAGGTCATAGAGCCGGAAGAATTGCTCGGCCGTGCCGTGCCAATAGGGAATGTCCGGCTCGTTCCAGACCTCCCACAGCCAAGTTTTTACATAAGCGTCGCCGTAGCGGTCGCGCAGATGCCTGGCGAGTTGAAAGATCAGCTCGCCCCATTTCGCATAACTCTTCGGCGGATAACTCCAGCCGGTGAAGATGCTGCCGTGCGGAAAGTCGTGGCGATACGGAGCGGGACCGGTGGTCAGCGCCTGCGGCATGAAACCGAGTTCGACGATGGGGCGCACGCCGGCGTCGCGATAGGCATCGAAGATGCGGTCGACGATCTTCCAGTCGTAGACCGGGTTGCCGTGCGCATCTTCGGTGTAGGCGTTTGTCGATCCCCATTTCAGAGAGCCCGTGCCGTCGCCGCTGGTGAGCAGATTGTGAGCGCGCAGATAGACGGGCACGGGGCTGAGCTTCGCCAGTTCGTGCAGCAGCTTCTGGCCGTCCGGGCTGTAGGTGTAATTCGGTTCGTCGTAGCCGAAAAAGCTCCACGGCCGCGCCAGCATTCCGACCGGCTTGTCGACTGCCACATGAACGGCGACCGGCATCGTCGTGTCTTGCGCATACGCGGCACAGCTCAGCACCAGCGCGCCGCAGAGCGCACCTACAGTGCGGCGACGAAGCCCCAAAGCCATCTTGTCCTCCCTGTCCTTATTATGGCGGCACGGTCTCGTGTCGACCGCGCCAAGCTGTAATAAGTCAGACAAATACGCAACGACGGGATTGCTTGCGCGATGTCGGACCGGTGGCGGTTGACATTCATGGTAGCGCTATCACACTTTTGTTTCCAATGGGATTGGTTCCCAAAAACGAGAAACGAGCGGGAGAAGACGATGCAACGAACGGTCTGGTGCGCGATGATCGCAGCCTGCTTCCTGCTGCAAGCCAGCCAGGCCGCCGACCTCAAGCTGAGCGCCAACAACACCCTCGAGAAGCAGGGACTAAGCGTCCTGGTTTACACCAGCAAGTATCATCCGGTGTTTCGCGATCAGAAGATCGGCGGCATCGAAATCATCCTGCACGACGATCGCATCGCCACCGACGGCGAAGTGCGCCTGCAACCGACGCCGGAGCAATGGGCTCCGGTGCCGACCTTGGCGGGCATCAAGCGCGGGGCTGTTGCGAACCAGCTGATCGTTTCGTCGGGCTATCCGGACTTCAAGCTGAAATACCATCTGGTCGTCACCGCGGAAGGCGGCGGTTTCCGGGTTGCCGTTCATCTCGACCAGCCGTTGCCCGCGGCGTTGGCGGGGAAGGCGGGTTTCAACCTCGATTTCCTGCCCACCGCCTATTTCGGCAAAAGCTATATCCTCGACGACGCTTTCGGCATTTTTCCTCGCCATCCCCAGGGCCCGATGAAGACAGGGCCGGACGGCAAGGTGGAGCCGCAACCGATGGCGACAGGAAAATCGATCGTGATGTCACCGGACGATCCGCTGACCCGCGTGGCGATCACCTCCGACGACGGGCCCCTGATGCTCTATGATGCCCGCGACACCGCGCAGAACGGCTGGTTCGTGGTCCGCACGCTGATCCCGGCGGGCCGCAGCGGCGACGTCGTGGTCTGGCACATCCGTCCGCATGTGATCCCCGGCTGGACACGTCCGCCGATGGTGTCTTTCAACCAGGTGGGATACACGCCAGACCGTTCCAAAGTGGCGATGGTCGAACTCGATCCGCTCTACAAGGCACCGGACACCGCCAGCCTGCTCAAGCTCGGCGCCGACGGGAAATACACCGACGTCTTCCACGCCAAGATCACGCCGTGGGGCAAATGGCTGCGCTACGACTACGCGACGTTCGATTTTTCAAGCATCCGCACGCCGGGCATCTACGCCATCGAATATGCGGGGCACACCTTCGATCCGTTCCGTATCGCGCCCGATCTCTACGCCAAGGGCGTGTGGCAGCCCTCACTCGGCGTCTACATCCCAGAGCAGATGGATCATGTGAAGGTGCGCGAGGATTATCGCGTCTGGCACGGCGTCTCGCATATGGACGATGCGCGCCAGGCGCCGCCCAACACGGTGCATTTCGACGGCTACACCCAGGGGCCGACCACGGATTCGCGCTTCAAGGCGGGCGAGCACATCCCCGGGCTGAACATCGGCGGCTGGGCGGACGCCGGCGATTTCGATATCCGCACCGAGACCCAGGACGCGGTGGTGCGCGATCTCGCCATGGCCAAGGACATGTTCCATGTCGATTGGGACCAGACGACGGTGAACGAGGCGGCGCGCTCCGTGGAAATCCGCAAGCCCGACGGCGTTCCCGACGTGGTGCAACAGGTAAAGCACGGCGCGCTCCAGCTCATGGCGCAGTACGATGTGTTCGGCCACGCCATTCCCGGCATCATCGCGCCGACGCTGAAGCAGTACACCTTCATCGGCGATGAGGGTTCGAAGACGGACGGCAAGATCTACGACCCGAAGATGGGGCCGCTGCAGAGCAACGGGGTCTATTCCGGCATTCCCGATGATCGCTGGGCCTTCACGACGCATTCGACGCCGCTGAACTATGACGCGGCCTCGGCGCTGGCGGCGGCGAGCAAGGTGCTGCGCGGCTATGACGACGCGCTGGCGAAGAAGTGCCTGGACGCGGCGGAGCATATCTGGGCGGCGGAGCAGAAGGAGCCGCCCGCGCTGTTCCACTCGTTCAACACAACGGGCGGGGATTTGCAGGACGAGGAGGTCACGGCCGCGGTCGAGCTGCTGCTGGCGACCGATGGGGCGGCGATCTACAAGGCCAGGCTCAAGGCGCTGCTGCCCGACATCCAGAAGCATTTCATGTGGCTCGGCGCGACGGCGGCGCGCGCCATTCCCGACATGGACGCGGATTACAAGGCGGCGGTGAAGGCGGACCTAGTGGCTTACAAGCCGACGCTGGACAAGATGCTGGCGGAGAATCCGTTCGGCGTGCCGATCACCCGCGGCGGCTGGGCGGGCTCCGGCATCGTCGGCGAATTCGCGGTGCAGATGTACGTGCTGCACGAGGCCTTCCCCGACATCGTCGGGCCCGACTACACGCTGCGCGCCTTCGACTATCTGCTCGGCCGTCATCCGGCGAACAACCTGTCGCTGGTGTCGACGGTGGGGACGGCGTCCAAGCTGATCGCCTACGGCCACAACCGCGCGGACTATTCCTTCATCCCAGGCGGCGTGGTGCCGGGCGTGCTGATCGTGCCGCCGGATTTTCCCGAACTGAAGACCAAGTGGCCGTATCTCTGGTACGAGAACGAGTACGTCGTCGACGACGCGGCCACCTTCGTCGACGCGGCGAATGCGGCGGAAGCGCTGACGCGGACCAAGCCCTGAGCACGCGCCGTTACAGCGCGTCCGCGTCGGTCTCGCCGGTGCGGACGCGCATGGCGGAGTTTAGTTCGACGACGAAGATCTTTCCGTCGCCGATCTTGCCTGTCAGGGCGCCCTGACGGATGGCGGAAATCACTTCGTTCGCGCGCTCGCTCTTCACCGCAACCTCGATCTTGAGCTTGGGGACATAGGAGATGGCGTATTCGGCGCCGCGATAGACCTCTTTGTGGCCTTTCTGGCGGCCGTAGCCGCGCACCTCGGTTACCGTCATGCCTTCGATGCCCAAGCCGAGCAGCGCCGAGCGGACGGAATCGAGCTTGTGCGGCTGGATAATGGCGATGACAAGCTTCATGGCGCTTCTCCTAGATGTTCGTGTGGTAGCCCGCTTCGCCGTGGCAGGCGAAATCGAGCCCCTGGATTTCGTCTTCGCGGCTGGTGCGCAGACCGACGAGGCGCTGGACGAGCTTCACGATGACAAAGGTGACGACAAAAGACCATAACCCGACGACTGCAATGCCCTGCAGCTGGACGAGAAACTGGTCGAATACCGGACGGGAGAGGCTGACGCCGCCGACGCCGATCAACGTCGCGAAGGGCAGCAGCAGGCTGCCCAGCGCGCCGCCGATGCCATGCACGCCGAGCACATCGAGCGCGTCGTCCACCTGCATGCCGCGTTTGACGACGAGCACGGCGCCATAACAGACGAGGCCGCCGGCCGCGCCCAGGGCGACGGCGCCCATGGGGCCCACATAACCCGAGGCGGGCGTGATCGTGGCGAGGCCCGCCACGGTGCCGGTCACTGCGCCGACCAGGCTCGGCTTGCCGTATTTGATCCATTCGATGGCGACCCAAACGCAGGTCGCGGTGGCCGCCGCCAGATGCGTGGCCAGCATCGTCATGCCGGCATCGGCGCCGGCCTTGAGCGCGCTGCCCGCATTGAAGCCGAACCAGCCGACCCACAGCAGCGACGCACCGACCATCACCATCCAGGGCGCGTGCGGCGGGCGGATGCCGCGGGGAAAGTCCTGGCGCGCTCCGAGGACCCAAGCCATGACGATGGCCGCGATACCGGCGGTCAGATGCACGACGATGCCGCCGGCGAAATCCATGACGCCGAGGGTCGCGAGGAAGCCGCCGCCCCACACCCAATGCGCCACGGGCGCATAGACGAAGATCAGCCAAAGGGCCGAAAACAGCAAAACCGCCTTGAAGCGGATGCGCTCGACATAGGCGCCCACGATCAGCGCCGGCGTGATGATCGCGAAGGTCATCTGGAACATCACGAACACGGTCTCCGGCACATGGGTGCCGGGATGCACCGCGCCGCGCGCGGCTTCAGACAGGAACGCGGCGCCGAGATTGCCGAGCCACGGCCCGGTGCCCGAAAACACTTCGCTGTAGACGAAGGCAAACCACAGCAGCGAGACCAGCGCGGCGATGGCCACGCACTGGATCAGGATCGACAGGATGTTCTTGGCCTGCACCAGCCCGGCATAAAAAAAGCCCAAGGCGGGCAGGGTCATCATCAGCACCAGGATGCTGGATATCATCAGCCAGGCGGTGTCGGCTCCGTCGATCATGTTCTTCCCTCGGTAAGCTAGGCCAGCAATGTCGAATCTGCTTAGCGAATAGGCAAGATGCAAAAATATGCGTCGCCTAACAAGGCGGCATTGTGCCTGATTGCCGAACAAAATGGGGGGCGCAATATCGGCTGCCGACCGCCGCTTGACGGGCTGGTTTCGCGGTGGAAGCGTCGTTACATGCTCAAAGTTCAGCCAATCCTGGCCGATCGTCGCCCGCGCGACGCGCGCAATCCGATCGCCACCTTTGACGCCGACCTCATCGAGTCCGTCCGGGTGAACCGCAGCGCCGCCGAGCGCCGGGTGGCGACGCTGCCCGGGCGGCGGACCGTGAAGAAGCAGTGGCAGGCGGCGTGGCTGGTGAAGGCGGTGCAATGCATCGACCTGACGACCTTGGCAGGCGACGACACACCGGGGCGTGTCCACCGGCTTTGCGCCAAGGCGCGCCAACCGGTGCGGCAGGATCTGCTGGAGGCGATGGGGATCGGCGATCGCGGCATCACGACGGGCGCGGTCTGCGTCTACCACGCGATGGTCGAGACGGCGGTCGCGGCGCTTCGGGGCACGAACATTCCCGTGGCCGCGGTGTCGACGGGTTTCCCGGCCGGTCTGTCGCCGCTGCCGCTGCGCATCAAGGAGATCGAGGCGTCGGTGGCGGCGGGCGCGCGCGAGATCGATATCGTGCTGAACCGGTCGCACGTTCTGACCGGGAATTGCCGCGCAGTCTATGACGAGGTGCGGGCGTTCCGCGAGGCCTGCGGCGCCGCGCATCTGAAGACGATCATCGGGGCGGGGGACCTCGGCACGCTGACCAATGTGGCGCGCGCCTCGATGGCCTGCATGATGGCGGGCGCGGACTTCATCAAGACGTCCACCGGCAAGGAAAGCGTGAACGCGACGCTGCCCTTCGCGCTGGTGATGGTGCGGATGATCCGGGCGTGGCGCGAGCTGACGGGATTCAAGGTCGGCTTCAAGCCGGCGGGCGGCATTTCCACCGCCAAGGACGTCATGAACTACCAGTTCGTCATGAAAGAAGAACTGGGCAATGATTGGCTGGAGCCGAGTCTGTTCCGCATCGGCGCCTCCAGTCTTCTCACGGATATCGAGCGGCAATTGGATCATTTCGTCAGCGGGCGCTATTCCTCGGCGCACCGCCACCCCATGGGTTGAACATGACAAGCGTCGCGACAATCCTCGAGACCATGGAATACGGGCCGGCGCCGGAGAGTTCCGCGCCGGTGGAAGCCTGGCTCGACAAGCACAATCGCAGCTTCGATCTCTTCATCGGCGGAGAATGGATCGCGGCGGAGGTGCATCTCGACAGCGTCAATCCGGCGACCGGCAAGAAGCTCGCGGCGATTTCCCATGCGTCGGAAGCCAATGTCGACGCGGCGGTGAAGGCGGCGCGCGTCGCGCAACCCGGCTGGGTGAAGATCGGCGGAGCGGGGCGGGCGCGGTATCTCTATGCCATCGCGCGGCTGATCCAGAAGCATGCGCGGCTGTTCGCGGTGCTGGAAACGATGGACAACGGCAAGCCGATCCGCGAGACGCGCGATATCGACGTGCCGCTGACCGCACGCCATTTCACTCATCACGCCGGCTGGGCGCAGCTTCTGGAGAGCGAGTTCCCCGATTACGAGGCGCTCGGCGTGGCGGGGCAGATCGTGCCGTGGAATTTCCCGCTGCTGATCCTGGCGTGGAAGATCGCACCCGCGCTGGCGGCCGGCAACACGGTGGTGCTGAAGCCGTCGAAAGAGACCAGCCTGTCGGCGCTGCTGTTTGCCGAAATCTGCGTCGAAGCGCGGCTGCCCAAGGGCGTGGTGAACATCGTCACCGGCCCGGGCAAAGTGGGCGATCTCATCGTCCGCCATCCCGACATCGACAAGATCGCCTTCACCGGCTCCACCGAAGTGGGGCGCGGCATCCGCATGGCGACGGCGGGGACGGGCAAAAAGCTGACGCTGGAACTCGGCGGCAAGTCACCGTTCGTGGTGTTCGAAGATGCCGATCTGGACGGCGCGGTGGAAGGCGCGGTGGACGCGATCTGGTTTAATCAAGGTCAAGTCTGTTGTGCGGGCTCGCGCCTGCTGGTGCAGGAGAGCGTGGCGGACCGGTTCCTCGCCAAGCTGCGGGCGCGGATGGAAACGCTGCGCGTCGGCGATCCGCTCGACAAGGTGACGGATATCGGCGCCATCGTTTCGATGACGCAGCGCGCCAGCATCGACGCGCTGGTGAAGCGGGGCGTGACGGAAGGCGCGGAGCTGTTCCAGCCCAAGACCAAATGCCCCGACGGCTGCTTCTATCCGCCGACGCTGCTGACCAATGTCGAGCCGGCGTCGACGGTGGCGCAGGAAGAGATTTTCGGGCCGGTGCTGGTGGCGATGAGTTTCCGCACCCCGGCCGAGGCGGCGCAGCTCTCGAACAACACGCGCTACGGCCTGGCCGCCAGCGTGTGGAGCGACAATATCAACGTCGCGCTGGACCTCGCGCCCAGGATCAAGGCGGGCGTGGTGTGGGTGAACTGCACCAACCAGTTCGACGCGGCGGTCGGGTTCGGCGGCTATCGCGAGTCCGGCTTCGGCCGCGAGGGCGGCCAGGAAGGCATGTTCGCCTATCTGAAACCGAAGGCGGCGAAGAAGAGCGCGGCGGTGGCGGCCAAGGCGTCTGGGGAACTGGCGCTCGTTGCCGTCGACAGCATCGATCGCACGGCGAAGCTGTTCATCGGCGGCAAGCAGGCGCGGCCCGACGGCGGCACCAGCCGCGCCATCGTTTCGCCTTCGGGCGGGTTCGTCGGCCATGTCGGCGAGGGCAACCGCAAGGACATCCGCAATGCCGTGGAAGCGGCGGTAAAGGCCGAAGGCTGGGCGACCACCACGGGCCATGCCCGCGCGCAGATACTCTATTACTGCGCCGAGAATCTTTCGGCGCGCACCGCCGAATTCGCACAACGTATCCGCGCGATGACGGGCGTCGGCAAGGCGGCGGCCACGCGCGAAGTGGAAACCTCGATCCGCCGCTTGTTCACCTATGCCGCGTGGGCCGACAAGTATGACGGCTTGGTGCACAATCCGCCGCTGCGCGGCGTGGCGCTGGCGATGAACGAGCCTATCGGCGTGATCGGCATCGCGTGTCCGGACGAGGCGCCGTTGCTGGCGTTCACCTCGCTATGGGCGCCGGCCGTGGCGATGGGCAATCGCGCGGTGGTCGTGCCGTCGGAAAAACATCCGCTGGCGGCGACGGATTTCTACCAGGTGCTTGAGACCTCCGACATGCCAGGCGGCGTGGTGAATATCGTCACCGGCCCGCGCGATGTGCTGGCGCAGGTGCTGGCCGAGCATCGCGGCGTCGAAGCGCTGTGGTATTTCGGCGCGGACCGCAAGCGTATCGAGCAGGCCGCCGCCGACGACATCAAGCGCACCTGGACCGGGGAGAGCACCGATTGGGCCGGGGCGGGCGAGGGGCGCGAATTCCTGCGCCATGCGACGCAAGTCAAGAACGTCTGGATTCCGTATGGAGCGTGATTTTCGATGAGCAGCCCGATGTCTGAAATGCTCGATCTGGCGAAGCTGATGGTGTCGCGCTCTTATTCCCCCTACTCGCACTATGCGACGGGCGCGGTACTGCGCGGCGGCAACGGCAAGCTCTATGGCGGCTGCAACGTCGAGAACGCCGCCTATCCGCAAGGCACCTGTGCGGAGGCCTCGGCGATCTCGGCGATGGTGGCGGCCGGCGAAAAGCGCATCACGGAGATTCTGGTGCTCGGCTCCGGACCGGAAATCATCACGCCCTGCGGCGGCTGCCGCCAGCGCCTGCGCGAGTTCGCGGCCGACGATACGCCGGTGCATCTCTGCGATCCGTCGGGGGTGCGGCGGACGATGACCTTCGGGGAGTTGTACCCGATGTCCTTCGGCCCGGCGCATCTCGGGGCGAGGGCCTGAGGCATGCTCCCCCAGGAAATCATCCGCAAGAAACGCGACGGGCACGAGCTGAGCGAGAAGGAAATCTCGTTCGTCGTCCGCAACATCACCGGCGGCGGCTTCAGCGACAGCCAGATATCGGCCTTCGCCATGGCCGTGTTCTTCCGCGGCATGACGCTGGCCGAGCGCGTCGCGCTGACCCGGGCCATGACGACTTCGGGCACAGTGCTGCATTGGGGGGGGCTCGATGGTCCGGTCCTCGACAAGCATTCCACCGGCGGGGTGGGCGACAAGGTAAGCCTGATACTGGCGCCCACCGTGGCGGCTTGCGGCGGCTATGTGCCGATGATCTCGGGCAGAGGGCTGGGGCACACCGGCGGAACGCTCGACAAGCTCGGGGCGATTCCCGGCTATCGCGCCACGCCGGACCTCGACACGCTGCGCCGGGTAGTGCGCGATGTGGGCTGCGCCATCATCGGGCAAACCGGCGATCTGGCTCCGGCCGACCAGCGCTTCTATGCGGTGCGCGACGTGACCGGGACCGTGGAATCCATCCCGTTGATCTGCGCGTCCATCCTGTCGAAGAAGCTTGCCGCCGGGCTGAACGGTCTGGTGATGGATGTGAAGGCGGGTTCCGGCGCCTTCATGCCGGATTTGAAGAGTGCGTGCGATCTCGCGGAAAGTATTGCGGGAATCGCCAATGCAGCCGGACTGCCGACAACCGCGCTGATCACCGACATGGACGAGGTGCTCGGCAAGACAGTCGGCAATGCGCTGGAGGTCGGCGAGGCCGTTGACTACCTCACCGGCAAGGCATGTGAGCGCCGCCTGCATGAGATCACCGTCGCCCTGGCCGGCGAGATGCTGGCGCTGGGCAAGCTGGCGGCGACGCCGGAAGAAGGGCGGGCCAAGGCGCAGGACGCTCTCGACTCGGGCGCGGCCACCGAGACCTTTGCGCGGATGGTGGCGGCGCTCGGCGGGCCAAAGGATTTCGTCGAGCGGAGCGAGGCGTATCTGGTGCGCGCGCCGGTGACGCTGCCATTCCGGGCGGAGCGGTCGGGTGTCATCGCCGGGATGAATGCGCGCGACGTGGGCGTGGCGGTGGTCGATCTGGGCGGCGGCCGTCGCAAGACCGAGGACGCCATCGATCTGGCGGTCGGGTTCTCGGCGTTCCTGCCGGTCGGGACGCCGGTGGCGGCGGGTGATACCATCGCAGTCGTCCATGCCGCCGACGAGGCGAGCGCCAGAAGCGCTGTTGCGGCCCTGGAGCGTTGCATCCGGATTGCCGACACCGCGCCGGCGCCGTGTCATACGATCCATGAGCGGATCGCGGCGCCGTAGAGGGTTGCCATGGCACGCCAGGCCTACAGAGCTTCGATCTTCCATCTTCTCGACGATCCGTCGCAGGAGGATGGCGCACAGTACTTCGAGGACGGCGTGCTGGTAGTGGAGGACGGCCATGTGGCCGAGGTCGGCGCCTGGCCGAAGATCGCTCCGCGGATGGAAGGTGTGCCGGTCGAGCGCTTCGCGGACGGGCTGATCGTGCCGGGCTTCGTCGATTCCCATGTGCATTATCCGCAGGTCGATATCGTGGCGTCGCGCGGGTCGCACCTGCTGGAATGGCTGTCGGCCTATACCTTCCCGACAGAAGCGCGCTTCCGGCACAAGGAGGTCGCGGCGGAGACGGCGCGCTTCTTCCTGGACCAGCTGCTGCGCAACGGCACCACCACGGCGCTGGTGTTCGCCACGGTCTACAAGGATTCGGTGGACGCACTGTTCGAGGAGGCGCAGGCGCGCAACATGCGCCTGATCGCCGGCAAAGTGCTGATGGACCGCAACGCGCCGGCCGGCATCTGCGACACCGCGGAAACCGGCTACCAGGAAAGCCGGGCGCTGATCCGCGCCTGGCACGGCAAGGGACGGCTCGACTACGCGGTGACGCCGCGCTTTGCGCCGACCTCCAGCGAACGCCAACTGGAACTGGCCGGACGGCTGTTGACCGAACATCCGGGCGTGCGGCTGCACACCCATCTGTCGGAGAACCACGAGGAACTGGCGGCGATGCGCCGGATGTTCCCGGATTGCCCGGACTACTTCGCGGTCTATGAGAAGTTCGGACTGGCGACGCCAAACTCCGTCTTTGCCCATTGCATCCATCTGTCGCCGGGCGAGTGGGCGCGGTTCGGCAAGTCCGGCGCGGCAGTGGCGTTCTGCCCGGTGTCCAACCTGTTCCTGGGCAGCGGGTTGTTCGATCTTTCGGCGGCAGAAGCGGCGGGCGCGCGCGTCGGGCTCGGTACGGATGTCGGCGCGGGCACCAGCCTGTCGCTGTTCGCCACGATGAGCGACGCCTACAAGGTCTGCCAGACGCGGCGTCATTCGCTCGACGCCGCCAAGCTGTTCTATCTGGCGACGCTGGGCGGGGCGCGGGCGCTGGGCCTCGACGACAAGATCGGCAATTTCGAGCCCGGCAAGGAAGCCGACTTTGTGGTGCTCGACGCCAGCGCTCTACCCATGCTGGCGCGGCGGCTGGCACACGCTTCGTCGCCGGCCGACCGGCTATTTGCACTGGCGATCCTGGGAGACGACCGCGCCGTGGCGCGCACCTATCTTGCCGGGGCGCTGGCGCATTCGCGCTAGTTGCCAAGCGGCAGCCGCCTTGGCATTTTTTGCCATGGACGACTCCCTCGCTTCTTTCATCGCAGGCCTGCCCAAGGCCGAACTGCATCTCCATCTGGAAGGCAGCTTCGAGCCCGAGCAGATGTTCGCCATCGCGCGGCGCAACAAGGCGGACATTCCGTTCAAGTCGGTGGAGGAGGTGCGCGCCGCCTACCGCTTCTCCAATCTGCAGGATTTCCTCGACATCTATTACCGCGCCGCCGAGGTGCTGCGGACGGAGGAGGATTTCCACGACCTGACGCTGGCCTATCTCAAGCGCGTGGCGGCGGACGGCGTGCGCCATGTGGAGGTGTTCTTCGATCCGCAGACCCATACGGCGCGCGGCATACCCTTCGCGACAGTGGCCGGCGGCATCCTCAAGGCGCTGAAAGAGGGAGACGGCTTCGGCATCACCTCAAAGCTGATCCTCTGCTTCCTGCGCCATCTGAGCGAAGAGGACGGCTTCGCCACCTTCAAGCAGGCGGAACCCTGGCTCGATCACATCGCCGGCGTCGGCCTGGACTCTTCGGAGCTTGGCCATCCACCGTCGCAGTTCACGCACCTGTTCGACGCAGCGCGCGCCGCCGGATTGAAGCTTGTCGCCCATGCGGGCGAGGAGGGGCCTGCCGCCTATGTGTGGGAGGCGCTCGACCTCCTGCATGTCGACCGCATCGACCACGGCAACCGCTCGCTCGACGATCCCAGGCTGGTGGCGCGGCTCGCCGCCGAGCAGATGACGCTGACGGTGTGCCCGCTGTCGAACTTCAAGCTCTGCGTGGTGAAGGACATGGCGCAGCATCCGCTGAAGCGCATGCTGGACCTGGGCCTGCGCGCGACGGTGAACTCTGACGATCCGGCCTATTTCGGCGGCTATGTGAACGCCAATTTCGCCGCGGTGGCCGAGGCGCTGGCGCTATCGAAGGCGGAACTCGCGACACTGGCGAAGAACAGCTTCCTCGGTTCGTTTCTCGACGAGGATGCGAAGGCGCGGCACGCGGCGGCGGTGGACACCTATGCGGCGCAGGACGGCCAGCTCTAGCTCCCCAGCCATCTTCGCGCGCCCACCGCTATTGTAAAACTCCAATAGTCTTCCCAAGCGCGGCGGCATTCCCTAAATCGAAGCGTTCGAACGGGGGTGGCCGATGAACCTGCCGATGCTCGCCAATGCCGGCCTTGCGACGGGCATGTTCCTGCTCTTCGCGCTGCCGGGGCTGTTCAAACGCGAGGCGCGCGGCTGGGTGCCGGTGGTCGCCATCATCGCGCTGATCGACGTCTTCGCGACGCTGCTTCCGATCGTTTTCCGACCGCTCGATTTCGTCGGCGGGCATTGGAACTGGACCGGCAAGATTTTCAGCGTGGCGGCGATGCTGACCATCTCCGTCGTCCTGATGGCAACGGGGCGGCTCACCGCGCGGGAGATCGGTCTCACGACCCGCCAGGCGCCGGGCACCGGCCGCGCCCTGCTGACCGTGATCCTGCCGTACCTCGTCGTGCTGGCGATCCTGATGGCGACGACGTTCGGCAACGGCAAGCCGCCGACGCACGAGACGCTGCTCTTCGAAGGCACGATGCCCGGCCTCGCCGAGGAGCTTTCCTATCGCGGCGTGCTGCTGGCGCTCTTCAACAAGATGTTCACGGGCCGCGTCCGCTTCCTCGGCGCGGATATCGGCTACGGCGTCGTCGCGGTGTCCATTGTGTTCGGCCTGCTGCACGGCATGGCCTTCGACAGCCATTTCAAACTGCAGTTCTCGGTGCCGATGGTGACGGTGACGGGTTTGATCGGCTTCCTGCTGGCCTGGCTGCGCGTCCGCACGCAGAGCCTCGCGCTGCCGGTGATCGTGCACAACGTCACCAACCTGATCTTCGAGGGCGTGCCGAAGCTGTTCTGACGGCGCGGTTATTTTTTGCTGTTCAGATACGCGATCAGGTCGTCGATCTGCTTTTGATCGGAGAGGCCGGAGAACATCATCCGCGTGCCGGGAAGCATTTTCTGCGGACCCGCCACCCACTCCTTCAGCTTGTCGTCAGTCCAGGTGATGCCGGATTCCTTGAGCGCGGTCGAGTATGGGAAGTTCGGTACCGTACCGGCCTTGCGGCCGACGACGCCGAACAGGTTCGGGCCGACGCGGTTGCCGGCGCCCTTATCCGCCGTATGGCACATGGCGCAGCGCTCGAAGACCTGTGCACCGGCGACGGGATCGCCGGCGGTCTTCGGCGTCGACGCCATCATCGCGGCGGCGTCCGCCTGCCTGGCGGGGAGGAAGGCGAGTGCGGCGGCGGCCAAGAGGCCGAATCCGGTGATCGCGGTCAGCGTGCGAGCCATGTGAAGATCCTCAATGCGTTGTTGTCGGAAGCGCGGCGGCCGATGCCGCCGTCCTTGCTGCCGCTCCCCGCAAGATAGCCAAGAATGATACGCAAGTTATTATTATTACAAGCAAGGACAATAGGAAGAGGTTTCTTCACGCCGGGCGAGCGACGCACGCATTCCCGGCACGAACCGCGGCGGAATTCCCCCCAGGGGTGAAGGAGATAACGATAGGCAGGCGCAATTTGACGCAGGAGGCCCGCCAAAGCTGGCGATTGCCGCGCGCGATCTTATCTTAGCGTTGTGACCGGTGTGGCGGGCAACACATCGCCCATCATACACGGCCGCTGCGCCCAGTCGGAACGGGCGGTTCGCAGCGCGTCGAAGCAGACAGCCTTCCCACTGCGGCGGTGTCCCGCTCCCCTTGGCCGATAACAAGGAGGATAAGATGAAAACACCCCTTCTCGCCGCCCTTGGGATTTCCGCCGCAATGCTGCTGGGCGCTACGGGTCCGGCATCCGCCACCGATTTGAAGTCGCTGTCGGGCTTCCTGGCGAGCTGCCAGACCGACACGCTGCAATGCGAGGCGATCGTTTCCGACATCGTCGTGGCGGCCAAGACCAACCACTATGCCTGCATGCCGCGCAACCTGACGACCGACGAGGCCGCCAGCAAGGAAATGCGGTGGCTGGAAACGTCCGCCAAGAGCAATCCGCAGTTCGCCAAGATGGACCTGCAGGACGTGCTGTGGGACGGCGTCAGCGATCTGTGGCCCTGCAACAAGAAAGTGTGACGGGCGGTCGCGTCTTACAGATGTAACGCCGCCCCCCACGTGACCCATGCGAACAACAAAGCGAATTCGGTCAGATCGCTGACGTTGTGGCCGATAGCGGGCGCGACGACACTGCGCGACTTCTCCAGCCAATAGGCATAGAAGACGCCCAGCGCGAAGGCGTAAAGCTGCTGGCCGAGCGCCAGCGGCCATGTCTCGGTGGCGAAACTTGTGGCGTGCGCCAAGGCGAAGATCAGCGCGACGACGATGCCCGCGGCATTCATGATGAAGCCGAGAAAACGCACGCGGCCCGGCATGGTGGCGGCGAGATAGGTGACGAGCAGCGCGCGATACGGAATCTCCTCCGTCGGTCCGACGTAAATCCCCTGGAAGCCGAGCCAGCCGAGGACGTTGGGCGTGGTGAGCGGGTATCCGAGCGCCGGCACCGTGTGCGCGAGGAGTTGCGGGACGTAATCGACGACCGTCATCAGCACGCCGAAGACCAAACCCCAGGCAACCGCGGCGCCGATATAGGTCTTGCCGCGCGGCCGGTGCAGCCCGTAATCGGCGGGCACAAAGCGCTTCATGACGGCGATCGCGATCAGCGCCAGCGCAAGCTGATAGGTGTGGTGGACGAACAGCCATGGCGGATTGTCGCCCGGCGTCACCGGCAGATGCAGGCCGACGATCGTGGTCTGCGCCAGCATCGCCGCGACGACCGGCAGTCCCAAGCCGAGAACGATCACGACCAGGATGGGAACGAGGCGGAAGCGGAATCGCGGCGTTTCGGCGGTCCTGTCCATGATGTTCCCCTTCACCCGAAGATTGGAACCGTAACAAACAGGGGCATGCGCCGGAAGCAACCGGCTGGCGGCGATCTCGATTTCCGGCGATGCGCGGCGCGCGCTCACGATGAATTGACCGCCGCTGGATGCGCGCCCGTTTGAGAGTGAGAACCGCTCCGTCCGGCGTCCGCGCAGCTTTGCGGCTCGCACATGTGCTAGACTTCGCGGGAAGCTCACGGGGAGAACATGCCATGCCGAAATTTTTCACGGTCGTTGCCGCACTGTTGTTCCTGGCGATCGCCGCGGCGCACGCCTATCGCGCCTACACCGGCATCGAGGTGGTTGTCGCCAGCCACCTCATTCCGATGTGGGTGAGCTGGGTTGGCGCAGGCGTCGCCGCGTTCCTGGGCATCATGCTGTTCGTCGAATGCCCCCGGGGCGTACACGGTCCGAGCAAATAGAGTCTTCGCGCGATCGCGCGACAGGTGAGGGGGTGGCGGTTTACCGGAACGCCGGTTCGGTGAAGCTGCGCAGCTTGCGCGAGTGCAGCGTGCCGGCATGGGCTTCCTCGCGCAAAAGCTCCAGCGCGCGGATGCCGATCTGCAGATGCTGGCCGACGCGTTCTTCGTAGAAGGAATCCGCCATGCCGGGCAGCTTGATCTCGCCGTGCAGCGGTCGGTCGGAGACGCAGAGCAGCGTGCCATAGGGCACGCGGAAGCGGTAGCCGTTGGCGGCGATGGTCGCCGACTCCATGTCGATGGCGATGGCGCGCGACTGGTTGAAGCGCGTCGACTGTTCGGCGAAGCGCAGCTCCCAATTGCGGTCCGACGTGGTGACGACGGTGCCGGTGCGCAGACGCTCCTTGAGCACCTGTCCTTTCGCGCCGGTGATCTCGCTGACGGCGCGGGCCAGCGCCACCTGCACCTCGGCGATGGGCGGCACCGGGATTTCCGTCGGCAGCATGTCGTCGCGCACCTGGTCGTCGCGCAGATAGGCGTGCGCCAGCACGTAGTCGCCGAGCCGCTGGTTGGCGCGCAGCCCGCCGCAATGGCCGACCATCAGCCAGACATGCGGGCGCAGCACGGCGAGATGATCGGTGACGGTCTTGGCGTTCGACGGGCCGACGCCGATGTTGACCAGGGTGATGCCGTCATAACCGCGCTGCACGAGATGATAGGCGGGCATCTGCGGCAGCTTGGCGAGTGGCGGCTGCGACGGCGGCTTGCCGGGCTCTGTGACGCGGTTGCCCGGTTCGACGAAGGCCTGCGCGCGGCCGGCCTCGATCTCCTTCTGGCAGTAGACGATGAACTCGTCGATGTAGCGCTGGTAGTTGGTGAACAGCACGAAGTTCTGAAAATGATCCGGATCGGTGCCGGAGTAATGGCGCAGCCGGTGCAGCGAGAAATCGACGCGCTCGGCGGAAAACAGCGACAGCGGCGCGGGCCCCGGGCCCAGCCACTTGCCGCCATCGACGATGGAGTCGTGCGCCGCGTCGAGACGGGGCAGGGGGAAGCGCTCCGCCAGCCTCAGCCGCCGTTCGGCGTCCATCTGCGACGCGGCGCGTTCCACCGCGAAGGTCAGCGGGATCGGCGTGCGGCTTTTGCCGACATAGATCGAGGCCTTGTAGTTCTTGGTCAGCAGGGTGAGTTGCTCGATCAGATAGGCGCGGAAGAGATGCGGCGCGGTGACCGTGGTGCCATAGCGGCCGGGCGACGTGACCTTGCCGAAGGCGAGGCTGGTCGAACGGGACTCGCCGAAGGCGACATCAACCGCCAGATAGGGATAGACCGGATGCGGCCCGGCCGGTCCGGTCTCGTCGTGCGAGAAGGCCGTGAAGTTCTTCTCGATCTCGGCAATGGCCTCGTCATAGAGCTTCACCAGCCGGTCGAAGGCCGCCTGCGGCGTGGCGCAGAGCACAAGATCGGCGGCCGGCTCGTCGCCGTAAACGGCGGATTGTCTGTCGTTGGTGCTCATAAGAACGATGTCCCGACGGGCAGCGGTTCGAGCCCGAGATGCTTGGCGATAGATTGGCCGATGTCGGCGAAGGTCTTGCGGATGCCTATGGGGCCCGGTGGAATCTCCGGCCCGAAGGCGAGGATCGGCACGTATTCGCGGGTGTGATCGGTGCCCGTCCAGGTGGGATCGCAGCCGTGATCGGCGGAGAAGACCACGAGGTCCCCGGGCCGCAAGGCCGCCTGAAGCTCGGGAATGCGCGCGTCGAATTCTTCCAGCGCGCCGGCATAGCCCGGCACGTCGCGGCGGTGGCCGAAGGACTGGTCGAAGTCGACGAAATTGGCGAAGACGATCGCACCGTCCGGCGCGGTCTTCGTGCAGTCCATCAGCGTGTCGAATATCTGCCGGTTGCCATCGGCCTTCAGGTTTTGGGTGACACCCGAGCCGGCGAAGATGTCGGAGATCTTCCCGATGCCGATCACCGCGCGGCCTTGTGCTTTGGCGATGTCGAGCAGCGTCGGCCGGTGGGGCGGCGTGGCGTAGTCGCGACGGTTGGCGGTGCGTTTGAATTCGCCGGGGCGTTCGCCGAGGAAGGGCCGGGCGATGACGCGGCCGACGTGGTAGTCGTCCACCAGCTTGCGGGCGATTTCGCAGACCTCGTAGAGGCGTTTCAGCCCGAAATGCGTTTCATGGGCGGCGATCTGGAACACGGAATCCGCCGAAGTGTAGCAAATCGGCCTGCCTGTCGCGATGTGCTCGGCGCCGCGTGTCTCGATGATCTCGGTGCCCGAGGCGTGGCAATTGCCGAGGATGCCCGGAAGGTTGGCGCGTTCGATCAGCGCATGGGTCAGCGCGGGGGGGAAGGTCGGGACGGTGCGCGGGAAATAGCCCCAGTCGATTTCCACCGGCAGGCCCATCATCTCCCAATGGCCGCTCGGCGTGTCCTTGCCTTTGCTCAGCTCGGCGGCGGCGCCGTAGCGCCCGGTGATTTTTCCCGATCGCGGCGTGGCCACAGCCGGATCGGCCTCGTGCGCGGCGAGGCCAAGCCCGAGCGACAGCAGGTTTGGAATGCGCAGCGGGCCGCGCCCGAGCTTGCCGCTTGCGCAGAGGTTCGCAATGTGACCGAAGGTGTTGGCGCCCGCATCCCCGAAACGGCCGGCGTCCGGCGCGGAGCCGATGCCGAAGGAATCAAGGACTGCAACGATCGCGCGCATACCAATTCTCTGAGCCGGTCGTGACGCCGCCCTCGTCCTTCGAGATGCTCGCTTTGCTCGCTTCTCAGGATGAGGATTGTTTGTTGGACATTGTTCCAAGAAAGGCGGGGCTTGTCCATGTGCGCCGCAGGCTCTAACACCTATGGCCCATGAGCGATGACCAAACCGGTCTGATCGACCGCGCCGCCGCCGCCATCCGCGCGCGCCTCGGCGCTGCGTTTCCGAAGACGGCGGTCGTGCTGGGCAGCGGGCTGGGCGGCTTTGCCGAAAAACTGTCACACGCGACCGGCATCCCTTACGCCGACATCCCCGGCTTTCCGCGCTCGACCGTGGCGGGCCATTCCGGAAATCTGATGGTCGGCGAGATCGAGGGAAAGCCGCTTGCGATCATGCAGGGACGCATCCACGCTTATGAAGGCCATCCGCCGCAGGCGATCGCCGCGCCCATCCGCACGCTCCGCAAGCTCGGTGTGGAACGCCTCGTTCTTACCAACGCGTCGGGCGGGCTGAAGTCCGACATGCCGGCGGGGACGCTGATGATCGTCAAGGATCACATCAACTTCTCCGGCATCAATCCGCTGGTCGGTCCGAACGACGATGCCATCGGCCCGCGCTTTCCCGATATGAGCGATGCGTACGATCCGGACCTGCGCGCGACACTTGTCGTCGCCGCGCGTGAGGCCGGCGTCGCGGTCCGGACGGGCGTTTATCTCTACACGCAGGGTCCCAACTTCGAGACGCCGGCCGAGGTGCGGATGTTCGCGGGACTCGGTGCGGACGTCGTCGGCATGTCGACGGTTCCGGAATGTCTCGTAGCCCGGCATTGCGGAATGAAAGTTGCGGCCTTGTCCCTGGTGACGAATGCCGCGGCCGGCTTATCAACAGCCCACTTGTCGCACGCGGAGACACTCGCGGCCGCAACGAGAGCATCGTCGCAAGTTGCGCTATTGCTCCTCAGATTTCTCTCAAAAGCGGCGTAATCCAAGCCGCCAACGCGCAGCGATGCATCACGTCGCAGCAGACGAAATTTCTGAAACTTACAATCATTCAAAGAAATACATCGACGATCCGACGCGCCGCCATGTCGGTGTGACAATCCCCGCACATATCTGTCACGCGCGTTACGTGTAAGCAGAGTCACTGTGAAGCCTCAGCAGCGGATTGCTGCTGGGCATGTAGGCCGCCGTTCTGCAGGTGACAGCCTGCAGGCCGGCGGGTGGGGACTGCTGATGTATTGGGGCCTTGGGGATATGCGCGCCGTCTGCGCCGGCGGTCGGGCGTCTGCGCGGCGGGCGAGCCTGCAGCTTCTTTCTCTTCAGCCATCCAAGCGAAAGCGGCCGAAACCGCGCAGGCGTACTGCGCACGCGGAGACATGCAACCGATCAATCTGAACCTTGGGGAAAATGACAATGAAATTGGCGAAAAGATTACTGACCGGCGTTTGCCCGGTCGCGATCATGGCCGTGCCACTTGTGCTCGGCATCACGCCGGCCCTCGCGCAATCGACCGGCACACAAGAGGTCGAGACGGTCATCGTGACGGGAACGCGGGTCAATATGAGCGGTCTGATGAATGCCCAGTCGATCGCCAAGGAGCGGTCGACGATCACCAGCGAGTTCCTGGACACGCAGACCGCCGGTCAGACCGTGTTCCAATCGCTGAACTTCATGCCCGGCGTGAACTTCACCAACAACGATCCCTACGGCTCCAGCGGCGGCACCATCCGACTGCACGGCCAGGACGGCGCGCATATCTCCTTGACCCTTGACGGCATGCCGCTGAACGACACGGGCAATTACGCCATCTACACCAACCAGATGCCCGATGCGGAAGTCGTGCAGCGCGTCAGCGTCAACCAGGGCACAACCGACGTCGACAGTCCGACAGCGGCGGCGATGGGCGGCGTGATCGCCATCGTGTCGGACACGCCGCATGACGATTTCGGCGTCTTGGCGGACGGTTCGGCCGGCAGCTGGAGCAAGCAGCGCTATTTCATGCGCGTCGACAGCGGCGAAGTCGGCCCATGGGGCACCAAGGCCTTCGCCGCACTGTCCTATCAGGACTACGACAAGTTCAAGGGACCCGGGCATCTGCGGAAGATCCAGGGCAATTTCAACATCTACCAGGATTTCGGGTCGGCCGGCTGGCTGTCGTTCGCGGGGCATTGGAATTCCAACCGCAACAATTCCTATTTGGGTCTGCAATATTCTCCCACGACGGTGGGAATGAGCGCCGCGCTGGCCGGAAAAACCGATCTCGTACTTGATCCGAACGGCGGCGGGTACGTCGCCAATCCAGGCAGCACCAATGCCTATCAGGGGCTCGGCTGGAATCGCGACTATCAATCGACCTGCGCCTATACCGCGCCGACGGCGGGCGTGGCCGACAACACCATGACCACCTGCTCGAACTGGTACAGAGGCAAGGTCAATCCGTCGGATACGGGCAACCTCCGCGCCCATTCCCTATGGCATCTGATGGACAATCTGACGCTGACCGCCGACGCCAGCCTGCAATACGTGCTGGCCAACGGCGGCGGCATTTACAATTTCTATGAAAACAGCGCCCAGCTGATCGGCGGCTCGTCGGGCGGCAGCGGAACAACCACGACGCCTTATGGCTGCATTGCCGGCGTCGGCTGCGACCTCAACGGCGACGGCGACGTCAAAGATCAGGTCGCGCTGTATCAACCCAGCACCACCAACACGCGCCGCTGGGGCTTCTCGTCCTCGCTGATCTACGAGTTCGACGAGAACAACACTTTCCAGGCGGCCTATACGCTGGATTACGGCCTGCATCGCCAGACCGGCACGACCGCGTATCTCAATCCGCTGACCGGACCCTACGATCCCTTCGGCGGGTTGACGGACCATGCGCACGAAGTCTTCGACGCGACCGGCGTGCCGCTGCGCTATCGCGACCGCAAGTCGAAGGCCATCCTGAACCAGGCGTCGTTCGACTACGAAGGCAGGTACTTTGGCGACACCGTGGAGGCCTCCCTCGGCTTCCGTCTGCCCTTCTTCGAACGCGATCTCAACCAGTACTGCTATGAACAGGCCGACTCGAGCAATTCGTATTGCACCACCCAGGTGCCGGTGAAGTTCAACACGAACGGCACGGTCCAGTTCTCGACGTCAAGCACCGCGACGAAATACGTGGCGGGCGGCGCGACCACCGTGCGCTACAACAAGCTCCTCCCGCATCTGGGCGTGACCTTCCTGCCGTTCGGCAAGGACAATCAGTTCTTCGTGTCTTACGCGCAGGAAATGGCGGCGCCGAAGACGGACAACCTCTACAAATCCGGCATCAACGCCGGCGCGACCGTCTATACGCCATTCCTTCGCACCAAGCCGGAGACCTCGACGACGTACATGTTGGGCTACCGCTATCTCGGCGGCAGCCTCCAGGCATCGCTGACGTTCTGGAACACGCAGATTCACAACCGCATCGTGAGTTCCTACGACCAGGACGCAAAGTCCTATTTCGATCACACGATCGGCGGCGCGAACACGGACGGCGTCGACTTCGAAGCCAATTACTCGGCGACCGAGGATCTCATGCTGTACGCCAATGCCTCGTATGACCATTCGCGCATCACGGCAAACATCCCGATCAGCGGCACCTATCCCGGCATGACAGTGGCGGGTTTTGCGCCGACCTACGGCAAGGAGCTCTCGGACACGCCGCCCTGGATGTTCTCGGGCCGCGCCCAATACACCCTGTGGTCGGCGTTGGAGGTGGGCCTGGAGGGCAAGTACGTCGCCCGCCGCTTCGGCACGGAAGACGACGCTTACCGCGTGCCCGACTATTTCACCGTCAATGCCGACGTCAGGTACCGTTTGGACTCGCTGGGCATGACGGGGTCCTCGATCCGCTTCAACGTCGACAACATCTTCGACAAGCACTACTTCAGCAGCGTCAGCACGCAGACCTGCTGGACGCCGTCCGGAGCATCGAGCAGCTGCACGAACTACCCGTATATGTATCTGGGCTCGCCGCGGACCTTCCAGGTCACGCTGACCGCGGCCTATTGAACGGAAGGTCATGTTCTGCACGCCGGCCGGGAGAAATCCCGGCCGGTCTTTTTCACCGCAGCATTTGCACCCGTCGCGTGCTTGCCGCAAAATTTAACGACGCTGAACGAAAAGGAATCGGTCATGAGTGTCCGGGCGCGTCTTCTGTTCACAGTATCGCTGGCCGCAGCGTTGGCTTTCGCCTCGACGGCCGCTTTCGGCTGGGGCCCCGACGGGCATCGCATGATCGGTGAACTCGCGATCAAGGGATTGTCGCCCGATCTGCCGGCCTTTCTGCGCACGCCGGCGGCGGCCAAGGAGGTCGGTTATCTGGCGCCCGAAGCGGACCGCGAGCGCGGGGCAGGCGAGACTTTCGACTCCGAACACAGTCCGGCGCATTTCGTCGATGTGTCGGACGACCTGACGATCCTCGGAGGGCCCAAGCTCGATGCGCTGCCGCCGACACGCGCGCAATACGACACGGCGCTGCGCGCGGTGGGCTCCGATCAGTACAAGGCCGGCTATCTTCCGTATTCCATTGTCGACGGTTTCCAGATGTTGGCAAAGGACTTGGCCTATTGGCGTGTCGACGTGGCGGGCGAGAAACTGGGCAAGACCAAGGGCGAGCGCGCCTGGTATGCGCACGACCGTGTCGAACGCGAGAAGATCGTGCTCCACGACCTGGGAATCTGGGCGCATTTCGTCGGCGACGGCAGCATGCCGCTGCATGCCAGCGTCCACTACAACGGCTGGGGCGAGTTCCCCAATCCCGAAGGATTCACCCAGGAACATGTGCACGTACCGTTCGAGAACGAATATGTGCACAACAACGTGACGGAAACGGCGGTGGCCGCGGCCATGCCGGCGCCGCAAGATTGCAGCACCGCAATCATGCTGTGCACCGAGGCCTATCTTGCCGTGACGCAAGCCAAGGTGGTTCCCTTCTACCAGCTTGAAAAGACCGGCGCCTTTGCCAAGCCGACACCGGAAGGCGAGGAATTCGCGGCAAAGCAGATTGCGCTGGGCGCCGCCGAGTTGCGCGATCTGATTGCCGCCGCCTGGCGGGAGAGCGACAAGCAATCGGTCGGCTATCCGCCGGTCAAAGTTTCCGATGTGGAAGCGGGCAAGGCCGATCCGTACGCCGAGCTGACCTATTGAGCCGTTGACAGGACTGGCTGTCCGGGCAAGGCATGGTCATGCACCGGTTGAGGCCGATTCGTAGACCTGCGAGACCGCGAACCGATCCGCGCACCTTGCGCAGCATCGAAGTCGCCTTCTGGTTCATTCTGGCGCTGGCGGTCGGCGTCGGCGGCGAGAGCGCGCTGTCGGGCCTGCCCAATCTCGGAAACCTGTTGCTGCCGAAATTCGCCGCGGAAGCGCGGGACGCGCCCAAGCCCCAATTCGTGACGCTGGCGCTGCCGGATGTCACGCAAGGCAGTTTCGCGCCCGCGGTACTCTACCCCATCGTCGCGCATGCCTTTCCCTCCTGGATGCGGCCGCCGGCGCCCGTTGCGAAGGCGAGGGCCGCACGACTTCCGGCGATCGCCATCGTGATCGACGATATGGGCAACGATGCCGCGCTCGACCGTCGCGCCATCGCCCTGCCGCGCGCCGTGTCATTGTCGTTCCTGCCTTATCCCGACGCGACGCCGATGCTGGCACGCGAAGGCAAGCGCGACGGCCATGAGATTATCGTGCATATGCCAATGCAGGCGGATGACGGCCAAGAAGACCCGGGCCCGATGGCGCTCAAGCTCGGCCTGCCGCCGCAGGAGATTTTGCATCGTCTCGACTGGGCGTTGTCGCGGGTGCCGGGCTTCATCGGCATCAACAACCATATGGGAAGCCGCTTCACCCAGGACCGCGCGGCGCTGGTGCCTGTGGCCGAGGCGCTGGCGGACCGGCATGTCTTCTTCTTCGACTCCCGCACCACGGCGAATTCGCAGGTCGTGCCGGTGGCGAGGGCCTTCGGCGTGCCGAGCGCGTCGCGCGACGTCTTCCTCGACGACGTGCAGACGCAGGACGCGGTGGCCGCGCAACTGGCGCTGCTGGAGCGCGATGCGCGCGAGCACGGTATCGCCATCGCCATCGGTCATCCGCACCCGGTGACGCTCGACGTCCTGACGCGCTGGTGCGCGAATTTGAAGGGCTACCGGCTGGTGCCGATCAGCACCGGCATCCGCATGAAGACGGCGCTGGACATGGGCGCCGTTATGGCGTCGCTGACGGGCCACAAATAGGGCGTCCGGTCCGCGAAGCGCCGCCGCAGGCTACTGCCCGCGTTTGGCCGCGGTGGCGAAGCGCACGGCTTCGTCCGCCGCGCTCATCAGCGCCTTCGCCTTGTTGACGGTCTCCTGATATTCGGATTCCGGCACGCTGTCGGCGACGATGCCGCCGCCGGCCTGCACATACATCATGCCGTCCTTGATCAGCGCGGTCCGCAGCACGATGCAGGTGTCCATCGAACCGTCGGCGGCGAAATAGCCGACCGCGCCGGCATAGACCGCGCCGCGCTTTTCCTTTTCGAATTCGTCGATGATCTGCATGGCGCGGATTTTCGGTGCGCCGGACAAGGTGCCGGCAGGCAGGCCGGCAGCGAGCGCGTCCACCGCATCCAGGCCGGGACGGATCTTGCCGTCGACGTTGGAGACCAGATGCATCACATGGCTGTAGCGCTCGATGAAGAAGCTGTCGGTGACGTGGACTTCGCCGGTTTGCGCCACGCGGCCGACATCGTTGCGGCCGAGATCGACCAGCATCAGATGTTCGGCGCGCTCCTTGGGATCGGCCATCAGTTCCTCGGCCAGCCGCTTGTCGTCCTCGGGCGTGGCGCCCCGCGGCCGTGTGCCGGCGATCGGACGTATGGTCACCACGCCATCGCGCAGCCGCACCAGGATTTCCGGACTCGAACCGACGATGGCGAAGCCGGGGAAGGCGAGGTGGTAGAGGAACGGCGAGGGGTTCAAGCGGCGCAGCGCCCGATAAAGCGACAGCGGCGGCAGGGCGAAGGGCCGACGGAAGCGCTGGCTCGGGACGACCTGGAAGATGTCGCCGGCCAGAATGTATTCCTTGGCGCGGTCCACCATCGCCAGATATTCCGCATGCGTCATATTGGAGTCGATTTGCGTCACGGCTGGCAGGTCGGCGGGCGGCGCAGGCGAGGCGGGGCGCTCAAGATCGGCGACGGCGTCGTTCAGCCTCTCGCAGGCGCGGGCATAGGCGGCACGTGCGTCCAGACCTTTTTGGGGCCAGACCGGCGTAACGACGAGGATCTCGTCGCGCACCGTGTCGAAGATGGCGGTGATCGTCGGCCGGGTGAGGATCGCATCGGGCAATCCCAGCGTGTCCGGCGGCGCATTCGGCAGCCGCTCGATCAGCCGCACCATGTCGTAGCCGAGATAGCCGAAGATGCCGACCGCCATCGGCGGCAGGCCGTTCGGCAGCTTCATCCGCGTTTCGCCGATCAGGGCGCGCAGGGACTGCAGGGGCTGGTCGGCGAGCGCATCGGGCACAAAGGCGTCCGGCACGCTGCGGGCGCTGCGATTGATCTCAGCCCTGCCGTTCCTGCAGCGCCAGATGAGATCCGGCTTCATCCCGATGATGGAATAGCGGCCGCGCGCTTCGCCGCCTTGCACGCTCTCGAAGAGGAAGGCGTTGTCGCGTCCTTCGGCGAGTTTCAGGAAGGCGGAAACCGGCGTCTCGAGGTCGGCGACGAGACGCGCATACAGCGCCTGCGGCTCACCGCTGTCATATCCGCGCGCGAAGGCGGCGAAGTCGGGAAGGATGGCCATCGTGCGATCACGAGCCTTCGCCGCCGACTACGCTGTCGAGCAGCTTGGTATTGATCTTCACGCCCTGCTTGTCGCGCGCCGCGGAGGCGAGGGAGTCCGTGATGTCCTGGGCGACGCCTTGCGAAATCATGCGCACGCCCCTGACGTAGTCCGGATTGTTCGTCGGCGGCAGAGGATGGACGATGCCGCTCACGCGGGCCACGATGTAGCCATCGCCCGTGCTTTGCGGGCCGTAGACCACGGCGCCGGGCACGGCGTTGAACAGCGCCCCGATCAGTTCGGGCGAGAAGGTGGGGTTGCTCGTGCGGCGATCCAGGGCGGGGCTTGTCTGCACCGTGGCGCCAATCTCCTTGGCCACACCGTCGAGAGAGTGGTCCTTGTCCGCCTGGGCGGCCAGTTCCTTGGCCTTTTGCCGCACCAGGATCGCGCGCTGCTCGGCGGTCCAGCCCGCCAGCGCCTGAGCGCGCACCTGGTCCAGCGGCTTCAGCTTCGGCGGCACGATCCCGTTCACCGATATGACGAAGTAGCTCCCCGCCTTGCTCTGGAACGGATCACCTTCGTCGCCGACCTCGGCCTTGAACACCTGCGCGCGGAAGTCCGGATCGTCGGGGGCGGACGTCTTGCTGCCGTCGGGCGCCAGGCCGTTGGCGTCCATCGCCGGAATATGCCCCGTCTGCATGCCGACCTTCTTGGCCGCCGCGACAAGGTTCATGCCGCCGCTGTTGGCGTCGGTATAGGCATTGGCGATATCGACCAGCTTGGCGTTCTCCAGCTGCAGCAGCAGCGCCTTGGTGATCTCGGCGCGCGCCTGGTCGAGCGTCGTGAGTTTGCTCGGCGTGATTTTGGTCACCTGCACCAGCACCCAGCCGAAGGTGAGCTTGATCGGCTGGGTCACGCCGCCGACAGGAAGCGCGAAGACCGCCTTCGCCTCCGTCGGATCGAGGTCCGCGGCCACGCGATCACCCAGCTCGATGTCGCTCGGCTTGAGGCCGCGTTCGGTCGCGATCTGGGCGAAGGTCGACCCAGAATCGATCTTGGCGCGCGCCGCCTTGGCGGAGGCTTCATCCGGGAAGATGATCTGCTGCAGATCGCGTTTCTCCGGGATGTCGAACTTTTCCTTGTTGGCGTCGTAGGCCGTTTTGATCTGGTCTTCCGTGACGGTCACCTCCTTGGCGACGTCGGCGGGACCGATGGCGGCGTAGGTCACGTCGCGGTATTCGGGCGTCGAGAAGCGATCGGCATGGGCCTTCACATAGGCTTCGAGAACGGCATCCGGCGGCGTCGCAATCGGCGGCACGGACTTGTCATCAACCGTCACATATTGCGCGGCGCGCAATTCGGTGGAATAGGCGAACAGCGCCGTCGCATAGCCCGCCGGCACCACGAAGCCGCCTTGCGCCGCGTGTATCAGCTGCTCGCGAGCGGTGTCCCGGCGGATCGCGGCGATGAAGGATTGCTCGTTGTAGCCCACATTCGAGATTTTCTGCAGGAAGACGTTGTGATCGAAGGTCCCGCTGATGCCCGCGAATTCCGGGATGGCGCGAATCTGTTCCGTCACCATGGCATCGCTTGCCGTCAGACCAAGCGAGTTCACCACATTGTCCAGCGCAGTCTGCGAGATGGCCTGCTGCAACAGCTGCGGACCCAGGTTCATGCGGCGCGCCTGGTCGGGCGTGATGTCCTTGCCGGTTTCCTGGCTCTGGTTGCGGATGAAATTGTTGTACTCGCGCTGGAAGTCGGTGATGTCGACCGAGTTGTTGCCGACGGTCGCGACGGCCGTACTCGTGCCCCCGGTGAAGACGTCGCCGATGCCCCAGGCGACGAAGCTGAGCGTCAGCGCGCCGAGGAAGATGTTGGCGATCCACGATTTGGAGTATTTGCGAAGTTCCTGGAGCATGGTCTATCCGAAGGAGATGGCGGCGAAAGGCACATAGCGGCGCAAGGCGGCGGATGATAGGGAGGGGGACCTAGAACGGCAAGGAGACGGGCATGTTGATCGCGGGCAACTGGAAAATGAACGGCTTATCGCCGGCGCTGGGCGAAGTCGAGACCTTGGTTCGCGACCTCAAGGCTCATCCGGTCGCCGCCGATGTGCTGGTCTGCCCCCCCGCCACCCTGGTCTCGCGGGTGTCGGCCGTGGCGGAGGGGGTGATCGCGGTCGGCGGACAAGATTGCCACCCGCAGACCTCCGGCGCCTTCACCGGCGATGTCTCGGCGGAAATGGTGCGGGACGCGGGCGGAAGCTGGGTGATCGTCGGTCATTCCGAGCGGCGGCAGTATCACGGCGAGACCGACACGCTGGTCGCAGCCAAGGCCGCAGCCGGCTGGCGCGCAGGCCTGGGCGTCATCATCTGCATCGGCGAGACCGAGGCCGAGCGCGTTGCCGGACAGGAAGAGGAGGTCGTCGACCGCCAGCTTGCGGCCAGCGTCCCCGACGCCGCCGCGACCTCGCCGACGGCCTTGGCTTATGAGCCCGTCTGGGCCATCGGCACGGGCCGGACGCCGACGATCGAAGAGATCGCCCGGATGCATGCCCATCTGCGCGAGCAGCTAACGAAACGTTTCGGGAGCGGCGTGCGAAAGATTCCTATTCTCTATGGCGGCTCCGTGAACCCCCGCAATGCCAAGGAAATCCTCGCGGTAACGGAGGTCGGCGGCGCGCTGGTCGGCGGCGCAAGCCTGAAGGCGGCCGATTTCCTTTCAATTATACGCGCTGCGCCAGTGGGTTCTTAACCACCTCGGCCCACCTTTCTTTAACCCCGGCCATGGCATTTTTTGCTCCAAAGAAAATGACGGTGTCGGTGGGTTTGGAATGGCGACGGCAAAGCTGTCTTACGATGCAGCCGAAACCTTGGTGTATGATCCTGTAGCCGCGAACCGGACGGCGACGCGGTCGGTGCTCTATACGCTTGGTTTCCGCCGCATCGATTCCGTCGCCAGCGTGACCGACTTTACCGAAGCGATCCGCCGCCGTCCGCCCGATCTTGCCTTGTGCGAGGCGCAAGGCGCCGACGAAGAATTGTGCGAGATGATCCAGGCGCTGCGTCAGGGCACGGCCGGCTACAATCCCTTCATCGTCATCATTGTCACGGCATGGGAGAAGACGAACGCGCTGGTCAGCCGCGTGCTCAATTCCGGCGCCGACGATCTGATCCTGCGCCCGTTCTCGACCGCACAGCTGGGGAACCGCATCGACACGCATATCGAGCGGCGCAAGGGCTTCGTCATCACCCACGATTATGTCGGCCCGGACCGCCGCCGCGATCCTGGCAGGCTCAGCGAGATCGAGTTGTTCGAGCCGCCCAACTCGCTCAAGATGAAGGCGAAGGAGCGGCTGACGGCGGAAGAGGCGACGGCCAGGCTCGACGTGGAGCTGGCGCGCGCCCGCGAGACGCTGAACAGCGAGAAGATGCGGCGTGATGCGTTCCAGATTTGCATCCTGTGGCGTCTGATACAGGACCGGAAGCCGGAAGAGGCAAGTTACATCCACGATCTGGCCAAGCTCGCGAAACTGACCCGCGCGGTAGCCAAGCGCTGCCGCGACACCGAATTCGAGGGCGCGGCGGAGTGGTGCGAATCCGTGCTGGCCGCCGTGGAGGGGCTGGAACTCGGCGTCGACCGCAATGCCTCCATGCATCTGCTGGGACACGCCGCGTTAAACCTCAACCAGGTGTTCCAGCCCGAGAAGTCGACCACCGATCATCTGAACAAGATCGACGCGACGGTTGCCATGATCAGGGCCCGCACTCAGCCGCCGCCGCCACAGCTGGCAACGCCGCCGCTTGCCGACGGCGATCTGGACATCGCAGCCGGCGAATTGCATCCGGCCGCAGCCGAATAGCGGATCGCGAGCAGTAAGCCTTTGTAAAACAACTCTATTCGTCAGCCCTCCTTCACCGCTCCCCAGCCGTCTTCCCATGCCCGTCCCAATCGTCTATTGAACCGGCCCGGAAAGGTGCCGCCCATGCAGACTCTGTTGCTGGTTATTGAACTTCTGGTCGCCGTAGCGCTCGTCATCACCGTGCTGATGCAGCGTTCGGAGGGCGGAGCGCTCGGCATAGGCGGCGGTGGATCCGGGCTGGGCGGACTGTTCAGCCCGCGCGGTGCGGCCGATACGCTGACCCGCACCACGGCCATCCTGGCCATCCTCTTTTTCGGCATTTGCCTGGGTCTGAACCTGCTCGTGGCGAACTCTCATCCCGACCGTTCGATCCTTGATTCGCCGGCCGCGCAAACCGGCCCCGTAGCGCCGCTGCAAAAGCCCGCGACACCGGCCCCCGCGCCGCAAGGCCCGTCGATTCCAACGCCGCACTAAAGTTATAAATTTCAGCAGGTTGTGCCGAGTCGCTGAGACAAAATCTCAAGCCGTTGCAAAACTGAATCTTTGCGCTTGAGTGTGCGCATTTCTTTCGACATGGTGGCCTTCCATGGCGCGGTTGATCTTCATCACCGGCGGCGTGGTCTCTTCCTTGGGGAAAGGTCTTGCCTCCGCGGCTCTCGGAGCCCTTTTGCAGGCGCGTGGCTACAAAGTTCGGCTGCGCAAATTGGACCCGTATCTCAACGTGGATCCGGGGACCATGTCGCCTTTCCAGCACGGCGAGGTCTATGTGACCGACGACGGGGCGGAGACCGATCTCGACCTCGGTCATTACGAGCGCTTCACCGCGGTGTCGTCGGCGCGGGCCGACAACATCACCAGCGGGCGCATCTACCAGCAGGTCATCGAGAAGGAACGCCGCGGCGAGTATCTCGGCCGCACCGTGCAGGTGATCCCGCACGTCACCGACATGATCAAGGAATTCATGCTGGCGGGCAGCGACGACGTCGATTTCCTGCTCTGCGAGATCGGCGGCACGGTAGGCGACATCGAAGGACTGCCGTTCTTCGAGGCCATCCGCCAGCTCGGCAACGAACTGGGGCGCGAGCACCACGCCTTCGTGCATCTGACCCTGGTGCCCTACATCGAGGCGGCGGGCGAGCTGAAGACCAAGCCGACGCAGCACTCGGTGAAAGAGCTGCGCGCCATCGGTATCCAGCCCGACATCCTTCTCTGCCGTTCCGAGAAGCCGCTGCCGGACGACGACCGCCGCAAGATCGGCCTGTTCTGCAACGTGCCGGCACAGCGCGTGATTCCGGCGCTAGACCTTTCCACCATTTATATGGCGCCGTTGGCCTATCACGCGGTGGGCTTCGACACAGAAATCCTCAACGTCTTCGGCATCCACGATGCGCCGCCGCCCGACCTCTCGAAATGGCAATCGGTCGTCGACCGAGTGAAAAATCCGGAAGGCGAGGTGAGGATCGCCGTCGTCGGCAAGTACATGCAGGTGAAGGATTCCTACAAGTCGTTGTCCGAAGCGCTGACCCATGGCGGCATCGCCAACAATGTCCGCGTGCGCATGGAGATGATCGACAGCGAGATCTTCGAGCGCGACGACGCGGCCGCCTTCCTCGAAAGCGTCAACGGCATCCTGGTGCCGGGCGGCTTCGGCGAGCGCGGCACGGAAGGCAAGATTCGGGCGGTGAAGTTCGCGCGCGAGCGCGGCGTGCCGTTCTTCGGCATCTGCTACGGCCTGCACATGGCGGTGATCGAGACGGCACGCGACCAGGCGGGCCTGGAAGGCGCCGGCACGACGGAAATCGGCCGGCCGCGCCATCCGGTGATCAGCCTGATGACCGAATGGGTGAAGGGCAACCAGGTGGAGATGCGCAGCGCGGACGCCGACATGGGCGGCACGATGCGGCTGGGCGCCTATCCCGCGGTGCTGACGCCGGGCAGCCGCGTGGCGGAGGTCTACGGCACGACCGAGATTTCCGAGCGCCATCGCCACCGCTACGAAGTGAACGTGAATTACGTGAAGCACCTCGCCGAGCACGGGCTGGTGGTCTCCGGCTGGTCCCCGGACGGCCGGCTGCCAGAGATCATGGAAATTCCCGAACATCCCTGGTTCATCGGCGTGCAGTTCCATCCCGAACTGAAATCGCGCCCCTTCGATCCGCATCCGCTGTTTAGGTCGTTTATCGCCGCTGCGGTGAAGCAGGGGCGGTTGGTTTGAAATGGGATGGCACAGATGAATCTTCAGGATTTCGTCAGTAGCTCAATTGAGGAAATAGTTGTCGGCATTAAACGCGCGCAGAAGAGTCTGAATACACAGGGCATTGTCTGCGCGCTGAACCCAGTTTGGGAGACTGGTTTTCAGGACACCAATATACGAACGATCGAATTCGACGTTGCGATAACGGCCGCTAGCTCAAGTACATCAGGCAAGGCCGGCGGCGCAAAGTTGGGCATTGAAGTGGTGGGCGCAAACATAAGCTCGGAGCGCCAGACCAAGACTGAGGAAAGCTCTATCAGCCGAGTGAAGTTTTCATTGCCATATCTGCCACCCTCGATAAAGGTTGACCGAACCCGCTGATGGGTAATTCGGCTTCGAAGAAGACCTAAGCCGCCCTGAGCGCCTTCGTCACCGCTTTCGGCGCGCGGTCGATGACCAGCAGGTAGGCACGCGTCGGGCCTTCGGGAATCC